>Ga0310124_10000861_pt1 | contig 21597 bp, 16 predicted proteins | sample CB11b_AW_Bot5_MG_FD_203507 | JGI IMG/M metagenome (GOLD analysis project Ga0310124, IMG submission 203507) | Marine microbial communities from Western Arctic Ocean, Canada - CB11b_AW_Bot5 | ecosystem: Environmental > Aquatic > Marine > Oceanic | place: Canada: Western Arctic Ocean | collected... | reverse complement strand
CGGCCTCATCGGGCCAATCCTGTCCGACTATCGTGACCGCAGACAGATGCTGAAACTCTACGCGCTGCTGTCGGCCGGCTGCTATCTCGCCCTCTCGATATCCATGCTTCTGCCTGTTCCGTGGTGGATTCCCATAGTGCTGTGGTTCCCGACGCTGGTGTTCACCGACTGGATGATGTTCACCTTCATCGCCACCTGGGTGGAGATCAGTGATCCACGACTTGCCTCCACTCACTTCTCGATGTATCAGATGCTGCAGGCGATTTCTGCAACTTTCATCATGGTCGGTCTGGGGACACTGGTGCTCTGGGTGTCTGGGGAGGCGTTCTGGCTGCTGTTCGGGATGGCAACGCTGGGGCCGGTGATCGGCTGGTTCCTGTTCGGATTCCTCGAACTCGACGAGGAGAAACGCGGAACCGACCGCTTCGACTTCGATGTGGTATCGGCCCGTCTCCAAGAAGTCCTGCAGCGGATTGTGCCGACCGCTGCCAGCATGGAGGTTGCCGACGCCCGCCCGCGTATGCGCATCGCAGCCGCGCTCGTCGGCGTTCTGTTGCTCGTCGGGGTCATCGCCGCATCGAGCCAGCTCAAATTCACTGAGGACGTCGAGACCACCGAATGGTCTGCGCAGTTCAACACGAACATGACCGAGTCATCAGTAACAGAATCCCTCTCACCTGGCGAGACCATTTCAGTGGAGATAGACATGCAGAACCCGGGAATCGTCTTCGCCACCTGGTTAGCCACTGTGACCGCCTCGGGGGGATTTCCACCAGCAACGCCTCAGTGGCGGGTCGACCTCTATACGCCCGCATCAGTCGACATCACGGATCACGGTAACGCAACCGAAGGCAGTTGGCAGAACGAAGGTGGTTCTTCGGCGATTGTGAATTCGACAGTACCATCCAGCATCAACGGCACTGACGCTGACGCGGTGACGACAAAGATGGAAAAATGGACTCTAAAGGAGGGTTGGGACTGGGCCATGGGGACATGGATAGTCGACCTGACATACACGGATGATGGAGTCCAATTCCAGGACCGGTCGGCCGAATGTACAATCACGCTCATGATCTGGAACTTCGAACCACCGGGAGAGTCTGAATACACGACCAACAACACCACTGAAGAGCAGGTGAGGTCGTTTGGACTGGCCGTGGGAGGGGTTCTTGGCTTGCCCATCATTGCCGGAACACCGGTGCTGGCATGGTTGGCGGGAAGGCCGCCGTTGGTGTGAGGTGAGAGATTGAGTTGCCCTTTCTGTGAGATAATCGAGGACGAAACCCGGGAGATCATCTGGGAGGACGAGCACGCGTTCGCCATCCGCGACAAGTTCCCCATCTCACCGGGCCATACGCTCATCATACCCCGCCGGCACATCGGCACACTCTGGGAGTGCACCCCTGAAGAGTGGGCGTCCCTGTTCGCCGGCTCACAGTGGGTGAAGGATGACCTGGAAATCACATTCTCGCGCATCGATGGCTGGAACATCGGCATCAACGTAGGCGAGGCTGCCGGACAGACTGTGTTCCACGTCCACATGCACGTAGTGCCACGATTCACTGGCGATGTTGACAATCCGATAGGTGGAGTTCGACACGTCGTTCCCGACAAAGCCGACTACCATTCGGCATGAGCACCGTCCGGTAGTTGCCAGAGCGGCGGTGGGTGCGGATTCCAACTGCCGCTGTGCTCGGCGATGCGCTCCTCCATGACCTCGATCCCCAGTCCTGGGTCACGCGGGATTTCGACGAAGCCGCCGTCCACCGTGAACGGCGTTGCGAGCAGGTCGAATTCCCATGCCTGTCCACCGCCGGGAGTACCTCCACCGGCTCCGGCACCGCCTAGACTCTGGTACTCCTGGAACGCGTGGGCTGGGCTGGCCGCCGCAACCTGGAGGCTGGCGGCGAACTGGACCGGTCCGTACGGGCAGTGCGGTGCCAGCGCCGCTTGGGCAGCCTCGCACATGGCGCCGATCTCGACGCCGGCGCGGATGCCACCGACCAGCGACAGGTCGGGTTGCAGCACGGCGGCTACTGGAGCCGGGAACAGGTGGTCGGCGAACTGCCGCTTGGTGAGCAGCCGTTCACCACACGCTAGAGGTATGCGCTGGGAGAGGTGCAGTTCCTGCAGGTCACGCAGGTGGGCGGCGCTGCCATCGGGCAGGCAGGTCTCCTCGACGAAGCAGGGGTCGTAGGGCTCCAGCAGGGGCAGTAATCGGCGGCTGGCGGCGGGCGAAAGTCGTCCGTGAAGGTCAATTGCCAATTTCAGTTTTCCAATTGCTTCTCTGACCGCAGAAACAATCGCCACGATGCCGCTCAAATCACCGTCATCGGGCACATCTGTCATCGGCCCTGCCGGACTCACCTTGACCATCGTCAGACCCTCGGACATTGCCGCCTCGGCAGAGGCTGCGAACTCCTCTGGAGAGTTTCCCCACAGGTTGCGGTAGACCTGCACACGATCGCGCACGGGTCCGCCGAGCAGTTCGTGAACTGGCCGGCCACACTGTTTCCCTCGAATGTCCCAGAGCGCCATCTCGAGCGCGCTCACAGCCGTGTTCAGCACCGGGCCGTCGCGCCAGAATCTCCCTTTGTGCAGTTCCTGCCGCATCCGCTCGATTCCATCGATCTCCTGGCCGGAGATCCTCTCGCACAAGGCTTGGAGCGCCGGCTCGACCTCGTCATGCAGGTCGCCAATCGCCTCACCCCAGCCGACCGTTCCGTCGTCGCTCTCGATGCGGAGCAGCAGCCAGCGTGGTGGGCACCTCACGACGCGTGCTTCACGAATCCTCAGCGTAGCACCCCCCTGCGTTCGAGCATCCGGGAGGATAAGAGGTCAGTGTCCTGTACGGTGAGTGACGATCCTAGGCCACATGCAAATGCACCCGCATCGAGCCATTGCTCGACATTGTCGGCTGTGATTCCACCCGTCGGAAGCGTGTTCACCTGACGCATGGGGTCCGGAAGCCCTGCGAGCATCTCCGGTGACCAACTGGTAACCGCAGGGTAGAGTTTCACGAGCATCGCCCCCGACAGATGCGCGTCCCACAGTTCGTTAGCAGTGGCAGCACCGGGAACGGCGAGTACCCCGAGGTCGTGGGCAAGTTCGACCATACCTTCTGGTTGGACGGGCGAGAGGGCGAACTGAGCTCCCCAGTCAGCCGCGGAAGGAAGTGCGGATTCGGCGTGCATCACAGTGCCGACACCCATGAGGACATCGTCATCGAGTTGCCCGCGGAGCATCTGGAACACCCAGGATGCATCGGTGCTGTCGAGTGTGACTTCAAGCACTCGCGCGCCCGCGGCGGCTAGATCTACCCCCCGTTGAACCAGTTCCGTGGGCTCCTTTCCTCGGAGGATCGCGATGAAACCGGCCCGCTTGATACGCTCGAGCGTCCACTCCAATGACACCTGCTCACCCCGTCCCGGTGACGTCGCACCGACCTTCAATGGATTCCAAGCGTGATAATTGTTCTCTGGTCACCTCACCGAGGTCCCCGAACGTTCTCTGAGTCAAGGCTGCGAGCAGATCTCCGCGGTGACAGGCGGCCTCGGCTTCCAAGCCGCCGATGAGTCCATCGACAACACCAGCCAACCAGGCATCGCCTCCTCCCAGAGATTCCACTGGGTTGTGGGTGACCGGGCGCGCCTCGGTCGACGCAAACCCGAGCGGATGTGCCATTGCGCTCCATCTGGACTGACATCCATCACCGAGATCCTGCTTCCATGTGCAGGCGACGTAGGGCAGGTTCCAGCGTTTTCGCAGACCTTCTACGGCTCTCCCGCTCGCCTCGCCAGCCATGGTCTCGAGTGCTGAGGGGGAGAGCACGAGCATGTGCATCTGGCGCAGTCGCGGCTCCACTTTGGCCCACAGTTCCTCGAACGTTCCGAGTTGCGGGCGGTGGTTCAGGTCGAGTGCTACCAGAGTGCCTTCGAGTTCCGCGAAGGTGAGCGCCGCCGACCAGTTGGCGAGCGGCCCTTCGCCCAATAGGGGTGTGATTCCGGAGACTACCAGCCAACGGGCACCGGAGAGCTGCGCACGCCAATCGATGGTGCCGGGCTCGAGGTGGGCGAAGGCTGAGTCGGATCTGTCGTATTCTACGGTCGCCGCCTTAGGGATGACGCGATAGGTGCCCAGCGGGTGTGCCGATTCGACCAGTTCGAGGTTCACACCCGCACTTCTCGCAGGCTCCAGCACCTCGCTGGCACCTGCCTCAGGAACGGCCGACACCCACGTCGCCTCCCCGCCGAGTCGGGAGAGCGCACAGGCCACGTTGTATTCGGCACCACCGGGTGTTTCCGCGTGTGGTGAGCCATCGAGCATGACCGTTCGACCCGCCCATCCCTCAGGAGCGGGGGAGTGTCGCAACATCGCTTCACCGAAGCAGACGACGCGGCCAGGAGAGCCACCCATGCAGTGGGGGAACCGGTGATTCGGCATCAACGCTCGGCCGCAGCAAGTTCAATTGGGCGAGATGCCAGCGGTGACCGATGGCGGAGAAGCAGAGCAATCCTGGTCATCAGTTGATTGCGCTTTCTGTATTCATTTTCTGGATCTCGTCAGATATGGGAATCTGGCAGTTGTTCATCGTCGCCGGGTTTTTGCTCGTGCTTGGAATCTTGGTCACGATCGGCTACGCCATGAAGAATCAACAGTCAATCACACAGCAGACGGCCCAAGGCCTCAATCCGTTGCTGCCGACCTCCAAGGGGGTGGCTTGGCTCGAGTTCGCGACCAAATATATGGACAACCCAGACACAGCCGTGCAGCCTGTCGGTGCGCAACTCGAGGGGACTCATCCGTCTTTGGAGGGTGTATCTGGTGCGGAATTCGGCGGGGCCTATGACTCGGGAAAATACGCCTCGAGCGTGAGTGAGAAGGAGTTCAACATTGGATTCCGCGGCGCGGAGTTCGCTGGCAGAGGAATCGCCCAGTTCGTGGAGCACACCCACAGCAGCCCTGTACCACGGTCTTGGCATGACCCGGTCAGTGAATGGTACGACCCGGTCTCCGCATGGTACGATCCATTCGGCTGATCAGAGACGGCTCAACCATCGATCTTCCAGCGCAGCAGGGCGAGCGCGCCGCCCATCCCGTCGAGTTGCTTGCCCGAGTCATGGTCGGTCGACGCTTGCACCATCTCCCCACTTCCTTCGGTCACTCCTGCTGCGAAGATTGACCAGGATGTGCCAGCGATGTTCGCCTCGGCATCCCTGAGCAGATCGGCGACGATGACCAACGTCTCGATCGCTCCCTGTTCCTGAGCAGCGGTGAGTTGGTCGGGGCCATAGGCGACCGCACCGTTGGTGGCGATGCGCGCCAGCGCCTCCTCGATCACGCTCACCTGCTTGGCGATGGCGCTCTCTCCGAGAAATTCGTCGGCCAGTTGCTTTGCCAGCACCTCGTTGGCAGCGGATCTTCCTCCGATGCTGGTGGCCACGTTGAGGGTTCGTTGTGCACATCCGGCTTCGCGTAGCAGCCTGGCGAACTGATCACGAGTCATTCCGGGACCGCAGATGACGATCGGCAGTTCGTCCCCGAGCACCAGCGCGCTCTTCTCAGCGGCCTGTTTCAGGAAGGCATCGCGTACCTTCGTCGGCTTCGCCTCGCGCTTGCCGCCGCCCCTGAGCGTGAACTGCGAGATATCCCGCATGCCGTGGTTGGTGATCTCGAACAGCATCACCTCGTCGCTCTCAACTACGATGATCATCGCTCGCGCTCGCCCGCTCGCTCGCGTGGCCTCGCGCAGCAGTTGTTCGTCCTCCCGCGGCCAGCCTCCGTCCATCGAGAGTTCGACATCGTCGCCGACGCCTACTGTGTGAGTGTGGTGTGAACCCCTGTCGACCGGTGCCTCAGTGATTACACCGTGCAGCCGCAACTGGTCGGAGAACGGATGGAATTCGCAGGTCTCGATCTGGAGCACAATCCACATCGGTTTGCGCTCCGCGGACTTCGCCCGCCCCCCTTCTTGAGTTCCAGTGGTCGCATCCCTTCTCCAGGAGAGCATTCCCGCACGCCGTCCAGCCCGCCCCAACTGGGCCAGAGTCCACAGGTCGTCCTGATGCTCAACGCGCAGGCGCTTCGCCTCATCCGACCGCTTCAACAGACGCATCTGGACCCCTCTTGGTGGACGCGGCTTGCACGGGTGGCTCTTCAACCACACGACCGACTGAGATTACTAAGCCCGCTCACGATAGATGATCTCGATCTGCTCGCCGTCATGGAACACATGGTCGTCCCACTCGTCGCTGACGACGCCGTCGACCTTCATCACCAGTTCGTGGGTCTCATTGACGTGATACCTGTCCAGCCTGGTGGAATCGAACGGCATGCCCCAGATGCGGAATAACACGTCCACCGTGACATCCACAGGGTCGTGGGTCTCGATGTGCAGTTTGCTGGTGTTGTCATGGGTGTGCACCACATGCATCCCGCTTGGGCAGACCTCTGTGTCGATGCCGAGATTCTCGGGAACTCCGTATGACGTGTTGTTGATGCTCAGCGTGAGATAGGGATGCATGTGCTGCGCCAGGTTCTGGTGGCTGCCGAGGCACACTCCGGCTAGGTCATCCTCAGGTTCGGATGGTGGTTCCGTCATGTTCTCCCCTGGTTCAGGAACCGAGGTTTCATCTCCATCGACGTCCGAATTACCGCCCACGCATCCGCTGAGACTCACGGAAAGCAGCAGCAGGACTACCAAAGCCGCAATGGTCCTCATTGAGTGGGGCTTGAACACACTTCGATTTGAAGGCGACGCTGTTCGGTCATCGTCTCAACTGAAGATTCCAGTGAGGTTGCCGTCTTCATCCATGTCCATGTCGAGGGCTGCAGGCTTCGTCGGCAGTCCGGGCATGGTCATCATGCTGCCACAAACGGCGACCACGAAACCGGCGCCGGCGTTGAGTCGCAGTTCACCGATCGGTAGCGTGAACGCGTTGGGTGATCCCAGTTCGTGCGGAACATGGCTCAGAGAGTACTGCGTCTTCGCCATGCAGACGGCGATGTTTCCGTACCCCCAATTCTCGATGCGGTCGAGGTCCTTCTGAGCCTGCTTGCGCAGGTCGATCGACTCGGCCCCGTAAATCCTCGTGGCGATGCGCAGAATCTTCTCCAGCACCGGCATTCCCGCTTCGAACAATGGATGGAACGGCCTGCCGTTAGCCAGATGGTCCTGGCAGGCACCTGTGACCGCTGCGGCCAGTTCGGCTCCGCCGGCCCCACCTTTCTGGTGCCCCTCGAAGATGACCGCTGCGTCAGCACCCGATTCGGTCGCCTGGTCCAAGATGGCCTGAATCTCGGCATCTGTGTCGCTGTCGAATCTGTTTACGGAGACGACCACGGGGCATCCGAACCGTTTCATGTTGCGCACGTGCCGCACAAGGTTGGTCGCCGCCCCGAGTTTGACGGCGTCCACGTTCTCCTCCGCCACCTTCACCGGGTCCGGTCTCTTTCCACCACTCGTCCCGAGCCCTCCGCCGTGCAGTTTCATGGCGCGCACGGTCGCGTTCAGGACTATGCAATCAGGCGGGACTCCGCTGGCCACCGCTTTGATGTGCACCGCCTTCTCGGCACCCATCTCCGAGCCGAACCCTGCCTCGGTGATGACATAATCCGCCAACGACAGTGCCAACCGGTCTGCGATGATGCTTGAGTTCCCGTGCGCGATGTTCGCGAACGGCCCGCCGTGGATGAACGCCGGGTCGCCTTCCAGAGTCTGGACGAGATTCGGCAGGAGTGCCTCGCGCAACAGCAGTGCCATCGATCCGGCCGCCCCTATCTCATCTGCTCTGATGGGCCGTCCATCCAATGCCTGCGCCACCACGATCTCTCCGAGTCGTGTGCGCAGGTCAGCATAGTCAGTGGCCAGAGTCAGAATCGCCATGACCTCGCTGGCCGCAGTGATGTCGAACCGCTCTTCGCGGGCGAGTCCGTTGATGGCTCCACCAAGCCCGATCGCTACTTCTCTGAGCGTCCTGTCATTGAGGTCGATCACCCTTGGCCAGAGGACCCTGGAGGGGTCGATGCCGAGTTTGTTTCCGTGGTGCAGGTGGTTGTCGATGAGGGTCGCACAGAGGTTGTGTGCGCTGGTGACGGCGTGCATGTCACCGGTGAAATGGAGGTTGATGTGCTCCATCGGAAGCACTTGCGACCATCCTCCGCCAGCCGCTCCGCCCTTGATGCCGAACACCGGGCCCATCGATGGTTCCCGGATGACGCATGTCGCCGACCTTCCGAGACGGTTGAGCGCTTGATTGAGACCGATGGTCGTGACGGTCTTCCCCTCGCCATACGGAGTGGGATTCACTGAGGTGACGAGGACGAGGCTGCCGCGGGGGCCGTCGAAGCGAGATTTGAGTGCCTCCCAGCGGATCTTAGCCATCGCATCGCCGCGCGGCAGCAACTCCTCGACGCCGAGCCCGAGCTTCCAGGCCACCTCTTCGATGGGTAGCAATTCCGCTGCTGAGGCGATGTCATGGTCGCTTGGCATCGCGTGTCCGTGACCCGTACCATATTCAAGCATTCAGAGAAGGAAAGCCGGCCTACGGTCGGTTCTACCCCCCTCCTCGTTCACCGACAGGCGCGTACGCATGGCACCCCAACTGTTGAACAGTGTCGTTTTCTCCTGTGTGCTGCGTAGGGAGCGAGGTGGAGGAATGGTCCAGATACGCGCCGCGGTCGCAGGCCATCCCGTACACCATTCGCTAACTCCCGCACTGTTCATGTTCGTGGCCGATCACCTACGGGAGAGTGGCGAGGCGCTTCGCATCGAGTTGCTGAAGAACATCGATACGTTTGACCTCCCCGAGGCGATGGCGATTGCCTATACCAGCAATCGGGACAGTTCGAGGGGGGCCGATCGGGGTGCTGCAACACCACGGAGGGAATTCTGGCTGTCCCTGACGACACCCCTGAAGCACATGGTGCCGCCCGAGTCGGCAATCGAACTTCTTGGTGAGTCGCGGCAGATTGCGTGCGTGAACCAGATGCTGCACGATGGACACGGGTGGCGGGGTGCCGCCACCGACGGAATCGGATTGGTTGATGTCGCTCGCGTGAATGGAATTCAGTTCCCTGCTCAAGAAGGTCAGGTGAAGGCTGGCTCGGAGCCGTTGCTCTGTCTGCATGGCGGAGGGTCGACGGCCCGCTCCTGTGCCACCGCATGGACTGAGGCGGGAGGTTCGATCTGGTGGGATGGAGGACGCCGTGCTCTGGACAGGCGTGGGCCGTGGTCGAAGTCGCTGATATCTGCCGAGCAGGTCGCTGGCCATCTCGGCCGCCGCCTGCACATCGACTTCGACGTCCCTCCGTCGAGTCCTGTTGATTCGGAGATCACGGCACATCCGAGTTCAGCGTCACCCGCCGAAGGTCCTGACCTTATCGTGTCAGCAGCATATGGGCTCGGGCCGGTGGTGACGACGCGCAGCGAAGGAGATCATCTGGTTCTGGACGGTCGCTGGCTGCTCGCCGCCCAGCACCTTGCCGCGTGGCGGCTCTTGTTCAGGCCGGGCCTTGCTGAATCCCTGCCGGAACTCAGCGATGCTGTCGAACAACTCGCAGTGATGTGAGCGAGGCAGCGAGCGGTTCAAAGACCGAGAACGCAGAGGCATCTGTGATGCCTCGCACGCGTGGGTCGGCGCTCCTGCTCTCTCTGCTGATGCTGTTGGCCAGTCTTGCTCTGCTCGCGCCTGCTGCCACAGCCGCCACCAAGGAGGAGTCTCCGAACTTCTCGCAGCCGTTGGCAGCAGACCGGTTCGGGGCCGGATGGCAGGCTCTCACCTTGTTGGATTCGCAGAATGAACAGTACAGCGCTCGCATCTACTACCCCTCAGGATCGGAGGGCGAAGGTGTCGTGGTGGACTGCGCTTGGTCGCCCTATCCATGGATCGCCTTCCACGCTGACGAGGGGGAAGGAGAGGACTCCTACTCGTGGATCGGTGAGGGACTCGCCAGAGCAGGATACATCGCGCTGACGATAGACGAGCATCGCGCCGGAGACGATGCGTGGAATGCTGTCTTGGATCACTGGGAACTCATTGCTCGGATGGGCAACATGAACTACACAGGGGGCCTGAATTCTGACCCGCAGGGAATCCAAGGATGCATCGACATGGACCACTGGGGAATAGGCGGTCATGGAAGAGGCGCTGCACTCGCGGCGGTCGTTCAGGGTCGTTGGGCGGCACTCGACAGCAGCGGTGTACGGGAGCCACCACGCGCCCTGTTCGGACTCGGATTGGATACCGACGACACGGGCACCTCGGTACCGGTGTCCGAACTGCCGATGCCCGCTCATTCCCTGTTCCTCACCGGGACTGTCGACGAGGTCGCACCGGCTGTCGAGCACATAGATCCCTTCCTGACTCGCTGGCCCGGAGGGTGGCAACTGCTTGAGGTGGTGGGGGGGAACCACGTTCAGTACGAAGATGACCAGTCGTTCTGGGACGACCTGTGGGATGGGGCAGCGACCATCGATGAGACGGAACAGCAGCAGCACGCGTTGGACAGCGTCATCCCCTACCTCGACCTGGTTCTGAAGGGAGACGATGCGAGCTGGTATGCTGCGAGCAACAGGGAGTCAGACCCCGACGACCCGACAGACTCGATGGCCTACGTCACCGAGGATCTACGTGGCGATCAGTTCTACCACATCGATCTCTCTGCTTCAATCACCGACGGCCCGCGTGCACGCTACTCCTCTACGATGTTCTTCGACCCGCTCTCCAACCGCACCATCCTCCACGGTGGCATGTTCTGGGATTGGCCTGAACTGCCCTATCTCGATGACACCTGGACACTCGACATGTCCGATTCAGGTTCTTGGCAATCAGACTCGAGTTCCGGTCGACCTGGAGATCTACTCGCTCCAGCATTCGCCAGCGACGGCGTGGCCGACGGTTTGCTCTACGGCGTCGCTGACAGCAGCGGAGACCTGTGGCGTTGGAACGGCTGGTCGGGGACTTGGTCTGAATATCCAGCGGGACTGAGACCGAACGCGACCGGCTATTCCAGCATTGTCTGGGACGCTGGTGATGAAACGTACTTGCTCTACGGTGGCAGGAATGTCTCTGCTTTGGATTTCTACAATGAAACCTGGTCATTCGACCCCGCATCAGGAGTCTGGCAGAGCCTGAACACCAGTAACTCGCCGACGGGAATCGTCAGCCCAGCGATGTTCTACTCCCCTGCGTGGAACCGGACGTTCTTGTTCGGGGGGATGGACGTTGATGGCAACCACAGCAACGAGACGTGGATGTTCAACCGCGAGAGCAACTCCTGGTCAAGGATGCAACTTCCCGGCGCACATCCGGAGGCTCGTTCCGCAGCTGCCTACGCTGTCGACCTCAAGCAACAGGTGGCCTACCTGTGGGGGGGAGTGAGCAGTAAGGGCTACCTCGGTGATCTATGGGCGTTCGACATGCAGCAATTGACCTGGCAGGAGTTGGCGACCACTGGACCGCCCTCTGCCCAGTGGTCCTCGATGAGTTGGGATTCTCACGCCGAGCGACTCGTGTTGTTCGGTGGTAACATGGTCGATGGTCAATCCGACCAGACCTGGCTGTTCGATGTGCTCAATTCCACTTGGACGCTGCACGATTCCACATCGGCAGTAACGATATCGGAGACGATTCACATGGAGGCGGGCGTATCCGAGCGGGATCTCGGCTCACCCCCATCCAACCTCACTGTTGAGTGCCGCATCATCGGGTCATCGACCAACTGGACTACCGGCTCGTGGGACCCCAGCAGTGACACCGCCACATGCGACATGTCCCCTTACGGTGTAGCTCCGGGATTCCACAATGCGCTGCTGAGGGTGTCCGTCGACCACATGGGAGCCCGGGTAATCACCTCGTTCGAGCGGGCCAACGCTCCTCCCAGTCCGGTCGACCCAATGCCGTCTTTCGTGATGGAGGAGGGCAGAAGCCTCGTGGTCAACGTGACCTCGCTGGCCACGGATGTGGACGGACATGACGTAGAGTTCGACACCGCCCGCACACCATCTCTTACCTCAGGGGAGCCGCCGGTGTCTCTGTCACCAGAGTTCCCGACCCCCGGACGACTCGTCCTGCAGGATGACACCGATTGGGAGTCACGGACAGAAGATGGCGCCGCCAACATCTGCGTGGACGTGCGCGACGTGGTTCCCCCCCAGCAGACCTCGTTCACAATCGAGATATGCTTCGACGTGACAGTGACCGCCGTCGACGATCAACTGCAGGTGGTATCGGACCCCGGGATGCTGCAACTGCAGGAGGATGAGCCGTTCACACTCGAACTCTCGCAGTTCGTCTACGACGAGGAGGGTGCGACAACGGTCGTCGAGTCGGTGAACGCATCACAGGGCATAGTCGCCAGCGTTGAGGGTACTGTGCTGACGGTCCAGGGCGAGCTCGACTGGCATGGCGGCGGCACTGTGAATGTCTCTATGTCCGATGGCACGAGCGAGCCGCTCTCTCTCATTGTGGGAGTGCAGGTGGCATCAGTTCCAGACGTGCCGCGATTCAACTTCACCGAAATCACGCTCGCGGAGGATGAGATTCTCGACATGAAACTCTCCGATCTGGTTTACGACCCGGATGGAGGGGAGGTGAATGTCACCTTGGAGGCGGGTGAGCCGGTAGTCAATGTCAGCATATGGCATCAGTATCTGAGGATCATACCCGAGGCCGACTGGAATGGCAACAGCGTGAACTGGGCGGTGGTGGCGACAGCGGGAGAAGACGTGGTGCGGCAGCCGATGCGTATCATCGTAGAATCGGTTAATGACATCATAACCGTCGAATGGCAAGAGCCGGGGCAGTTCGAGTACAACGTGACCAAACTGCGCTTCACGGTCACCGATCTGGACAGCGAGGGTCCGTGGGTCGTGCAGTACAACTGGGATGACGCCAACTGGCAGGAACTCTCACCCTCCTGTGCCCGCGCGGGTGAGACCGCTTCCTCATGGGAGTGCCAACTCGACCTGCTCGCTCATGGGCTCACCTACGGAGATCACGAACTCAACCTGAGAGTTTTCGACGGTGAGGACACCAGCCCCGACACCTCCTTCTGGCTCGACAAGAATGATCCCAATGCACCCACGACATCCACTACGGGGGGCAGCCCGTCCATACCGCCGATGGTTTGGGTCGTAGGCGGTCTGGTGGCGTTACTCGGTGGCGCTGTGCTCTTGTTCATGGCGTGGCGTAGCGATTCCGAACAGTGAACAGCCCGCGCCACACACTACAGGGGGATGTTGCCGTGCTTGCGCGGTGGACGCAGTTCTCTCTTGCTGCGCAGTAGGCGCAACGCACGGATGAGTCGGATGCGGGTCTCTGCAGGTTCGATGACATCGTCGAGCCAGCCGTGCTTTGCCGCCACGTACGGGTCACCGAACTTACGCTTGTAGTCCGCTACCAGTTCCGCTTGGGTGGCAGCGGAATCCTCAGCAGCCTTCAGTTCACGGCGGTGGATGATTGCAACCGCGCCCTCGGCACCCATGACAGCGAGTTCTGCGGATGGCCAGGCGATGTTGTAGTCGGAGCGAAGGTGCTTGCAGGACATGGCGAGGTAGGCGCCACCGTAGGCCTTGCGGGTGACCACTGTGAGCTTGGGGACGGTCGCTTCCGCGTATGCGTAGAGCAGTTTGGCCCCATGCCGGATGATGCCGCCCCATTCCTGAACGGTTCCAGGAAGGAATCCGGGCACGTCCACGAAGGTGAGCAATGGGATGTTGAAGCAGTCACAAGTACGGACGAACCGCGCCGCCTTGATGCTCGCATCGATGTCAAGGCAGCCGGCGAGCACCTTCGGCTGGTTGGCGATGATACCGATTGGACAGCCGGCTAGTCGGGCGAACCCTACGACGATGTTGTCAGCGTAGTTGGGGAACAATTCCACGAACTGTCCGTCGTCGGCCAACGCGGTGACGATGTGCGTGATGTCGTATGGGCGGTTCGGGTCGTCTGGCACGATGGAAGCGAGTTCCGGGCACTCACGCTCCGAGTCGTCGGGACTTCTGAGTTCAGGTGGTTCAGCCAAGCAGTGATCGGGCAGGAATGACAGCAGTTCGGCCACAATGTTCGTCGCATCCTCCTCTCCGTCAGCAATCAGGCAGGCGATTCCCGAACGGCTGGCGTGTACTTCGGCACCGCCTAGTTCCGCAGGTGTCATCTTGGCGGTGGCGGTCTCCTCGGTCTCCAGCGGACTGGAGAGGAACAACTGCCCATGCTCGGAGCCGAGCACCACGAAGTCGGTGAGGGCAGCGGCCAGCGCTGACACCCCCACGACTGGTCCCAGCACGAGGCTGATCATCGGAATCCTGCCGCTGCAGGCGACCAGCCGGTCGAGCAACTCTCCAGTGCCGGCGAGCGAATGGACGCCGTCGTGCGCACGCTGGCCGCCACCGTCCCAGATTCCCACCAAGGGAATCCTCGCTCGTTCAGCCATCTCGACCACCTTCGTGATCTTCAGGGCGTGCATCTCACCCATCGAGCCGCCGAACACGGAGAAGTCCTGTGAGAAGCAGAAGATCCTTCTCCCATCGATCGAGCCGTGGCCGCACACGACTCCATCGCCCTCGAACGGGTGCATGTGCAGGTTGTACTCCTGATTGCGGTGGGTGACGAACGTGTCGACCTCAACGAAAGAGCCCTCATCGAGCAGCGAATCCAGCCGTTCGCGCGCTGTTCCCCTGCCCTCAGACCTGAGCCCCTCGACCTTGGCTCGCCCCCCTCCACTTTCCGCCTGCTGGCGCCGCCACGCCAAGTCCTCGGAGAGCTCCGAACTGCCGCGTGCGGGGGGGCTCACTCAGCGGTGAGAATACTGCCGGTCCATCACGAAAGCGGCTGAGTAATCTCCACATAACTCCAATTGATAAACTGAATCTCCAATTGGTAAATCACTCAGATTGTGTCGGGATTCTCACCCACGAGGTCAGCCGTCCAGGCGGCCGCCAGTTCATCTCCTGTAACACCGCGGCTCAGCAGATGGTGCAACTTGGCCAGTGAGGCCTCTGGCGAGCAGGTCGAGCCGTGTCCGAGCACACCCAGATCCTGCTGATCTCGCCCCTTGCTGTAGACGTCAAGATGTATCGGTCCGCGAATGCACTGCGTCGTGACCACAGCGACCCCACCTGCCCCCACATACGCGCCGAGCGCGTCTGCGACGGCTGTATTCTCCGGAGCGTCGCCCGGGTCATCGAGCGGGAGGTGGCCCAGTCCGGTCCCGTGGAACAGGATGGCGTCGTATCCAGCGCTGCCAGCAAATTCGATCTGGTCGGCGTAGAGCTGTGAACCCGCGACGAGCTGCAGGATGCGAACTTCCTCCGAGAACGGAGTGGGAGATTCGCACACATCCCTTGCTGCCGCCTCCTGACGACGGGCCGCGTAGCCTTCCTCCAAGGTTATCTCAGCACCATCTTGGGATACGGTCACCTTGGCGAGCGGATTCTGGTTCACGCTTTGGAAGGCGTCTCTGCGTGATGAGTGGTCCTTGCGCACGGCACATCCCGGATGAACGGCCATCACGCCATCATCCGAACCTGCGTGCATGATCAGCGTCGTGGAATCTGCGCATCCTCCTGCGGATTCAGGACCGTGAGCAGCCCAGTGAACGGCTGCGATGAGATTCTGCACTCCATCCGTGGACCCACGGTCTGAGGACCTCTGTGACCCGGTGAAGGCGATTCTACCGGCAGGTCTGCCCCCCTCTCCTGAGAAGGCGAACGCGACTGCTGCGGCAGAGATGTGCATCGTGTCGGTGCCATGGGTGATGACCACCCCGGCGGCTCCTTCGGCGAACGCCTCGGTGCACGCGCTGGCCATCCGATTCCAGTGCCGTGGCCTGATGTCGTCCGACCACATGTTCCCCAGTTTCCGCGCGCGTATGCGGGCGTGGCGGGAAAGTTCGGGAACCGCAGCGAGCAGTTCCTCGGGCTCGAAGCGAGCAGTGACCGCGCCAGTGCTGTAGTCTACCTTGCTGGCGATCGTTCCACCAGTGTGCAGGATGAACACCACCGGAAGACCAGCATCCTCGACCAACTCACTCTCATCTCCAGCAGACTCGGCATCCGGGCCTGCCACGACCTCAAGGTCAGTGACGCTGTCCAGACGATGGGTGACGTTGTAGCCGTTCAGCAGTTTGATCGTGATGCATCCCTCGGCGCTCGGAGCGAGCAGCACTCCCTCGACCACTGTCGGCCCGTTCCAGGTCGACGCGTTGAGGCGGACCTTCGAGCCGACCTGCGGCAAGCCGTCCTCCGCAACCATATCGCCCCGTGTGCCGCTTCAGTCCATCAACGCGCCGATGCTCGACAGTGGACTGTTCTCCGGATTCCACCCCGAATCGTTGAAAGACAGAGGCAGGGTGGCGCACTCACCGCCGGGGTGGCGTAGTTGGTGGCGCGTCGGACTCATAGGGCAGCCTTCTGGCAGAGTGAGCGCTGAAGCCCCTTCGCAATGTCTGAGACATCCGAAGGTCGCGGGTTCGAGTCCCGCTCCCGGCACCTATTCAGCGTCGCGCTTCGCCGTACCCCTTGCTCCACCGGGGTTGCAAGCAGCGAACGCATGATAGGGAGTGCGCGCTGGGCGGAGTGACGCACATGGTCGACGTGAGCACAGCGATGGCCGCCGCCCGCGCTGATTCAGGCAAGCGCAGGCGTGGGGACAAGGAGGGCAAGAAGCGGCCAGGGAGCAAGATGGGAGTGGAACTGTTCGACCCTGCTGAGCATGTGCAGAAGGAGAAGGCGGACACCATCTCAATGTGGTTGATGATCCTCATGGGGATCTCCGTAGGCTTCGGCTTTCGCTACCTGATGATGCCCGGGATGGAGGCGCCGCGGGATGTGCTGTGGTTCCTTCCGCTGGCATTGGTGGTGATCATACCAGCGTTGCACAAGGTCCTGATTCCGGAGCCACACAAGTCGCTGTACACTTTCGGCAACTGGTTCCGCGCCGCTTTTCTCTACATCTTCACTTGGCTGTCCATATCATTCCTGGTAATCAATCCACCAATCGGGGACATCGCAGCTCCTGAGGTGGCTGGGAAGTGGACGGTCGTGCTGGTGGACGAGGATGGGACGGTCATACTCGACGAGGGCAACCTGACCTCCAAAGGCAGCGAGTTCACCCTGTACCGCAACGACAGCATCGCCTCAGCGACAATCGTGTTCGCAGTGCGTGACAACACCGATCCCGATGCCGCCACGCTCACATTGAGCCATCTCATAATCGCACCCGGCGCAGAATCGGTGACGGTGGCAGACGGGTCTGTCGCTGACCTCGTCAGTGGGAACGGTTCATGCGCTCCAATATGGGATGATCTCTCACCCAAGCAGCGCGATAAGATCGTACTGCACGAGGCGGATTCCTGTGTTGCCCTCGATCTAGGGAGACTCTCCATCGGAGAATACGACCTCTCGCTGACGCTCTCAGAGCAAGGCGATCCGTGGATCAACTCCGCTAGTGAATCGTGGCGACTCACCGTGCTCTGATCTGCTGCATGGCTCAGCGTCAAGCCCACGCCGGTTTCAGCAGATCAGCATGTTGGTTCACTATCGCCTCGAACATCGGCCGCAGTTTCTCCCTGAGTTTTTCGTCCATCACGCTGTCACTGACTCGCGCGGAGCGCCACCTGCGGACGTTCTCAGCGAGCGGTGTACAGGCGAGCAGGTCCCCGAACAGCAGGTTTCTCGTCGTCTTGTGTTGCATTCCATCACCAAGGGTGGAGCGCATGGCACGAATACACCTTGATTTCCCACGGAGGCCATCCCCACTGTAAGTGAAAGTGAATCTGAATTCACACACCTGTTCTGTGCGTGCAAGAGTTCCAACCAATGGAACTGCAATCAATCGTCGAGCATCTGGCACAGGCGGCTGCACAGCGCGTCGAGTTGCAGCGCTTCACCGCCGCCCTCGACCAGTCGAAAGTCAATCTCCGCCATCATCTCAGTGAGGTCGAGTTTCTGGCTCTCGGAGAGGAACTCGATGTCGAACACGGAACGGTGTAATTGGTTCACGAAGTCCGTTCCTGCGAGACCGTACTGGTCAAGGATATCCCGTAGTCGTCGTCGTGCAGGATGGAATCCGTCCTGCTTGCAAGCGAGTACGAAGCCGTGCAGTGCTTCAGGTGGCGCAGTGGCGGTGGTCTCGTAAACGAGTGCGCGGGTGATATGCGGATCTAATGAGGCGGCCACCTGCAGCGCGGTGATGGCCTTTCTGAGGTCACCAAGGCTGACGTGCACGATCGCATCACAGGCTTCGTCGTCAAGTTCGATATTCTCTGCAGCGGCGATTTTACGCACTTCCTCGGCCACCTGGTCGGAAGCTATCGGACGGAAGCGGAAGACAGCGCAACGGGATTGAATCGGTTCGATGATCTTGGACGAGTAATTGCACGACAGGATGAACCTACAGGTCCCTGAATATTGCTCCATGATACGACGCAGCGCTCCCTGTGCGTCGGGTGTGAGCGCGTCCGCCTCGTCGAGGAAGATGACCTTGAATGTCGCACCGCCGAGTGGTGCAGAACGGGCGAACTGTTTCACCTTGGTACGGATGCTCTCCAGCCCACGCTCATCGCTGGCGTTCATTTCCAGGGTGTTCTCCCGATAGGTGTCCGTGAACACATCTCTGGTCAGGGCGAGTGCGGCAGTGGTCTTACCCGTTCCCGGGGGGCCGGCGAACAGCATGTGCGGGAAGGTTCCCGACTCAGCGTATACCTCTAGTCGGTTGACCACTGCGGACTGTCCACGGATGTTCCCGACACTCTTTGGCCGGTGCTTCTCGACCCACATCTGACTCATGCTGCGCGTACCGTCGTCAACTCACGTACGACCGCCGATAACCATTGCGTCAGCAGAGGTTGGGAGATGCTCCTGCTGCGGGACACTCCATAGGAGGGTCCCGTGGCCGAAAGCGGTTAATGCCAGCAGCGTGTCGCCGGATGCTGGTTGCAATGCTGAAGGGGAGAGAATCACGTCGAAAGGGGATGGCAGCATGCCTTCTGGCGCTGCTGATGGTGCTGGTTCCGTGGAGTGCATTTTCATCTCCGAATGAATTGGAAATTGAATTTGGCCCATCCTGGGTGACCGGTTCCTCGACCGCCAGCGCCGACACGATGCTCAACGTCACCTCACCGAATGCTGCGCACGGCTCATCGTACAACCTGAACCTCTCCTCGGATTTGATGGATGAACGGCCTACGCTGCTGTTCACATTCCCGTTGACCTCGAACGTCACCGGAGGAATCGTTCCTGTGGCGGGATCCATCCAGAGTGCGTCGGTCACGCTCCACTTCGTGCATACCGGAAGCACAGGGAGCACCTACATTCACGCAGCAGCACTGAATGGGACCTACGAGGAGGCGAATGCCACCTACCTCAACAGAACCCACAACACCACCTGGGATGACGCCGGGGCGAACGGGGGTGACGACCGTGAACAATGGGAACCGAGAGCCCAACTTCCGGGAAGCAGCGGCTCGGTGACGGTGAACATCACCGCCATCGCCCAGCAGGCACTCGCCGCTGGGATCGCCAACCTGTCCATCGCCGTAACGTCGTCTGGTACGGCTGTCTATGTCGTGCACAGCAGCGAGCATCCGACCACTAACAAACGGCCTACGTTGACCGTCACACACAGCAACAGCCAACCTGCGACGGGGGCGGCTGTGCTGCTCTACTCACCTGAAGATGGTTCAGTGATGATGACACCTGCCCTCGTTCTCAGCGCAGATACAGAACCAACGGTCTCTTGGACGAATCTTTCCGGTTCGGGAGTCGAGGCCCACTTCTCCAGCAGCAAGGACTTCAGGGAGGCGACCGATGGTGACTGGGACTTCGTATCCTGGCCCTCTAACTCCGACTTCAGCATCTCCGGGTCCAACGGCACTTTCACAGTGCCTTCTTCCGACGCTCTACTGGAAGGAAATACGATTCACTGGCGACTGCGCTCTACCATGTCAGACCAACTGTCGGAGTGGGAGAGCGGCTGGTTCCTGCTCCCTGAGCATGACGTCACGCTGCAGTCGAACGGCTCGGCGAACGAGACGTACTATCGTGACACGCTGAACCTGAGCCGCGGCACGATCGATGACACATGGGTGCGCTCTGGGATGACGAACTACTCTGGAGGAAATGACGAGTCCAGCATGAGAGTCGGATTCTCGAACAACACCAGTTACGGCGAGATGCACACCATGCTCAGGTTCGATCTACCCGACACTGGCATGCACACCAACGCCACCATCGAGTCGGCGAAACTCTCGATGCGGCGCACTGACAGGGAGGGTGACCCGTGGATATCTGTCCACGAACAGTATCTCAACTACTGGTCCGAGAATGATGCAGACTGGAACACCTCGGACGGCGTCAACAACTGGACGAACGGCGGAATTGCATGGGGCAGCTACCAGAAAATCGGAACTGCGCTGGACGTCATCAACGGAAACAAGACAGGCCCGACCTTCGACTTCGATGTCACCTTTGCAGTGCAGGAGTATCTCAGGAGCGCGAACACCGGAGGATACCAAGGCAGTCCGGGCATCTCGTTCATTCTCCTGGGTCCGACGAGCGGCAACGACTGGGTGGCGTTCGGGAGCAGCGAGGATGGTGGCTGGACCTACCGTCCGAAGATGCTCATCACCTACAAGTGGGGAGACGGGGTGGCCCCCAATTCGACCACCGTCCTCTCACCGCTCGACGGTCAGGGTGTCTGGGTGAACAGCAGTTACAACCTGACTGGGGACACGACCCCGACGCTCAAGTGGGACACAACGGGTATCAGCAACGACGAGATCATCCTCGAGTTGGCGAACACCTCGGACTTCGACACAGGTGAGGTTCATCACCTTGAGAGTTGGGCGCAGAACTCCGGAATCAGCACGTCCGCGGGCACGTACGCCGTACCAGCATCATGGAATCTTGAGATGGGCCGCTATTACTACTGGCGCATCCAGGTGGTGGAGGATGGGGACATCTCAGAGCATACCACGCAGAAGTTCTTCATCAGCGAGTTGAACTCGACCTATCTGGGTAACAACCAGTGGGAACTGCGCCTGCGACATGGCAACGCCTCGACGAGCATCGACGCTCCGTTCTGTGGTGACACCTACATTGACAGCCTGGCCACCAACGTATCCAACGACGCTGGCGAATTGTCGATCACGAGCAGCCAGTACACGCTGTTCGGTTGCGACGTTCGCAGCCATGCGCTGCCTCCTGGATTCGCAGTCACCGATGTAACACTCAGCATGTGGTCCTCATACATCAGTGGTTCAGTACCCGCCTCGGTCTACGAATTGAATCAGCACCTGTGGAGCGAAGGCGACGCTACGTGGGATACGTACAACGGAGTCGATTCATGGGATGTGGTTGGAGCTGGAGGAAGTGATCGAGGGCAGTTGCTTGACTCCATCACGATTCCTTGCAGCGGCACCTGCACCACCCCGACTGAGTTCGAATGGAACGTCACCATTGCCGTGCAGAATTCGATGCGTTGGAATGTTCCGGTGGATTTCGTCATCATTGGTTCGGGCAGCGGGCAGGCCGTCATGTCTGACAAGGAGAACGGGGGAACCTCAGAATACCCAGAACTCGTGATTATCTATGCGCCC
>Ga0310124_10000860_pt1 | contig 21600 bp, 17 predicted proteins | sample CB11b_AW_Bot5_MG_FD_203507 | JGI IMG/M metagenome (GOLD analysis project Ga0310124, IMG submission 203507) | Marine microbial communities from Western Arctic Ocean, Canada - CB11b_AW_Bot5 | ecosystem: Environmental > Aquatic > Marine > Oceanic | place: Canada: Western Arctic Ocean | collected... | reverse complement strand
AAGACAAGATCCTCCAGCATAATCCAGATACTGATATTGTATGCCACGAGGTCGACATTACAGAACAACCCGAATTACTAGAGTCGATAGTGGGCTCTGTCGATATGGTCTTCGTAGCTACTGATAACGAAATCTCCAAATACTTGATCAATGAACAATGCGTGTACCACCGTGTCCCTGCGGTATATGGCGGTGTATACGAGCGCGCTTTTGCAGGCGAAGTGGTGCTCGTAATGCCAGACCGTGGAGGTTGTTATTCTTGTGTCCGACAAAACCTTGCAAGGACTCCAGGGATTGTTTCTTCCACAGCTGCAGGAGAATATACGGACGATCTGGACGCACCTCACGAACCGGGCCTCGGAATAGACGTCGGATTTATCGCGAATCTCCAGGTGAAAATTGCGCTATCAGGCTTACTAGATGACAGGATTCCAGTGTTCAATGACCCTGAAGATCAAATGGTCATCTGGGTCAATTCTGCCAGACCTGAGGATGGGCCATTATTCGGTTCATCCCTCAGTAGATACTTTGTCAAAGTCCCCAGAGTACCGGAGTGTAGGACTTGCGGGGTTCTAATGAACTTTGAAGAACCGGAAGACCTGGCCCATGAATAATTATTCGGTCTCCCAAACTGTAATCGATTCAATCGAAGTCGAATGCAGGCGGAACCCTGAGAATGAGACCGGCGGCATCCTGGTGGGTGCTAGGACCGAGTCAAGGTCATTCGTTACTCATTGCTCGGGACCTGGCGTGATTTGGAGTAGTTCAACCCACCACTTCACTAAGGATACTGACTACTCACAAGAAGTCCTTAATTTGTTGTATGAATACTTTGGAGTCAATTATTTAGGGCTGTGGCACAAGCATCCGGTTGACTATCCACGCCCGAGCGATGGTGATGTCGCAAATGCTATGACAGAAATAGCGGAGCTAAATATCGGGCTGGAGGAGCTATTAACGCCGGTCTGTTTCCTGACCGACAATGTCGTCTGGATATCTCCATTCGTGGTCCGAGACGGTGATGCCCATAGTATTGACTGGGATGTGGTCACAGACAGGCATTTGACCGACATCGGTATTCTGAACGGAAACTGGTATGACGCCACCATAGGACAAGGCCGTCTACGTGATGAGGTAACACGGCTTGAAAACCTCAAACTTAGTGTCTCCATTAGCAAAGGTGATGACGGGAGATGCCGAGTCCGAGCGACCAGCAAAGGTAAAAAAACCCAGGAACTTGTATTTCTGTGCCCGGATGACTATCCAGTAAGCGCACCCCACATAGCTATATTAGACAAAGGGACTGGTTCATACTTGCCGGTGTCGTCCCAACATATGAATGACTGGAACCTCTACAAGTACATGAGTGACCTTGCAGCCGAAATGGATTTTGGCTAGACAGGCTGACTTATGGGGGTTTCGCCTTGGAACGAGCCTACGGGACCGTCAACGATCTTCACCAATTCACGGGGTATACCAACACATCGCCCGGTAGGCCTTTTAGGACGACTGACATGGGGGTGTCAAATTCCAGTTGATTGAAACTAGCTGTCATCTCTTTCAATATCGACGACACTAGGATCTGATTTTCCTTCGCCTGGGAAGATATACGAGAAGCTAGAATCACGTTCCTGCCGAAATAATCCCGGTTCTCTCGGATCACTTCCCCGGCGTGTAACCCGATGCGGACCATGACCGATTCTTGCTCCAGGGAATTATTATATTCAAGAAGCATTTTTTGTATCTGGACAGCGCATAATATTCCATTCAATGCGCTCGGAAAAGCCAACATGAAGCCGTCACCCATCGACTTGATCTCATACCCCTGAAATTCCGCAACCTGTTCTCTGACTATACTGTTGTGTCTGCTAAACAGTTCTTGTGCGGCCATGTCCCCGAGCCGGTCGGTGATCTCGGTCGATCCTTTGATATCACTAAACAATATAGTCATAGTTTCGTGATCTGACAGGTCCGGCCCTAATAAGGAAGCAGCTCCACTACCAGCCTCCCGGTGTGCTCCCGAAACCAGTTGATTAGTTCTGACGGCTTCTAAGGAATCGGCGATATTTCTAGTTAATGTCGCAACGACTTGTGGGCTTGAATCTCCATGAGGCTGATCTAATCCACCAGCTGCACTAAACAACTCGGACTGATTACCATTTATAGCTAATGCTGTGCCGATTTCTAGTACCGCGTCCTTTATCAATGGACTGCCGATCCCCTGGAGTGCCAATATCTTTTCAGATGTGAAGCCTTGTAACGCCCTCGTCTTGGACAATTGTAGAAGAAGGTTACCCTGCTCAGGTCCCGAGACGGCGATCAGCGTTTCGATATCCACTTTTGACAGGGCTTCTATCTCTTCCAATCTTCGTCTATGCTCTGCTTCTACTTGCCGCAAACTGATCTCGATCGACGCGGCTTCTTTTTCCAATTCCAACATATCTTGTCGATGTTGGATATCTAGTTCTGAATATGCCTGAGCGGTACGGTCTTCTCGTTTAATCTCTTTATAACGCGCATACCATTCGAGTCCAAGCTCAACCGAATTGGTATTTACTGGCGACTGTGGTATCCCTGTCGATCCAGGTGGGTTTATGTAGCCCGCTTCCAACCGCTCCCGACGGTGGTCTATCTCCAGAGACATCCTGTTGCGTTCGATCTGCCATATAGATTCGAACTCGCTCTGGGCTTTCTGGCCTTCCAGTACAAGCCGTTCGTCACTGAGGCCATAGCGGTAGATCAGGGAAAGGAGCACCTCTTCATATTCGATTTCAAGATCTAATCTCTTGATCAACAAGGCGTTTGATTTATCCCTATCCCCGACGAAACCACCAACCGAACGGAATATGGTATCTACTCGGTCTAGGGAGATAAGGTTCTCTGTATCCAACGACCCTACCAGTTCTAACAAGGCGTCTTTCCCATCCGACGATGAATAACATCTGGAAAGCACATTTAGCCGGACATTGTTTAATACTGCGGCCCTTTTACGAGTAGGGAGTGCAAAACTGGTCTCTTCGGTTAATGCTAGGAAGGAAGATGCAGACATGGAACGAGGCCTCAGCCTAGGTTCAACAGACCATTCGCCTGTGGACGATATGAGGTCTTTTACTGGCTCGTCTGCATCTTCTGCCCCTATTTCTTGATATATGTCTATAGCCATTCCACCGCAAATCCCGATCCCGAAGCGTTCGAGTATGGGAGTTATGGCGAGTTTCAATCTGTCTGATAATGCCGTTGCTAATGTTGAATCATATGACGGCTCAGAAAATACTACCTCATGAAAAAATCGGCTCGCGGAAGATCCCATCTCCGGCAACAACAAGTTTTTTAGATCGGCCGCAGTAAAGACTTGGGGTTCTATTTCTAAGAACGTAGCCAATTTTTCAGGGGAGCTTACCTCTACTTCGACAGTGCATGTGACGATGGCTGGAATAGGGTCTTTCGAAAAAAGGTTCCCGATCGTAAATGCAAGGGTTTGCGGCAGAGTACTCAAGACAGCCAGGTGGTTAAGGTAGTTAGCTTGATCGAGCTCGAGACGCCTCGGCTCCTGTTCCAGGTAAATCCAGTTAGGGCTCGTTCCTCTCATCAGTGCTACTTTTTCCGGCCCAACTTCCAGGTGTTTGTCGACGAACGCCGGTAGTTTCTCCAGGTCGACCACCACTGCAACGACGTCATCGTCAACGACTCCGGGTGACGACAAGATATTGGAGGACCTATACACATCAGCCGCCACTAAGTCATCGATACGTATCTTATGCACCACTTCAGTGGCGCAATAACGACAGAACAGCCAGTGATCTTCTATTTGCCTTTTACATGATTCACAAACAGTCAAACTGTAGGTATCTCCCTAATCAACAACGACTTGATCAACCGATCAAACCAAATGAGACAGTCATCTTGCGACCAGGTTCCAGTCTTTGCACCGTTGATAGACTCTATCTTATCGAGGCTACAATCTGAAACTGATCGAACCCTTGGTATAATAAGGTTATAGTAAGGTGATAGTTATAGCCTCTCCACTGGCCCTCCTTATCTAGTGTAAGACTCTGGCAGCTCTTGATAGACGATCCCAATGCTTTATGCCAGGCGTGGAGTCTAAATACACCACCAATCCTTTTCCAAAAATGCCGGCTATTTTTTAGATGTTGCCCCGGGTCTTAGTGACCCTATTGGTACCTGTAACCGTCTGACTGTAATCACCGCCAGAAGGGTTAGTTGGAATAAAGTCAGAGAGGAGCCCACATGGAAAGATGGCAATTACGCTTAGACCAAGTATTTGAGTCATTATCCGAAGCATCGGGAGACAAACCACAGGCATTCACCTTTGGCGAGTTCACCGTCGACGAGTTGAATCTATTCTTCTCCGGCGCTGTGGTCAAACGATTAGATGAATCCGAAGTTCTGATCTCCAATGAAGGGACTACTTCGGACCTCCATTTCTTACTAGAAGGCCACCTGAAGGTCGAAATATCCTCGATCGGAGGATTGGATAAAGTCCTGTTGGTCGGCCCTGGAACTGTGGTCGGGGAGCAATCGTTCTTAGATGGCGAGCCGCGTACTGCTAAAGTTATTGCCGAAACACCTTGCACCATCGCGAGTGTAAGCCAAGGATCATTCGAAACCTTCGCAAACACCCATCCTTCGATCGCCTTCCGTATAATACGCCAATTAACCCGAATCTTGAGCCGGCGATTGAGACGCTTAGATCTATTCGACGCAGTAGAGTACACAAGGGAAGTCGAGCGGAAACGGCTCGCAGAAGAATTACACGATGAGACTATGTCGGACCTAACCGGCCTGACCATGGAATTGGGTTTGTTAAAGATCCATAAAGAATTAGATGAGGTAGTGTTAGGAGAGATCGATTCAACAAGAGAAAAATTGAAAGGAACCAATCTACGGCTCCGGCAGATCGTAAAAGGTATATATCCGGCCGAGTTGGTAAACTCAGGCCTTGTCTCCGCGTTAACCTCTCATCTCAAGGATCTGGAAGACCGATCTATCCAGAACCCCACAGAATTAAAGATCCATTTAAGATCAACAGGCTTTGGGGGCCAACGACTTCCATCTAATCTGGAAACGGATCTATATAGGGTCATCCAACAGGCCATTTCGAACGCGCTGCAACATGCAAACGCATCGTTAATAGAAGTCGATATCAATTGGTCGAATCAAGAATGCAGGTTTTCGGTGACGGACAACGGATGTGGGATAGGCAGCATAGATGGTGATGCAATAGTAAAGAGTGGACACTTCGGTCTGGCCAATATGCGAGACCGTATAGAGAGAAACGGGGGCTTATTCGAGATCGGATCTGCTGTAGTGCCAGGTACAAGTCTCGTCGGTAATATCCCTGCAGTTCACAGATCTGTCATCCCAACCCAAGACAGTAATTACGAAATAACTATCAAGAACACTTCTTAGCTGTTTCGAGCATGCAAGAACGGATACACTGAGATTACAATCTAATTAACTAATTCGAAGGAAACGGATTAATCCTAGCTATGACAAGAATAATATTCGCAGACGACTCTCAATACATACGGGAAGCCTACCGGCGAATCCTGGAAACACAGTCCCATTTCGAGATCGTGGGTGTAGCTGAAGACGGAGAGGAAGCAGTCCGTCTCGCCAAAGAATTGAATCCGGATGTAGCTATCTTAGATATTCGCATGCCGAAATTGACCGGTATCGAAGCAGCCGGTCAGATCATATCTACTAATCCTGGAATGGGGATAATTATAATATCTGCCTACGACGACCTGAATTACGTCAAGGAATTATTAAAAGATGGCCCGCGGGGAAGAGCCTATATATTAAAGACATCCCTTGACGACATAGGAGAGCTTATCAGGGTAGTGGAGGCAGTATCTCAAGGCGGAACCGTCTTGGATCCCGAATTGATCCAAAGGCTCGTGAGGCTCCTTGTGGAGAACGAGACCTCGGGACTATCGGACCTAAACCCTTCCGAACGCGAAGTGTATGAACTTCTAGTCGGAGGATTCGAAGATTCGGAAATTGCTAGAAGCCTCAGAATATCTCAAGAAGAAGTTAAAGCCATCTCTGCTTCTGCCGCAGACAAAATAGGGCTTTCGAACTTCGATGGCGTTGATAAGCGAAACCAAGCTGTTGAACACTTTATCAATCGCTTTACCGAAGTGATGTACGAAGCCGAATAAGACACCTGGGAGAAGGCCTCAAGCAGAGGGTTCATAGCCAGCTATTTATCTAAAATGGATTTGAACCCATCCCTACCATGGTCATCGGGATCAGCGCAATGCCCTGTGCAGACTCCTCAATTCGTCTAGTAGCTCGTTAGTCCCTATCGTTCCGTAGCGTTCAAGGAATGCTACGGTATCCGGATTAATCGCACTCTTTCCAGAGAAGATATTCCTTAAGGACTCAGCCATAGTCACGTTGGGTGATTCTTCCCCGTCATCGTCTGCATTGGGATTTACCGGCTGTACTTGTACGGAGGCAGACGGTTGTTGATCCTCGGGAGATGTTTCTGAACCCCCGTTCCCGATCGAAACCCGTTTGATCGTCGGCGTAGATTCGTCTTCTAGTTCCGGTTGCGGGTTCAACCTGGTGCAATTTGCACAAAGGTCATATCCCTCCGGACATTCTTGGCCACATTGTGCGCATCTAGCACCTGGTACTTGGGATCCAGGCGTGTTAGCGGACGCCGCCATTGGCGGGACCAGTACGGTAGCGCAGAAGGGGCAGAATACGGCATCTGGTGCACATCCTTGCCCGCATTGTCGGCAAGCCACTGCATTCTCTATCGTCGGGGCAAGAGGTAGGCCCGGGCTCAGCTGACCCCCGCCTGGACCAGTAGACCTGGTATCAGTATGTCCCGGAACTTCAACAGGCAACCCCCTAAGTTGGGCGAATTGTTGCTCTGGTGTTAGCGTGGTTAGCGGCAGGACTTCGTCAATCTGCTTTTTTGCAGCCCTGGACGCAAACCACCTTCGTATAGGTTCTAGAAAAAGTGATTCAGCCATAGTTTATTGCCCCCGGATGATCATATTGCAAATAGAGAATCGGTCAACATTGGAATCACAGACATCAAACACCCGGTAATGATACACATTAGCGAGAGATAAGAGGCGATCTTTAAATTACTACCACCGGAGGCAAACTGCGGTGCTAGGGAGTTAGCAACAGTTAAGATCATGATGCAAAAGATTATCACGACGGACATGGTTCCCAAGTCGTTGACGCCAAACATCATACCGAGCGGATTCGTTAGCCCTTCACCCCCGGTCGGCAAATTGATCCCTGGTGGAGCCTCAATATTAGAAGTCCGGACCATCGCAGACCCGATTTGTCCGTCCATCGCTTGATTCTGGACTTCTTTAAGTTTATTACTAAAGACCGCTACGATCTGGAACACAAAGACTAGGATAAATACGATGGTCGCATGCATCGGGAATGAAAGGTAAGAAAATGTTGATGCTGCCAGGTTTCTAGTAGCCCTCAGTTGTGAGATTTTTAAAGAGAAATCTCCCGCTATCTCTCCTACTTTATCTGCCCTACCGCCTCTCTCTGCGCCATCTACTAGCATAATAGTAGAGCGATTCACGAGTTCGCTTCCTGTTTCAGCCCTAAAACGTTCCCAACAATTCGCTGTAGGAAGGGATGCCGCTAGCCTGGTGTGTAAACGATTGATGTGTGGCTCTAGGTTCGGCAATGATCGGGCATCAAAACGACGTATACTTTCGGTTAGAGTAGATCCTGTGGCGCCTGCGATCTCTCCTACGCTTCGGATAAATGTTTGAATCTCAGAGTCATATCTCGCAACAGTCTCATTATCTTTCCACGCATAGAATCCTGCGGGTAATATGGCGAGACCGAACACCAAGAAGCCGACCGCCGCTCCTGTAATGATCTCGAACGATTGCCCCAAGATAAGAGCTAGTACAAGTCCGATCGGCACACCGATGTAGAGGCATATTCGACTTCGCCTTCGCGATTCTGGCCTGCCATCTATCGAATCATATGTGAACGATTCGAAAGGAGCGACTTTGTATATCAGGAAAACACCGATTGAAGTGACACAGAAAAGGGTGAACGCCATTAACACCACAAAGTTCGCGTCTAATGAACCTAATAGGGTCGATACTAACGAAACCACCATGATCAACGAGACTGAAACCAGGATAGCTGAGTAAGCGTCGCTCCACTTTTTCAGGTTCTCTACGCTACGCTCATACTCATTCCCGTATCGTTCTCCCTCGAGTCTCGTTTCTTGTTCTATGAATTCTTGTTCGGATTCGCCTGATCCCAAGGCGGCGGCGAATCTTAATAACAAGCTTTTCACACTCGATGCGCCCGCCCGGTCAGCCACTAACCGAAAAGCCTCGGAATACTCTAATCCGACCCGAGCCGCCAATACATGTATGTATTCAAAAAAAATCGCTGTTTGTAATTTCAGATTTCCGCAACTTTCTAAGAGCCGGTCTCTGGGTAAACCGCCTATACTTAAGACAGACATGTATGTCAGGTTGGATAGAAGATCGAACCCGACAACTACATTATCTGAAGAGACCTTCTCTATTTGCTTGTGTGATGACGTTGTGGAGTTCATAGAAATTGGTGATTTCTTTTTCGGCTAGATTTCTCAAAATGTTCGCGCGGTCGTCCAAAATTTTGTAGATCTGCCTGTGCTCCCGCGGAGGCATCCCCCTTCGTTCTGCGACGACATGTTCAAGCAGGTTGGTGTTCAGATATCCAGGAAATTCGAAAGTATCAGTTGCCGGGTCCCATCGGAAGACCTCGATAAAACCGAACGAGTCAGTCTCTGTATCGTACTCGATGACCTCATTTATACTGAGCACTCTGCGTCCGGTCGAACCGTTAGGTAATCGGACTGCGCTCATGATTATGATGAGGTTCAAGTTATCTATATATGTCTTCGGGACATTTATGGGATGACCTGTCATACGCTGGATCAATCGTTCAACGGACGAAGCATGGAAGGTAGCCATGCACGCGTGGCCAGTTTGCATTGCTTGAAATGCTATCGCCCCTTCTTCCCCACGAATCTCGCCTATGATTATCTCGTTAGGTCGCTGACGTAGAGCAGCCCTGAGTAAGTCAAACATGGTGACCGACGACGATCCATCTGACGTGTTCCGTACCACCTCACGCGTCCAGTTCGGGTGGGGGACCTGTAATTCTGGGGTATCTTCGATACTTACAATCTTAGATGCTGGTGGGATAAACGTACTGATCGCGTTGAGCATGGTCGTCTTACCTGAGGCTGTTTCACCGGAAACGAAGGTATTCATACCCGCCCCGAGCATCAGCGATAGATAAGATGCCATATCGAATGAAAGAGTTCCCGAATTGATCAGGTCCAAGATGCTGAAGGGCGTTGCTTGAAATTTCCGTATAGTGAAGTTACTGCCCCGCTTGGATACATCGCTCCCGTAGACTATGTTTATCCTCGAACCGTCGGGAAGCGTCGAGTCTACGATAGGATTCCTGACGGTGACGGGCCGGCCTATCTTTTCGGAGAGTTTGATCACGAACCGGTCCAAGTCGTCGTCCGAATCGAAGGAAATACCGGCCGTCAGCCCTCCGAATATCTTGTGCTCCAGAAAAACTGGACCGACGCCACTGCAACTCACATCTTCTATATACGGATCACTTACCAGAGGTTGGATAGCTCCCATACCTTCTTTGTCTCTTAGCATGAGGTATCGAAGTTGGTCCAACTCGTCTGGCGTCACCTTAACCGCTGACCGTTTTGTCTTGCCATCGCCGCTATCGCATATTTTCTCAAGTATCGCGGTCAACACTTCTTCTCGTTTTTCCTTTTCTTCGCCTACGGCAGCTTGAAGTTCACCCACATAATCTATGAGCTTTTCATCGACTTTGTCCATCAACCCGGTTTTCAGCACCGAATTTGCCGGTTCTATAGCTATGTAACGGTCGCGAGCCTCTCCTTCCGCCGTATACAGATGAACAAACACCTTATTTCCGACGGGATATAAGAAATTGTTTGACGACTCACTTTTTAGGTTTTTACTTAGTCTAGGTACGAATTCCGGTATCCCCACTTCCTCTGGATCTAATCCATCTAGGTAATTCCAAAGGTGAAGATTCAAGAACGCCTGTTCTTGCATATCGGGGGTGAATGACTGGAAAAGCGGACTAGCAGCCATGCTAGCCCTTTCTTGATCCGCAGAAAGCCCTACTGTGGTCTGACCACGATCGGATTCTTTGAACCTAAATACATTCTTTAATGACAAATTATTACGCCCTTAACTTAAGCAAAACTCAAGCCTAGATTGGCTCTGAAATCAACGCTAATACGATTCATATCGGTGAGGGTCGTTGACGAGATATCTGGTATGAGATCCCATAGGTCTTTAAGCTTTCGCCCTTGAAAGAGGAATGATCCGAAGACCTAATCCAGGCTCTACCTCAAATCCTATTATGCTACCTGTCGCAGATTCTGCTCCACGTATCTTGGCTACCTGAATGGTTTTTACTAGCCGCGACCCTGAAGCTCGTACCTCTAACCGCAGGTAGGCATCGGAAATAGATCGGATCTGTGTATGAACGTTATCGTCAAATGCGTCAGCGTGGACCGTCGCGATTATTACCTTTCCAGCGTCACACATAGACTTACAACGGGAGAAGAAATCGATGATCTCATCGTTCTTAGCCTGGGCACCCAAGGTGGTCAATGAGTCGACAACCACAACTCTAGACGACACCTGCTCGGATATGTGTTCCACCATCTTTGAGAAAGCATGTTGTGATCCTTCGTCATCGTCAGAGATATCTACGGGGTATATCCGCAGTTGGTTCAGGAGAAAGTAGTCTGTTACACCCAATCCAAGGCTATCCATCTGCCGTAAGAAGCTTTGAACAGTCTGCTCTGTAATATATATCGTCGCATCTTGCCCGGATTTAAGCGCACCCCAAAGGAGTTGCTGAGAGAGGGTGCTTTTGCCAGATGCGGGTTGGCCTTCCACCAACATGAGTGTACGGTAAGGGATACCGCCACCTAGGCGTCGATCAATCTCGGTACTGCCAGTCGACACCGTGTTGACTTCCTGTACCTCTGGGCTAGTAGTCATATCTAGTTAGACCTCCGCCTGAATTATAGGGCATCGTTTTGGGATCCGAACCACCACGGTGGCATTTCTGTAGCGTCTGGTCTGCCGTGACCATTTGTTGTCGTCCAGGGTTACGACAAATATCCATGTTCTTCTTCAAACACCGGACCCGACTGCCAAAGGTGCAGACCTGATTAGCAAAAGCATCACACTTGTTTCCGTCCCGGTGAACAGCCTTTCTTGGCGGTCACCATTCCAACCGCTTCCGGATCAGCGGAAGTAGTGAGTATGAACTAACAAGGGCTCATTAAATTGCCCCTAGGCGGTGCAAAGTCTGTAGTAGATCCATTAGCGGCTCCTATGGTCACTGCTCTAGCCTCACCATAACCCAGGGGCGACAAGTCTTGCGCGGTCAAATTCCAATTAACTGTTAACGTACCTGACTCGCCCGGATTCAGAGTTGACGGCTCGTAAGGGAATACATCTGCATCGATAGCTAAAGACCATGAGTTGGGAACGGAGGGTAGGATTTGGGGTAGAGCGGCGAACGCGTCATTGTATTGAAATCGTCTGGCCTTCAATTCCTCTTCGAATGTATCCATTGTGATTATCACGTCCATGTCGTCATAATCGTTAATAGCTATCGTGCCCTCATTCTGGATTTCAATCGCGACCTCACATTTGTCGGTCTGCAACTTCATTATTCGTAGATTAGTCCGAGCACGGTCTGCAGCGCTATTCGACGCTTCTCGGATAGCACTTGAGACAGCGACGTTGCCTGCCAGTGTGGTCTGGTACATCAGAATCACTCCCGTAAAGAAGACTGCCATGATAAGCAACGCAGCTAAACTCGTTCCCATATTACGTTCTTAAGGCTCCATCGCTTGGAACTTATCGACCAGAATCCTGTCGGACTGGCAGGACGCACTTGGAAGTCTTAGGAACTTCCATTTGGGAGACCTGGATTTACCTTGGGGGATTTGCGCAGGGGTTATTGATTGATCTCCCAGTCATTATTTTCATCAGGGTTCGATGTTAACTGGTCAACCGGTCCCAACTGGTCCGGAGTTAGGTTCTTTTGTTGGATATCGTAGTTAGGCGTCGTGATGATTTCATTAAGTTGCATCAACCCATCTGAAAAATCTTGAGGCATACGCTGACCTCCCGTAGTCGATTCTCCATCAGCAAGTTGGGCCATCGTCTTGTAGATCAGCTTCGATATGAGTGGGCTCATGTATCCAGACATCTCGTAAGCCTCTATGAACGGGCTCAATTGGTTCAGTGTGATGCCTCTTCTACGCGCAGTGCCGAGCCACCATATGATGTTTTTCATCATAGTTGAATCATTTATGCTAGATGGCGCGAGAGCGGTATTCTTCTCCATGCCTTGGGGCGAAGCGGCCCAATTTGTTGATACAGGTGATCCACCGATAGTTATCGAATCTGAACCAGTTGCAACATCCTGGTCAACGGAGTATGCATCGACGTACGGTTCCTCGTTGGTGCTTTGCATATCGGTGTCTATCTCGGTGTCTATCGTGGTAGGTCTGGCCCCGGTCACCGGCCTCTGTCCAGCATTTACTGACTTACCTTTCATCACGAATTCTTTCACATCAACGAGGGTCTGGCGTATCTCTGTTTTAAGAAGGTTGAACTCAAGCTCGAGTGCTTCAAGCCGGTCTCCTGGACTCCCATCTGCACTAACCATTTCGTACCTCTATAGGCAGTTATTGTGATTTCTGTAGAAGTAATTTAGCCGGAATAGCGTCCCTATCCCGGCTAAATTACAATAGACCACTCCCTTTAGCGGATTCACCGATGAAGTGATCCTTAGATTTTCCGGCCTTAATCGAGGTTCATCACAGTAGTGATATCTAGCGGAGTCCGCCGTTCGAATTTAAGTACCGCTCCGTCCTGAGGGATTATCTCTATCATAAATTGCGTGTTAACTCCGAGCAGCGAAGCCGCGGGTAGGTTATCTAGGGTAATGATCAGCTCCATAACCTCCCCTGGATCGATTATGGCGTTGTCATTCCCGGAATTCCGTAAACACCAAACATTAGCACCGACCGCGCCATTACCGAGACAAGCCGTGATATCGGCGGCGGTATCAATATCCTGGGGATCGAAAACAAGTAATTCAACGTTGTTAGGGTCGGTATAGGTTATTAAAACATCGGTGGGGTTGAATAATACCTGCTCTACACCGGTAGCAGTTGCAAGCTTCACCCGGAGATAGTCCACGTTTTGAGCGGCAGGAATGCCATGGGCTATGATCGCGCCTTTGATGACTAGTGACGACGAAGTCGTCTGTACGCCGGCCAACGCAGTTTCTTTCGCCTTCTCAGATGTGAACAATCCCGTGGTTAACACGGTGAACGCGAATACCGCTGCTACCACAACGAAAGCTATGAGGACGATGGCCGTTTCAAGCCCGGTGATTCCAGACTGCTCTTTACGGAATCTGGAGCATAAGGCTTTGAGGTCTTTGACATTCATCGAGAAGGGGCCCTCCTTTGACGTGCGTGATTATTGACTAGTATGACGGGCGGCTGATAATGACATTCTAGACGTCAACAGCCTTGGGTCCCACGTTTGCCACTTGATAGGGAAAACGATTTCCCATGAGTCACAAACCTACACTACCATCCTACCATAAAAGGCACGCTTTACTCTTTATTTATCAAAGGCGATTGACGCCAACTGTGGGCTACCAAGCCTAGGTAGGATCTTCTAGCAGGTAAGCCGGAACTAATGTCTTAGCCGTATCTTAAACATCACGGCCTTCCGGGATCTCAAAGGACGCCATTGGGATCACTGGTTAATGCCGAGTTAAGAGAAGGTATCCCTGCGGAATCTAGGAAGTGATCTTTCCAATGGACAGTAACTAAGGACAAGGACCCGAACATCCATCATCAACGGTCGTAGCGACCAGGCTCGAATCTCCGACGCTACGGTACCCTGCCGCACTAAAGGCATCCACAACAGACACTATTATGTTGGAATTTTGATCGCCGTCCGCGACCGGTTCCTTCCCATCCACCCCTGTGAGCGTGACGGTCTGTGGGCTGCCCCAATCAGACGCCGAAAATGTCAAGATCGCCGGTGCAACTGTCACCTCTCCTGGGTCTGATGAGGTCACAGAGAGCCTCACAGATGACGAAGGTGAACTATCAAGGACCACCTCGAACGTATCGGTGTTACCAGGGCCACTACTCTCGTTGACCGATGCCGTAGATCTAGAAATAGATAGCCCCGCGGGTATCGGGGTTAACGTCGGCTTCGGAACCGCCCCATACTCGAAATGAATCTCACCAGACACACCATTAGGCGTGGTCAATGAGATAATATGCGCCCCGATCGTCATTGGGTTCATATTGAGAACCAGCTGGATATGTATGGTCTCCCCTCTAGCCCATACAGCGGAAGTTGCCGGCTGAAGTACCGACCACCCATCTCGGGCGCAAGGAGGGCTACAGAACTCCAGATACGCACCACTAAACCGGTTTCCGCTCAGCAAGAAAAGATCCATGGCCGATACGGGCTTTATATCCGCAGACCCCACGTTCTTGAACCACGCTGATATCACCGCTCCATTGCGGTCTTCTACAACAGCCGAAAGCCCTTCGATCCCCGTACTCACAAGATTGGTCGCTACTCGATTGGATTTAGTGATTGAATCTCGATCGCTACCTAAAGCCGGGGTTATTATCGAGATAGTCATCACGGCAGCCGCCAATGAGGATATCAGCAACAACCCGGAGACAATCACCTTATCCATAAAAGCTTATGCATAATCCAGTCTCACCCTCATAATCACTGGAGCCGGATTTGACAGCTAGATTCAAGACTATTGATGCGGGCCATCATCTTTCGATTCGAGAAGCCGATAAGAACATCTCGGGTTCAATCAGTATTCGAATCCCGAATAAGCCTGACATTGAACTAGACCCAGTCTGTTTGGGCATTTTCAAAAACCCTCTAACACATCAACAAGAGCGCGCTCTCACAATTGCTTCGTTGGCTCTGGCTGAAGCGTTAGTAGCGGTTATCACGCCATTATCTCTGACAGACCAAGTCGAGGTAGTAGCCCCGGCAAGTTGGACTACTACCCAAACAACGTTCGACGAGTCATATGTAGCGTTGAAGTCCGATATATCGATACTAGCGAAGCACGGAATGAGGTAAGCCCAGACTGAGTTTACAGCTTCTGATGCCCCTCTAATATTCGGTGTTGGGGTAGGTATTGGCCGTTCCGTGGGGGCTGTTACCGGTGTATTGGCCACAATAGGAGGAGGCGATGGCAAGGCATATAAGATGTTTGGAATATATTGCGCTGCGCACTCTTCACCTTTCGTGGTCGGGAAAACGTAAGCGTTCCACACCTGTGCCAGGCTATCTTTCGTAGTCATGACCCCTTCATAGGAAACCGACCAGGCTCCGAAGTCTGCTTCCATCCCTAATGCATCCACAAAGATCTCATCGGTGGTAATTATCCATTCTGATTCAAGCGGGTTTTCCTGGGCGTGGACATTAGCTTTGGATAATTCAGAAATACAGCTGACTAGATATCCCCATACGGCTGCAGACGCAGACGCTGCTCCAGATACTACAGGGGTAGGCGGGATAGGCGTCGTCATAATCCGCATTTTTTCTGAGCTGCAGCCACCTTCGACTGTTTCCAACCAATCGTTGGCCCGTTTATCGTACGGTTGGACCGATAGCCCGGCCTTCGGAACCTCCCAGAGTCCGGTTTCATGGCTGGAACCAAGGCTTCCTCTGACATACCAATTACCTTCGACCTGCACCGCTTCAATATCCGATGTATCGAGGGTTATGCATTTGCTCAGAAAAACCCACAGCTGTTTTTTGGCCTCATCCATACTTATTTCTCGTACAAGTGTAGGTTCCACAGTGGCACTAGGAGCGGCACGAGACGTCCCTCCTAATGCTTCTATAGTTTGTAGCGCCGGAGAGTTGGCGATGGCCTTATCTCGGGCACTCGAACCGTCTTCATCGCCGTCGCCGTCGTCGCCGCCGCAGGCTACAAGAGCGAGTATAGAAACCATAAAAAGGGCTGCGATCAGACCCATTGATGGAGTTAGGAAACCCGGAAAATGGCGAGTTCTTGACATAAACTCCTTCTGTCTGTGAATAACCATCTGGTTGATAATACGATTGACCGGTGAGATGCGAATCTATCATCCCCCATCACTGAAGCTAGTATAGACCGAATGTTGCGGTGTTGAGATCTGGCTTTGATCGAAAAACCATCGGGTTTATATTATCCTCATGAACCAACATTACCTTCGTTTCCTACGCTTAACAGCCGTATCCGTTATTTGTCTCGGAATGTTGGCTCTAGTATGGAAGACATTAGGGCCGACGTACCCTGGATTTGCCGTCGCTACATACGTTCTGATATTTACCTATATCTCGTGGTATGACTACACGCATAGAGAGATTCCGAACGCTATCAGCTATCCATCCATATTCCTAGCGTATCTCGGTGGGGCTGTCATGATGGAGAATGGTTTCCTTGCCAGCTTGATCGGAGCAAGCATCGGATTCATCTTATTCTTCTCGATCTGGGTCGTTCCCCAATTAACCCTAGGCGCAGGGGATGTGAAGTTAAGTATAGCGATTGGCGCTCTTTGCGGATTTCCTAACGCGGTATTGGCTTTCTCCGTGTCATTCGTTTTTTTGATCCCCGTGGTTATTTGTGTTCTGATTGTTCAATCTATTCGGACTATTCGGAGTAACTTCGCATTACCGATGGCACCGTTCCTATCAGCTGGGGGATTGGTAGGCTTACTTTGGGGGGACGATATCATCCTTTGGTATACTGCGTTACTGAATCAGGGCTAGGTGACCCGATGTACCACAGAAGATGGGAGTTTGAATCACCCACCTTCTGAAGGCCTGATTTAAATACTACCCAGGGCAATCCGCCCCACAAAAGGTTTTTGAATGGATGAGGTGGTAGCCGTTGGTGTTCTCGCAATCGCTGCCATCGTCGGTGCCGTTCTTATCATATTGACCATTGGGCCGTCCGTCTCAAATTTTAATGACGCGACGGAGGCATCAAACACCACCGAACTCAGACTTATAAGCAATCAATTAACGGTCGTGAAAGTTGAGCCCATAACCGATGCATGTGCATATGTCTGGCTAAAGAACACTGGAACCCAATCGCTCGGATTCGTCGAGCATTGGGACGTCTTCTTGAAAAGGACCGACCAGACTTTTGAATCTCAAATCCCCTACGTACGATCAGAGCGATCACTAACGGGATGTCAGTTCGACTCGGCCGTGCCACCCGGAAACCTATGCACCAACTGTTGGAGTCAGGCTCTAGGCATCCAGAACCTGGTCCCTGGACGAACCATCGAGCTCCATGTAAAACTTCAGGTTCCTTTAACCTTCGGAGACTACGTCTTGACAGTCATGACACCAGAAGGGGTGAAGGATTTTAAGGTTTTTCGACACATGGACCGCGGCGCTGTAATCCGTAGCCCATAATTTGGGCTGACCTTTGCCGGAGGCCGACTACCCAGTCCATTTGCAGGTACGTTGTTGCTAAAAGTCAGATCAGCTCCAATACCAACCGAGGCACGTGATGCTCTAGTACGGCGCCACTTGCAAGTAGAGCTAACGATAATAAAGCCAAAACAGAAACTGCCGCCAACACTCGATTCAGTCTAGTATCACCTATCGTGTAAAGACTTATACCCCTTGAAAGAAAGATGGCAGCCAAGGCACCCACAAGATAGCTAGCCGCTTCAGTCAACAGATGTGGCAAAATCGCTATCAGTATCGCGACACCGTATATAAACGGACTTAGACCGGTTTCACCCCCTCCTCCCATAAACAGAACTATCGTCACTCCCCAAACACCTGCGTTCCAACCCAACGCAAACATGGTTCCGAGAGATCTATATATGAACGACAAAGCAGCCAGGGTAATCAATACTGTAAGATTGTGTTGAAAAATTTGGAATCCATGCGCGAATCTTTCTGGGGATAACACTGCCCCAGGATCCACTCTCGTCTGCGTCAGTATGAAATCAAAATCCTTCACCAAGTCAGCTTTGCTGCTCATGATGCCTATCAAGATGAATGCTATGAACATTCCGGAAAAAACGCTTAGTCCCGAAATGATGCTATCTAAATTTACGCGCCGTCCGTTGCCTTCTTCGCTCCAAATCCTTTCTCGATTCATCGACAATATTTGATTTAACCTTGGAGTCATCGCGGCCGAGCTCAGAACTATGCCCACCAAGCCCACTCCAGGAACTCCGATCAAGCGGATCGCATACACACTGAGCATCGTGAGGATAAAAGCCTCTATACCCAGGCGTAGGTCTCTAAACAGCTTACTTTCCCCAGGCACCAGGTCCATTAGAACAGCGACTATACTGCCTGGTTCTCCGTTAGCGTAGTTCGGCGGTCTATTCATACGAGATATCTCTATGGGTATGCGATATTACTGAGGCGGGGGTTGCATGATCGAGAAGTCTTCGGCATCTAGAATGCCTATATCACATTCTTCCAGATCCCATAATTTCATAAAAGAAGATTAAATGCGAGGTAACGGCGAAAGCCCGGATAACTCCGGCTTCGTCATCTACGATCAGCCCGGCAGCTAACCGTTATCATTACCTGCCGTTCCGACTCGTTCAGATTGCGAAAGTTCGTCTGGGCTTTCAACACCTAACCCAGAAAGCCTTTGCCGCATCGCTCTTCCGAAGAGCTCCTTGAAGTCAGAAGACGAGTTGGCCAAGATCGTAAAATCGTTACCATTCATCACCACTACGTCCACCGCTGTCATAGCTCGAATGGTAGCTGTATGCCGTACCCCATAAAGCAATGACATCTCCCCGAAATAATCACCAGGACCCAACGTAGCCACCGATTCGGCAGACCCATCCCTTTCGTGAATCACTTCGACATGGCCCTCCAAGATAATGAAAAAACCTTGGGCCAAATCTCCTTGGCTAAAAACTATCTGCTGCGGATCGTAGTGTGATCGGGTGGTCTGGTGACTCCTGGTGATGTCCAGGTGGACTATATCTCGGGGAAACACCAATTCCAGGCTCCAATCAATCAGAACCTGTATCTTTCGCTTTAACCCCGGAAGTTGGAAGAGGAAGAAGGTCCGGTACAACCACCATGCCCAGAATCCGGAGACGTTGAATCCCATGATGCGTGCGGCGCCAGAAAACCGGCCCAGGGGTACAAATATCCCTAGATTACGATAGGCAAAAGGTTTGACTCCTTTATCCGTAATGGTTGCCAATATATTCTTGGCAAGATGTCTCGCCCCTCTTGTAGCGCACTGCGCGGTAGGCGGGTAGGTCCCATCGTTGACCGCATCCGGTATAGCAGCACAGTCTCCAACCGCCCACAAACCAGGATGTCCTACCACTGCTAGTGTTGAATCAACAATCGGCCGGCCTCGTTCGTCTCTCTGGCATGGCAGCTTTTCTAACAACCGATTTCCAGACGCTCCGAACGCGGCTACCAGTGTCCTAGTTGAGATACTAGACCCGTCTTCCAAGGCAACTGATTCAGAAGTAGCACCACTAACCCTAGTATCTAGCCGAATCTCTATACCTTTCCGCTCTAACACTCGGTGGCTGAAGCAAGCAGGTCCGGCATCCAATTCAGGCAATATCCGGCTCGATCCCTGCAGCAAGACGACCTTTATTTCTGCCAGATCCACATGTTGATAACTCTGACTCGCCTCTTTAACGAAATCGTTAATCTCGGCTGAGACTTCAACTCCAGTATAGCCGCCACCTGCGACTACAAAGGTCAGCAGGCTATTTTTCCGCCCCGCATCCGATTCGACGTCGGCCTTTTCTAAAATAGAGATCAAGTGACTCCGCAAAGCGATTGCGTCACCCAATGTTTTGAACGAAAAAGAATGAGAAGCTACCCCGGGGCTCCAAGATAGATCGGTGATTGCGCCAACAGCAAGGACAAGGTGATCAAATGGAATATACTGGAAGTCGGGTTGTTCTTGATACCGGATAACCACATGTCTCCGGTCCAAGTCTATGTCCTCGATCTCAGCTTGGTGGAAGTTGCCTTCTGGGCAGAGTTTCCGGATAGGGTTGATTATATGAGGAGGTTCTATGCTTCCCGACACAACTTGGGCCAACATAGGTTGAGCAAGGAAGAAATTATCCCGGCTTACTATAGAGAGATGGATGAGGCCTTTACGTGCTGCTTTTTGTAATCCGAGGGCGGTGTACACTCCGCCATATCCACCTCCTAGAATCACTACTCGTGGAGGACTCCCGGCATCAGATGGTTTTTTCGGAGTTGGCCTGCTAGGGTCAAATAACAACAGTACCTCTGAGATGAATATCAGGTTACTTGGGGCCTGTGGATCAACCTATATCATCTACAGCATGATGCGCACTTAAATGATACGGGATTCTATAGGAGAGTAATCTCATTCCGCCAGAGGTAAGATCTTTGATAACCGTTGAATACAGATTCGGCATGAAAAGCCCCCTGCTAGATCTGTGTTCAGTAGCGGATCCTCGATGAAAAAGATCCGTGCTTATAAGCCTGCCAAGGACTCTCTCGAAACATGGACCGGATAATAGTAACAAGCATATTGATTATCGGCGCCATAACTAGCGCAGGTTTGGTTGTAATCTCCGTCAGTTCCAACACTCGAGAAGATTCCCAGATCACTGCTAATATACAGAATGCTATGGGAGATCAGTTACGAACTAGGATCCAAATCGCATCCGCTACGGCGAACCCGCAAGGAACATTATTTAAGATCTGGGCCGTTAACATCGGCTCGGTCGATATAACTCCCATAGCAGATACCGACGTATTCCTAGAGCGGACCGACAACGTATGGGGCGCCAGGATCCCGAACGGAGCCCCAGGGATTTCATGGTCAGTCGTGCCAACACCACCGGACAAAGTATGGGAGGTAGGTGAGACGCTACAGCTGAACATATCTCTGCCAGCGGGAGCAGATCCTGGGTACCCTATCTCCGAAAGACTTGGAACATACCAGGTGACCCTGGTCACCCTTAATGGCGCCCATGCGGAACATGTTTTCGATCATAACCCGATGTTCAGACTCTTTGCCTTTGGTAGTCCCTCCGAGGGAGGCATTGTAACAGGGTCCGACGTTTATCCCCCAGGAACAGACGTGACCGTGGACCAGACTAACAATGCGGGCTTCACGTTCGATGACTGGTCAGAGGCCTGCACCGGCACAGGGCCGTGTAACGTCACCATGGACGCAAGCAAGGCCGTTATAGCCAACTTCTCACGCACAGCGTTCACACTCACTACCAACGCTCTTCCCGCAGCCGGTGGCGCCGTAGCTGGCGGCGGGACTTACCCGATAGGGACGGTTGCGTCTGTGACCCATGTCGCCAATGCGGGCTTCACGTTCGATGACTGGTCAGGAGACTGCACCGGCACAGGGCCGTGTAACGTCATCATGGACGCAGATAAGGACGTGATAGCCAACTTCTCA
>Ga0310124_10000859_pt1 | contig 21619 bp, 19 predicted proteins | sample CB11b_AW_Bot5_MG_FD_203507 | JGI IMG/M metagenome (GOLD analysis project Ga0310124, IMG submission 203507) | Marine microbial communities from Western Arctic Ocean, Canada - CB11b_AW_Bot5 | ecosystem: Environmental > Aquatic > Marine > Oceanic | place: Canada: Western Arctic Ocean | collected... | reverse complement strand
GCCGCACCACCGGCACCATCAACCCGTCATCGGTCTGCGTCGCGATGCCAACGTGCAGCGCCTCGTGCTGGACGACGACGTTGCGCTCGTCGTCGTAGAGCGCGTTGCAGCCCGGATGCTGCTGGAGCGTCCGCACCAGCGCCTGCATCAGGAACGGCAGGTAGGTCAGCTTCGGCTGTTCGCCGCTGCGCGTCGCGTTCAGGTGCTGGCGCAGCGATTCCAGCTCGGTAATGTCAATCTCCTCGAGATAGCTGAAGTGCGGGATGCGCGACTTGGACTGTGCCATCTTGGCGGCAATCTTGCGCCGCAGCCCGATGACCGGGATTTCGGTCGTGCCGGTCCGCTTCAGCCCCCGCTGCCCCCCCGTCAGGCGACCCCCCGCCTGCAGGAACGCATCCAGGTCAGCGTGCGAAATCCGCCCTGCCGGTCCGCTACCGGGCACTCCGGTCAGCTCGACCCCCGCTTCGCGCGCCCGCCGCCGCACCGCGGGCGACGCGAGCGGCCGCTTGCCCGTCGCGGCTAGTGCGGCCGCAGGTGCGGGCGCCGTGGGCGCGGGCGCAGGAGCCAGTCTGTTGGTTGGCGCGGGTACCGGTTCGGGCTCTGGCTCCGGAGTGGCTTCGGGTTCAGTCTCCGGCTCGGCCTCCTCGCCCTTGCCTTCAACGTCAAATACAATCAGTTCGGCGCCGACTGGGACCATGTCTCCCGGCTTGCCTGTCGTTGAGAGCACCTTGCCGCTGACGGGCGATGGAATCGCAACGGTTGCCTTGTCGGTCATCAGGTCCACCAGCGGTTGGTCCTCCGTGACCGCGTCGCCAGGCTTGACCTTCCAGTCGACAATCTCACCTTCGACAATGCCTTCGCCGACATCCGGCAGCTTGAAAACGTACTTGCCCATTTCAGTTGTCCACCATCGTACGTGCAATCGCTTCCATCACTCGCTCCTGGCTGGGGAAGTACTCCCATTCCAGCGTGTGTGGAAAAGGAGTGTCCCAGCCGGTAACGCGCTCGACCGGCGCCTCAAGGTGCCAGAAACACTCCTCCATGATTTGCGCCGCCAGCTCGCCCCCGTAGCCGCTCGTGCGCGGCGCTTCGTGGACGACCACGCAGCGGCCGGTCTTCTCGACGCTGCTGACGATTGCCTCCAGGTCGAGCGGCAGCAGCGATCGCAAATCGATGACCTCGCAGCTGGCTTTGCTGCGCGCGGTGGCTGCCTGCGCGACATGCACCATCGTGCCCCACGCCAGCAGCGTCACGTCGCTGCCCTCGGTGACGACGTTCGCCTCGCCGAGCGGGATGCGGTAGTAATCCTCCGGAACCTCCCCGCCCGGGTGGGTGTCCCACTTCCTGGCAGCGGCGGTGTGATCACCATCGAATGGACCGTTGTAGAGCCGTTTGGGTTCGAAAAATATGACGGGGTCGTCGTCCTCGACCGCCGTAGTCAGTAGTCCCTTGGCATCGTAGGGATTCGACACGACGACCACCTTCAGTCCTGGAGTGTGGGTGAAGTAGACTTCGGGCGACTGCGAGTGGTAGTGGCCGCCGCGGATACCGCCCCCGCACGGTGCGCGAATGGTTACCGGCGCCCAGTATTCGCCGCCCGAACGGTAGCGCAGCTTGGCCAGCTCACTGGTAATCTGGTCAAAGGCGGGAAAAATATAGTCGGCGAACTGCATTTCAGCCACGGGCCGGAGCCCATTAATGCCCATGCCGATGGCAATCGAGGCGATGCCTCCCTCTGAGAGCGGCGTGTCGAAGACGCGATGCAGCCCATATTTTGCCTGTAGCCCGTTGGTACAGCGGAAGACGCCGCCGAAGTAGCCGACATCCTCGCCGAAAATCACGACGTTTTCATCGCGCTCGAGCATCGTGTCGAGCGCGCTGTTGACTGCCTGGACGATATTCATCTGCGCCATTCAGACCCCCAGCTGCTGCCGCTGTTTGCGCAGGTGCGGCAGTTCGTTTTTATAGACGTCTTCGAAAAGCGTGCTCGCCGGCGGATACGGCCCCTCGTCAAGCGTGCCGAATTCCTCCGCCTTTTTGTAGGACTTGATGACAAGTTCATTGAGTTCCTTCTCCAGTGCTTTATGCTTCTTGTTGTCCCATTCACCAATCGCCTTGAGGTGGGCCTTCAGCCGCTCGATCGGGTCTCCCAGCGGCCATGATTTCCACTCATCCTTCGGCCGGTAGCGCGTCGGGTCGTCGCTGGTCGAGTGCGCCTCGCCCCGGTAGGTGAAGACCTCGATAAAGGTCGCACCAAGTCCTTGCCGCGCGCGCTCGGCGGCCCACTGCGTCACAGCGTAGAGCGCCAGGAAGTCGTTGCCGTCAACGCGAATCGATGGCAGGCCGTAAGCGATGCCGCGCGCCGCAAAGGTAGCGCCGCCGATTGAGATATTCATGTGGGTCGAGATGGCCCACTGGTTGTTGACCACGTTCAGGATTACCGGCGCGCGGTAGACTGCGGCGAAGTTGATAGCGTAATGGAAATCTCCCTCGGCAGCGGTTCCATCCCCCACCCATGAGATGGCCACGTTCTCCTCACCGCGGTAGGCAAATGCCATCGCAGCGCCGACCGCCTGCGGGAATTGCGTTCCCACCGGCGATGAAATCGAGACGAAATTGCCCTCGCGCCAGGTGTAGTGGACCGGCATCTGTCGTCCCTTGGCGTTATCGCGCTGGTTGGAAATGCAGTGGCACATCATGTCTACCAGATCCCGCCCGCGTACCAGCTGCAGCCCCGGCTGGCGGTAGCTCGGGAACAGTATGTCCTCGTCGCGCAGCGCCATTCCCTGCGCGATGGCCACGGCCTCCTCACCGAGCGATTTCATGTAGAACGAGAGCTTGCCGGTACGCTGCAGTGTCTGCATGCGGTCGTCGTAGATGCGCAGCAGCAACATGTGCCGCAGCCCGGTGCGCAGCGTCTCGGCGTCGAGCTTTGGGTCCCAGTCGCCTACCGCTTTGTGCTTGGGGTCGAGCACGCGCACCAGCGAGAATGCCAGGTCGTGCATCTCTGCCGCATCGCCGTCCACTGGCGGCCGTGGCGCTTCCCCCGCCTGCGGCAGCTCCAGCTGGCTGAAGTCGGGTTTCTCGCCCGGCCGCGCCGGCGGTTCGGGCACATACAGCGTGCGCTTCTTGCGTGTCAGGCGACCACCTGCAGCCCCGCCTCGACCGGTGTGCCCTGTGCAGCAGACAGCAATGACTCGGCGCGATAGGAGGAGCGCACCAGCGGCCCAGACGCAATCGCGCTGAAGCCCATCCCGCGGGCCGTGCGTGCCAGCGCGTCGAAGCGCCCGGGTTTCACGAACTCGCGCACCGGGTGGTAGCCCGGCCCCGGCGCGAGGTATTGTCCGAGCGTCAGCAATTCGACCCCGACGTCGCGTAGCGCGCGGAACGCCGTGCGGAGCTCCACTCCGGTCTCGCCCAGCCCGAGCATAATGCTCGATTTGGTCGGCAAGTCGGGCCGCAATTCCTTTGCCGCCTCGAGGATGCGCAGCGACTGCGCGAAGCTGGCGCGGGGGTCGCGCACTTCCGGCGTCAGCCGTTCAACCGTTTCGACATTGTGCGCGAAGACTTGCAGCGGCGCTCCGTTGAGGAGCGCCGCCAGCGCCGCCTCGTTGCCAGCAAGGTCGCTACAGAGCAGCTCCAGCCCCACGTCGGGGAGCCGCGCGTGGACTGCGTCGAGGCAGGCGCGGTAGTGGGTTGCGCCGTCGTCGGGCAGGTCGTCGCGGTTGACGACTGTAATTACCGCGTAGCTAAGCCCCATCGCGGCGACGGCGTCCGCCAGCTGCTGCGGCTCCGCCGGGTCGGGCGCGGCCGGCGCGCGCATAGTCTCGACTGCGCAGAAGCGGCAGCCACGGGTGCACTCCCGGCCGGCGACCATGAAGGTCGCGGTGCCGCGTCCCCAGCACTCGTGGAGGTTGGGGCAGTGTGCTTCCTCGCAGACGGTGTGCAGTGCGTTGCCGGCGACCGCGCCGGTTGTCGCGCGGTAGCGCTCCAGCGCCGCGCCGGTCGGCAGTTCGACGCGGAACCATTCGGGCAGCCTCGTTCGTGCGTGCGTAGACAAGCGAGCCGGCATCAGTCGTGCGGTTTAATGCTAATGGCCGTGCAGACGGCACCAATCATGGAGAGTACCCAGTTCGCGGTCAGTGGCGCCACATAGGTAGAATCGCATCGTAGCCCGCGAGCGGGACGCCCGTCAGCGCGGCCGCCTCCTGGTCGAGCGCGCGCAGCTGCTCCGCCCCCAGCTCGCTGGCGCTGCCGGCGCCGAGCGCACCCATCGCGTGCGCCAGCTGGTCGCCCAGCTTGCTGAGCCGGTTTAGGGTGACCTCGCCGGTCAGCACCACCCCGGCGGCGCCGAGCGCCAGTAGCTTGAGCACGTCGTCCGCCGATGCCTGGGGCATCTCTGCCAGCACCGGCAGCCCGCTGCCGCGTGCCGCGGAGAGCGCCGCCTCGAGCGGGACGGAGCCCGGAGCCAGGATGACGCCGTCGGACGCCGCGGTGCGCAGCGCGCCCATGTCGCCGCTCAGGTCCCCCGCAGGGAGCCGCACCAGCACCGGCACGCGGTCGCGCGCGGACTGCCGCACCAGCTCGACCACCTGCGCCAGGTCGTCAGGCCGCTCCATGTCGAGCCGCCGCGGCAGCCTCCCGGCGCAAAGGTCGATGACCGCCAGGTTGCACTTGTCGAAGCTCGGGGCCTTGGCACCGACCGCCCATGAAGCCACTTGCGGCGCGTGGTCACCCTGCCACAACAGCGGAATCGTCAGGTTCAGCGGCTCGCCGGTTCCGGGGCCGAGCACCAGCCCGGGGCTGACTCGGTCGAGCCCGGGGCGGCGCGGTCGCCGCTTGAGCACCGCCGGCACCAGCCGTAGCCGCGACAGCAGCTCGGGCAGCACTTCCGCCTCCGCTTTCGGCGGCGCAGCGACCGCACCGTCGCTGATGCGCTGGAACTCGAGCCCGTGCGGGTCGATGCCGTGCTCCTGCAACAGCCGCTGCACCGCCTTGCGCTCGGCGGGCGCGGCGGGTTTTGCTCCCGCCGCAGGCGGCGTGAAGTTGCCGGCGATGAACAGCTTGCCGCCCGCCATGTAGCGCGCCACGTCGCCACCGACGTCGCCCGCGACCACGACGGTGCCGCCCTGCATCCCGGCGCCGAGCGCCCCTTCGACGTCGCCCGCGACCAGCAGCTCGCCGTCGAGCATCCCCGCCGCGGCGCCGCCCCGCACCGAGCCCTGCACCACCAGCGTCCCGCCCGCCAGCCCGTGGCCGGCGCCGCTGCCGGCGGAGCCGTTGATTATGATTTCGCCGCTGCGCATCGAGTTGCCGGCGAAGCGCCCCGCACCGCCGTTGAGAATCAGCTGCGCGCCGTGGTTCAGCCCGCCGAAGTTGTCGCCGCCGGTACCGTCGAACGTCGCCGTCTTCCCTTCCGGGAAGCCGACCGCGATGCACGCCAGCGGCTCGAGCCGCTTGGCCGTGACGGTGTCGCTCCCCGCGAGCCGTTCCAGTAGCCGCGAATTAATGTCGCCCGGCGTTGGGTCCCAGACCTCCTCCTCGTCCGCCATCGCGCGGCAGATGCGGTGGTATTTAGGTGGTTATCCCAAGTATATTCAGGAATCGCTGAAAAGTTCTCCAGATTTCATCATTCCAAAAAACAAAGCACCACCAGTCAGTATCTCAAGTATATTCAGGCTAAGGTGCGCGGTGCCACAAGCATAATACACGTATGAACCATGAAGGATCAGCGCCAATCCCAACAATATGCTAGTTTTCCGAATATTCGGGTCCATGCTCAATACCCTCGCGTGACCATGTATTCGAGCAGCGCCTCGAAGAGCTGCCGCGGCTCGCCTTGCGGGTATTTCGCGAGCGTGTCGCGGACGCCCTGCAGGTAGCCGTTCGCCCGCTCGTGGCACGCCGCCAGCGCGCCGCTGCGCTCCATGATGGCGACCGCCTCCGCGACCTCGGCGTCGCTGCTGTCGCCGCCGTCGAGGATGGCGGCGAGCCGCGCGCGGTCGTTGGGCGCGGCGCGGTCCAGCGCCTCGATGACGAGCAGCGTGCGCTTGCCCTGCCGGATGTCGGAGCCGGACGGCTTGCCGAGGGTTTCCGCCGGGGCGGTCGCGTCGAGGTAGTCGTCCCAAATCTGGAAGCCGAGCCCGACATCTATCGCCATCTGCCGCAGCTCCAGCGCCTCGTGCGCCTTGGCGCCACCGAGGCGCGCGCCGCCATACGCGGCGGAGCCGAACAGAATCGACGTCTTCAGCCGCACCATTTCGAGGTATTCGGCCGGCGCGACCGTTTCGCGCTCCTCGAAGTCAAGGTCCATCTGCTGCCCCTCGCCGATTTCCCGCACGGTAATCGCCAGATGGCGCACCAGCTCGGCGCGCAATGCATCGCTACAATCGCTGTCGGTCACCATCTCGAACGCGTAGGCGAAGAGCGCGTCGCCAGCGTTAATCGCGGTCGCGACGCCGAACTCGGCGTGCGCCGACGGCACGCCGTGTCGCAGGTCGTCCTCGTCCATCACGTCGTCGTGGACCAGCGTGAAGTTGTGGACCGTTTCCAGCGCGGCGGCATACGGCACCGCCTTCGCCGAGTCGCCGCCGACCAGCTCGCATGCCAGCAGCGCCATCACCGGACGCAGCCGCTTGCCGCTCGCGAGCGGGATGTGTGCCATCGCGCGGTAGAGCCGCTCGGGCTCGCGCACCCGCAGGTATTCGCGCAGCGCCGTCTCGACCGGCACTGCGCGGGCGGCGAGCGCCGCCTTCAGTTCCATGCGACCTCACCCATGTCGTGAATATCACCGTCAGCCATCCCCGCCAGGCCATCCAGATCTGCCCACCACGCCGGCAGCAGCCGCTCGGCAATCAGCCGGAACCACGGGCCGATGGCTTCGCTGTCAAGCAGCTCGCGCAGCTCGGCCTCGGTCACCCAGCGCGCCTCGGCAATCTCGTTGGGGTTCGGCGCCGGCGTCACGTCCGCCCGCAGGCAGATGATGTGGTCCATTTCGTGCTCGACCCATGTGTCGTCGGCGCGGGCGCGGTAGAGCATGCGAGTCATGAAGACCATCCGCTCGAGCGGTGCCTCGGTCGGGGGGACGCCCAGCTCTTGCTCCAGCTTGCGCTGCGCGGCGCGCTTGACACCGAGCGCATCGCGCTCCTCGAGCTCCGCTGCGCGGTGCAGCGGATGGCTGCAGCAGCTGTTGGCCCAGACGCCGGGAAACGTGATTTTTCCCGGCGACCGCTGCTGGAGCAGCAAACGGTCGCGCGAGTCGAAAATCAGCAGGCTGAAGGCGCGGTGCAGCTGCCCCGCGCCGTGGTGGCACTCGACCTTGCTCGCACCGCCCAGCACCGCGTCGCGCTCGTCGACGAGTATGCACTCCTCGGCCATCAGCGCGACCTGTTCTGCGTCGTGCCCCGCGAGCGGCTCCGCCTCCATACTGGCCGGCAGATGGCGCAGCTATAAAGGCAGTCGGCGGCCCAACCGCTATAATGCAGTCGCGAATGCGCCGCGTATGGGCAGGCTCGACTTCCTCGCAGAGCTGGGAATAGAAGCGGAAAACGCGGGCGGCTACGCCACCGAATGGTGCGGCGCCGGCTCCCTGCTTGAGTCGGTCGCGCCGGCCGACGAGTCGGTCATCGCCGCGGTGCGGCAATGCGATGCGGGCGATTACGAGACCATCATGGCCAACGCCGCTCGCGCGTTCGCCTGCTGGCGGCTCGAGCCAGCGCCCGCGCGGGGTGAAGTGGTGCGGCAGCTGGGCAACGAGCTGCGGAAGCACAAGGTGACGCTCGGCAAGCTGATTGCATGGGAGATGGGCAAAATCCAGGCCGAAGGCGAAGGCGAAGTGCAGGAGATGATAGACATCGCAGACTTCGCCGTCGGCCTCAGCCGGCAGCTCTACGGCAAGACCATGCACTCCGAACGGCCGCGCCACCGCATGTATGAGCAGTGGCATCCGCTTGGCATCGTCGGCGTCATAACGGCGTTCAACTTCCCCGGTGCGGTCTGGGCCTGGAACGCGATGATTGCCGCCGTCTGCGGCAACGTGATGGTCTGGAAACCCTCCTCAAAGACGCCGCTCACCGCCATCGCCATCCAGCACATCGTCAACCGCGTCCTCGAGCCGCTCGGCTGGAACGGCGTCATGTCGCTGCTGGTCGGCTCGAGCCGCGACGTCGGCGAACTGCTGATTCACGACCGGCGCGTACCGCTTGTTTCGGCGACCGGCTCGTGCAACATGGGGCGCAAGGTGGGCGAAGCCGTGGCGAAGCGGCTTGGTCGCTCGCTGCTCGAGCTGGGAGGCAACAACGGCATAATTGCCATGGACGACACCGACCCGGGACTGGTGCTGCGCGCCGTCCTGTTCGGCGCGGTCGGCACCACCGGCCAGCGCTGCACCAGCACGCGGCGGCTGTTCCTGCACCGCGACATCGCCGATGACATCACCGGCCGGCTGGTCAAGGCGTATGGACAGGTGAATATTGGAGACCCGCTCGACCCCGCGACGCTGATGGGACCAATGGTCGATGGCAGCGCGGTCGAGACCTACAGTGCGGCGCTTGAGACCATCAAGGAGCAGGGTGGCGAGGTTCTGTGCGGCGGCAACGTGCTCGACCAGCCGGGACACTACGTCGAACCGACAATTGTCAAGGCCAAGCCAGGCATGGGAATCGTGCGCGACGAGACCTTCGCGCCGATACTCTTCCTGTTCGAGTTCGACTCGCTCGAGGAGGCAATCGCGATGCACAACTCGGTCGACCAGGGGCTCTCGTCGTCTATATTCACCCGCGACATGCAGTCGGTCGAGCGGTTCCTGTCGGCCGCCGGCAGCGACTGCGGTATCGCCAACGTCAATATTGGCACGAGCGGCGCCGAAATCGGTGGCGCGTTCGGCGGCGAGAAAGACACCGGCGGCGGCCGCGAAGCCGGCAGCGATTCGTGGAAGGCGTACATGCGGCGCCAGACCAACACGCTCAACTGGAGCGACGAGATGCCGCTGGCGCAGGGCATCCAGTTCGGCGACTAGTGCGCGCCACCCGCGTCCTGGAGGCCGCGCTCTACGTCGATGACGTCGCCGCAGCGCGCGAGTTCTATGGCCGCGTGCTGGGCCTCGCCGAGTTCACATACGTGCCGGACGAACACGTATTCTTCCGCTGCGGGGAAGGCATGCTGCTGTTGTTCAACCCCGCCGCGACACGCACGCAGGATGACATCCCGCCGCACGGTGCCGACGGCGCTGGCCACGTCGCGTTCGCGATGGAGTCCGGCAGCGCGCAGGAGTGGCGCGACCACCTCGCGCAGCAGGGAGTCGCCATCGAGCGCGAAGTGGCATGGCCGTCCGGCGGGGCTTCGCTCTACTTCCGCGACCCGGACGGCAACTCGCTCGAGCTGGCGACGCCGGCGACCTGGCGCAGCTAGCGGTTGGCGCTACAGCGCGTAACACTCCGTTTCGGGTATCAGCTCGAACAGCTCGACCCAGTTGCGCGGGTCGGTTGAATTGGTCGGGTTCGGGAAGAGTTCCTCGGCGAACTCTCCGCCTTCGTTCCAGATATCCTGGGTGAAGTCGGGCGCCTGTTCGGGGAGCGGCGGCACACCGGTATTTGGCTCTTCTCTGGAAATCATGGCGATGCCCATGGCGATGACCAGCAGGTTCAGCTCCGGCACCTTCCACGCCTCGCCGATGTAGCGCGACTCGGCGCCCTCGGTGAAATTGTAGGCGATGTCACCGATGCCTTCGCGCCACGCCGCGGCGGTGCCGTTGTAGACGATATACTGCGTGTGGTAGCCCTGCGCCGTGGTGCGGCTGCCGTTGAGCACCTGCGCAGTCAGGTCGATGTTCTCCTCCAGTGCCATCTCGTGGAACTGGTTGTCAATCTCGTCCAGCAGCACCTTCTGGTCCAGGTCGAACGGCACTTTGATGGCCGCCAGCACCAGGAACGCTGGATAGCCGTCCTGCTCACCCTCCGCGTCCTCGCCGTTGTCCATGTAGAAGCTGACACGCACGTCGACCAGCCCCAGCCCGTAGGTCTCGGTCTGCTGGAAGGCGCGGACCCAGCCGTTGCCGCCGTCACCCTGCACCGCCGAGCGCGGCAGCGACGCGCTGGCGCCTTCGTACAGGCCAGTTAGCGCCAGCGACGGAACCACCAGCAACAACCCGATGAAGACCGCCGCGACCGACCGCAGGGCGATGCGCCAGCGCGGTCCCGGCAGGCCGGCCGCCACCTTGCCAGCGAGCGCGACGATGGCCGCCAGCGCGAACAGGAACAGGAACGGCTGCAGGTTCTCTATTCCGAGCGCCCACAGGAAACCGAGCGCCAGCAGCGCCGCGGCACCCCAGCCGCCCACTTCGGCGGCACGCCACTTACGGCCGAGCGCCCAGAACTCCCAGCGCGCCGGGAGCACCGGCATCCGCAGCTTGCGCAGCGACCAGTACCACAACCGCTCGAGCCAGCCCGGCTTCGGCTGCCGCTCGGCGAGCTGGTTGCGGGTGCGGCGGTTCCACCAGCGCCAGTAGCTGCCGGCAGCCCAGAGCAGCGACAGCAGCACCCAGAAGCCGGCGCTGCCGCCGAAGGTCCCGGCATACCACGCAATCCAAGCTATCGTGAGCGAGAAATGGCCGCTGCGCCGTGGCCCCGACTCGTTTTTGCCCCAGTCGGCTGCCTCGCCGTCGGGGCCGAGTACCAGCCGCTGCTTTTTCTTCTCCACCTCCGCCTCGACGATAGCGTGCTCGCCTTCGGGGGTCAGCGCCATCACCGTGTTGAGCCGCAGGTTGTCGACCAAGTCGTCGAGCACCTCCGGCTCGGCGAAGAGCAGCCAGCGGCGCGACGGGGTGCCGACGACCAGCGCCTCGGTGCGGATGTAGTACCAGAGTGCAATCAGGAACGGCGACGCGAACCACCCGAAGTAGGGGAACAGGCAGAGCAGCAGCCACGCCGGCGAGAAGCGGGGCCGCAGCCCGCGCGAAAGGTAGTCGATGCGGCTGGTGTCGATATCCCACAGCTCGTCGCGCGAGCCGATGAAGAGCCGGCGGTTGGTCAGGAACGCCGACCAGCCGCCACGGCGGTCCACCTTCAGCGCCGAATATTCCTTCAGGAATTCTTCGCCCGGCAGGAATCGCTCCTCAATATCCACGCCGATTGAGAGGATAGTGCTATATTTAATCCCCGACAGGCTCCGGAGGTGTGGAATCGCCCGATGCTATCCGGCTCGTGATTGGCGCCGCGGCGCTCGGCTACGGCGCCTGGAACGACTGGCAGACGCGGCGCGTCCCCGACCGCACCTGGCAGATTGCCGGCGGTGCAGGCCTGGCGCTGCTCGCGGCCGAGCTGTGGCAGGCGCAGGCGAGCACCGGCACGTGGGGGCTCGCGCTCGCCGTTGGCGTGCTGTTCTGGTATTCCCAGATTGACGACGAGGCTATCTACGGCCGCGAGCTTACGGCATGGCGCGCGGCGCAAGTGGCGGGCGTGGCCGGGATGGGTTACTTCACGCTCTTCGAGGGATGGGACGCGCTGCTCGCGAACAGTCAAGCGGCCGATTTGGTCGCGGCGCTGGCGCTGATGGCGATGATGTACGGCTGGTATTACTTTGGCCCGACCATCGGCGGCGCCGACGTCAAGGCGCTGCTGACGGTGGCAGTGCTGGTGCCGTTCTCCCCTGACGCCGGCGCGACGCTGCACGCCTTCGGCGAACAGGGCTTCCCGTTCCCGTGGGTCGTGTTCATGAATTCGCTGCTGCTCTACCTCGCCATTCCCATCGGGCTGCTGGCGTGGAATATTGCACATGGTGACCTGGAAAAGCCGTGGCTGCAGGCACTGCTCGGCGTCCGCATGGAGCTGGCGCAGGCGCGCGACAGCCACGTCTGGCCGATGACACGCGTCATCGGTGGCCGCACCGTGCTGGCTCCGATGGTGCGCCGCGGACTGGACCTGCCGGCTGAGTGGGACGCGCTCGACACCGCGGGCGTCGAGCGCCCGTGGGTCAGCCTGAAGATTCCCTACATCATCCCGCTCTTCGGCGCATTCCTGCTCGCCGCCTTTGTCGGCGACCTCTTCTCGGAATTGCTGGTCGCGCCGCTCGGCGAGCTATTCCAGTAGCGCCGCCAGCTCCGCCAGCACCATCGCGGTTGCGCCCCACACCTTCCCGTCGCCGAGCGCGAAATAGGGGATGGCGATCGGTTCGCCGCCGAACTCGCGCTGTTCGCTGCACCGCAAGGCGCCGTCGCGCAGCGCCGCCAGCGGGACGCTGAAGAGCGACGCCACCTCGCGCCCGTCCAGCCGCCATGCGGGCTCGCCCGCTAGCGTTGCAACGACCGGCGTGACCCGGAAACGTGAGGCCGGGATGGGGAGCGGTGACAGCCGCCCCAGCAGCTCCGCGTCGGCTGGCGCAAGGCCGGTCTCCTCCTGTGTTTCGCGCAGTGCGCCCGCCTCCGGGCTTTCGCCCGGCTCCAGCGCGCCGCCCGGCAGCGCCACCTGCCCGGCGTGGATACCGCCGTCGTCGGTGCGCACAATCAGCGGCAGCCGCCACGCCCCGTCGCGCGGGAAGAGCGCCAGCAGCACTGCCGCGTCGCGGTAGCCCGCCATTTCGGGGGGAAACGCGCGGTCGCCCGGCGCCATCTCGCGCCATGCTGCGATCCCCGGCAGCGGGCCGGCGAGCCGGGCGCGCAGCGCAGCCGGCTTCACGCTTCGGCCATGTCTGTCAGCAGCGCCAGCAGCAGGTTCCAGAACTTGGCGACGGTGGGAATCTCGACCCGCTCGTCGGGCGAGTGGGCGCCGGTAATCGTCGGGCCGAATGAGACCATGTCCATCCCCGGAGCGCGCTCGCCGATGACGCCGCACTCGAGCCCGGCGTGGATTGCCCCGACTTCGGGCTCCTCGCCCAGCTGCTCGGCGTAGATGCGCTTCAGCCGCTTCAGCACCGGCGACGCGGGGTCGGGCTGCCAGCCGGGGTAGCTGCTGCTTCGTGTCGCGGTCGCACCGCAGAGCGCCGCGATGGTCGCGATGCGTCCGCGCACGTCCTCCAGCGCCTCCACGATGGACGAGCGTGACGAGCAGATGATGCGGCAGCTGCCCCCATCGGCAGCCACTGACGCCAGGTTGTTCGATGTCTCGACCAGTCCGGGGATGGCGTGCGAATACTTCAGCACGCCGTGTGGCAGCGCCCGCAGCAGCCCCAGCAGGCTGCTTTGCGTGCCGGTGGAGAGACACTCCGCCGGTGCGTCGTCGTGCCCGGCAAGCGTGACGCGCAGTCCCGTCTCGAGTGTGCCGAACTCGGTCAGCAGCGCCGCGGTGCGCGCGCCGACCGCAATCTGTGCGTCGGCCATCGCCGCCGCCGGCAGCAGCAGGGTCGCGAACGCCTCGCGCGGGATGGCGTTGGTCTTGTCGCCCCCTCGGACCGAGACGAGCCGCGCACCTATTGTGGCGAGCGGCTCGAGCAGCGACGCCAGCAGCACAATCGCGTTGGCGCGGTATTCGTGGATATTGACCCCTGAATGACCCCCCATCAGCCCTTCGACCGAAAGCTGGAAACTCAGGAAGTCGCCGGGCGACGCCTCCCGGGCAACCGGCAGCGCCAGCTCGCTGTCGCCGCCGCCCGCGCAGCCGATGCAGATGGCACCCCACTCCTCGGTATCAAGGTTCAGCAGCGTCCGCCCCTGCAGCAGCGCACTGTCGAGCGCGAACGCCCCCGTCAGCCCGGTCTCCTCGTCGACGGTGAACAAGCACTCCAAGGGCGGCAGCCGCGCGTCGCCCCCCATCTCGAGTAGCGCCAGCGCGGTCGCGACGCCGATGCCGTTGTCCGCTCCCAGGGTCGTCCCGTCGGCGGTGAGCCAGTCACCGTCGCGCAGCAGTCGGATGGGGTCGCGCCCGAAGTCGTGTTTGACGTCGGAATTCTTCTCGCAGACCATGTCGACGTGCGATTGGATAACGACCGGCGCCGCTGATTCGCCGCCGCCGCTGCCGGGGCGCTGGATGACGATATTGCCCGCCCCGTCCTGCTGCCATTCCAGTCCGCGTGCGTCGGCAAACTCCTTCAGCCACGCCAGCACCTGCTCTTCCTGCTTCGACGGGCGCGGGATGCGGCTCAGCGCCGCGAAGTTCTCCCACAGCACAGTCGGCTCTAGTCCAGCAACGGCGCTTGTCATGCTCGCCCACGGTGCGCCGACTTTAAGCCCGCTCCGTCAGCCGAGCCGCGCCAACTCATCCCACAGCGCCGCGCTGGTGCGGATGCCGCCGTAAAGGCAGTCGAGCCGGAAATGTTCGTTGGGCGAGTGCGGCATGTCCTCCGCCAGCGCGAAGCCGATGAGCAGCGGCTGCGCCCCCAGCACCGACTGGAAGTCGGCGACGACCGGAATCGTGCCGCCTTCGCGGATGAACGCCGGCTCGGCTCCGAAGCCGGCGCGCAGCGCGCGCATCGCTGCCTGCACTCCGGGCGAGTCGCTCGGCGTCAATACGGCGGGCGCGCCGGCGAAAACCCGGAGCGTCCAGCGCACGCCGACCGGCAGCCGTTCCGCGCACGCCCGGCGCAGCGCCGCCTCAATCGCGGCCGGCTCCTGCCGTGGCACCAGCCGGCAGGAGAGCTTGGCGGAAGCGCGGGCGGGCAGCACCGTTTTTGCCCCCTCACCGGTGTAGCCGCCCCAGAGGCCATTCACCTCCAGCGTCGGCCGCGCCCAGCGCCGCTCGAGCGTCGTGAAGCCCGCCTCGCCGGCAAGGCCGGGGGCGCCCAGTCCCTTTAAGTATTCGTCGTCAGAGAAATCAAGTCGGGCCAGCGCTTCACGCTCCGCCGCTCCCAGCGGCACTACAGCGTCGTAGAATTCGGGCAGGTTTACACTGCCGTCCGGGTTGTGCAGCGTGGCAATGAACTCGGCCAGTGCAGTGGCGGGATTCGGCACCGCTCCACCATGCGTGCCGGAGTGGAGGTCGACGCTGGCGGCTGAGATGTCAAGCTGGAAGTACGCCAGCCCGCGCAGCCCGTAGGAGATGGCCGGCACCTCCGGCGACAGCATCGGCCCATCGCTTACCACTGCCCACTCGGCACGCAGCTCGTCGGCATGTGCCATCACGAACTCGCCCAGATGGGGTGATCCGATCTCTTCTTCGCCCTCTATCAGCAGCCGCAGGTTGACCGGGGGGCCGCCGGCGACCTCGAACCAGGCGCGCAGTGCAGCCAGGTGCGCGAAAATCTGGCCTTTGTTGTCGCTCGCACCGCGCCCGAAAAGCATTCCATTGCGTACTGGCTCCGCGTTACCGCCGACCGCCTCGCCACTGCCCCAGTTGTCGACGAAGGGTGGGCTCTCCCAAAGCTCCAGCGGTTCGGGAGGCTGGACATCATAGTGGCCGTAGAGCAGTACCGTCGTTGCATCAGTGCCGGCATCGTGGCGCGCGATAATGGCAGGATACCCTGACGTCGGATGAACTTCGGTCTCCATTCCCATTGCCCGGCAGTAGTCGGCCGCCCAGTCGCAGGCGCGCTGGATGTCCGGAACGTGCTGTGACTGCGCCGATACGGAAGGAATCGAGGTCCATTCCGCCAGCTCGGCAAGGTGCTGCTCGCGCCGCTGCTCGAGCAGCTTCAGGATTTCCAGCAGTGCCATGTCCTCTCCTAGGGCGACGGGGGCTTAAGCGGACTCAGCCGCTGCCGCCCTGCCTCATCAGCAGCGCCAGTAGCGCCGCTCCACCGGCGGAAAGTCCGGCAACCCACAGCAGCCAGGCGGGCCTCTCAGATTCCGTCGTCGGCTCTTCATAATCGTGTGCATGCGTGCCGTCGTGGGCATGGGCTCCATCCTCGCTCTCTTCCCCGTGCCCGTGCGCTTCGACCGTTATATTGCCGTAACGCGTCGTTCCGCTGGAGAGCCGGTCCTGGTAGGCGAAGGTGCCGATGGCGAACGTGCCGTTGAATTTGAGCTCAAACGACACGCGACAATCCTCGTCCACTAGCGTCCCGTTCTCGTCCTGCTCGCACTCCGCCTGCAGCTCGCCCGAGTCAATGTCGCCCGAGCCGTTGAAAATGCCGTCACCGTCCGCGTCGAGCAGGATGCGATGCGTCACGTTTTCCGTGCTGTCGGTGTTAATCCAGAGTATTGAGATATTATGCTCGATAGTGGCGTTAGCCGGCACCGGTCCCTCGGCTTTGAGGATGACAGTGAAAGGGACGTCACCGTCCGCCTCCGCCGGTGACGCCAGCAGTGACAGCGCGAGTACGACCAGCCCGATTGTCGCTACCCTCCAGTGGAACATCGTCGCGGCAGTAGAGGGCAGTATAAATTAGCGTCCTGAGCGAGGATTAATCCAGAAGCAGCACCACGTCGTGGTGGATGTCCCGGTAGGTCCAGTGGAGGCCTGGCCACGCCACGCGCAAGCTGCCCTGCTTATCGATGATGTACAGGATAGTAGAGTGATTAACTCCGTAATCGGCATGCTCTTCATCATTAGTTTCATTACTCCGATTGTCTCCAGTTTCATTATCTTGATTGTCTCCAGTTTTGTTATCGCTGTTTTCATCGTGATCATGCTCTTCGACGCCTACCTTCTCCACGTAGATGCCGTACGGTCCCCACACCGAGGCATTCATCGCCGCCTCCGGGATTTCCGTCCCGGAGGTCAGGTGCGGCCAGCTGGCATTCCTCGCAGCCGACCAGTCTGCCAGGTGCGTTACCGTATCCCGTTCCGGATCGACCGTAATTGAGAGAATTACCACTTTTTCGCCATAATCGTTGCCGAGCGCCTCCTGCAATTTCGTGAGCTGGTAGGTGATGGCAGGGCAGACGTCAGGGCAATGGGTATAGACGAAAGTCATCACCACCACCTTGCCCGCAGTATCGTTAAGGCTGAAATTGTTGCCGTGCTGGTCGACCAGCGTGAAGTCGGTCGCTACCTCGCCGGACAGTTCAACACCCCAGAATGCCTCTTTGGTGGGTGAGTCGTGGAGGCAGCCTGCCAGCAGCAGCGCCAGTGCCAGTAGTGTGGCTTGTAAGCTGGACTTGGAAGCCATCGGCGGGCCGACCGGCCCGAGGTATAAATACACGTTGTGAAATCAGCGCGGCACTGATGGAACAGCCGGTCCTGAGAGTTTCTGCAATCCTGCTGCTGGTCGTCGCCGTGGCGGCGACTGCGGCGTACGTGTTTGTGAGCGATGATGACAGTCCTGGCACTGGCCCCGTGACGGGGCGCCCCTTCGCCGACGCGCTGCTGCAGAACCTGGGTGAGCAGGAGGGGTGCGAGCCGCGCGACGGCGATGGCAACATCGACTGGGAAGCGGAGTTCCCGCCCGGCTGCCACAACCATCGCAACTACACCCACCACCAGCTCTCAACCCCCAACATGGGGCTGGTCGGCTTCGACCCCAATCTGGGCAACGCCGAAATCCAAGTCGCCGAAGCGCCGGACGGGCGGACATACGTCTACCAGGCGGGCTGGAACGAAATGCGCATTATCGACGTTACCGACCCGCATAACATGACCGAGGTCGGTTACTATTACGACCCAAATACCCAGGTGCTGGACGTCAAGTACATCGAGTTCGGCGCGGATGAGTACGTGATTATCCAGAATCAGATTGTCGACCCCGGCGCGGCCGACCCCAACGTCGGCGAGTGGGGGGACCCGGCACAGGTCTCGGTCACGCTGGTTGATGTCACTGACAAGACCGACCCGGTCTGGGTCGATTCCTGGTACGATGCCGACCACCCCTCGGGGCCGCACAACCTGTATACTTACATGATCGACAACGAGTGGTACATCTTCGTCGCCAACCCCGATTACGACGAGTGCGACATCGGCACCGGCGAGGCCTGTGGTGGTGTCACCATTGCGCACCTGAACCTGCCCGGGTCGGCGGCGCACCTGATTCTCAACGGCCCCACCACCACCATCAACAAGGTGGGCGAGTACGAGGTCAACTGGGCCACGACGCGCGGTGGCTGGATTTACATCCACGACCTGACCGTCCAGCGCTGGCCGGGCAAGGACCCGCTTGACCCCCGCTTTGAGCGCACCTACATCTACGGCGCCTACTGGGAAGCAGGCCTGCGGATTGGCGACGTCAGCGACGTACCGCACCCGGTCAACTCGCCGGAGCTCTACGTCGCCGCCACCGCGGCGTGCAAAGGGAGTATTGGGGTTCCGGGCGTCTGCAACTGGCGCGCGCCTGAAGTGGGGCAGTGGATGGATTTCGCCGACTTTGATGGCGACGGGCAGCCCGACTCGAGCACCACCGGCAACGTCAACGGCGGCCGTGCCTCCTACATCCACTATGTCGAGCCGTTCCCGGTGCTGGTCGACGCCAGCCACCTCGGGCTCGGCGATACGCCACGGCACGTTACTTTCCTCGCCACCGAAGTGCTCTCCACGATGCATGGTACCGGGCTGGTCTACGTGCTCGACACCACCGACTACGAGATGGTGAACGGCAACCTGCGGTTCCGGCCCAAGCTACTCAGCGCGTGGGAGAACCCCTACGGGCCGGAGCACTTCATCCCGGGTGGTGAGCAATGGCTCATCTTCAGCCCCCACAATCACGACAGCGCATGGTTCCCCACCACGCCCGGGACCGACACCTCGATGGGCGGCGGCTGGGACGGCCGAATCTACATGGGCAACTATCACTCGGGACTCTGGGTAATCGACTTGGAGACGATGATGGCACCGCCGTTCGAGAACATGACCGACCTCGCCTTCGCGGCCACCGTCGGCTACTACCTGCCGCACGGCGCCGACGGCCAGCCGCTTAATTCAGACTTCTATGATTTCGGCTGGATTCCGAACCTCTGGACCGCCGAGTACTACAAGGGGTATGTCTATCTCAGTTGCATCACCAGTGGGCTCTACGTCGTCCAGCTGGATCTTGATGTACCGTATACCGGCCAGGATTATGGTTAGTCTCGCTTCACCGAGATAATCTGCTTTGGATTCGCCGGTCGGTCTCCCCCGCCGGTCTTGCACGCCTCGATCTTGCTCACGACGTCCATCCCTGAGGTAACCTCGCCGAAGATGGCGTGCTTGCCGTTGAGCCAGGGGGTCGCGACGGTCGTCAGGAAGAACTGGCTGCCGCCGGTATTCGGCCCCGCGTTGGCCATGCTCAGCAATCCCGGTCGGTCATGCTTCAGCTGTGTGTGGATTTCGTCCTTGATTTGCCAGCCGGGGCCGCCGGTCCCGGCGCGCGGGCTGCGCGGGTCTTTCGAGTGGGGGCAGCCCGCCTGCAGCATGAAGTCGCGGATGACGCGGTGGAAATGGAGCCCGTTGTAGAAGCCCTTGTCGACCAGCTTCAGGAAGTTCTTCGTAGTCTCCGGGGCGCGGTTCATGTAGAGTCGCAGGCTGATGTCGCCGGCGCTGGTGCGCATCGTGAGGGTGGTCATGCCGCCGCCACCCGCCCGGGCGATAAAGCGTTGCGGGAAGCTTTTTGAAACAGACCCTTGCCCGAGCGTGGAGGACCCCGTCAGCACCCCTGATTTTTGGGAGGCGTGCTACCACGCCGGCGAAGACCAGTGGGACCTGGGCCAGCCGACGCCGCTGTTCGAGCGCGTCGCGGCGGAGCTTGAGCCGGGCCGCATCTGCCTCATCGGCTGCGGCCGCGGCTGGGACGCGCTTACCTTTGCGAAGGCCGGCTTCACCGTCACCGCCATCGACTTCGCCGAGCCGGCGGTACTCGCGGCGCGCCGCAACGCGCTCGCGGCGGGAGTCGAAGTGACAGTTCTCAAGGAGGATATCTTTGACCTGCCGGATGAGTTGCACGGGCAGTTCGACTACCTGCTGGAATACACCTGCTTCTGCGCCGTCTCGCCGTCTCGCCGCTTCGAGTACGACCGCATCGCGTGGCAGCTGCTGAAGCCGGGCGGGATGCTCGTCGGCGCCTTCTTCCCGCTCGACAAGCCGCTCGCCGAGGGCGGCCCGCCGTGGGGCGTCACCATCGGCGAGCTGCACCAGCTATTTTCGCTTCACTGGCAGCTTGACCGCGAGGAAGCGCCGGAAGATTCAATCGAGCCGCGTCGCGGCCGCGAAGTGCTGCAATACTGGCGGAAGGTCTAGAGCTCGGCTTCGACCGTATCGGCCGATTCCTCGTCCTCTTCTTCGGGCTCATCGGCCGGCGTGAACTTGGTGCCGTAGTAGATGATGCCGGACTCGCTGTCCTCGCCCAGCTTGCGGAACACCGCCTTGACGCGCATGCCGCGCTTCACCATCTCGGGCGCGACATCGACAATCTGCGCCGTTATGCGCGCGCCCTCGTCCATCTCAATCATCGCCATGGGGTAGGGGCCGTGCATTTCGTAGCCCTGCTGCGGCTGGTAGACCACGGTGTTCGCGACTATCTGGCCGGTGCCAGCGAACTGGTGTTTCTCCATCTTGCCGAGCGACTCGCGGTGGCAGCCGGAGCACATCGCGCGCGGCGGGTAGTGATACATGTCGCAACTGGTGCAGTGCGAACCGATCAGGTTGTAGCGCACCGGCATCTCGCGCCAGAAGCGGGGGACTGCCATCAGTTCACCTCCAGCAGGTGGACCACCGCCGTCGCGCCGGTCCCGCCGTGGTTCTCGAGCAGCCCCAGTGTCGCGCCCTTGACCTGCCGCTCGCCAGCGGTGCCGCGCAGCTGCTGCACGATTTCGACCGCCTGCGCGACGCCAGTTGCGCCGGGCGGGTGACCGCGCGCCTTCAGCCCGCCGCCGGTGTTGACCGGGATGGCGCCACCGAGGGCGGTGGCGCCATCGAGTGTCAGCTGGCCTGCGGAGCCGCGGTCGACAAGGCCGATTTCCTCGAGCGCTATCAGCTCGGAGATGGTGAAGTTATCGTGGATTTCGGCGACGCTGACGTCGGCCGGCTTGCGGCCGGCGTGCGCGAACGCCCGCTCGGCGGCGACGCCGATGGCCGGCATGCGGCACAGGCTGGCGCGGTGGTGCAGACTCAGCGTGTCAGACGCCTGCCCCGAGCCGATAATCGAGATTGGCTTCTTCGAAAATTCCTTCGCGCGGTCGCTGGCGCAGAGCACGACCGCTGCGCCGCCGTCGCTCTGCGGTGCGCAGTCGAGCATCCGCAGTGGGTCGGAGACCAGCCCCGAGTCGGAGACCGCTTCGGGCTTGATGGGGAAGGGGAACTGCGCCTGCGGGTTCAGCGCCGCGTGGCCGTGGTTTTTCGAAGCGACGGCTGAGAGCATCTCGCGTGTAGTGCCGAATTCGGTCATGTGCGCCTGCGCCATCATCGCGTGCAGCGACGCGAATGTCGCTCCTTGCTGTGACTCCCACTCTTCGTCGGCGCCCATTGAGAGCGTGTGCGCGCTTTCCGAGTCAGAGACGTCGGTCATCTTCTCGGCGCCGCCAACAACCGCGACGTCGATGAAGCCGCCTGCGACCGCCATGTACGCCTGCCGCAGCGCCAGCCCGCCCGAGGCGGAGGCGCCCTCGATGCGCGTCGACGGGACGTGCGCGCCAGCCATGGCGCAGTAGTCGGCAATCAGCGCCGAGACGTGCTCCTGCTGCACCAGCGACCCGGCCGCCATGTTACCGACGTAGAGCGCGTCGATGTCGTTGCTGCTGATGCCGGCGTCCTGAATTGCCTCCAGCCCCGCCATCAAGCCGAGCTCGCGCAGCGACTTGCTCCACAGTTCGCCGAACTTGGTGACGCCGGCGCCGATGATGGAGACGTCCCTC
>Ga0310124_10000857_pt1 | contig 21632 bp, 17 predicted proteins | sample CB11b_AW_Bot5_MG_FD_203507 | JGI IMG/M metagenome (GOLD analysis project Ga0310124, IMG submission 203507) | Marine microbial communities from Western Arctic Ocean, Canada - CB11b_AW_Bot5 | ecosystem: Environmental > Aquatic > Marine > Oceanic | place: Canada: Western Arctic Ocean | collected... | reverse complement strand
ACCGGAGCAACTTTTTTGAAAACAGTACCTGCGATGACGATGAGATCAGCTTCACGTGGCGTTCCGCGGAGCACCTCGGCACCAAAGCGAGCGGTATCATACTCCGATGTAAACGAGGTCATCATCTCGACGTAGCAGCACGACAGGCCGAAGTTGAACGGCCAGATCGAATTCTTGCGTCCCCAGGCGACAAGGTCGTCTAGCCGGGTCATAGCGAAGAACTGTTGAATCGTCGAAGCAAACGAACCACTGGTACCGCGTGCCGCTGCTTCGGCGAGGTCAGCGGAGCGATCACGTGCTGCGATCTCCAACAACTGCTCGCGGGTCAGCCGAGGATCACTCATGCTCAATCCCCCAGTCGAAAGCTTGCTTGGCCCACAGGTACAAGAGTCCAGCGAACAGCATGATCGAGAACACCAGCGCCTCAACGTAGCCCAGCCAACCAACATCTCGGGCCGCCACTGCCCAGGCAAATAGAAAAGCCGCTTCAACGTCAAACACAAGGAAGGCGAGGGCGATTAGATAAAAGTGCACCGGGAACCGCATCGCTGGTTGCCTCGTCGGTGGCATGCCTGACTCGTACGGCAAATCTCGGCGCCGTGAATTGCTGCGTGGCCCTGTGATCATCGACAGTCCGATAACCCCACCGATTAACAAGAAAACAGTTCCAAGCCATAGTGCAAGCGGCCAGAGAGCTTGGTTGGGAGGACTAGGAAGAGGCATTTAGATGGCTCACTTTTTCTTTGTACAGTGGATTTACAGAGCTTGTGAAATTTTTCACAAAGACTGGCCCGAAAAACCGCTCCTAAAGCCCATAGGTCGTCAGGGGTCCCTGGATGGTGGGGCTCGGGACGTGACGGAAGGAGCGATCGTGCCGATCTCACACTGTGTAACAACTATGCCGCTCATGGCCCCGAAAATCAACGATAGAATTACGACTTCACGACTCTCAAATGCAGAACCTTGATAGTGATATGGAAGTCTTAGTTGGCAGCGTAAGTTTTGAATTGCAGTGAGGCCTGAATCTCCTTGAAAAACGGGTCGGCCGGCGTTCTTACTTGCTCCAACAACGACGACGGACTAGCCTGCTGCCATGAGTGATTGGACAACTGAATTCGACCTGGAAGTAGTGCAAGAGGCAATCAGCGTGGCTGGCGTTGATGCCTGGCTGTTTGCGCAATTTCACGGCCGTGACCCACTAGCGACGCGTGTTCTTGGACTTCCCACTGATGGTCTTCAGACCCGGCGGTGGTACTACATAATCCCAGCTCAAGGGGAACCGCGGGGCCTCGTTCATGCGATCGAACCGGGGGCACTGGAAGACCTCCCCGGAAGCCGTCGGCGTTACCGAACTTGGCAGGAGCTGGATGCCGGGCTCGACGAGCTGCTGGAAGGCGTCGGCCGGGTGGCGATGCAGTACTCGCCGAAGAACCGGGTTCCGTACGTGGCGATGGTTGACGCGGGAACTGTGGAGGTGGTGCGTGAACGGGGAATTGAGGTGGTCTCTGCAGCCGACCTGGTCCAGCGTTTCACTGCCGTGCTCGACGACGGCCAGATCGCGTCGCATCGTTTTGCTGGCAAGCGGCTTCCGGATGCCGTCGAAGAATCTTTCAAGGAATGCCGGGCACGCCTGTTGGCTGGCGCTGCGCTCAATGAATACGAATTACAGTGCTACCTGCTTGAGCAGGTAGAGGCGATTGGATTAACGACCCCCGACGCGCCGATCGTGGCCGTCAACGGGCACGCCGCAGATCCTCACTACGTGCCCGGTCCGGAAGGCAGCAGCCCCATCGTGCGAGGTGACTGGTTGTTGATCGATGTATGGGCCAAACAGCCTGGATCTGAGAACAATGTTTTTGCCGATATTACCTGGACAGCGCAAGTCGATTCGGACGTGTCTGATCGCCGCGTCGAGGTGTTCCAGGTTGTTTTAGAGGCCCGCGATGCCGCAATCGACCTAGTACACGAGCGATACGCAGCTGGTAAAGAGGTGCGTGGTTTCGAGGCCGACAAGGCTTGCCGTGCAGTCATCGAAAATGCCGGGTACGGTGCAGCGATCCAGCACCGGACAGGTCACAGCATCACCAATGAGATACACGGTAGTGGTGCCAACCTTGACGATTTCGAGAGCCACGATGACCGCCTGCTGATGCGTTCCACATGCTTTTCCGTCGAGCCTGGAATCTACCTGGAAGGTGACTTCGGTGTTCGCTCCGAGGTCGACATCTTGGTACCGCCGGAGGGTTCTCCAGAAGTCGCGGGTCGAAAGCAGACTGCAATGATTCTGTTGCTCGCGGACGATCCTCAATACCGCTAACACAGATCCGCATCTGACCCAGCTGCTCCACCAGGGAGCGCGAGCATGTCTAAACCTCGAAGACCTTTGTTTAAGAGGCGCTGGACTGCTTGAACGCAACAAAGTAGACACGGTTCTCAAGACAACCAGTCGCATGAGGGTCTGACCACAGCCTGCTAGACTCACCGGGTCGTTCTGTGGTCGACTGGTATCGAAAACGTTTGGTCCGGGAGAGAAGAGGAGAAGTGGCGATTCAGGCGGTTCAGCTCCGAAAAGGAATGATCATAGAGGTGGGCGGTGAACTGTTGCGCGTCCACGACTTTCAGCACGTTACGCCAGGCAAGGGCCAAGCGGTGGTCCAAACGAGGCTGCGAAACTTGCGTAGCCGCGCCATGATCGACAAGCGTTTTCGCTCACAGGAAGCGGTTGAAAGGGTGCAGCTAGAATCCAAAGAGATGGAATATCTCTACCAGGAGGGCGACACCTACGTGTTTATGGATTCCAAGACCTATGAACAGACGGACTTGAGCGCAGATGCGATTGAGGAAGCGCTTCCTTACCTTGTCGCCAATCTCTCGCTGAAGGTGGATTTCTATGAGGGTCTCCCTGTTGGTATCGAAATGCCGACGACGGTTGAGCTTGAGGTCACAGACACTGAGCCAGGGCTCAAGGGCGCGACTGCGAGTGCAAGCTCGAAACCGGCAACGCTGGAGACCGGATTGGTGGTTGGAGTCCCGCAGTTCGTGAATATAGGCGATAAGGTGCGCGTCGAGGCCTCGACCGGTGAGTATCTGACGAGGGTATAAGGCGCCAGGAGACTGCAACGTAAAGGTATCCAAATTTCGTAGACTTCTCACTCGTCTCGGACCCGTTTCCTATGAGTATCCGCACCCAATCGTTAACCAAGACCTACGGGACCACTGAGGCGCTGCATGGGGTCGACCTTGACATCGAGCCAGGTGGGATCATCGGGCTCCTCGGTCCCAATGGCGCCGGCAAGACGACGCTGGTGGAGGTCCTCGAAGGTTTGCGTACCCCTACTTCGGGCGAGGTATCGGTCATGGGCTTCGACCCGACGCGGGAGGGCATTGCGCTGAGGCAACACATTGGTGCGCAACTGCAGGCAACGCACATTCCCGATGACCTCACCCCCTTCGAGGTGTTGCGTCTATTCGCATCGTTTTATGAGCGATCTGTGCCGGTCGAAGATGTCTTAGAGCGCGTCAACTTGAAAGGCAAGGCTAGAGAATTGGCCCGCAACCTCTCAGGGGGGCAGAAACAACGTTTAGGGATCGGCATGGCCTTGATCCACGATCCGGCTCTGCTGATTTTCGACGAGCCGACTGCAGGACTCGACCCGGCGGCCCGACGCCAACTGCACGAGATCATTCTTAACCTCAAGGAGCGCGGCCGCACTATTCTTTTCACGACCCACTATATTGAGGAGGCCGAGAAGCTGTGTGACCGTGTCGTTATTCTTAACCGGGGCCAGGTGGTTGCCGATGGAACGCCTCTCGAGTTGGTCAGGTCGTCCGAAGGTCAATCGACGATTTTCATCGACGTCGACGGGCCGTTCGACCCTGCTCCACTGTTGGCGGTCGGTGCTGAGCAACAAGAGGGGCGAGGCTCTCACTATCGGTTTACAGCCTCTGACTCAACCGCAGTCATCGTTGCTCTCGGTGAGGTTCTACGCACCCAGCCGGTAACTCTCACCGACATGAACATGCGCCGGCCAACGCTTGAGGACTTTTATCTTGAGATGGTCGACGATCCGGAAGCCGCCGAACTGGATTCGGAACGTGAGTCAGGAGCAACTTCCAGAGAGCCGGCCGCATCCGCTGCCGAGATGTGCAAGGAGGAGCGATGATCGCGATTCGGGGCACGCTCGAGCTCAGCAGAGCCTACTTGCTGAAGACCATACGGTCACCTTCAGCGCTGATCTGGACCCTGCTTTTTCCGCAGGTTTGGCTGATCCTGTTCGCGCTCATTTTTCGCAACCTTCCAGGTGGTATGAGCGCTCGCATGCCGGGGTTATTCACCATCACAGCCTTCTCTGGCGCCTTTTTCGGTGTTGCATACTCGCTAGTGACCGAGCGCGAGCAGGGCATCTTGCGGCGAATACGGGTAACGCCAGCTACGGCCACCATGGTGGTTATCGGCAACGCCGTACGTTCGTTGGTTACGGTGGCCGCGTCGTTGTTCATGCAAGGGTTCATCGCGAGGTTAGCGTTAGACGTCGACTTCGGCCCTGCAGTGTGGCGAGTCGCAGTGGTGCTCACTTTCGGCGTCTGGGCATTCGTACCGCTCGGGTTGATTATGGGGAGCGCGGCAAAAGATATGCGCTCGGCGCCGGCGATCGGCAATCTCATTTTCTTCCCGATGGTTTTCATGTCGGGTGCTGCACTTCCGCTCCAGATGCTGCCGGGTTGGCTGCAGGGATTTGGCCGTATGCTGCCGACCACTTACCTCGTACAAGCACTCGAGGGCGTGATGGTCCGGGGTGAAGGCTTGAGTCAGCAAGGCTTGCCTCTGGCCGTTATGTTGACTAGCGGTTTTATTGCTTTCGGTCTCAACAGCTTGCTCTTTCGTTGGGAGTCGACCCAGCCACTTGGTGCGAAGCGGATCGGAACTGCTTTGGCCGGTTTGATGTTGCTTTACGTCATTGTCGTGTTGGTAACTTAGCAGCCCTGCGATCCACTCAACGCAGTAGATGGCGAAGAAAGAAACTGAGGTTGGCCGGCCGTTCGGCTAAGCGCCTCATAAACCACGGATACCAGGCTGGACCATAGCTAATATATATGCGGACTGGGAACTGGCCGGCGAGCGTGTCGTCCTGTAAATCCCTCGCGATGCCGTAGAGCATCTGAAACTCTAATCCCTCTTCTATGCCGCGGTCCGTGGCCAATGATTCTGCCTTCTCGACCAGTTCGCGATCGTGGGTGGCAACTGCAAGATGCACTCCGTTGGCTCGCGCATCGTCCTCGATCATGCGGCCGGTGAGGTGCTCGAAGTTGCGGTTGACGTCATCCTTGTTCTCGAATGCTATGTCAGCGGGTTCCTTATAAGCACCCTTTACGAGACGTATCGAAGCTCCCTGGAGAATAAGCGCTTCGACGTCGTCAGCGCTTCGACGCAGGTAGGCTTGTATGACGACGCCGAGCTCCGTGAAGCGCTTGCGTAACTGTTTGTGAATCTCCAGTGTTCGATCTACATACGCTGAACTCTCCATGTCTATGCGGACGAACGACCCATAGATCTTGGCGGTTTCCAGGATTCGTCTTAAGTTGGCAACTGCGATCTCAAATCCCAGGTCAACCCCGAGCAACGAGAGCTTTACTGACATATTCGAGTTTAACTGCGCACGCTCGATACAAGAGAGGATTTCGATGTAGGCGTCTGTCGCCCCAGTGGCCTCTGCTGTGCTGTGGACGTGCTCGCCGACCGGGTTTAGTGAGGTCGCCATGCCACGTCTGTTGAGAACCTGGGCGGCAGTAATCGCATCATCCAGATCTTCACCAGGCATGAATCGCTCAACTACCCGCCGGGTTGTTTTCCAGCCACTGATGCGCCGTTCCCAAGCTTTACTCTCGGACATCTTCAGGAGGGCGATGCTGGCAGGATTCATGGTCGGTTAGGATAACCGTATTGGTCTAGGTTCTCAGTCAGGATAGCCATGCGTGCCGCACGACTTTACAAGCAGGGTCCCATCGAAAGTGCTCCGTTACAGATGGAAGACTGCCCCGACCCACAACCCGGGCGAGGCGAGGTCCGCCTTTTGGTCAAGGCCTGTGGTGCCTGCCACACGGATCTTCACATCGTCGAAGGCGACTTACCACTCGAGAAGTCGCCGTTGATTCTCGGACACCAAATTGTCGGCGTGATCGATATGGTCGGAGATGGGGTTTCAAAAAGGCGCTTGGGTGATCGCGTTGGAGTACCTTGGATCAATAGTTCCTGCAGAACATGTGATTTGTGTGTCTCGGGGCGTACCAACCTATGCGCCGAGGCACGGTTTACCGGTTACGACGCAGACGGTGGCTATGCCGAACGTGCCGTTGTGCCGGAGCACGCTGCCCACTTACTCCCGGATCTGTTTTCAGATGTTGATGCGACGCCTTTGTTGTGCGCCGGGATAATTGGTTACCGATCCTTGAAACTTGCTGGTTTGCAGCCAGGCCAACGACTTGGTTTGTACGGTTTCGGTGCTTCGGCGCATTTGGCGATCCAGGTTGCACAACATTGGGGGTGTGACGTGTTTGTTTCAACGCGTAGCCAGAATCACCGTGAACTCGCTCGCCGTCTTGGGGCAGTGTGGGTTGGCGGTGCTGAAGAACAACCTCCCGAGAAGTTGGACGCTGCGGTCACTTTCGCTCCTGTGGGTTGGATCATTCGGGAAGCACTCGCTGCGCTTGCTCCCGGGGGCACCGTGGCGATCAATGCCATCCATCTCGATGCGTTTCCAGTGCTTGACTACAGGGAGCACCTCTATGGGGAGCGCACGCTGCGGAGCGTCACCAACCTGACACACCGTGATGCCGAGGAGTTTCTCGAAATCGCGGCTGCGGTGCCCGTTGTCACTACCGTCGAAGCCTTCGACCTTCAGGACGCTAACATAGTGCTCCTGGGAATGAAGGAGTCACGCATCGAGGCGGCGGCCGCATTGGTTCCCTGAGTAAAGTAAGAAGGGGCAGGCCTGACTCAGACCTACCGCTTGTCCGATTCTCGTTAATTGTTTCCTATTGCCTCCCAATCACCGGCCGCGGGCGATCACGATATTTCTCCCACAGGTTGGTGTGCTTAGTCGACAGATCGACTGGACGGCCGTCAATCCATTCGTTCAGGACATGGGTGCGGATCTCGAGGATATCGCCGTCAGTGAGCACCAGGCTGGCGCTCTTCCCAACCTCGATCGAGCCCAGGGCGTCGTCAACGCCGAGGATCTGCGCCGGATAGAGCGTCACCGACTTCAGTGCCTCTTCTTTCGGCAGTCCAAAGCCCGCGGCGACACCGGCGTGATAAGGCATGCTGCGGAGGTTGGGTCCTCCACCGCCGTTGCCGCCAGTACCGGCGATGGCGAACTGGACGCCCGCCTCGTGAAGCTTGACGGCCCGTGCGTAGGCACTGTCGTAGGGTTCGTCATCGCGCATCGGGTTCGCCAGAATGCTGCCGATGATCACTGGGACGTTATGTTTAGCAAGTAGATCCGCAGCACGCCAGGCGTCGCCCGAGTCGACAAGGACAATTCGGTAGCCTTGCTCGGCGCCCCACTCGACCGCCCTGCGGACTGTTGCCACGCCGGTAACGTGGAGGAACATCGGCACTTCTCCCTTGATCACGGGAATCATTGCCTCCAGGCGGGGGTCACGCGGGTAGCGTGGCCCGCCGGCTGCCTCGGCTTCCTTGGCCCGAGTGTAGGCTTTGACCTCTTCGAGTTGGGCTTCGATGCGACCGAGCTGCTCGTTGCCGCGATCGACGATGTTGCTCCCACCGCCACGTCCGCCGCCGCCACGTCTCCCACCGCCGGCACGGAACGATGGGAAGGAAATGTGGAGTGCCGTAGGCGCAACTGCGGTCATCTGTTCCCAGGTCCAGCCAGCGAGGCGCAGCAAAGCGGACGTTCCACGGATCAGCCCCCCCCCCATCACCGTCACTGCGTGTGTAATGCCGTTAGCACGTGTGACTGGGATCGCTGTAGCTTCCCCATTGACAGCGACTTCGGCGCGGATATTGGCATTGAAGTCGCCCATCTCGTTGAGATCGTTGCCCTCATCGACGCTACCGATCTCGGAGAGACCAAGCGAACTGTCGCTGGCGATCATGCCTGGGTACAGGTGGCGACCGTCGGCGTCGAAGCGAGAGGCTTCGGATGGAATCGCCGTGTTCGGGCCACCGACCACGGTGATCTTGCCGCCTTCCATCACCACAATACCGTTCTCGATGTCTTCACCGCTGACCGTGTGAACAGTGGCGCCGACGATGGCGACGGTACCAGGATCGGGAAGCATGCTGGGTCGGTAGGTGAACTCGGGAGCTGCTGGGTTGGGGGTGAACTCGTCGTCAGTTGTTTCCTTGCTAGTTGCGGCGGGGCCACCGCGGCCCCGATCCGTCGGATTGCTCTCGTTGGCTTGTGCCAACGTGATCAGTCGTTGGCGCTCCATCTCAATGTTGGCGCGCATCTGCTGATCGAAGTCGAGGTCGAACATCTTGCGGCCTTCGACGAAAGTCATAAGGACGCGCGAATACACCGACAGTGGGTTGCCGTTCCAGAGAACGAAGTCGGCGTCCTTGCCGACCTCGAGCGAACCAATGCGATCCTGGAGGTTCAGTTGGATTGCCGGATTCACGGTGACGAATTTGAGCGCTTCTTCTTCAGCGAGACCTCCGTATTTCACCGCCTTTGCGGCCTCTAGGTTCATGCGCCGCGACAGGTCACCATTATCGCTGTTGAACGAGACGACAACGCCGGCATCGTGCATAATGGCGCCGTTGTATGGAATGGCGTCATAAGCCTCGATCTTGTACGCCCACCAGTCGGAAAAGGTTGAAGCGCCAGCCCCGTGCGCGGCGATCTCGTGGGCGACCTTGTAACCTTCGAGCACATGCTGGAAGGCGCCGATCCGGAAGCCGAACTCATCGGCTAGCCGGATGAGCATAAGAATCTCGTCCTGGCGGTAGGAGTGCGAGTGAACCTTGCGTTCACCGTTGAGGATCTCCACCAACGTCTGCAACTGGATGTCGGTCCGTGGTGGCACGCGGCGTTCCTGCTCCTCTTCGGTTAGGGCGTCGTACTCTTCCCACTCGAACTGGTAGTCCTGCGCGGCAATGAACGCTGAACGGATAGTTTGCTCGACGCCCTGGCGAGTATTTGGGTAGCGGTTCTGGTTGCGCTTGACGTTCTCACCAAGGGCGAACTTGATCGTTGGGATGACGTCTTTAACGAGCATGTCAGAACCCTCATCGGCACCGTAGCGGAGCTTGATGATCGCTGACTGGCCACCGATGGAGTTGGCCGAGCCGTGCAGAATCTGCGCCGTGGTTAGGCCGCCGGCGAGCTGCCGGTAGAGGGCCAATGAGTCCGCGTTGAGGACGTCCCCGATGTTGACCTCAGCGGTTACCGAATTACTCCCCTCGTTGATGCTTTCGGCTGCTGAGTGGCTGTGGGCGTCGATTAGGCCCGGGGTCATCTGCATGCCGGTGGCGTCGATGACCATAGCCCCGGAGGGTACTGACAGTCCGCTGCCGATCTCAGAGATATCGCCGTCACGCACCAACATGTCAGCGTTCTCAAGGATACCGTTGGGCCCTTGAGTCCAGATGCGTACGTTCTGCACCAAGATGACGCCGGGGTTATCGGCTGTATTCCAGGTTACCTTGGTGACGGGAGATTGTTGCTGGGCGACCGCGAGGGGCGCCACCAGCAGCATAGCCGTGAACATCCAAACGACTCCGTGAACCGTCTTCATAGACTTCCTCATTTCCACCCTCCATCATGACGGGGGTTGGTGGGCCCATCGCCGTTATCTCCCGGGGGCACGGTGTGAACGCCGTCAACGAACACGTGCCGGATCTCAGTGCCCTCCGCAAATGGGGCACCGGTTGCAATTACAACATTGGCAATTTTCCCGGGCTCGATCGTGCCGATAATCGAATCAACGCCGAACATCGCCGCAGGATTGGTGGTTACGGCCGCTAAGGCCGCATCTTTGGGCAAACCTGCTTTGATTGCCTTGCGAACGTTACCGGCGAACTCGTCCGGGTTGATACCGTCGCTCGTGAATGCGAACGTGACACCAGCGGTCGCGATAGCCGCAGCATTGCCAGGAGCTGCCTCCCAGCGCTGTAAAGCGACGAGGCTGATATCCAGGTTGGCGGCGTCGTTATTGCCGACAGAGGGCTTGTCCGGGTAGTTGACCGGGACGATTACCTCGACATTGGCGTTGACGAGCACATCAACCATGTCGTACTCGTTGCCGTTGCCCTTGATTATCGTGCTGAGGCCAAACTCCTTGGCAATGAGGAGACCTCGCTTGGCATCGCGAGTGTTATTGGTGTCGAATATCATCTGCTGATCACCTGCCAAAATAGGCATCAAGGATGTGTACGAGGGGTTCGTTTCCGGGCGCGGGATGCCTGTCGGGTCGTTGTTGAAGCTGTTCTCCCATGTAGCTTGACGCTGCGTATCGAGCAGTACTTGCCGAATCAGGGCGATAACGCCCATCGCCGACGATGGATAGCCCCGCCCGAAGCCACCGGTGGAGAATCCAACCACTTGAGCGACGTTGTCGTTGAGCACCATTTCCTCAGTAGAGGTTTCCCGAAGTGCGATTAACACGCTTTGGCCGCGGTAGATTCCGTTCTGCGGTACCACTAGGGCAGCAGTGAACCCGGCGTCACGAAACGCGGCCAGGCTGGTGTCTTCGTTCGTCAGGTTGTCCGCCTGGATAAACTCGGGATTCACGTGTTGGTTTACGCCGGGAGAACCGAGTTCAAGCATCTGTAACGTTTGCCGGCCGCTTCCTCGAGAGCCTCGCCCACCGCCTCCACGACCGCTGGTCACCAGCGTTGGTGGCGCGCTCGGTTCCTCTTGGATGGCGACCTCTGAAAACGAATCGATCCATCCGGCGTACACTGTCATTCCGGAGCCGTCAATAATGCGGGCGTCGGGTGGGGTGGCGACGTCGGTGCCAACTGCCTCTATTAAGCCGTCACGCAGCACGACGGTCGCGGTTTCGACGCTATTGCCAGGGGACGTGATGACAGTTGCGTTGGTAATCGCGTACGCGGCCTGCCGCTGTGTCGCCTCGACAGGTCGGCCGGCGGCGAAGACGATCACAACCACCAGCAAGATGGCTAGGTTTGCGATCCCCTGTAGGAATCGGTTCTTTGGAATCCAACGAAGTCGGTTCATGGAAGTTCCTCCAGTTTTGGGAACACTTCCGCAGCATGGGCTATGGGAGTCCCAAGCCTGCCGCGGGTGCGAGCCGGACATACCCAAATGAACCGTAAACAACCGTCCAGGTCAAGGACGCCCTTGACGGGTGAGTGAAGGTAGGTTACCAACCCGCCGCCACGGTACTGCCCACACTGGGAATGTTATATAAGGAAAATCATGGCTCAGAACGACTTTAAAACGGAAAATGAATCGCGACCAGCGTTGATTCGGGCGATGGGTAGATGGGATCTCACTGCTGTTGGGGTCAATCAGGTTATCGGCAGCGGTATTTTCATAATGCCGGCCACAGTAGCGGCAACTGTAGGTATTCCCTCGAGTTTGTTGCCATGGGTCGCCGCCGGCATGGCGAATGCGCTGATCGTGTTGTGCTTTGCGGAGGCTGGCACACAGTTTCGTGAAGCGGGGGGCCCCTACGCGTACGCGCGTACCGCATTTGGCCCCTTCATAGGCTTCGAGGTTGCCTGGATGATGTGGGTTACGCGTGTCGTCGCGCAGGCCGCACTTGCCAACGCTTTCGCGCTCTATGTTGGCCGTTTCTGGGCCCCCGCCACCGAAGGCTCGGGACGGCTTCTCGTTGTTACGTTGCTTTTGGGTGGACTCGCTGCAATCAATCTCGCGGGCGTTCGTTACGGTTCGCTGGCGATAAACTTCTTCACCATATCGAAGCTCGCACCCCTGGCCCTATTCCTTGGTGTTGGAATCTTTTTTATTGAGCCAGGGAACTTTGAAGGGATGTTTGATCTGAGCGGCGGTACAGGGACCTTCGGTGCCGCCGTTCTAATGTTGATGTTCACGTTCGGGGGCTATGAACTTATTACGATTCCGGCCTCCGAAGCGCGTTCGCCGCGGAGGGACGCTCCGCGGGCGTTGTTGCTGACGATTGGGGTCGTGTTTGTTATCTACTTCCTCGTACAGCTTGTTGCAGTCGGTACGCTCCCGGCACTCGACACCTCGGATACCCCACTCGCGGATGCTGCCGAAGTGTTCGGTGGCAGCGCCTTTGGTGTTCTGATCGCTCTCGGCGGGCTGCTTTCAATCGCCGGAAGCAATGCCGGTTCAATGCTGACGGGACCACGCCTTACCTTTGCACTTAGCGACAACGGCCAACTTCCCAGATTTTTCGCCCACGTGAATGGACGGTATCGCACGCCGGACGTGTCGATCCTAATCTACTTAGGCGTCGCGGTAGCGCTTGCCTATTCGGGCACGTTCGTCCAATTGGCCACCCTAAGTGTCGTTGCTCGGATCATGTTCTATATGACGACTTGTGCCGCAATTCCCGTTTTGCGACGTCGTTTTGAGGCTCCAGCTGATGCCTTCAAGTTGCCAGGCGGAATGTTGATTCCAGGCTTCGCATTGATCGTCTGCATCATGATCCTAAAGAGCGCTAGTGCAGCGGATATCAAAGGAGGCGGAATCGCCTTGTTAATAGGCGCGGTTTTTTACTTAATGGCCGGGAATGCTGGCAAACATTCTTAGTTTCTGATGTCCAGCACCTGGGGCAGAGACCGAACCTTCGTTAGAGCGTCAGTAAAACGGCCATAATCTCGATGCCCTTCCAAAGGTTCAAAATCTTCAAATTTTCGTTGGGCGAGTGCTGGTTATTGTCGTGGTTAACAGTCGGCACGAGGATCGTCGGCAAGCCGAGCATGTCGGTAAAGGCGTATAGCGGCACGCTGCCACCGGTTGTTGGGAGAGCCACGGGCTCGGTGCCGAACGCTTCCCGAAGACGCCCGAGAACTGCCTTGCTGACGGGAAGATCCATAGACGTGCGTGCCGATGGATAACCGAACTCTCCTTGGGTGACCTTGGCTAGCATTGGGTGTGCGGCACGGGTAGAGGCATCGGGGTCTTCGCCTATGACATGAAAGCCTTGCTGCTGGATGTGAGCGACGAGACGCTCGACCTGGCTAGAGGGATGGATGTCATGAACCAGCCTCAGGTCCAACTCGGCGATGGCGGTGTCGGGGACAATCGTTCGGGTTTCGTCGCCGACCCAAGCCGAACTTATCCCCCGGACGTTTAACGACGGGTAGGTGATTGCCTCAACGCGACGTTCCCATTCGCCTTCGGGGCGGGCGAACCCCAAAGCTTCTGGGGATTGAGTCGGATCGTCGGGAATGTTTGCGATGGCTGCGACCTCGGTTTCGCTCAACGGCACCCTGTCGTCATACCAGCCCTCCACCATCACACGGCCACTATCGGGATCTTTCATGGTGGCTAGAAGTTGAGCCAGTCGCATGGCCGGATTCGGTGCCCAGTTACCGTAGTGGCCGCTATGTAGTGGCTGCGTTGGTCCGTAGACCGTCAGTTGGACCGTTGTGATGCCACGCGCCCCGAACGTCAATGTTGGTCGCCCCGATGGGTGCTGTGGTCCGTCGGCAAAAAAGACGATATCGGCTGTAAGCGCGGCAGCGTGCTGGTCGGCAATCAACGACATGTTGGGGGAGCCAGCTTCTTCGTCACCCTCGAAGAGAAACTTGATGTTCGATGTGGGTTCCAGGGCGGCGGCACGCAAAGCGTCGAGGGCAGCGAACAACATGATAATTGGCGAACGATCGTCCGAAGCTGACCGGGCGTAAATGCGCCACTCTGGATCGATTGGCACCCCTGGTTCAGTCGGAATCGGCACAATCTCGGCACCGTCCTCAAGGCGGCCATTGCGGAATACTGGCTGCCAAGGCCGATGCCCGACCCAGCGCGTCGGGTCGGCAGGCTGACCATCATAGTGACAGTAGAATAAAAGTGTTTGCTCCGCCCCGGGGACGTTGAGTTCACCGAACACATAGGGAGAACCGTTGGTTTCGAGCAGTTGCGTCTTAATGCCACGTGCTTCCATGGCCCGCATCAGCCATTCAGCGTTTATGCGAATGTTCGGCAGGTCGGCAGCAACATTGGGAATACGCAGGAATTCCAGGAACTCTCCGAGAATTCGATGCTCGTTAGCCTCACGGTAGCTCCGTGCTGACGCAACGATGTCGGTTTCGGTCGACTGTTGCGGAATCACTGCTGTAGCAGATGTTGATCCAGTTATGAGGCTTGTTGCTAGCAGGCAGCGCAAAGCGAGAGTTCTTGGGTGACTTTTCTTCATATTTTTTGCTCTCCTTAGAGTGCGTTGAGAAGCTCCTATCTATACTCAGATTAACCCCCTCACAGCCGAGGGGGTTTTATTTTTCCCAGAAAACGCTACTAAGGCTTGCCCGTGACCCCCGAAAGTAGACAGAAAAGTAGACAGTACGCGAATGCGTGCCCTATTTCTTAGCCTTGGATCTCCCAGGACGTTAGCTGGAGCGGTTAGCTAAACTCCGTCTCGGAAGGGAGAGAACTCATATGTCAACACGAGAACTACAAGGCTGGCTGATCATTGGATTACTCGCTGCTTCCTTAATGGTTGACCTGCTCCTTTAAGTCGATATGAAAGAACATCTAGGCTGGATGGTCACGGGGATATTGTTGGGTTGGCTTATTTGCCGCGTGATCGCGAGGATGGGGTGGTTTTAGATTTTTAGAAAATTCGGGCACAGCCGAAACCGCAACCCTTATATATACGCTCGCGGCTCTGGCCGGATGGGGGGGATCGCTCGCCACAGAAAAGCTTCTTTGTGGCTGGTGGCAGGGGCCGAAGGTGGCCGGAACGACCTTCGAAAAGTAGACAGAAAAGTAGACAGTGGGTGAAAACGTGCCTTGTTGCTTAGCCCAGGATATCCCGCAAACCCTTTGTATGGCTTGGTTTCATGGGACCAGACACAGCACTGTTTGTCCTTGCTGCTCTCCTTAGAGTGCACGGTGGTTACGTGTGAATATCAGTCAACCACCCGTAGTGCTGCGCTCTTAATCAAACACGTCACATTGCTACCAATTACCAGACCGAGATCCTCAATGGCGTGTGTAGTTACCTCGGCCCACAGTCGTTGTTCACCCATTTCCAGTGCAACGAACACACGGCCCGTTCGTGGGACTAAGTCTGTGACAATGGCCGGCAAGCGATTGCGCGCCGAGAGGCCTTCAGTATTGCCGGAAGCTAGCATTACGTCGGAAGCAGCGAATTCGACGAACATCGACTTGCTAGGATTTTTCAGGTTGGCTGGCAGCCGCAATTGGGTAATGGTGTTACCAGCGTTCACAGTTCCGAGCCAACCACCATCCTGAGACGGTGAAACCTTCGTGAGCCGGACCAGATTGACTGGTTCGCCAGCAGCGACAACGGCGTCGGCACCCAGAACTTTGTCCGGAGGCCCCTGCTCAGTGAGTCGGCCCTTATCGAATGCGAGTATCCAGTCGGCGACACGTTGAACCTCGGCCCGATGGTGGGAGACGTAAAGCATCGGAACATCCCATTCATGAACCACCCGTTCGACATAGCTCAGGATGGTTTCGCGGCGTGGTTCATCCACTGCGGTAACCGGTTCATCGAGTAGCATCAGGTCAGGAGCGCTCATCAGAGCACGTCCTAAGGCAACGCGTTGGCGTTCACCTCCGGAAAGGGACTCTGGTCGGCGCTGCAGTAGACCGTTGAGTTCAAGCACCTCAGCGATCCGCTTAAAGGGCGGCTCTTTTCTGTTTAGAGGCGATGGTCGCTGGGCGAAGCGGAGGTTGTCTTCCACGGATAGATGGGGGAAAAGCCTTTGATCTTGGAACACGACTCCGAGGTGGCGGGACTCAGGTGCCAAGGCAATCCCGGCCCCGGTATCGAGAAGCACTCGGTCATCGAAAGCGATATAGCCTTTGTCGGGGGCAACGAAACCGGCAATCATCATCAAGAGAGAGGTCTTTCCTGCTCCCGAGGGTCCAAATAGTGCTGTGATGCGATGTTTGGAGTCAAAATTGAAGGCAACATCAACATCGAAGCCGCTTTCGAACTGATGCTCGCAGTGCACCTGGAGCTTCACGGCCCTGTCCCTCGCCTCTCCAACCACTCACTGGTTGCCAGCGCCACCCCGGCAAGCACGACCGCGACGATCGCCAATCGGAATGTTCCATCGCCGTCCGCGCGGTTCATTTCTGAAAACACAGCGAGCGGGAGCGTCTGGGTAGCGCCTGGAATGTTGCCGGCAAAGGTGATTGTGGCCCCGAATTCGCCCAGGCTGCGGGCAAATGCCAACACAGTTCCGGAGATTATGCCGCTGCGCGCAAGAGGCAAGCTAATCCGCCAGAATGAGTCAAAAGGGCTTGAGCCGAGTGACCGGGCGGCATCCTCGAGCCGGGTGTCGACACCTCGGAAAGCTAGCCTAATAGCTCGCACCATCAGGGGGAAACCGAGTGCTGCACTGGCAATCGCCGCTGCCCACCAGGTAAATGCGAGTTGGATTCCGAGAGTGTCCTGGAGCCACATCCCGAACCAAGTCCGTCGCCCGAACATCCGCAATAGAAGGTAACCGGTAACTACTGGAGGCAGTACCAGAGTCAGGTTCACCAGGGTTTCGATCGCCCACTTGCCACGGAATTCACGGCGGGCAAGTAACCATCCAACCGCGATGCCGAAAGGCAACGAGATCAGCACCGCCACCAAGGCGACACGGATGCTCAATACCACTGCAGTCCATTCGGTGTTGGTCAGGCCCATGCTCAAATTCCTATTAACACGTTTAGCGGCGCAGTCCGGGTCGAACGTTCCGCGATTTTTACCGGTAAGGGTCCGTGAAACCTCGATCAAGAAAATGTTTGCGGCCGCGGCCAGAGATGAGGAACTTGAACAACTCTGCTGCCTCCTCCCCAGTCTCATCAAGTAGCAGTAGAGGATATTCGATCACGTCGTGGAGCATGGGGTCTATGGGGCCGACATATGTGACATCTGAATTTCTAGCGACGTCAGTTGCGTAGACGAAACCGCCATCGACTTCGTCCCGAGAAACCAGCGCTAGAGCCGCCCGGACATCGACAGTGGGAACGAGTTGCGGTTCGATAGATTCCCAAAACCCGGATGCTTCCAGTGCTTGACGAGCGTAGATCCCCGCGGGCACCGAATTTGGATCGGCGATTGCAAAACGGAGTTGCGGATCACTGAAAAACTCTCGCAAACTTGGGACAGTTTCGTTTTTCAGTTGATTCGTTACCGGTTTGACCACGATGAGTTGGTTGCTTACCAATGTGACGCGACGCGCGACAGCAAGCCGATCGTCGACGTAATCGGCCCAGCTACCACTGGCGGACAGGAGAAGATCTGCGGGGGCACCCTGCTCAATTTGTCGTGCGATCGTGGAGGTTGGTCCAAAACTAACATCGACGCCGATACCCGTTTTGCTTTCGAAATCTTTCACTGCAGCTTCCAGTGCGTCGATCGTGCTCGCCGCCGCCAGCATCAAGGTGCGTTCTTGGGGCATATTGGCATCAGCACATGCCATAGCACTGAGTGACAGGAGAAAAACCCCTCGCAGCAGTGGCGAGTACAAGCTAATTGATACTGCTTGCGACGAATCGGCGGGCCTATTGTTTGGTGTCAGGGCGTTGCGCATGCTACTACTTTGCCAGCTAATTGAGTGTTTGGCATCGGGAAGCGGGTGTGAATCCCGCACTGCCCCGCAACTGTGATCGGGGACGAAAGCCGCAATCGGCGCTCGTCGCAATCGAAAGACAGCGGCGAACTACCGACAAAGCCACTGGGGTAACTTTCTGGGAAGGCGCGGCGAGTAGGTTGATCCGTAAGTCAGGAGACCGTAACCAACCGGATCAGGTTGGCCCTCGCGGGAGGTGGATGTAGTTAAGCGGCATCCTCTCGCGGGGCTTCTCACCGAGCATCATAGGAGGATGCTAATGAAGCCCCGCTTTTTCGTAGTTGTTCTGTCATTTGTTTTTCTTGTCGCCGCAGCATCGAGAGCAAATGGTTTTCCTGCTAGTGAGCGGGCTTTTGTTGCCATAGCCCCGCACCAGGACGACGTACCAGAGCAGTCTCCATTAGATCACCAGAAGGATCGTCAGGGCACGATCCGCTCCGACGAAAAAGTTGTTGTTACCGCAGAACGTGAAATCGAGAACATCCGTAGCATCGGCAGCAGTGTTTCACTGATCACAAGTGAGGAAATCACCGCTAGTGGGGCTCGTTGGCTGATTGACGTTCTTCAATTTGCACCCGGAGTGAACGTGGTTCGCAGTGGTCCAGCCGGTTCGTTGGCGCAGGTGTTCATTCGAGGCAGCAATACTAGCCACACACTTTTTCTGATCGATGGCGTCAAGGTCAATTCGCCAACCACAGGAGCCTATGATATTTCCGGGATCCAGTTATCGGCCGATCAAATAGATCGCATCGAGATCGTACGTGGTCCGCAGAGCAACTTGTACGGTTCACAGGCAATGGGCGGTGTCATCAACGTAATCACCCGACGTGGCAGTGGTTCTGGGGCCTGGGGAGTCGAGGCTGACGGTGGTTCTTACAGCACCAGTCGGTTCAGCACGTGGGGCAGTGGGCAAACCAGCTCCGTACGTCTGGTCGGCGGAATTTCCTACTTCGACAGTGGTGGCTTCTCAAGCGCTAACGAAGCTAACGGCCATTCCGAGCCCGATAGCTATAAGAACCTTTCCTACAATGGCCGTGTTGATTATGGGTTGGACAGAGGGATGGTGGCTTCGGCTTTCATCCGTGGGTTCGACACTGACGTCGATTTCGATGGGTTCGATTTTGTCGAGGGCCCCGTTGACAACCTAGTTAACTTGCAGACTAGCAGCGAGACGGTCGCCGGTGGCACGGTCGGGTACAGAGGTGCAGGTATTCACTCAACTGTGAAAATTTCAACCTCGGTAGCTGGTCTTACCACTGACACGCCGGAGGATTTTTTCACCGGTTTCGAGCTTAACTCTTCAATCCGGGAAGTGGATTGGCAGAATGGTATCGATCTCCCAGGCGAACAGACTGTAGTCACCGGTCTCGAGTATCGACGCGAGCAGGCTACGTCGTTGAGTCGAAGTGGCTTCGGTGAGGATCTTTTCAGCGAAAAGGTCGACTTTATAGGTGTTTATGTCCAGGATCGTATCCGTCTCTCTGATCGTGCTTGGGTCACCGGCGGAGTTCGCTTTGAGGACCACAGCACCTTTGGTAGCAAGTGGACGGGCCGTGCTACGGCAACGATCGATGTCAATGACCTGGTTCGGGTCCACGGTTCGATGGGTTCTGGTTTTAAGGCGCCAACCCTCAATGACCTCTACTTCCCCGGCTTCAGTAATCCGAATCTGGAACCAGAGGAGAGTGTCGGCTTTGACCTCGGTATTGATACATTCGTCCCTTCTTCCCAAGTACGTTTTGATGCCACATTTTTTTATAATGACATGAGCAAGTTAATCGAATTTGACTTCGTCTCTGGGCGACCGGAGAACCTGGGTGATGTCATAACGATAGGTGCCGAAGTCGGCGGGGAATACACGCCGAATGAAACGCTTACTTTGTCGGGCAATTACACACTGACCGATGCCACTTCCGAGAGCGTTGACGGCCAGCTCATTCGTCGTCCGCGGCACCAAGGGGGTGTCCGTGTCACTGTTCGACCGGATGAAAGCCTGCATTTTTGGAGCGAAGTGCGCGTGAAAGGAAAGAGCTTCGACAATGGGGTCAAAGGGCGCGAGCGTCTCGATGGTTTTGCAATCGTCAACCTAGCAGTTAACTATCAGTTGCTTAATGCTTTGGCGGTTCGCACCCGAATCGACAATCTACTCGACACGGACTACGAAGAAGTTCTTGGTTTTGGCACTGTGGGCCTTAGTGGATATTTCGGCGTTACCCTTACGTTGTCGCGATAACTAAAACGCATGCTGGAAGAGCAGCGGCTCCGAAGTGCAAACTCCTCTAAGTAAGGAGACGAAATGGCCAGGCTAACCAAACTGTACACGCGTACCGGTGATGGTGGTTTGACCCGTCTAGGTGCGGGTACCGAGGTGGCGAAGGATTCGCTGCGTGTCCGAGCTTATGGCACGGTCGATGAACTTAACTCATGTATTGGTAAGGCTATAGCCGTTGGACTGTGTGAACGGTTGAGCACCGAACTGACGGCCATTCAAAATCAACTTTTTGACCTCGGCGGGGACCTGGCCACGCCCGAGAGCGAGAATCCCGAGTTCGATGTGCCGCGCATTGGGACGGGGCACGTAAACAAACTTGAGGTGCTGATAGACGAATTAACCGAGGTCGTTGGGCCGCTTGAGAACTTCATCTTGCCGGGCGGCTCACCTGGCGCAGCAGCTCTTCATGTGGCTCGAACCGTATGTCGTCGAGCGGAACGGCGTGTGGTCTCGCTGGCTCGCGAGGAAAACGTTGGCGCCGACAAGGTGTCCTACCTAAATCGCCTCTCTGATGCACTATTTGTTATGGCGCGTTTCGAAAATCGTGAAGCTGGTGTAGAGGAGCCATTGTGGCAGCCGGGGCACTAGCTAGCCTATTTGGAAACACTGCTACTGCAAGCTCACAGGATTTTGTAGAAGCCACTCACTCGATTGTTTCTTGGTTTGGGTATGGAGGCTAGACGTTGTCGTTGGGTACCCGTTCAAGTCGGTCAAGAAACTGGACGATCCGGTGGCCAATAGCCTCGACAAGTTTAGCCTCGCGCTGCGAGGGTTCAGCACGGCCCAATAACGTTCGGAAGGTTCGCATTACTGCTGTGGCTTCACGAGGGGCGAAAAAGTCAATGTGTTCAAGCCCGCTTTCTAGAGAGCCATACATTGTTTCCAAGTTCTCCTGGGTTGCTGGTGGCGTTGCCCGACAACGCTTGCCGCTCACTGGTGGCTCTTGTTGTCTGGGGTCACCAACTGCCAACAACAATTCATAGCAAACTACTAAGCATGCTTGGGCCAGATTGAGGCTAGGAAATTCAAGATCGGTGGGGATCCCGATCACCTCTTGGCACAGGTCCAGCGCCTCAGTTGGTAGCCCCTTGTCTTCACGGCCGAAGACGATCGCTACGAGCCCATCTTGGACTCGTTCGGTGATTACGGGGGCAATGGTGCGCGGGCGAGCCATGTTTCGTTTGTCCGAGCGCGCACGAGCCGATGTTCCTACAACATAGATAACATCCGAAACGGCTGCAGCGAGGCTTTCGTAGAACTTAGTTCCGCCGACAATCCGGCTGCTTCTGTGGGCGACTCCGTCGATTCGACGCATATCGAACTCGTCTGGCTCCACGAGTCGAAGTCGCGACAGCCCCATGTTCATCATCACCCTGATGACCCCGGCGATGTTGACGACGTCCTTGGGCTTGTTTAGGACGATAATGACGTTGGAGAGTGGATCCGTTTCGGCCACGAGCTTAGCCAGGTTCGTTTGACAAGGAGGCTCACGCAAGGTTGCCCAGTGTAGTGTCACTTGGCAAGCTCCTGGCCAAGTTACTGATGCTTGGATTTATTGAAGACTAACTAGGAAGTGACAGCGTACCGGGAGATGCTGTTCAGGGAGATTGCATGGACGTC
>Ga0310124_10000856_pt1 | contig 21641 bp, 21 predicted proteins | sample CB11b_AW_Bot5_MG_FD_203507 | JGI IMG/M metagenome (GOLD analysis project Ga0310124, IMG submission 203507) | Marine microbial communities from Western Arctic Ocean, Canada - CB11b_AW_Bot5 | ecosystem: Environmental > Aquatic > Marine > Oceanic | place: Canada: Western Arctic Ocean | collected... | reverse complement strand
CCAATGCGATGCGGCGGACTTGGCCGGCTTTGAGTATGGCGACGGCGACGGCGACAGCCAGGTATGTTTTGCCAGTTCCCGCTGGCCCCGTGCATAACGTCAGATCGTGATTCAAGATTGCTTCCAGGTAACGTTGCTGTCCAGGGGTCAGGGCTTTTATTCTTCTTCCTGGTAGGTAGACATCTAGACTGTCGGCAGTGATCGTTTGCTCATTGGACATGGTGGTTGGATGAGGCCCAGGTTGATCCGTGATGCCGTGAGAGGAGTTGGTGATTGTTTCAAGGAGTTCCTGGCGGGTCATGGGGGTATGCACACGGGCAGCAGCAGATAGCTGTTCAATCACACGGGCTGCTCTGGCAACCGCGAAATCATCACCGCTGATTCTCAGGTGGCTGTTACGAGCGACAATTTGAACCCCAAGACTTTCACGAATGATCTTGAGATGTTGTTCACTGGGGCCCGTGATTGCCACCTGCTGGACACCGTGGGGCAGACTAAACGTTAGTTCCAATTCCGCTTGACCTCCTATGGTTTTGTCAGATCCTGCTGGAACAGTATTGTAGGGGCCAAGACGATGACGTACAGAAAAAATGGCATTCTTTGTGCCCTTGCAATTACCGTCGCACTTTTGGCCTTCCAATCTGTTGGCTGCAGTCCGGTACCTTCAATTCAGGCGGTAGATAAGGTGTCTGGGACGGGTTTTATGGAACCATTGGTTGGGGCCTCAATTGCTCGGTGGCCAGCTGACGAGGCACGGCTGGAAGACGATATCGAGCGGGCGATGCGGGACTTACATTGGGCCAAGTTACAGGCCCAATATGAACACCCCCCGGTGCCAAATAGCGTGACAACTAATGGAAACACGAAATCACCGCTGATTCGAGTCCGCGGTATGTTGCCCGATGGCCGTTCGGTATCGGTGATCGCTTGGCAGCCTGGAGTCGATGAAGTCTGTGTTGCGGTACACGTGGGATTCTTTGGTGATCGCGTTTGGCAGGACCGTTTTATACATTTGCTTGCCAAGCGGCTTGCAGGCAAGCCCAAAGTTCAGCGTAACTATCTTTTCGAATTACCTTGACGTTTGGTTGATATGGTTCCTCCAGATTTTCTTGAATTGCTGTGGTGTGGTCACGACCATGACCCGACCGCCCGGTAGAGCAAGCCATTGCAAGCGACCTTGGGCATCGTATTCGCCAGTTGATTCGCCATGGGCCGGGTCGACTCGGGTCAGGATACGATAGTGCCCATCATCCATCTTCATGGTGCGAACTGTTCGATAAACGATCTTGTTTGCTGAGGGTAGATATGTGTAGAAGCCTAGTGGCTTAGCGGCATCACGTGGAAGTAAGGAGCCGATCAAGTGCAATTGGGCCAATGAAAGATACCCCTTGGGGGGCATTTGCCACTGGCGTTGAGTCGTGCCGGTGGGGCGTGCCCGACTTACTTCGATGATGCTTCTTGCGCGGATCCCGGTTTCCGCCCATTGGACGCTGGGTGCTGAAATCTGAGGTTTTTGTTTGGCCGTGAGACCATCAAATCGAGTAGTCGTGTTAATCGCCCAAATTTCGCTGTTTTGTTCATGAGATAAGAAAAACCGGCTGTGCGTGTCATGGATATCTTTGCCCTGATAGATCCGGGCCCGGACAGTGATTAACAAACCATCCATCTCCATTTCAGTTGCTTCGGTCATGTCAATTCGCATATAGCCGATGTCATATGCCCCTTGCATGATGTGTAGCAGTTGTGTTGGTTGCTGAACGCTGCGCCACGAATCGACAGAAAGACTTCTGCTCCAGATTTCGCCCCGCTCAGTGCTTGTACGGCGGCGCATGGCAATTTGATCTGCCGGTTCGATTTCTAGGCTGTTGAGTACGGCGTCAAAAATCGGTTTGCATAGATCAAAGTGAATGTATGGGACTTGAAGGAGCATCAGGATATATCGTTCATCATTGATTTGCACCAAAGCATGGCCAATGACTCGGTCACCACTACGATTATCAGGTATGAGATAACAATTGATTGCGGTGGGTTTGTCGTTAAGTTCCATGCGATCTTCTGATAACACGCGTGCAGATGGCCACCGCATGCCGATTCGTTCGTTCGTGAGTTGGGCCAGCTTTTCGATCGTATGTAGACGGTCATTGCGACGTATATGCAGGCTGATGCTATAGTCCGGTTCCCCTTCGATCCGAAGCAGGGCATTGTTACCACTATGGGCCAGCAGGTGAGCTGTGGCGGTGGGTGTGATCGACTGCCTGGTACCGAGTTCCTGCAGTAGTTGTGAGTTGGTCTGATCCTCCCACGGATTTTGTGCTTCGGCGGGGAGCTGTGCTTTTAGAGTCCATGGCCATCGGGTGGTTTGGTCTAATCTTTTCTGTAATTCTGAGCGGATTCGAGTCAGTTGAAGGTTGGATCGCAGCGCCCAGTGTTTGGGTTGTTGCGCCACACCCGTCCCGGCCCCCAAGGTCCATGGAAGTGTATTATCCGATATTGGCCCCAAGACCGAAGCATCAACTGGTGGCTGTAGTGAAACGCCGTAGGCATGTTCCTTCCACCGTTCACCCAGTTCGACCGGGGAGTCGGCTGCTACCACGCAATGCAGGGCGGTGGATAGGGCGATGGTAATCCACGTCACGGTGCTACCACTGTGAATAAATTGGTGGACGAGATCACAAACTTGAAATTTGAATTTTACCAAAGCATGGGTTCCATGATCATGAGGCAGCTTGGCGATTGGCAATCAACTCTAACGCTGGGTCAGCCTATTGCAGATATCATCGTGCAGGGCACGAAGTGAATCACCAACATCTTGCACTGGTTTACCCTGAGTTCGCCGGTCTAAAGGCGTCCAGGCAGCAACAACCCAATACCGCTTGGAATCAGCGGTAAGGACTGCAATGCAATACATGTGCTGTATTTGATCAATCACCATTATGCCGGTACTACGAAGGCCCACCATGTTTCCGTGGTGTAGTTGTTTAAAATAGGGCCCGGGCGCCAGTTGGGGGGCCCCTGGTGCTGACTTCCAATTCTTTAGAGCCTTCTCTAATGCCAACTCAGGCTGGCGCCGGGACCGGTTTAGGAGTTCTGCGATCGTAAGTCGCAGGGCAGTGTCTGATCTCCTGTAGTCACCAATAATGGCCATCCCCTTGATCTGGATCCTGTTATTGGTTTCGATCCAATTGGGGGATTGTTGGCGGACTTCATTGTCAACAAAATTTTCAACTTCTGCGTTTACTTCTGTGGTTGAATTAACGAATACCTGGGCGATCCCAAGTGATGCGATCAGCAGAATCAACATAATCATGCCAGTCAAGACGGCGCGAACTTGCCCTGATTCAGTCAATGGGCTTGTGAGCATGCATCAATTTTAGCAGGTGACGGATAGGATGGGGCGTCCAATCCACAGCACACTGTGTGGTTATCATGCAATCGCCATCTTTTGGACCATGTTGCCAATTGCATATCAGTGATATAGACGGGCCAACCTTGGGGAATTCCTGCATATCATTGGCCATAAAAAAACCTATTGCCGGGTATGTACTACTGAAGGGGAATTTTTTCCAGTTCCTATATGGGCTGCTTGCAGCATGTGTGGGTACGGCCGGTTGGCTGAGTGGGCAGATGGTTACCGTTTCAAGTCCAATGAATGGCTTGTGGTTGGTATAAAGCCCTGCCGTTCACAGCTATCACGGGCATATCAATGATTCAAGGGGATCTGTTGTATTTCATGTTTCTTGGTCAAGGGGCGGCCTTGGATAGCTGTACATGCTCATGGTGTTGAGGTTATACAGTCCTGCTGCTAAGCTCCATCTCTTAAATATATTTATTTGTTTAGCTTTACAAGCAAGAAACGGTCTGGCTATCCAGGTAGCAGTACATGAGTTGTCGGTAATGGATCAGAATCAAAAGCTACATGAAGGCACACCGCCGCCTGAGCCGCCTTTTGGGTCGCCCCGGCCGCCGATTGATCCGCGAGGTGCGGTGCCCCCACCGTCAGTTCCGCCGCCATGGTATGGGCCAATTCAACCGCCCCAATCCAAGCCACAAGGGGGTGGTGGACTGGGACGTTTTATCGGTTGGAGTTTGACCGGCATCATCATTTCCTTGTTGATGGTTTCCCTGGCGATCAACTTTTGGCTTGGCAGTTTCTATGAGTCCGTAACCAGCGGCCCGTACGAACAGACATATCGTGAAGGCAGTGAGAAGAATCGAATTGTGATTCTCCCGATCAATGGCATCATCGATGATGGTTCGTCACAGTTCGTTCATGAAGCGTTGTATGCACTGCAGTCTCAACTGCCGGCTGCGGTTGTGTTGCGGGTGGATTCCGGCGGTGGTTTTGTTGGCCCATGTGATCGAATTCATCAGATGATCAAGCAGTTCAGCCAAGAGACTGATGTGCCGGTCATTGCCAGTTTCGGTACGATGGCTACCAGTGGGGGCTATTATGTTGCAGCCAGCAGTCGCTGGATTCTTGCCGAGCCAACATGTACGACGGGTAGCATCGGTGTGGTCGGTGGGACCTTTACGGTCGAGCGGCTTTTGAGCAAAGTTGGGGTTACGCCGGAGTTCCTGACCGCAACGGGATCTCCCGAAAAGGATGTCGCCAATAGTCATTTCCGAGCGTGGGACAACCGGGATCGCCAAACTCTGCAGTTTTCGTTGGATAACGCTCACGACCGTTTTGTTCAGGTCGTTTATGAGGGCCGCAAGGAACATCTTCAGTCGATAGAAAATGCGATGGAACTCGCAAAAGGCAAGGTTTATACAACCCAGCAGGCGATTGACTTGAAACTGGTTGATGGGCAGGGTTACTTGCATGATGCAATCAATAAGGCAAAGCAGTTGGCGCAGATACCTGAATCAGAGCAGCCAAGGGTGACCACCATCCGCGCAACGGTTCAGTTGGGCGTGATGAATTTCCTGGGTGCACAGAGGTCAGAATCTGCCACGTGGAGTAGCGAACAAGTGCGTCGCACACTACTAGAATTGAAGTCATCAAGACTTGCATACATCTATTAATTAAAGAGCCCATGCAAGTGTTTTTTTCATTCATATATCAACTTATGAGGTACCACTATGTCACGATTAAGACTTTGGCTTGCTGAGAATCCAGCAATCATCGGTTCTGTGGCAGCGGTGATTATCCTGATTGCCCTGTACTTCATTTTGTTTAGTGGTGGTAGTTCATCCATAGAATCGCCAAAGGTGGATTATTTCTATGACCTGGATAGTGGGGAAGTGTTTACAGATGACTTCAAGATTGTGCCACCTTATAAGCGTTCATCAGGGTCGCAGGCTGTAAAAGCGGTTGTCGTATCGTGTGGATCCTGTGAGGATGAATCCGAGCGGCAGGTTGCTTGGCTTGAGCGGTATACGGAGACCGCCAAGCCAGAGATGGAAAGAATTATGGCTGAGGTGATTGAGCGGGGTCACGAACCGTACGTTGCGTACAGTCGAGGTAAGATGTTGGAGCAAGGTCGTGGATTACAGGTCAGTTTTGATGATCCAATCGAGTGGTTTGGTCACACCAGCATTTGGGGTTTAGAGATCAGGAGTGAACTCATGTCGTTCTGCGGGGAGGACGAGCCACCGACAATATGCGAGCCTGATTAAGAGCAATAATTGAGCCGACAACAAGTTGGTTTGAGACGGGGCAATACTCTGGTCACATGTTGATTGTTAACGTCTTAGCGAGTAGGGTTTACATCGTGCTGGTGGATGGGAGCTTGGCGGCACTGCCAATATTGAAAACCACACGGACTACAACGAAAGGGGTTTAGATATGAACATACGCGAATGGGCCAACAAGAACTCGGCATTGGTCACGGTCATCGCTATTGTGATGTTTGTTGGGGCGCTGTCATTTTTGATCTTTGGTGGCGGTAAAGGAGAAACGAGAGGGCCGGAACAGCGATGGTTTTATGATTTAAATACGGGAGCGCTCTTCCCTCAGGCGCCCGATGTGTTCCCACCTGTGGAAACAGAGTCTGGTGATTTCAATGGTGAACCGGCAGGTGTGCACGCCATGGTGTTTTCTTGTGGTGAATGTAACGAGGATGAGAGGTTTGTTGCTTGGTTGACGACCTATCCCCCGGAGGTCAAGAAGGCCTTGGAAACAATGCGTTCACAGGGTTTATCTGATGTGCCTGAAGGTACGCCGGGTTGGATCAATCCGATCGATCCGACAGCACATGAACTACTTGCGACGCCGGATAACCTTGATGAATGGTTTGAAAAGTCTGGTGATATGAAGGAATACCTTCTGACGAAGAAGGCAGCACGTGATAAATGTAGGGATCAGGGCAAGAAGCATACCTACTGTTATCCAAATTAGTCATAGGCGGTTTATTCCACGTCGAGTGGGTGGTTGCTTTCGACTTGTCTTATGACGACAGCTCATGAACGCCAACGAACTCGCTACAGCCATTGCCACCGAAACCGACAGGCGGCTTGAGGCCAGTGTCGGGAAGATCCGGCACTGTGTTGATCAGCTGTCCGATGAACAGTATCGGCAACCTGGTTCTCCACCTGGCGGGCAACCTTCGCCAGTGGATTGTGTCAGGCGTGGGGGGCGAGACCGATACCCGGGAGCGGGGCAGGGAATTTGCCGAGCGAGGTCCGGTTTCTCGAGACGAGTTGCTGGGCCTGCTGGATCGGACGGTCGACGCGTCCCGTGAGGCACTCAACGCGATCACGGCAGACGGTCTTTTGCGTCCACTGCGGATCCAGGGCTTTCAGTTGACGGCGCTTGGGGCCATCTTCGATTCGATTCCGCACTTCGGCGGGCACACACAGGAAATCGTCAATCTGACACGTCAGCAACTGGGTGATGACTACCAATTTGAATGGACTCCGTCGACGCCCGAAGAAGGTGCCTGAATCCGAGTGCCATTGTCGAAGAGACGGCCGACGTGTTGACAATGAGAGAACCGGGGCGTTGATTGGGTGATTGCCAGGGCTGAGCTTTCGGAGGGATAGTGTGCGAATGGTTCACAGAACGCAAAACATCCTGATCACTTGCTGCTGCCTGTGGTTTGTTGTCGCAGGGTGGTCGAAGTACGTCGAAGCCTACGAACTGCTGGTCGGTAAGACCGTAGTGGGAGAGAGCCTGTCGGCGCTCGCCTGAGTTCGAGCCCCTGCCGCTCGCCCCAAACCCGGAAAGACGGCCAGGTTTCGGCAGCCAACCTATGACATCCTACGTGCATCCACCCCGATCATGCTGGACGGCCGGATGGATGAAGCGGCGTGGCATGAGGCCGCCAACATGGGACCGGTGGTAATGCAACGAATTACTTTTATTGCGGCGTGCGTTGGTCTGCTTGGTGGATGTGTAGCGGGAGAGTTGGGCGATCCCATCGCTGTAATGACCGATCACCAAGCTGGTTATAATAAGCGTCGTGCGGCAGCAATTCAGGCAGAATCCCAATTCCCCCAGGATCCGAAACGGATTGCCGCACTTGAGAAAATTCTGTGGATGCCACGCTATCCGGCATGGCAACGTTGTTATGCCGTAGACCAACTGGTTGTCCATGACGAACAAGCGTTTCGGCGATCACTGTTGCACCGCTTCAACTTGCTGCGCGATGTTAAAACAATTAACCATATCTTCAATCTGGCAATAGATCGCAAGTGGAGGGAACTCACCCCAATCGCGGTACAAAACTATGCGCAATATGTGCATGGCGTTGCAGATAAGGATCGAACCGAACGGCGCGTTATTACGCAGCTCAATCCCGGGAGAACGGTCGAAGATGTCATTTTTGATATTTTCTGCATACAGGACAGCGTCACTTCCACGAAAGATCGAATCGCAGCTTGGGAGTTGCTGTTTCGATTGGTTGCTCATGAATCATTGATAGGGCGATTGATGAATGCGCCGGACACTGATCCGCTGGTAACAGACCTGAAGGCTGCGGCGTCCCTGCATTTGCTGCCTAGCAATCGGGAAGAATTACTTTGGTTGTTGTATATCCGTGATCCCCAACGTCAGTCCTTTTGGCGGTCATCTGTTGATATTGTACGCCGGTTGCAACCAGAGCAACGTCAGGGTTTGGCCCTACGTCATTTGCCGGTTCTCGCCACCCTTTCAACTGATCAATTGGCACTTGGCCGCAAGATACTCGTGGAACAAATCGATGCGACGATTCATAATGGGTCAAGCTTTATGGCGGGACCAACCTATGATGGACAAATGGAACGCTGGCCCCAGCGTTTCAGTCACTGGCGTCAATCGATGTGTTGGGCTGATCTGATTGCTATTGACTGGCTTTTGTCCGCGATGCATGACCGTCGAGTTGTTGCTGAGATCTTTCGACAGGCGGACGCTGACCATCAAGATATCGGTACGGAATATGGAGGCGTTGTAAGTGTGGTTGACGGGCGACCAGCGGTAAAAGGGTACGAACCCATGTATCGCCAGCATGATCGCAAGTTTATTCCTCCCCAGGAAATGATAGAACATCTCTACCAAGCGGTTGCGCACTATCATTTCCATGCCCAGAAACATAAAAATTCACGTTACGCGGGTCCGGGTGATGGTGATATCAAGCTTGCCAACCGGCTTCAATTTAATTTCCTCGTATTTACGTTTATTGACCGTGATCGGTTGAACGTTGATTACTACCAGCCAGGTCGCGTGGTTATTGATTTGGGGACGGTCCGCCGTTGACTGCTTCATGCCGAAACCCTTTTGGTGAAGAGTTTTCTTCCCGGCAGCCAATATTTAGGATAGGTGGTTTGAAATCCGATTTTTCATTCACTAAATGCTTAGCGAAAAATTAATGACGTTTTTCATCATTTGTTGCGTGGCTGGCGGGATGCAATCTTTGTCTAATGGGTTTTGTGCATTAAATGTATGAGAAGCATTGGGAATGGTAACCAGTTGGGCTCGACCCTCGGCAGCTTGCTCCAAAGCCTGTGCGGATGCAAGTGATACTGTTTGATCTGTTTCGCCGTGAATCAATAAGGTGGGGCAGGTTAGTTTTTTTATGGCGAGACAGGGGTCGCAGGCTTGCGGATCAGACTCAATTTCTTCCAACCAGCATCGAGCAATACGGAGCACCTGGCGGGTGCGTGAAGAAGGTGACTCAATGAAACCATCAGCAAGTAGCTGATGTCGCAGCGACTCATCTAAGTGACAAGTGGTGTGTGGTGCGGCGGCAGAGATCACACGGGAAGGTTGGCATGACAACGATTGTGAAGCAGCGAGCAGGACAGTAACGCCACCACGGCTGTGGCCGAACCAGGTGACAGGTAGAGTGTTTTTCCCGCCAGCAAGCTTTTCGGTCTGCACAGCGGTGGCAACTTGTTCCAGGTCATGGATCTGCTTTCTCCAAGTGTCGATCTCGAATAGATCGGGCCGTTCGAAGGTATCGAGCTGATTGGTCATGCCACTGTGGCTGAAGTTGAATCGGTGTGTCACAAGCCCCCTCTGCGCTGCAAATTCAGCCAGATGGGGGAAAAACCCGTAGTCCTTGTACCCCTTAAAGCCGTGGCAGATCAGCAGGACACCGCGTGTTGAAGTCTTGGGTAGGTGTGTATTGCCATAGATAGGCTGGTTGTCGTAGCCGGGAATGATCCAGTGGGTTTCATGTTGATCCATACGATCGATTTTAGCGTCTGGCTTTGGAAAGTCTTAGGATTTAGCTCATGGTTGACAAGTTGACCAGTCCAATATTACGGGTTCTCGGATATGGTTTGGGCCTCGCCTTGATTATTCTGGCGGCTTATCAGGGCATTACGGAAGTCGCTCTGGAGAAAATCATCAACGCCGCCCGCCTGGAACTGGTGGGAATCGCAGTGGCGGTCTTGGCGAACTTGGTGTTAACGGGGGTCTTCTATTGGCGGATCACCACTGGTTTTGACGCCAATCCACCGTTGGGGCTTGGGCGCATGACCGGACTGATTTCAGTCAGTTCTCTATTGAATTATTTACCGTTACGCCCCGGGTTGATCAGTCGGGTGATGTTTCTCAAGGTGCATCACGGTGTTCCACTTCGTCAATCACTGGTGATTTCCTTTTTCGTCGTGATTTTATCTGCAATTATTTCAGCGTCGGTCGTATTAGTTGGTCTGTGTGGGACGGTATATTCTGGGGCGCGGAGCATTTCCGGACAGGTCATTGTTCCCATTTTGGGGTTGGTCATTATGACGGGTGTTTGCGGCTTGATGCCACTGGTGGCCAGGCGCATGGCGCCCCAGTCAATGCAGTTGGTATGGTTATTGCCAGTGGTTAAAACTTTTGACGTACTGGCTGGCGGAATGCGGTTTTGGCTGGCGCTTCGGGTAGTCGGTTTGCCATTGACCTACGGCCAGAGCCTGGTCGCTGCGGCAGGAGGTATGCTTGTCAGTCTCATTGGGTTGACGCCCAACGGTTTGGGAATTCGAGAATGGACTGTCACGGGAATACTCGTGGCAATGATGGCGGTCGACTCGGGGTATGTTGCCATGGCAGCAGTGATTGAACGGGGTATTGAGGTTATGGTGATGGTGCCCTGTGGTCTGATCGGCCTCGCCGTGTTGCGTAAAGATCTGGCCGGCAATGCCCCTTTATCCAAAGATGATCAACGGCAGTGAATTCAAGATGGTAAACAGATGAAAGGCAGTACAAAAATCCGGATCGGCATTGTAGGCCTGGGTCGCGCAGGCTGGCGAAACCATTTCCAGGCGTTGATGCAGCGGGACGATGCACAGGTGACGGCTATTGTGGACCCGTTGGTTGAGCGGCGGGCTGAAGCAATGTCGCTGGCAGGTTGCCGGGCTTTTACAACGTTGGGGCGGATGCTCAAGCAGGTCCAACTCGATGTGGTGGTCGTGGCGACTCCCAGTCATTACCACAGTCGCCAGTCACGACAGGCACTGCGAGCAGGCTGTCATGTCGTTGTTGAAAAGCCAATGGCTTTAAGCGTTGGTGAGGCCGATGGCATGATTCGGCTGGCCCAAGATGCCGGCAAGAACCTTTTTGTGCATCAGAATTATCGTTTTAACCGTCTGTTTACCCACATCAATCAGATAGCACGGTCAGGGATAATTGGACGTGTGTATCATATCCGCTATTTCAGGTATGGGTTCAATCGTCGCAATGACTGGCAGACCCTTTCGAGATTCGGCGGTGGCGTTCTTAACAATAAGGGCGCCCATGAGATTGACATGGCATTGCAACTGATGGGGGCGCCTGTGGTCGAGGTGATGGGTGATTTGCAGCAGATTGCGGCCCCAGGTGATGCCGAAGATCATTGTAAGGCTTTTTTGCGGGCGGCGAATGGTTGTACTGCAGATTTGGAGTTTTCAGATGCGCAGAATATTGGTGCCGTTCCGGCTAGTTGGGTGCTGTGCGGATCATGTGGCACAATGGTTACCACCAAAAGCATGTCAACGGTCCACTTCTTTGATCCCGGCCGGGTTGCACCAATCGAAGTGAATCCTGGGGCTGCAGAGGGACGTCTTTACGGCAATAATGATGTGTTGCCATGGCAGGAAAAGACCATGGTGGCAGAAGGGCCGGACGTCGGCACGTTTTATGACAATGTTGTAGGTGTTCTTCAAAAAGGCGAGCCAATGCGTGTGACAGTCGAGTCAGTACGCGAAACCGTTCGTGTTATGGCTGCAATTCGAAAGGGTACGTCATTTGGTCGGCGAAGATAAAAGTTGAGCGTGGGGCATTGTCAAGGAACCTGATACGTATCGAATACCTGATTGATTATCCACAGCATCTGGAAACAGTTGCACAATGGGAGTATGCGCAGTGGCAGTTACTGCATCCCGGAAGCGTGATGCATGGCTGGGTTAATGCACTGCGCAGGAAACTGGGCCGGTCTCAGATCCCCTTGACCTTGGTGATGCTGGATGGTGATGAGCCGATTGGCGCCATCAGTTTGATCGCAGACGGCAATCCACGTCGGGTGGATTTGACGCCTTGGTTAGCCAGTCTGTACATCGAACCATCATGGCGGGGAAGGGGGATGGGGCAGGCATTGATGATCCGTGGTGCCCGGGAAGCTAGGGCACTGGGCCATGAAATGGTCTATCTAGAAACCACAGAAAACCAAAAACTGTTTCATGCAAAACTTGGCTGGAAGTTGATTGATCGGATCCTGGAACAGGGCCAAGAATCATTGATCATGGCAAAGCAATTAAGGCGCACAGATCCTGTCCCGAACGAATCTGCAGATTAATTGGGTCTACATTCTCTGGGGCATGTGGAGTTGGGTAAATACCGCTGCTGGCTACCGTGGTTTGGCCTCCATCGCTTGGTATTCGCCTACCGAACCCTACTTGACCTCAACCTCGGCGCCCTGTTCCTTGAGCTTCTCGGCCAGTGCATCGGCCTCGTCCTTGGGAAGCCCTTCCTTGACAGGCTGGGGTGCACCGTCAACCAGTGCCTTGGCTTCTTTGAGACCGAGGCTGGTCACTTCGCGCACAACCTTGATGACCTGGATCTTCTTGTCGCCGACAGCGGTCAAGATGACATCGAACTCAATCTGCTCTTCTTCATCACCGGCATCGTCCCCTGCAGCTGGGCCGGCCATCATAACGGCGCCCCCCGCGGCAGGTTCTAACCCATAGGTTTCCTTAAGGTATTCTTTGAGGTCGACGGCCTGTTTAAGGGACAAGCCTGCGATCTTATCGCCAAGGTCCTTGATCTCTGCGTCAAACTCTGTCGCCGCAGGTGCTTCGGCTGTTGCTTCGTCTGCTGCCATGATGATTTCGCTCCAAATTTGTTCGTGCATCCAAGAGGTGATTGACCGCCAATCATTTAATCCCTGACGGGACCAGTTAGATGCCACGTATTTCTTGTTCTTTTTAGGTCTTGAATCAGCTTTCTTTTCTGGCTGGTTGATGTATTAAGCGGCCGAGGCCTTGGTGATCGTTTCGCCTTTTTCAAGTTTTTCTTCCAAGGTGCTCAAGATAGATGCAATTGCAGATCCGGCACTCGTTGCCGTGGCGATTACCTGTCCGCCAGCGCTGAGAATGGTGCCGATGATCTGTGCCTGGGCTTCTTCACGGGTTGGGTATTTGCTTAAGTCTTCGACTTGTTCTGGGCCGAAGACCTCGCCTTCCATCAAGGCGCCTTTGAACGAGAGCTTAATCTTCTTAGTCTGGTCGATGAGCGCCCGTGCGACTTGGACCACGCTGTCACTGCCGTAGGCTAGGGCACAGGACCCATCAAGAAGCTGGGTCATATTATCCAGCCCGGTTCCTTCCCATGCGCGTTTAGCCAAACTGTTCTTGACGACGGTGATTTTGATCTGTTGCTCGGCGAGATTAATACGCAGTGCATTGTTATCGTTTGACTTGATGCCACGCAGATCGACCAGTATGCCACTATTAAGGCCGTCAAAACGGTGGCGATAGGTGTTCACAATAAGGTTTTTCACCGGCTTGCTCATGATTCAACTCCGTGGCAGGAAACTCTCCATCGGGGCAGACCAGCCATGTATTTTCCACCGCGTGCAAAACGATCAGGTGACGACCGGGACACCCGGACTCATTGTGGCTGAAAGCGTGATCTTCTTGACATAGATACCTTTGGTTGCTGGCGGTCTCATCCTGATGATCGTGTCGATCAACGTATTGGCATTGTCAACCAGCTTATTTGCCTCAAAACCGACTTTGCCAATTGCAGCGTGAATGTTTCCGCCTGCGTCGGTCTTGAATTCGACCTTTCCGGCAGAGTATTCTGTCACTGCGGTCACCACGTCTTTCGTGACGGTACCACTTTTTGGTGACGGCATCAGCCCTTTGGGGCCCAAGGTCCGGCCCAATCGACTTACAACTCGCATCATGTTAGGGCTGGCAACCGCAACGTCAAAATCAAGCCAGCCACCCTCGATTTTTTTAACCAGGTCCTCGCCACCCGCTTCAACAGCTCCTGCCTGTTTGGCCGATTCGATATTATCGTCGGTGCAGAAGGCAATCACCTTTCGTGCCGCACCAATTCCATGTGGCAAGGCAATGGAACCACGAACCCTTTGATCATCTTGTTTTGGGTTGATTCCCAAATGCACGCATAATTCAATGGACTGATCAAACTTTGTTTTCTTGAATGACTGAACCTTTTCAACCGCCTTATCAAGCGCCAAGGGTTCTTGTGTTTTGAGGGATTCTTCGTCGCTGCGATAGCGTCTGCCACGTTTACGCATGCCAATCTCTTTCGTTGCCGGTTCAGTTCTTCGGTCTAATGAATTCCTAATGGCGCGGCTATAAAAACCATTACAACGCGGCCACGGATTACGTTTCTTCCATTCCCTCAATCGTTACACCCATGGACCTAGCTGTGCCGGCAATGGTTGCCATGGCCGCCTCAAGGGTATGGCTGGGCAGCTCTTTCATTTTCTCTTTGGCAATGTCCTCGAGCTGCTGTTGGGTGATGGTGCCGACCTTTTCCTTGTTCGGGACACCCGACCCTTTTTCAATTCCTGCTGCATCTCTGATTAGTACTGCTGCCGGTGGGCTTTTAACCTCAAAGTCAAAGCTGCGGTCAGCGTAGACTGTAATGACGCATCCGACGATCTTGCCGTTTAACGGGCGCGTGCGTTCATTAAACTGTTGGATAAACTGGCCGGGGTTTACGCCGTGGGCCCCCAAGGCCGGCCCGATGGGTGGTGCGGGTGTAGCGGAGCCACCAGGGGCTTGGATCTTAAATTGGGATGTAATGGGCTTCTTGGCCATAAATTGATTGTAAGTCCTACCAACGAATCGAGCCGGACACCTTAACGAAGGTGTCTGGTATCAGCAAGCGACGGGCGATGCTCTTTGGCTTAGAATGGGGCACGAATTTGTAAAACAAAGGCAGATGAGCCATATTGCCGATCGGCCGTCTATTCGGCTCATCAAGACGCCCACGGCCATCAAAGGGTGATTTTGTGGTCAGATCCTGGGGCTGGAGCAGCCCACCACCGGCAAGTTAGCAGAAGAATGCTCTGTTTACCGCCTATAACCTACTAAAACATGGTCTTTGACCCCCATCACATACTGGCAGACGATGGTCCGATCGCAAGGCGGCTAGGAGCGAAATTCGAGCATCGCCCTCAGCAGGCCCAGATGATTGACGCGGTAAGCCGCTCGATGAATCAGGGTGGAACACTGCTTGTCGAAGCGGGAACGGGCGTTGGCAAATCGTTCGGCTATCTACTGCCCGCCATCGAACGGGTGCTGCGGCGTGGCAATGACGCGGACCGGTCACCCCAGCGGGTCATCATCTCAACGCATACCATCGCACTTCAGGAGCAACTGGTCGGGAAAGATATACCGTTATTGCAATCCGTCATCGATGATGAATTCTCAGCCGTCTTGGTCAAGGGCAGAGGCAACTACCTGTCGGTCCGACGACTACAACTAGCGTCACAGCGTCAAGACCAGTTGTTTGTAGAGCCCCAGGCCCTTCGTACTTTACATGCGATCGAGGATTGGGCTTATGGGACCACCGATGGTTCTCTGTCCACTCTGGGGCCGCTTGAACGTCCCGCGGTTTGGGATCGGGTAATGAGCGATTCTGGCAACTGCATGGGTCGGCGATGCCCAACATTTAGCCAATGTTTCTACCAAGCGGCACGGCGGCGAATGGAACATGGGGACCTGTTGGTGGTCAACCACGCGTTGTTCTTTTCGGATCTGGCATTGCGTGCGGCCGGCGTTGGTTTCCTGCCACCCTACGACCACGTGGTTTTTGATGAAGCCCATAAGATCGAGGAAGTGGCCGGTGAGCACTTTGGCTTGCGGGTCAGTGAATCAACCGTACGTTTTCTACTCAATAGCATTCACCATCGTCGGACGGGCAAGGGATTTCTGCAAAGTTTGGTTGGAAAATCTGATATGCAGGCCATCAAAAGAGCGGAACATGCGGTCAAGGTGGCCGAACAGGTTTCGGACCAGTTTTTCACATCTTTGTGGGAGCATCACTGTCAGCGACCTGGTGGTAGCGGGCGTATTCGTGAAGCAGATATCGTGGATAATCAATTGAGTGAAGCACTCAATGATGTGTCGCTTTCTCTCAAGCTTTTGCAAGACAGCGCCTCCGATGAGCCCGATCGGTTTGAACTGTCCGGGTATGCAGGCCGATTTGAAGCGGCGGCAATGCAATTAGAGGCGCTGGTTACGCAGTCACAGCTTGGCAGCGTGTACTGGTTGGAAGCCAGTGAATCACGAGCGTCGCGCCGCGTCGCTCTGTGTTGTGTGCCGATTGATGTGGGGCCGATACTACGTAAGCATTTATTCGAGGCGGTTGGACGGGAAGGACAGCCGTTAAGTATTGTCCTCACCTCAGCCACGTTAGCTACTGGTGGCCGCAGTGAAGATGATTCCATCGATCATGATTGTTTTGCACATATCTGCAGCCGCCTGGACTGTTCTGATGCTCAAACCCTCCAGCTAGGCTCCCCGTTTGATTATCTTCGTCAAGCTGAACTGGTTGTTGTGTCTGGTCTGCCAGACCCCAACGATCGTTGTTTTGTCGATCTGCTTTGTCCCCAGATTCTTGAATATGTTCAGTCCGCGAATGGCGGCGTCTTTGTGTTATTTACCAGTTACAGATTACTACGTAGTGCTGCACAGCAGCTTGGTCCAAGAATCCAGGACCTTGGTTTGACATTGCTCATTCAGGGTGATGGCGAACAGCGAAGTGTTCTTCTCGATCGTTTTCGGCACGATCAAAATGCAGTATTACTGGGCACAGACAGCTTTTGGCAGGGTGTTGATGTGCAGGGCGATGCATTGCGGTGTGTGATCATCACCCGCTTGCCTTTTACGGTACCCGACCGACCCTTGATCGAGGCAAAGATGGATCAAATCAAGTCACGTGGGGGTAATCCGTTTATGGAGTATTCATTGCCGGAGGCAATTTTGAAATTCAAACAGGGTTTTGGTCGACTCATCCGGTCTAAGAGTGATCGCGGTCGAGTCGTGGTGCTGGATAGCCGGATCGTGACCAAGGCCTACGGCCGACAGTTTATCGAGGCTTTGCCATCGCTGCCAATCAGCCATGAACATGGTATTTCACCAACTGCATTAGATTAGGTGTATGCAAGTGCCCAGGCGTTTTCTTGTGTTATGTACCGCCAACCGTTGCCGTTCACAGATGGCCGAAGGTTGGTTGCAGCATTTTTCCCGCGGCCGTTTTGAGGTCTTTAGTGCCGGCATTCACCCCAAGGGCGTCCATACTATTGGCGGTGCAGGTGATGGCGGAGCGTGGAGTTGATCTATCGGGACATACATCCGATCACATCAAACAGTTCGTGGACCAGCCATTTGATGTCATAATCACGGTTTGTGATCAGGCTCAAGAGGTTTGTCCGACTTTCCCGTCGGGGCTTATCGGGTGATTCACCGGGCATTTGAGGATCCGGACCAATCCACACTGGCTGTACAGGAACGGGCCGAAGTCTTTCGGCGGATTCGTGATGAGATTCACGATTGGGCCTTTAGATTTGTCGAAGCTAAAGTCGGGCTCAAGGGGGCTTCGGTTCATAGCCCGCTTGGGTGGCCTGCCAGGAATCAGGTCATATCCGTAGAGCAGCGAGTACCATCTGCTATTGGGATATTTCGGCAGATCCCAGCAAGATTCCAGTCCGCGAGGGTTACAATAACAACCTGTTGGCGGTATCGGACCGATCAACACAGAAGGTAATGCCAGGAGATGCACAGAGCGATGATGCGACCAGATGTTTTCACGTAAGCGAGGATGTGATGAACAATAAAATGATTCGCCGGGCTAGGGGCCTGCTATTGATGGTTCCCCTGCTCATGAATGGGGGGTGCTCGCCCATGTACTATGGGAGTGCTCGGCCTTCGACGGCGGAGTCTCGGATCGAAGCGGAATTGGTCACCCGTGCCGAATTGGTTCGGGTGGATACCAGCCCATTTCCGCATGGGCGGTTTGCCTTTCGGCGTGGCGCAGACCATTTACTGGTTATCACACGGATCACCTCGTTTGCCACGGATGAGAGCGGGAATCTTCACAGACGGCAGGATGCGATTAAGGAGCGGGTCTGGATTACGATTCCTTTTGGAGCCCCCATGGGCCATGAACTGTCTCTGGAAGAACTGGAACAGGTTTTCAATGCCGGATATGACCGGGCGGCACGCCAGGATGGAGATGTGGGCTATCTCATTCGGCCAAATAAGGCGACAGGTCGTGTATCACTTGATGAACTGGGATCCGAGAAAGCCGTCGTGACAATTTCTGCCCGGATTGCACCTCGAGGTATTTCCACGTTCGAGATCCATGAAAAGCTTGAAGTACCGGTCACTATGGATGGGATTCACGCCACGATGGTGGTTGAAGAAAAGGTTTATCATCACGATCCAGCAGACTGGCGGCGCATGAACCGACAGGCGCCAATGTTGCCGGTGGGTTCTGATCCAACCGGATCGGATGAAGCGGGTGGTGGCGAGGGCGTCGGCAATACCCAAGCACAGAGCCGGATCGCCGATAGAGATATCCCTGCGGTAGATGCAGGAAATACACCTTTCCAATGAGGCGTGCAACCGCTCCATTGTGGGTCAGCCGTCAAGGCCAAATTCGGCATTATCACCCAGGTGTTCGGCAATTCGAATAAGTTGGTTGTACTTTGCGTTGCGGTCGGACCTGCAAGGCGCTCCCGTCTTAATCTGCCCACAATTGGTCGCGACCGCCAGGTCGGCAATGGTGGCATCTTCACTTTCACCGCTTCGGTGGCTCATTACCGCACGGTAGCCATGACGCATTGCCATGTTCACGGCTTCAAAGGTTTCACTTAGCGTCCCGATTTGGTTGACTTTAACCAAAATCGCGTTGCCGCAATTTTCCTTGATACCCCTGGCCAGAAACTTTGGATTGGTCACGAACAGATCATCACCAACCAACTGTGTCTTCTCGCCCAACTCGCTTGTTAATTTGGCCCACCCAGACCAATCATTTTCCGCCAGTCCATCTTCGATTGATCGAATGGGATACTTGCTACACCAGGAGGCCCAATATTCAATCAGGTCTTCAGATCTGAGCACCTTCTTTGGGTCTGATTTGAAAAAGACATAACCCTGTTTGGTTTTGTCATACATTTCACTGGTCGCAGGGTCCAGGGCGATAAACACTTGGCTGCCCAATTCATAGCCTGCTTTTTCCACGGCTTCAGCAATGACTCGGAGTGCGTCTTCATTGTCTTTAAGGTCTGGTGCAAAGCCGCCTTCATCGCCGACGGCAGTGGAAAGGCCCTTTTTTGCCAAGACGCTTTTGAGCGTGTGATAAATTTCCACACCGCAGCGGACGGCTTCTGCGAAGTTGTCAAACCCCGCCGGTTGGATCATGAACTCTTGAAAATCAACGTTGTTGTCGGCATGTTTGCCGCCGTTGAGGATATTCATCATGGGTACTGGAAGTGTTTTGGCCGTGGTGCCGCCAAGGTAGCGGAACAGCGGCAAGTCAACGGCATCCGCTGCGGCGTGTGCAGCGGCCAGCGAGACGGCGAGAATGGCATTCGCGCCGAGTTTGGCTTTGTTGGGCGTTCCGTCCAACTCGATCATGATGGAATCAATTTCCAACTGGTCGCGTACATCGATTCCAGCGAGTGCTGGTCCAATCTCCTGATCGATGTTGGACACCGCCTGCCCGACTGCTTTGCCAAGGTAGGCCTGGCAACTCGAATCCCGTAGTTCAACCGCCTCGTTTTCACCCGTACTAGCTCCGCTCGGCACGATTGCCCGTCCAATCGAGCCGTTGATAAGGTGAACTTCAGCTTCTACGGTTGGATTGCCACGGCTGTCGAGGACTTGGCGGCCAAGGACCCATTCAATCTCGAATGACATAATGATTATCCGGCGTTTTCGTTGTGGTACTGGTTCTGCCGTTCGCAGGTCTTAACTGTGCAAGTGCACGATGAACGGTTTGAAGTGGGGCTAATACGACCGAATATTGACACTACGTCCCATTCGACGGCGACGATTGATCAACTTGCGGCCTGATTTGGTCCGCATTCGGGCGCGAAATCCGAATTTTCGGATGCGCTTGCGCAAACTACGTCGTTTGGGATAATGCGTAGACATCCACAGAACTCCTTGGCGAACCCCATGTTTCTCCCGGTCTGCATTGCATCTAATCGTCAGTCAATTCTGACGAACTGTGCCTTGTAAAGGGCGTTATTCACCAAGTCGACCGCACGAATCGTGATGACGTGGGCACCCGGCATTAGGTCGGGGATTGTAATGATGATGTCCTCGGCTGTCGAATCGTAGATTAGGTCGGTTGGAGAAACCAACTGCCAGTCATCATGTGAGTCAACGGCCCAATGAACCTCTTTGATGGGTGATAACGCATCACGTACCGAGACTTTCACGGTGACATGGTTGTCCTCGATTTGAATGGGTTTGGGATCGATCCATTGTGGGGGTGTGTTGTCGATCAGGATGGGGTCACTTAGTCGGGTGGCGGTGCGGGCCAGGTTGGGGCCGTTATCCTTGCTGTCTGAGGCATTGACTTTCAGGATATAACGACCATCAGGCATGCGATTCGTGTTCCATTTGTAGGTCGATGTAGACAGGTCCTCGGCAATCAACACCCACTTGTCTGAGCCGGCCGGCTGACATTCAATCGTAAAGATCAATTGATCGCCATTATCATCAGCGGCCTTCCAGATCAGGTTGAGGTCAGATTCATGTTTTGAGATCGTCGCGTTTGCCTTTGGCTTACCTTTTGATTGCGCTGTACCTCCGGGTTGTTTGCCGGGGTATCGTGCTTGGAATTCAGTGATCCTGGGTTTTAGGTTTGGCAGGACGTAGGTGATCTGTATTCGATCAACTACCGGAGATGCATGTTCGTGACCATTCAGTCCGAGTCGGTATTGAAAGAAACGCGCGTGGGGTGCATCGATACGCACTCGTTGTGGTGTCGATGGTGGAACTTGCGGATCATGGTTCAGGGTGATAACCGGTGACCAATGAAACCAGGTGGCTCGTTCAGGATCTTCGACATTACCGGATCGCACTTCGACAGCCATTGATGTGTCCGTTGGGATCTTTGCCGTGACGTGCATGGTGCCCCACTGGCTTACATGGTTGGCATCAAGGACTTGGCTAGTGTATTGGCCTCGGCCAGAAAAACCGCGATGGAGTTCGACGACCATGGCGGGGTTGGCTGTTGCTGCAAGTAATCGATCGCCTTCGGCAAAGATGGCAGGAACCTGTCGTGCATTGAGTTCGGTGAGAATGGTGGTCTCTTCAGCGTCCGGATCAAGATGAAAGATCTGTCCTTCATTGCCGGTGGCAACTATCAGGCGACCACGGTCTTCGAGAATCTTGAGAACCATGACCGACTCACGGAAGATTTCGGAGACGAAGTGGTCTGTGCCGATTCGATAGATGGCATTACCTGGCTTTCGTCTTGTTTGGGGGCGTTTATTCTGTTTCTTGGATGTTGTGGATGAGGAAGACCGTGTGGGCTTGGATGCCTGAGACTCTGGCGTAGCCTGCGGCGGTTGGTCACTTTTGGCAGTTTTGCGTGCCTCTGTAAGCCAGGCATCTGTGACTTGTCTTAGTTCGTTGTATTGTTCAGTGGAGGGAGTACCGTTGTCAGCTGGTATGTTTTGTGTTTTGTGGTTGGGTTTCTGTTTCCGAAGTGCATGGCTTTCGTTGGCGAGGTCATTTGTTGGGGTGGTGTGGAAAGTGCC
>Ga0310124_10000855_pt1 | contig 21661 bp, 16 predicted proteins | sample CB11b_AW_Bot5_MG_FD_203507 | JGI IMG/M metagenome (GOLD analysis project Ga0310124, IMG submission 203507) | Marine microbial communities from Western Arctic Ocean, Canada - CB11b_AW_Bot5 | ecosystem: Environmental > Aquatic > Marine > Oceanic | place: Canada: Western Arctic Ocean | collected... | reverse complement strand
ACAATTTCCATGTCAACTTGCGCTGCAACCGCGTCGGCGACGCGCTTGCCGATGGTGCCGAAACCGTTAATGGCGACCTTCGTGGCCATGCGCGCCCATTCAGCCGGTTTTTAAAGTCAGTCGTCGGTTTCTTTCTGCTCGACAATTTTCTTCAGGTCCTGTATGGAAATCGTGCGCGATTCCGGTTTTGGGGAAGATTCCTCGTCATCGGGAGCATCGGATTCTGGCTCCGCTTCCGCTTCCGCTTCCGGCTCGGGCTTCGTCTCTTCGGCTTTCGCGTCGACCTCCGAGTCGCCATCCCCGCGCGAGCCGACCGCGTAATCGCCCTCGCCCGCCGTGCCGGAAGCCACGCTCGCATCCCCGGCCAGCGCGCCTTCGAGCTCCGCATGGCGTTCCTCCGCCTCCTCTCCGGCAGACTCCTCGAGTTCTTCCTCGGGCGACAGCTCTTCCTCTTCAGTATCCTGCTTTTCAGCAACCATCTCCGACGGAATGGCGGGCGGCTCAACGGGCTCGTCCGGCAGCGGCACCAGCGGTTCGGTCGGCACGGGCGGAACAGCACCCGGCGTCGCAATCGCCTCGTAATATTCCCACGCCTGCTTCTCGGCGGCCAGCGCGACCGCGGTGGCATCGCCGTCGTCGAGCGCCTGCCAGATGGCGGCGAGTCGGTCGACAATGAAGGCGAAATAGCGGGGCGCCGCGTCGTACGCCTGCTCGGTCCAGGTGAATGGAATCCACGCCAGCACCTGCCGGTTGCGGGGGTCGCAACTGAAGCGTAGTTGTGACCCAGGGTAGATAATTCCGCCGCACGGGATGCGGTAGTTGTTCATAAACGCCAGCACCTTGTAGATATCCTGCTGACGCGGCTGCTGCCGCAGGCCATACTGGCACTCGAAATAGATGTTGACGCCACGGTAGTTCAGGAAAATCTCCGGCTGCCCGGAGCCGGTTGATGGCGCTGCCGGTTCATCCCCCGGGAAGAGCATGCCCATAATGGAGTCACCCCACCCCTCGCGCACCGCGCCGGGGGCATCGTAGCGCAGGATGCTCTCCTTCTTCGGCGAACGAAACTCGCGCAAGCTCTTCGAGTGGGCACGCAGGCTGAGGCCGCTGGCCATCTCGCACACAATCCAGAGCGCGTAGACGTCGGCCATGCGCTGCGTCTCGACGAGCACGGTATCTTCGTAGTAGGAGCGGTAGTCGCGCAGGAATTCCTGCCAGAGCGGAGGCAAGTCACGGTAGGCGCGGTTCTTGAGGCGCCGGATTTCCTGCTCCGCTCCGCGGTTGATTTCGCGTGCCTCCTTGCGGATGTGCCGCGCCACGCCAAGCAATTCCTTGAGCTTCCCGCCCAGCAGCGTCTGCTTGTGGAGCAGGCAGACCGCATCCAGCTTCTCCAGCTGTTCCCGGACTTCATCTGACGCAGGGTCAGCTTCCTGCCCGTAGATAGCGGCCCACGCCTTGCGCTCGCGCTCGCGCCGGTCCATCTCGTCACGGAAGAAGACTGCCTCGGTGAAGAGCTCGATGTGGAACTTCACGAGCAGGAGGTTCGACGGCGTGTGCCATTTCCGCTTGCGGATGTCGGTAACGTGGACGGTCGCGTATTCGACCCCCTTCTGCGCACGCACCAGCGCAGTCTTCTCCCAGCGCACCGCGCCACGAATCGTCGATTTCATGTGCTTGCGCTGCTTCTCGATAAGATAAGAGAAGGCGCCCTTCTGGACGCGCCGCGTCAGCTTCAGCAAGCGCTCCGAGAAATCGAGGAGCTGGGAGATGTTGAGCAGGATTTTCTCCTCCTCGATGGAAGCGGTTGCGCCAGGGTAGGCGGCACCGCTCTGGTCCTCGGCTCCCGCCGCCTGCACCAGAGCCGGAATGTGCTGCTCGCGCAACGCCTGGAAATGCTCATAGTCGAGCATTTCGGGGGCGATGACCACTTCGAGTCGATTCGAGACGCGGTCGCCGGACTCGTACAACTCAAGCCGGTTGGCGCCGATGTAGTCGGGCACCCGGAACCGCAATGAGTGGGTCTGGTTGCTCGCCAGCGCCGGCAATTTCTCGAGCGTGATGTTCCCCATCCTGAGGCTGGGCGTCTCGAGTGGCTTCAGCGCATGCACCAGCAGCGTCAGCGTCTCGCCCTCGAGCAGGTGCTCGCGCCCTTCGGGCAGCTGCAGTTCGAGGGTCGCACGCGGTGTTGCCATCAGCCGAAGATGCTCATGCCGGGTGAATCAACCATCTTCTCGAGCGTACGAGTGATTTCAGCTTCAGCGCCCAGCACCTGCTCCGACTTCAGCAGCAGGCAGCGCAGCTCGTTACGCTCAAGTCCTTCGAGCGACGGCATGATGTTGGCGCGAATCACGTCCTGCAACGCCTTCTCGAGGTCGTACTGCCCGCGCGAGTTGAAGAGCGTCAGCATCGAGTCAATCACCATCGCCGGCCCGATGCGGCGGAAAGTGCGTACGCCGCGCGGCACCTCCTCGTCGCGCTGTGGCGGAAGCTCCTCTTCCTCGAGGAAATCCATGAGCAGGTTATAGGCGCCGAACATCGAACCATCCTCGTCGTAGAAATCGAATTTCTCCGCCGCGAACCAGTCCTCTTCCTCATCAGGCCGGTCGGGGGCGATGCCCAGTTTTTCGAGTTTGTTGAAGACGAATTCCGGCATGCGCCGGAATTCGTCTTCCTTCACCGGCAACCCGATTTCGACGAACGCGAAACGGCGCATTAGCGCGTGACCGACGTTGAAGAGCGTATTCTTGTCCTGCGTGTTCATGGTGCCGATGATACGGAACTCGGGCGGCATCATGAACGGCGCCCCACCAGTCTCCTTAGCAGTTAGCAACGGCTGCTTGTCGCGGTACTCGAAGACGGTAAAGAGCTTGCCGAACGCTTCGTCGATATTGGCACGGTTGAACTCGTCAATCACAAGGTAATGTGGCTTGCCGCTCTCCTGTATCGATTTCTCACAGGCGCGCGCCGCCTCGGAAATATAGCCGTCCTTGAAGTAGTAGCCACCCTTGTCATCTGGCGAAATGCCGCCGATGACCTCGAAGTTGGACCACTCGGCGTTGGCGGTGACGATGGTGTAGTTGGGGTCGTCACCATCCACCCCGCAGAGCTGCATCAGCAGGAGGTTGGCCAGCGCAGTCTTGCCGGTCCCGGGCTCGCCGTAAAGCATGATGTTGCGGCCTGATTTCAGGTGGGTGATGACCTGGTTAACCGTCTCGGGAGTCGTTGAATAATACCGTGAAAGCTCCTCGAAATCCACATCATAGGGAATCCGCCTGGGCTTGCGCACTTCCGCCTTCAGGTCGACCTCATCAAGCATTCCCTCGACTTCATCCCAGTCCATGATGAAGCCGCCCGAGTCCTCGACCGTCGGCTTGATGTCAATCGTCGCGTCCGGGAATTCCTGCAGCAGCCGGTCCATCGCGACGTCGAGCGATACTTCAGTCTGCGCAGGGTCCTCCGGCGGCACGTAGGTCGAATCGAACGGATCCTGCCGGGGTGCCTCGAACGGAGCCAGCTCGGCCATCCTGTCACGCAGCTTGTGCGCGCCGAAGCGGATGCCATACCAGAGGCCAGTCACGGCCAGCAGCAGCGGGACCACCAGCAGCACCCATTCCGAAGTCGTAGTGGGGGCTGCAAAGTCCTTCTCCGAGAGCAGGACCGGGATGACGCTGAAACCAAACAGGGTCCCGACTCCGGCTACGAATATGCCGAAGTAGGCGAGCCCCTCCATTGACTCCTCGAGCTTGCGCTTGCGATAAAAGAGCCAGACGCCGAGGAAAGTGATGAAACCCGCCATCGCAGTCAGGACGAGGTCAACCTGCTCCATCTTGATGTTGGACTGGTTGCGGAGCGCGTTGAAGAGCAAAACCAGGTACTGCAGCAGCAGCCCCGCCATAATCATCGCAAAATACTTGGCTTCTTCAAGGTCCTTCAACCGGACGCTGGTGATGATGAACGACCCAATACCAACGAGTAGCGTCGCCAGGCTGAGCAGAATCAGCACCATCTCGGGCGGCTGCAGGTCGAGCAGGTACATCCGGACCGAACCGTCAGAGTCTTTCGCGGCCCATGGCCCCCGCACGTAGTTGTAGTGGACCGCGCCGAGAACGGCAGTGCCGGCGATGAGGAACATGTAGGTGCTGGTCGCTAGCCGTTCGCCAACGTCATGGCCGGTCACGGCAAATAGGAAGAAGGAATAGGTGAGCACCACCATCGCCAGCACCGCGACAAATCCAGCAGTCGAAGAGACTGGCGAGAGGGGCGTCTCGTTGCGACCCTGGACTAGGTAGACTGCGATAATCAGTACCAGGCAGAAATAGAACGGAGCCATCGTTGAGGGGGAGGCGCTGCGCCACGAATGCGCCAGCGTCATCAGCGTCAGCAGGAGCGTGAGCCCGAGGACAATCTGGTACTGGCTCCCATAAATCGACGCGACGCCACCCGAGCTTAACCGGACCGGGCAGCCATCCATGTTGCCGGGGTCTGACCAACCGGGCGGGCATTCGAGTGGCTCGCCGATACCGGTGTAACCTTCGAGGTCGGGCGTATCTGGCGTAGGGATATTGCCGGTGGTCACGAACAGGATGTAGCCCAGCAGTGCCACCGCCAGCAAGAACTGGAACGCCGGCAGGTAGAAGCTCGGCTGCCGCCCTCTGGGTGCGGCTGACGCTGCGGATGGAGTGTCAGTTGCCTCGACCGCCTCCCGGGTGGTTTTCGTCGCTAGCGGCGGTTCCTCCTGTGAGCGGGACTCGAAGTTTGTCCCGCAAACCTTGCAGTAGTCATCAGTCTCGTCGCTGGGCGAGGAACAGACAGGGCACTTGGGCATATTGCTCCATTGTAGGGCGGGTTAAACAGTATTGCAGGGAAGTTTTTCTTTAGGGCCGGCAATTACCCCTCGATGAGTCTGGATGAACTCACACTGCGAGACCTGCGAGTGCAGGCGCTGGCGGAACGCCGCGATGGGCGGCTGGTGAAGCTTCCAGCCCACTTCCACGAGCGGCTGGCGCGGTTGGAGCATGGCCTCGAGAAGGCGCGCGACGCGGCTCGTGAGGACGAACAGCGATTCCAGCGCGCCAACGGCGATATCAGCAAGCTCTCCGACCTGAAGCTGGAACTGCACAAACACCGCGAGCGCAAGCTGACGCGGCTGGCGCGCGAGAAGGTCAACGGCCAGCAGCCGTCGCTCCACGCCGTCACCGAGCAGGAGCGGGAGTTCCTCGAGTCCGTCGCCAGCGTCATTGGGCAGCACCGGCAGAAATTGCTGGTGCGACGGACGGCGCCAGAACCGGCGGCGCCCGTCGCGAAACCCGAGCCGAAGGCGAAGCCGGCACCGAAACCCGCTGTGCCGGAGCCGGAACCAGCCGCCGCAGCTCCTGTCGACATCGATGACTCCGAAGCGCTGCTGGTGCGCGTCCTCGAAGATTTGCCGACATTTACGGGACTTGACGCACGCAATTACTCGCTCAAGGCCAACGACGTGGCGCACATTCCGCTCTACAACGCGCGCATGCTGCTCGAGGCGGGCAAGGTGGAACGGCTGGAGGGCGAAGCCTGAAGCTGCGGGACGGCGAGCTGCAGTTCCCGGCCGGCAAGCTCGCGACGGCGCTGTGGGGGCGGCAGCGCGTGGGCCGCGCTGCCGCCGGCGGCATTGCACTGCATCCGGTCGAAGCGCTCTGGTGCCACGCCAACGGGGCGCTCGAGCTCGACGCGAAACTACAGGCGCAGCTGGCTGCGCTGGTGGGCGAGCTACTGCCGGTTGCCTACAACGACTTGCGGCAGCGCGGTATCGTGCCGACCGTCGAAGGCGCTGCGCTGCGCTTCCGGGCGCGCGACGACGGCGCGGACGTGCGGCTGCATGTCACCAGCAGCGACGCGCCGGCCAGTCTGGCGTTGCTGGCGCAGGGCGACTGGCTGGCGCTAGTCGACGAAGCGCTGGAGATAATCTACTACGCGGCCGCGACTCCCGGCTGGGGCGCGCTGCCCGACGGTCCGCTACCGGAAGCGCTGGCGGCGGCCGGCTTACAGGTCGCTTCAGGAATGAAGTTCGGCACCCGCTACCGAGTCTACCGCGACGGCGAATCCCACGCAGCTTGGCTGCTGCACCTGCTGCGCGACGGCGACAGCTGGCTCGACATCGTGCGCGCGGTGCGGGTAGCGCACGGCGTCCGCAAGCAACTGGTCGCCAGCGACGGCAAACGGTGCCTGGCGCTGGAATGGGTGAAACCCTGAAGGTCGGCCTGGACCTGCAGAACTTCGGGCTATTGCATCGCGTGGTCGCGGCACTGGAAAGCGACGAATTCAGGCTGCTGCCGCTCGACGCAGTTCCCGCCACATCGGACGAAATCGAAGTTGTCGTCAGCGACGCCGCGCAACTGCCGGCAACCCGCCTGCCGGTCATCGCGCTCGGCGACGTCGTGCTGCTGCCGTTGCAGCTGCGGCACGTCCGCGCCGGGCGGCCGCCGCTGGTCATCGGCGTTGACCCGGGCGGCACCACCGGCGTCGCGGTGCTGGCGCAGCGACGCCTGCTCCACAGCGCCGAATGCGCTACGCCCGATAAAGCGGCGGAGCTGGTGCGCCGGGTGGCACGCTGCTCGCTCGACTGCACCGTGCGCATCGGCAGCGGCGCCCCCGAGGCGGGCGGGCGTATCGCCGCCGCGCTGCGCCACCTGCGGGTCGAGCTGGTCGATGAACGGCGCTCGGGGAGCGGGTCGCACACCGCCGCGGCGCGGGCAATTGCGCTCAAGCGTGGAGAACGCGTGCGCGAGCTGGACTACCGTCCCACCGCCGGTGAAGTGGCGCGGCTGCAGGCGGAGTCACGGATTGCGTCGGGTAGCCGCCGCACCATCTCGCGGCAGCAGGCGCAGCAGGTGCTGCTGGGCGAACTGACGCTGGAAGAAGCGCTGCGCGGCTAGCCGCGCAGCGCTCCGCAATTGCCGCACTGCGTTTCGTCGCCCTCGAACGGGGTGTTGCACGCCTCGCACACGTTACTGCACTCATCCGCGACGCGCGACAGCGTCAGCCGATGGCGACGCAAGTCGCGCACTTCGTAGCGGCCCGGGCCGCCCAGCTCCTCCAGCAGATCAGGCGTCAGCGTCAGGTTGCCACCCGCGTCGAGCAGGAGTTCGCGCGACAGCGCCAAGTCCTCGAGCTCGACATCTTCGCCGTGCTGCGCGATGAAACGGCCATCCTGCAGCTCGAGCGAACGGTCGGCAAAGTCGGCGACCATCTCGCTGTGCGTCACGACCAGGAACGCCACTTCCTGCTCCTTGTGCAAGCGCGTGAAAAGCTCCATGATGCTGCGCGCGGTGACCGGGTCCACCGAGCCGGTGGGTTCGTCGGCCAGGATGAGTCGCGGGCGGGTGATGAGCGCGCGTGCAATCGCAGTGCGCTGCGCCTCGCCGCCCGAGAGCTGCTCGGGGAGCGCGTGCGCCCGCTCGGAGATGCCAAGGTAGTCGAGCATCTCAGCGACGCGAGCGGCCGCCTCGCGATGCGGAACCCCGGCGTGGCGCAGCGGCTGCAGCACGTTGTCGCGCGCCGAAAGGTGCGGCAGCAGGTTACCCTCCTGGAAGATGAACGAGACCGTCGCCCGCCGGTGCTGCACCAGCTGCTCGGGCGCCATGCGGGTAATGTCCTCGCCCGCCAGCTGCACCACGCCGGCGCTGGGCTTCAACAGTCCGCCCAGCGCTTTCAGGAGCGTGGTCTTGCCGGCGCCCGAAGGGCCGACGACGGCGGCTGCCTCGCCATCCCGCAAGGCGACGCTCAGCCCGCGCAGCGCGACAACGTTGCCTTCCTCCACCTGCGATTCGAAGACGTGGTAAAGTCCGGTTGCCTTGAGTAATTCTTCCGCCATTTATTCCCCCTTCAGTATGCGCGCTAGGTCGGAGCGAGTCGCACGGGCTGTGGTCCAGACCAGCGCTAGCATTACGACCGCGAGCACCGCCAGACCGATGACGAGCAGCTCGCCCCAGGGCCAGACCAGCGTGCGGTCAACCGGGGTTGAAGCGCCGCCGAATGACTGGAAAATCAGCCCGAACAGGCTGAACATGCCATTAAACGCATACGAGATGCCGACCCCCAGCAGCGTGCCGAGCAGCATGCTCACCACCGTTATCGACATGATTTCGAACAGCACCAGCCGTCCCACCTGCCACTCGCTGGCGCCGATGGCCTGCAGGATGGCAAGCTCACGCTTGCGCTGCGTCAGCACCAGCGACAGGAAGACGAAGCTGGAAGCGACCGCAGCAATCGTCGCGACCGCGAACTGTAGCGTCAGTAATCCCAGCGTCCCGAAGACCAGCCCGCCGTTGCGCTCGACTTCGCGATGCTCCTCATCCCAGCTGGTGACCTTCGAGACCGACGAGTCGAAAGCCAGCGCGCGGGTCACCGCGCGCTGCGCCTCTGCATCGCCTTGCGGGCCGAGCTCGACGAACCATGTCGTTTCGCGCCACGCATCAACCGCCCCGTCGCCAACCAGCGTGCGGAAGTTCGCCTCGCCGATGAAGATGCCGCCTGCGGTAATGTCGGTATCAAGCCCGGGATGCCAGGTGTGTTCGCCGACGTTGCTGACCGTCACCTGGTCGGGAGCGCCGCCGGTTAGGTTCAGCACCAGTTGCGGCTGTTCACCGAGCGAGAATTCCAGCTGCTCGCCGTAGCTGAAGCCTCCGGCGGCGAGCCGGTCGAGCGTTTGCCCAGGGTCGCCCCCGAAAGCCTGCCGGTCCCACCGCATGACCTCCCGGCTTCCATCCAGCAGCACCCAGGTCTGGTAAACCGAGTATTCGTCGCCGGCCGGATGCATGGCAATGAGCGGGACCGAAACCAGTCGGATATCGCCCGCTGCGACGTCGGTCCCCTCCAGTGCGGCGCTGACTGTTGCCAGCGCCGCGGCGTGGTCGAGTGGTTGCTGGAACTCCACTTTCAGGTCGCCACCAGCCGCGAGCGACGCGGTGCGTTCGTCGACCGCCATTCCCGTATAGCCTTGCACGGCAGCCATCGTGACGATGGAGAGCGTTAGCAACATAATCAGCGCCAGCTTCCCGACGCCCTCGGCCGAGCCGGAGCCGCGCAGCCCGCGACCAATGTCGCGCAGCGCGGCCGTCCTTCCGAGCAGCCGCTGCATCATCCCTGGTGCCATCGCACCGAGCCGCGCCAGCACCAGCGCGCCGCCAATCCAGAGCAGGAAGGGCCCCAGCACCGCGAAGATGCCGTTCAGCACCGGGTTGCTGATGATGCCCTTTTCCCAGTCATCTGCGAGCCGGCCGTCATTGGCCAGGCTCTCGATGTATGAATCAGCCAGCGCGATGAGTCCAACCCCGAACAGCAGCCAGTGGAGCCAGTAGCGCGACTGCGGCTTGACGATGACGCGCTGGACGCCTTCGGAAATCTCCTGCTCCAGGAAGTCGCGCGTGCGGCTGCGTCCAAAGAGCAGCGCCAGACCTACGGTCACAACCAGCGTCGCCAGCGTCGCGAGCAATCCAAGCGACGGCGAAACATCGTATTCGCCGGGGCGGAACTGCATGAAGCCGACAGCATTCAGGATTAACGGCACCGCTAGCAGTGCCAGCAGGTAGCCCGCCAGCCAGGCGCAGAATGCCACGATACCCAGCTCGCCCAGCACCATCCGCAACAACGCGTCGGGGCCGCCACCGATGACGCGGTGAATCGCGATTTCGCGCCGGCGCTGCTCGAGCGAGAGCAGCAAACCGTAGAGCAGCACTGAAACCGAGAGTACGATAATCGGAATCATAACGATATAGTTGAAAATCTGGATGAAGTAATTCTGAATCCTGAGCCAGCTGAGCAGGTCCTTAATGACATGCGTGCCGTCCAGATTGGTCTCGCCCTCCAGCGCGACTGAGTCAAGGCTGCGCTGGATACGGTCCAGTTCCTTCTCAGCACTGTCAGTCGACTCAGTCGGCAGCGCAGTGCGGTCAATCGTCAGCGCCAGGTAGGCGTGGTCACCAGCAATGATTGCCGAGCGGTTCTCGACTGGCACCAGCTCCCAGGGGATAAAGACCGGCTGCTGCGAGGTGATGGGCGAGGTCACGATGGTATCATCGAAGATGGAGCTGATGGTAAGGTTCTCGAGAGTGACGCTGACGCGGCAGTAGCTGAACTGTTGCCAGAATACCTCCTCACCCTGGCACCCCTTGCTGGCGTCGGTGTCGTAGGTAAAGGTCAGCGACGCCAACTGGTCTCCGACGGTTGCATCGGCCATCGAGGCCACTTGCGAGGGAAGCGAGACACTGCGCTGTTCGGCAGCGGCAGCTCCCCCGTCTGGCCACTCACCACGCAGCAACCGCGATGCATGCCGCTCTGCCAGCTCGCCATCGTAGGCACTGGGCCCGAGCAACCGCAGCGGCCGATATCCCCTGGTTGGTGGGCCCTCTTCGTTTCCCTCAAACAAAAAGACAGAGACATTGGACCAGTCTGAATCGCGGCCCTCCCAGGCCTGCAGCTCCAGAGGCTGCGGCTTCAGGTATGCTTCGGTGAACCAGCCTGCACCGTGGCCCCCCTGCCTGCCTGCCGCCACTGCACAGTCAGTGATTTCCGGCAACGCCTCATATTCTGCGCAATAGGACTCCCAGAGCGCAACGTCAACAGTGCGCCCCTTCCCGCCGATATCGGTGTGGAAATCCATCCGGAAATCGTAGTATTCGTCGTCGAGATAGTTCAGGAAGAAAATCTGCATCAACCCCGAGCCGTAGACCAGCACGGTCGTAATCACCAGGCTCGCGAGGAATACTCCCGCAAAGACCGCCAGCCCGCGCGAGCGGCCGCGCCATGCCGAGAGCAGCGCCAGCCGCGTGCGGTCCGGGAACTCTCGCGCGGAAGCCTGCATCCGCGATGGCGCTCGCGCCAGCTTCTCGCGCAGCTTCACGCCGCGTCCCCCCACGCGCTCTCGACGTCCGACGCGGCGACGTGGCCGTCGCGCAGCAGCAGCATGCGGTCGGCGCGCGCCGCCAGCGCTGCGTCATGCGTTACCATCAGGATTGAGAGCTCGCTGTCGCCTGCGCATAATTCGTGGAACAGCTCCAAGATTTCGCGCGACGTCGCAACGTCCAGGTTACCAGTCGGCTCGTCGGCGAGCAGCAGCTTGCGGTCGCCGGCAATCGCGCGCGCAATCGCAACGCGCTGCGCCTGCCCGCCCGAAAGCTCGTCGGGGCGGTGCTGCGTGCGGTCAGCCAAACCAACGCGCTTGAGTGCCGCGGTCGCGCGCTGCTCTGCTTCCGGCATCGCAGCGCCTGCCAGCTCGAGCGCCAGCGTGACGTTGTCGAGCGCCGACAGGTGCGGCAGCAGGTGGTAATCCTGGAAAATCCAGCCGATGGTCGCTCGGCGCAGGTCGACCAGCGCGTGCGGTGGCTGCTGCCCATAGGCGCTGCCATTAGTATCGATGGTGCCGGAATCGGCCGCGAGCAGCCCGCCGATGATGTTGAGCAGCGTCGACTTGCCGCAACCCGAAGGCCCCATCAGTGCGACCAGTTCGCCCGGTGCAACCTCGAAATCGACGCCGGTCAGCACCTCGAGCCGCGTCCCGCCCGCGCCGAAACCATGGTGCAAATCCCTGACCGAGAGCAGCGTCTCCATTGCGGGCGATTCCTGCACTATCTATATCTAGCTTAAGCGAAGCTCTGCTCGTCGCGGCGCGGAGCCCCGGCAGAGCCGCCCAGCGTGCGCTGCGTCTCTTCCAGCGCGTCGGCGAATAAATCGGCCTCTTCAGCTGTGTTATACATGTAAAAGCTGGCGCGCGCCGAACCCTTGATTCCGCGCGAGTTGAACCAGGAATGGACGCAGTGCATCCCGCTGCGGATGGCGATATTGGCGCTCTCATCAAGGTCCATCGCGATTTCGTGGCCGTCGAGTCCCGCTAGGTTGAACGAGAAGATGCCGCCGCGCCCCTCGGCTTCGGGCGGGCCAAGCAACGAAAGCCCCTCCATCCCCGCCAGCCGCTTCGTCAGCCGTTCGTTCAGCGCGACCTCGTGTGCGTGGATTGCGTCGCGGCCGACTCCGGCGACGTAGTCGGCCGCAGCGCCAGCGCCAATCATCCCGCCGTAGTTCTGCAAACCCGCCTCGAAACAGGCTGGCGGTGGCAGGAACTCACAGCCATCGTAGGTGGAGTTACGGACGGTCGAGCCGCCGGCAAAAGTCGGCTTCAGGGCCGCCAGCGCGTCAGCCTTGCCGTAGAGCAGACCGGTGCCGCTGGGGCCACAGAACTTGTGCGCGCTGGCGGCCAGGAAATCGACGTCCAGTTTTTGCGCGTCAACCTTGGCGTGCGCGGCTGACTGCGCCGCGTCGAGCATTACCAGCGCGCCGGCATCGTGGCAAATCTCGGCGATTTCGCGCGCCGGCAGCGTGTAGCCGTCAAGGTTGGAAGTGTGGACGAAACTCGCCAGTTTTACGTCGGGCGTCAGCGCTTCCTTCAGCGCTTCCAGATCGAAATAAACGTCATCGCGCGACGGGACGACTGCGTAGCGCACGCCGGTTCGCTCGCGGAGCACGTGCCACGGAATGACGTTGGAGTTGTGCTCGCGGTCGCTCGTCAGCACGGTGTCGCCGCGCTTCAGGCTCAGGCCCCAGGCGACGATGTTAATCGCTTCGGTCGTGTTGCGGGTGAAGACGATTTCGCTCGCGTCAGCGGCACCGACGAACCGCTGCAGCTGCCCGCGCGCGGTTTCGTAGTGCTCGGTGACGTCGAACGCCAGCTTGTGGAGCGAGCGGCCGCCACAGGTCGGGAAGTTGCGGTAGTAGTCGTCCATCGCCGCGAGCACCGGCTCGGGCTTCATCGGCATGCAGGCGTTGTCGAGATAAACTGGCGGGTCGTCGCCCGCCAGCACGGGGAAATCCTGCCGCAGCTTCAGCGGGTCCACGGTGTGCGAAACTGCCCGCGGTTAAGAGCTTGCGCTCCTGCGCCAGAAGAAAACGCTCGCTGCGCCGAGCATCACCAGCAGGCCACCCACCAGTAACTGCAGCGGCAGCTCCGCTTCCGCATCGGCATTCGGCAGCGGCTCGGCAAGGTGGATGGTGATGCCGACCGGGGCGCTGACGCCTTCAGGGCCGGCCAGTCGCACCCAGAGCGTGTGGTTGCCCGGCTCGAGCCCGCTGTTATCGAGCGGGACGTAGAAATGGCCGTCACGGGCGAGCAGTGTGTGCCAGCTGTCGTAGAGCAGCACGTTGCGCCACTCAATGACGGTGGCGTTGCCGGGACCGCCTTTCAGGAAGTGGAGTTCGCCATCCTGCCGCACGAACCAGCGCGTGATGTTGACCTCGCTGCTGGAGTTGCCGTCGTCGTAGGTCTCGCGGTGCGTCACCTGCGGAGTCTGCGGGTCGAGCGAGAGATTGATGGTCGGGTCAACCAGTTGAGCCTCAACCAGAGCCGCGTCGACCTCAGGGAAGCCCCAGCCATAGTCGTTGTTCGGCCTTACGGGATGCGAGAGCCAGCGGTATTCGGAAGTGGATTCCAGGATTGCGCGCACCATCAGCGGGCTCAAATCCGGGTTGGCCTCGTTCAGCAGCGCGACCATGCCTGCCACCAGCGGCGTCGCCATGCTGGTGCCGGAGTAGGCGACGTAGGTCGCCTCGCCAGATACCGCATCGTCATTCTGCACTGACCAGACCGAGGAGCCGATAGCGGCAATGTTGGGCTTGATGTAGCCTTCGTGCGTCGGTCCCTTGCTGGAGTAGATTGCCAACTCGCGGTCGTGCTCGGTCGCGCCGACCGTGATGACGTCGCGCGCTGCGCCCGGAGTGCCAATAGTGCCATAAGCAGCGGAATTGCCGGCGGCAATAGTTAGCGCGATGCCCGCCGCCACCATCATGTTGGCAAGATGTGTAACTCTCTCTTCCTGCTCCTGAGTAAGCTCAACGACCCACACCCCGCCAAGCGACATTGAAGCGGCCCGGATATTGTACTTCTCCTGGTTGTCAATGGTCCACTGCATCCCGCGCATCACCTCTACGAAAGAGCCACTGCCACTGCCACTCAGCACCTTGACCCCTACCAGCTGCGCTCCCGGGGCGGCGCCGCGATAGAGAGCTCCGTAGGCTTCCTGCGAGCCTTCACCTGTGCCGGCCGAAATGCCGGCGCAATGTGAGCCGTGGCCGTGATCGTCGAAGGGCGTTGTCTCGCCGGAGCCGTCGTCGCCGCTGTCGTCGAGCGCATTGTAAAAGGCAATGATTTTCTTCTGGCAGGGCGGATTCGGCACGCCCTGGATAGTGGCGGCGGTGCACTCCGCGTCGTCGTCCATATCGTTGATGCTCAAATGGTCAGGGTCGATGCCGGTGTCGATAATCGCGACGGTGATGCCGGTGCCGTCGAACCCCAAATCCCAAACCGCATCAACATTGTGCTCCGGAATCGCGCCGTCGAGCAGCAGTTCGACGGGACTGTTGTGCGTCAGGAAGACGACGCCCGGCAACGCCAGCAACTCCGGCAACCGGTCAACCGTGACCGAGCCAGCAATAATCGGGATACGGTGGAAGCGCCAGCCGACCTCGAAGCCGGCACCCTGCGCCAGCAGCTCTGCATCGACAGCGGTCGGCATATGGTCAAAATCGACGAGCACCTCGACGCGGCCGTCAACCACGAAACGTGGCTCGAGCAGCGCCAGATCGAGCGCATCATGCATCCGATTGCGGTCGCGGTCCATCGCAGTCCACTCCCACCAGCGCGTCTCGAGTGAGCCGGGCAATGCCTCGGCCGCCACAACGGGCGCCACTTCCTCGGGAAGACCGAACGGCCCGACGCTGGAGAGAAGCAACAGCGCTGCGACAAGCAGGATACGCATACCGCCCCCGCACTCGGGCGGGACTTAAGGGTGCTGCGGTAGCGCCGCGCCAACCTGATCCGGCACCACAACAGGCTCGCGGCAGGCAAAGTCTCGGCAGACATAGAGCGCCGGTTTGCCGTCCACCAGCGGCTTGCCGACCAGCGCCGGGAAAGGCGGCTGGTCGCCGACCGCGAAATCGTGGCGCGCCAGCATGCGGCGTGGCAGGAAGTGCGCCGCCAGCGCCGCGTCGAAAGCGGGAGTGGGGCCGTCGCCGACCAGCACCAGCTCGACCGGTGGCTGCCGCAGCATCTGCGCCGCCTCGAGCAGGCTGGTACAGCCCCACGGGTGCCCCCGCAAGTGGCTTGCCTCTGCGGCAATAATCGCCTCTGCCGCCTGTCGCAAATCATCGCGGGCGAAGTGCCAGCCCAACCTCACCAATGCCTGCGCTGCCACTCCGGTGGGTGACGGTGTTGCCCCGTCAAGCGGCTCGCGGTGGCGGAAGTAAAGCGATTCCTGGTCGCTGCCGCTGGCCCACAGACTGCCATCCCCGGCGCTGAAAAGCGCGAGCAACTCCTCGCCGAGCGTAAGCGCCCATTCCAGATGCCAGGCCGTGCCGCTCGCCTCGTAGAGCACCAGCATTCCCTCTGCAAGGCAGGCGTAGTCATCCAGGAACGCAGTCGGCCCCGCACGGCCATCACGCCACGACCGCAACAGGCGTCCCGCGGAGTCGACTAGGTTGTTCTGCAAGAAAGTCGCCGCCTTGCTGGCGGCTTTTAAATATCGGTCATCATGGAAAACATGGCAGCCCTCGGCCAGCGCAGAGATGGCCAGACCGTTCCACGCCGTCAGCAACTTGTCGTCACGACCAGGGCTTTCACGCTCCCGGCGGGCGGCGAGCAGCTTGCTGCGCGCCGCCGCGAGTAGCGCATCAATTTCCGCCAGCGCCAGCCCCAGCGTCTGCGCTACTTCCTGCATCGGCAGCGGCGTGTGTAGCACGCTCTGCCCCTCCCAGTTGCCTTGCGGGGTCACGCCGTAAAAGGCGCAGAACGCTCGCGCCTCATCGGGGGCGAGCAGCGCCCGGATTTCGGCGTCGCGCCATACATAGTATTTACCTTCAACGCCTTCGGAATCGGCGTCCAGCGCCGACGCGAAACCACCTTGCGGAAGCGCCATCCGCACCAGTAGCCAATCAAGTGTTTCGCGCGCCACGTCACCGAAGACGGAATCGCCGGTAACCTGGAACGCCTCGACGTAGCAACGCGCCAGTTGCGCGTTATCGTAGAGCATCTTCTCGAAGTGCGGCACTAGCCACTGCGCGTCGACCGAGTAGCGCGCGAAGCCGCCCGCCAAGTGGTCGCGGATGCCCCCCTGCGCCATCCCGCGCAACGTCGCCAGCACCATTTCCAGAGCCCGAGCGTCGCCGCTGTCGTGGTGGTGGCGCAACAGCGTGCGCAGCGCTCCGGGGCTCGGGAACTTGGGCGCACCTCCGAAACCGCCCCAGGCCGCGTCGAAGCTGGTGCGCCAGTGCGCCACAGCGGACGCGACCGCATCGGCAGGAGCGTCCGCCTGTCCACCCTCGGTGGCCTGCCCGCGCTGCAACGCTGCAGTCAGCGATTCGGCGCGTTGGAGCAACTGCTTACGGTCACCCTTCCACGCCGTGGCGATGCGCAGTAGCAGCGTCGGGAAACCGGGCCTTCCGTAGGCGTCGCGGGGTGGAAAGTAGGTGCCGGCGAAGAACGGCCGCCCGTCCGGAGCGAGAAAAACGGTCATCGGCCAGCCGCCGCTACCGCTCATCGCCTGCGTCGCGGCCATGTAGACTGCATCGACGTCGGGGCGCTCCTCGCGGTCGACCTTGACGCAAACAAAATGCTCGTTCATCAACGCCGCCGTCGCCTCGTTCGCGAAGCTCTCGTGCTCCATGACGTGGCACCAGTGGCAAGCGGAGTAGCCGACCGAGAGTAGCAGCGGCTTCTCTTCGGCGCGGGCGCGCGCGAACGCCTCGTCACCCCAGGGATACCACTCCACGGGATTCTCTGCATGCTGCAGCAGGTAGGGGCTACTCTCCTGCGCCAGCCGGTTCGCCATCAGGGGTGAAAACTACGGTCGTTATATACCGCCTTGGCAACCCCGCGCCATGTCCATCTGCCTCGACAGCCTGCCCGGCAGTCTCGAACCGACCTACGCTTGCGCCACGGAAATTGTGGCGACCGGGCCAATTTCAGCGCTGCTGATTCTCATCATAGGGGTCCCGCTCATCAAGCTTGCCAAAAGGTATCTCCGGCAGCTATTCGACCGGACAGCCGCTCTTGACGAGAGTATCGAGAACTTCATCTTCCGTATTGCGGGCGTGGCGATGTGGGCCATCCTGCTACTGACCGCCGTCAACGAACTGGGAATAAACGTCACTGGCATCGTCGCCGCACTTGGCATTGTTGGTCTGGCGGTCGCCTTCGCGTCGCAGGACACGATGGAGAACATTATCGCCGGCATCTTCATCATCATCGACCGGCCGTTCCGCGAAGGGGAACGCATCCTGCTGCCCAAAAAAATCGGCGGCCTCTACAGTAGCTGGGGCGACGTGCAGGAAATCGGCCTGCGCACCACCACCGTCCGCTCGACCGACGGCGTAATGCTAACTATCCCCAACAAGCAGCTGACCAAGGACGCGGTCGCCAACTTCAGCCACCGCCGCGACATGCAGTTGCGCGTGCGCATCCGGCTCGGCCTCACGCCGACATGGGGCAACGTTACGAAAGCCGAAGCAATCGTCAAGGATATCGCGAAAAATCACCCAGATATCTGCCAGGAAAAACCGAAGCCACCGGAAGCGGTCCTGCGCGATTTTGGGGACCAGGACGTAATCATGGAAATCCGCTACTACGTCGAGAATGCCCAGCGGATGCGTCCCTCGAAATCGTTCTTCGTCACCGAAATCCTGCGGCGCTTCGAGGAGGAGAAGGTTACGCTGGCATTCCCGGTGCGCATCAACATGAACAGCGACGTAAAGCTCGAAGACCGGGGCTTCTGAGTTCAGGACACGCATGGCTCCATTGATACCCGAGGAGATCGAGCATTATATTTCTGCCCACACGACTTCGCAGGGCGAGTTGCTTGAGCGGCTGCACCAGGAGACGCAGGCCCGCATGGCAAATCCCGGGATGATGGTGGGAGCGACCGAAGGGCGCTTGCTCACAATCCTAGCCCGACTCTGTAACGCTCGGCTGGCCGTAGAAATCGGAACTTTCACAGGCTACTCGGCACTCTGTATTGCCGAGGGGATGGCGGATGACGGTAAATTGGTCACCTGCGATATTGACCCCGATGCGGTCGCTATCGCGCAGCGCTATTTTGCCGAGAGCCTGTATGGCCACAAAATCGAGCTGAAGCTGGGGGCGGCCCTCGAGAGTCTGGATACTCTGGAACCCCTTATCGACTTCGCGTTCATCGATGGTGACAAGGAGAACTATCTCGCCTACTGGGAGAAACTGGTGCCGATGATGCGGACAGGTGGCCTCATCGTCGTTGATAATGTACTGTGGAGTGGAAAGGCACTCAACCCCGTCAAGCCCAGTGACTGGGCCATATCTGAACTCAATGCACACGTGGTCAAGGACGAACGGGTGGAGGCAGTCATGCTTTCGGTGCGCGACGGTATTACCGTTGCCCTGAAACGTTAGTCTGGTCCGGGTGGAATCTCCGATGACAGTCTGGTAGACGGGGGGGAAGACAGGCTTAAATCGCACGGCAGGCTCGCCTGCCGGAGTAATAATGAGCTTCACAGTCCCCAACCTGCCGTACGCTTTCGACGCACTCGAGCCCCATATCGACGCGCGCACGATGGAAATCCACCACGACAAGCACCACGCCGCCTATGTCAACATGCTTAACGGCGCGGTCGAAGCCGCCGGCGACGCCTGCGCCGGCAAGTCCGTCGAAGAACTGATTTGCAACCTTGACGAGGTGCCGGAAGCGCAGCGCGGCGCGGTGCGCAACCATGGCGGCGGCCACTTCAACCACTCACTTTTCTGGAGCGTCATGACCGCCGACGGCGGGTCGCCTGGCGGGGAACTGGCCGCGGCCATCGACGCAGCCTTCGGGTCGCTGGACGGCCTCAAGGAAGCGCTGCACAAGGCGGGCATGACCCGCTTCGGCTCCGGCTGGGCATGGCTCTGCTCCGACGGGGGCAAGCTCAGTACCTGCTCGACCGCCAACCAGGATAACCCGCTGATGGGGACGGCGCACGGCGGGCACGACTGTGGCGCCCCCATCCTGGGAGTGGACGTCTGGGAACACGCCTACTACCTGCGCTACCAGAACCTGCGCGGCGACTACCTCAACGCCTTTTTCAACGTCATAAACTGGGCTGAAGTCGACCGGCGCTACGCCGAAACGCTCTGAAACGCGTTATCGCGAGTCGCGTCGGGGTGCCAGCTCCGCAACTAGGTTGCCGAGCAGCAGCGCACCGCCGCCGAGCAGCAGCCAGCCGTTGGCGGTCACCATCCCGTAAGTAATGGCGAGCAGCGTCGCCCAGACCGGCTCGAGCGCGTAGAGTATCGCGGCGCGCACCGGGTCAAGCAGTTTCTGACAGCGGTTCACCAGCAGCAGCGCGACGAACGTCCCGAAGAAGGCGGAGAGCAGCAGCGGCTCCAGGAAGGCAGGGTCGCGCAACAGCCCCCCCAGCGCCGCGGGCTGCGCCAGCATTTGCAGGTTGAGCAGCAGCAACCCCATCAATGCAGCCAGTATGATTGAGCTGAACGTTACCCCAACCGGCGAGACGCGCCGCGTGACAACGTCGGTAGCAATGATGTGGCCCGCGAACAGCAGCGCGCTGAACACCGTGAGCCATTCGGGCCAGTTAAAATGCAATTGCGGCGGACCCTGTATCCAGCCGGCTCCGAAGGTTGCCAGCGCTGCACCGCAGAGCAGCGGTGTCGACTGCAGTCGACCGCGCCAGCCCGCCAGCAGCAGCGCTGTGAAAACGACGTAAAGCGAGGTCAGGAACGCCGATACTGCTGGTGTGAGGTGCGCGATGGCGAGCATCTGGAACAGGAAGCCACTAAAGATGAAGAGCGCCAGCAGCGCTCCGTCGCGCCACACCGCGCGCCCCCGTATGGCGTTGCGCACGCCGGGGAACAACGGCAGCAGCGCGCCGCCAAGCGCGAAGCGCAGCGTCACAAACAGCGTCGCGCCCAGCACACCGGCGCCGTGAGCGTCAGCAACGGTCATGGCGCGCTTGAGCCAGATGAAGGTCCAGCCCCAGATTATCGTGACTGAAAAGAGCGCGAGTGTCGCTTGCCGGGGGTTCAAACCACGCCTTGGTCGAGCATGGCGTTGGCCACCTTCAGGAAGCCGGAGACGTTCGCCCCGACAAGCAGGTCACCGGCGTGGCCGTATTTTTCGGCCGCTGCGTCACACTGTGCGTGAATGCCGGTCATGATGGTGTCCAGCCGGCTGTCAACTTCCTCGCGGCTCCACTCGCTGAAGTAGGCATTCTGCGCCATCTCCAGCGCTGAGACGGCAACGCCACCGGCGTTGGCTGCCTTGGCGGGGCCAAAGGCGATTTTTGCCGCCTGGAAAATTTCGACCGCCTCGGGAGTCGTAGGCATGTTTGCACCCTCGCAGACGGCAAACGTGCCGCCCTTTGCCAGTGCCTTCGCGCCAGCCTTCTCGATTTCGTTCTGCGTCGCGCACGGCAGCGCGATGTCGCACTTAACGGACCACGGCCGCTTGCCGACGTGGTAGCTGGCAGACTTGAATTTCTTCGCGTATTCACTGATGCGGCCGCGACGGGTGTTCTTCAACTCCATTACCCACGCTAATTTTTCTTCATCGATGCCGTCGGGATCATGCACGAATCCCCCGGAATCGGACATCGTCAGCACCTTAGCACCGTATGAGATTGCCTTTTCGGCGCAGAACTGTGCGACATTACCGCTGCCGGAAATCGTGCAGGTTTTCCCAGCAATTTTCTCGCCGCGCGCCTTTAGCATCTCGCGCAGGAAATAGACCTGCCCGTAACCGGTCGCCTCCGGGCGAATCAACGAACCACCCCAGCCGTGCCCCTTGCCGGTCAGCACGCCCTCCCAGCGGCGCGTCAGCCGCTTGTATTGCCCGAACAGATAACCGATTTCGCGACCGCCGACGCCAATGTCGCCGGCCGGGACGTCGATATTGGCGCCGATATGCCGGAACAGTTCGGTCATGAACGACTGGCAGAAGCGCATTACCTCATTATCTGACTTGCCCTTGGGGTCGAAGTCGGAACCACCCTTGCCGCCGCCGATGGGGCGGGTCGTCAGCGCATTCTTGAAAATCTGCTCGAAGCCCAGAAACTTGATGATGCCCAGATTGACGCTGGAGTGGAACCTCAGTCCGCCCTTGTAGGGGCCAATGGCGGAGTTGAACTCGACGCGCATCCCGCGGTTCACCTGCACCCTCCCCTGGTCGTCGGTCCACGGTACACGGAAGGTAATCATGCGCTCCGGCTCGACCAGCCGCTCCAGCACGCAATACTCACGGTATTCCGTATGCAGTTCCAGCACCGGAGTCAGCGATTCCAGCACTTCCCAGACCGCCTGGTGGAACTCGGGCTGGTCCGGGTCGCGGCGTTTGACCTGCTCGAAAACTTCGTTAACGTAGCTCATGTTTACTCACCCGGCTCAGTGCCCGGATAATGGGCGACTCGAACGCTCGTTAAAACACTATTCTTTCTCACTTACAGTATAGGTGTTATATAGGTCGGAGCGCTAACACATTATGAGAAAAATAGTGATTGGCGTTATTGTACTTGGTGTCATCATTACTTTAGCTGGCATTTTAGTTCTTGTAAATATAGAGGATAATACCGTAGAAACCATTGAGGATGGCGTACTTTACGAGGGTGCAGACGGGGAGATGAA
>Ga0310124_10000852_pt1 | contig 21681 bp, 9 predicted proteins | sample CB11b_AW_Bot5_MG_FD_203507 | JGI IMG/M metagenome (GOLD analysis project Ga0310124, IMG submission 203507) | Marine microbial communities from Western Arctic Ocean, Canada - CB11b_AW_Bot5 | ecosystem: Environmental > Aquatic > Marine > Oceanic | place: Canada: Western Arctic Ocean | collected... | reverse complement strand
TCTTTTATTCGTCGAAACTTTGCTTTCCGTCCCTACTATCAAGAAGCCATTCAAGGTAATGAAAATCAATATTTTGCGCTAGGTTCAACGTCTGGGAAGCGAGGCTATTATTATTCTTACCCCGTCTCCTATGCCGCTGAGATTATTGGCGTCATTGTCGTAAAGATGGATTTATCGCTGATTGAAGCAAGTTGGAAAGGCAAACAGAGTTTTTTTGTTGCTGACGATAAAGACCAAATCGTATTCATGTCGAGTAATCCTGAATGGCTGTTCAAAAGCCTTCAGCCGCTGAGCCAAGCACAGCAAGCTCGAATTCAAGAAAGCAGGCAGTATCTCGATACCAAAATAGAAAGCCTTCACTTCTCTGGTAATTTCGAGAGTGCGACTAGCAATATTGAGTCTCCGCACAAGCTCGTCCAAGAGCAATTCTTTAGCTCATCACGCTTCTTAGCCGAACCGAAACTCACCATACGGGTATTTTCTCCGACCCACTTAGTTTGGTGGGATCTGGTGGCTTACCTAGTGGTTTTGAGCCTTATCTTTGCGATTATTTATCTAACGATGCAGCTCAATCACCATCGACAACAAAGGCGTGCCCAAATTGATAGGCTGCAATCTGAAGCCAAGCAAAAGCTAGAGTTTCAAGTGCTTGAGCGCACATCAGAGCTGCATGTCGAGATTAAACATCGTATCGAAACCGAACATGTACTGAGACAAACACAAGACGAACTCATCCAAGCCGCCAAACTGGCGGTGCTAGGGCAAATGTCGGCAAGCATCAGCCATGAGTTGAATAACCCTCTCGCTGCGATTCGCAGTTATGCCGACAACGGCCGACTGTTTCTTGCCAAAGAAAAGCTCGATCGTGTCGATGACAACCTCTCGCGAATCTCGGCGCTCACTGATCGCATGGCGAAAATCAGCCACCAGCTTCGCTCTTTTGCAAAGAAATCCACCGCGGAAGAATTACATACGTTGCAGATACTTCCCGTATTGCACTCGTCAAAAGAACTGATGAAACCACAACTCAAGAGTGAGCGAGTTAAAGTTAACGAACTCCCTGAAAACTTTGATGCTTGCGTGCTCGCCAACACCATTCAATTGGAACAAGTGATCATTAATTTGCTGACCAACGCGATTCAGGCAATGGAACAACAAGACGACAAGCAATTAGCTATTCTGTTAGAGATTAGGGAATCCGACCATCAACAAGCCAGCACCTTGCTGGTTCATATCGATGATAATGGCCCCGGCTTCACTTCCTCTTCGAGCGGAGATTTTTTTGAACCTTTCCATACCACCAAGAAAAACGGACTTGGACTTGGGTTATCGATTTCTCAACAAATAATCCGCGGAATCAACGGCAAGCTAGTTACCGGTCACAGCCCTCAAGGTGGTGCTCGATTCAGCATAGAGTTGCCCCTTGTTGAACAAGAACAAAAAGAAAAAAAACCAACACCCAAACCAAAAACAACAGACTGAGATTAAACCGTTAGCAAGCTAGCTATTGAACAAGCGAGTCAACCAACAAGCAAAAAACTCAGCGATAATCAGAATACAAAGAAGTAAAGGAATCACTATGTGTCACGTCTATTTCATTGATGATGAATCCGATCTAAGAATGGCGATTGAACAGAGCTTTGAGCTCGCCGATATTGAAGCGGAGTTCTTTCCCGATGCCGAATCTGCTCTGCTCGCAATTCAAGAGAACGGCTTACCCCACGTAATCATCACTGATATCTGTTTACCGGGTATTTCCGGGCATGACTTGCTCAACACCGTAATACACAAAGACAAAGAAGTCCCCGTAATCATGATCACTGGCCACGGCGATATCTCCATGGCCGTACAAGCAATCCAAGACGGCGCGTATGACTTCATTGAAAAGCCGTTCGCCAATGAACGTCTAATCGAAACCACTAAGCGAGCGATAGAAAAACGCCAACTTACCCTTGAGAATCTTGAATTGAAGCGCTCTCTCAAGGCCAGTAAAGCGCTTGGACCAAGAATCATTGGTGACACGCAATCAATGACCGAACTGCGTTCTATCATCACCCACGTTGCCGACACTAACGCCGATATTTTGTTGTTTGGTGAGACAGGTACGGGCAAAGAATTAGTCGCACGATCCCTACATGAGCAAAGCAGTCGACGAGAACAAAACTTTGTTGCCGTCAATTGCGGGGCGGTTCCAGAAAATCTGATTGAAAGTGAGTTGTATGGCCATGAAAAAGGCGCATTCACAGGTGCTGAGAGTAAACGCATTGGCAAGTTCGAGTTTGCTCAAGGCGGAACCCTATTCTTAGATGAGATCGAATCCATGCCGATGCAGGCACAAATTCGCCTGTTACGTGTCTTGCAAGAACGCGTCATCGAAAGAGTTGGCTCAAACGGATTGGTCCCACTTGACATTCGAGTAATCGCCGCAACCAAAGTTGACTTGAAAAAGGCAGCTGAAGAAGGAACTTTCAGACAAGACCTTTACTACCGATTGAATGTTGTCACCCTAGATTTACCGCCGTTGAGAAGCCGCCAAGAGGATATCCCAGCACTCTTCCACCACTTCTTACTGGTCGCTGCGGCACGTTATGGCAAAACAGCCCCGGCAATTCCACAGAAAGAACTGCACGAGCTTTTAGCCCACGATTGGCCGGGAAATGTTCGAGAATTACGTAATACTGCAGAGCGTTTTGTGCTTTTAGGTAAGCTTTCTCACTTATCAGACAGCACCACTGAAACTACTCAAGAACTGTCTTTGGCAGAATTGGTATCTGACTTTGAAAAAAACACGTTGAAGCAGGCACTTATTGAATGCAATGGCAGCATAAAAGAGACGATGGAGAGGCTGCAATTACCGAGGAAAACCCTCTACGATAAGATGCAAAAACACCAGCTAACGAAAGAATCTTATAAGGTAGAACCAAACTAAATTAGATTTGGGAGCAAGATCACCTATACTTATTTCAATAACAGGATGTTATGCAATAAATATAATAAGGAAGTCGTTATGGGTGAGAAAACAAAAGTGCCATCGATTACCGATACTTTCGAGATAGATGGTATTTTTTATACTGACAATCACGTCGATCTATACACGCCAGAATTAGAGGCAAAAAGAGCGCTGTATGAGCAGATTGATTCAGGTTCTAGATATGGCAAGATTATCGATGAGGAGGTTTAACCCTCCTCATCACTTCGTTGTTACTTCACTATCTACTTAGTGATGATCTCTGGCCCCATCAACGTGGTCGGTAACCATGTTGATACCCAAGGTACGTAAGTTACGATAATCAAGAACAAGAACATCACGCCAACCCACGGCAACGCTGCTTTTACCACGTTCATCATCGACATCTTCGCGACCCCGGCGGTCACAAACAAATTGAGCCCAACAGGCGGCGTTATCATCCCTATCTCCATGTTCACCACCATCATGATACCTAGGTGAATTGGGTCGATACCCAGTGCAATTGCAATTGGGAATACCAACGGCGCAACGATGATCAGCAAGCCTGATGGCTCCATGAACTGCCCACCAATCAAGAGTAGAACGTTCACCACAATCAAGAAGGTGATCGGACCTAAGCCTGCAGAAAGCATAGACTCAGTGATCATCTGAGGAATGCGTTCCTCTGTCAGTACATGCTTAAGAATCAGAGCATTGGCAATGATAAACAGCAGCATGATCGTCAGCTTACCTGCATCATAGAGCGTGTCTTTGGTATCTTTATGGAAGAAGGTTTGGAACACCTTAACCAAAGCAGGCTTTGTATTCTTCTTGTCAGCGAAAGGCCCCATATCTTTATAGATAAAGTTGGCAATAAAGAACGCGTATACCGCTGCAACAGCCGCCGCTTCCGTCGGCGTAAAGATACCGCCGTAGATACCCCCCAAAATGATGACAATCAGTAGCAGACCCCAACTTGCGTCTTTTGCTGCTGCGAACATCTCACCCCAGCCCACAAACGGCTGTGCAGGAATCTTCTTAATACGTGCTGCAATGTAGATAGCAATCATCAACATCACACCCGCCAACAGGCCAGGAATAACGCCACCGAGGAACATACGACCTACAGATACATCCGTCGCCGCAGCGTAAACAACCATAACAATTGACGGTGGAATCAAGATACCCAAAGTACCCGCATTACAGATAACCCCTGCCGCGAATTCTTTTGTGTAACCGTTTTTGATCATACCAGCGATAACAATACTACCGATTGCTACTACCGTTGCTGGAGACGATCCAGATAACGCTGCGAACATCATACATGCCACAACCGACGCCATCGCTAAACCGCCGCGGAACCAGCCGACCATTGCGATAGCAAAACGGATAATACGTTTCGCCACACCACCGGTTGACATGAAGCTGGAGGCCAAGATAAAGAAAGGGATCGCTAAGAGTGTGTAGTGGCCTGCAAATGCGTTGAACAACGTTTGTGCGACTGAAGCTAATGACGCATCTGAATGCATCAACAAGAATATGACGCTCGATAAACCAAGGGAAATCGCAATTGGTACACCGACCAACATGAAAGCAATTACCATTAAAAATAGAAATAACATTGCCATGATTAGTCTTCCTTATCGTTAGATTTTGTACCCGACTCGTTCGCCTTGTTTTGCTTAGTCGAATCCAATACCGCTGTCGCGTCTTCATCAGAACCCGCTAAAACATCAGCTTTCAATGCATCCAGCTCTTCTTCGGCTTCATGGCCTGCAATCATGCGGTCAAGTTTACCCGTCGCCACTTGATAAGCGATTTGGATGAATCGGAACGTCAGCATTGCCATACCAATCGGCAGCGCCATATAAGGAATAAAACGTGGCAGTTTCTCGTATCGCTCACCTTCATTCAGCCAGTCAGCAAGAAACTGAAGCATCTCTGGCATTGGAATATCATCGGTTTCATACCAAGCTCGCTCGGTCGCGAACGGGTACCAGTAATTCCAAGAACCGATAAGAAGTAGAATTGAAAAGGCCAGGCAGCTTGTAACGGCAATCAACGCATACACTTTACGTAGCTTTTCTGGGGCAAGGTTGATGATCACATCAACACCAATGTGGAAGTGTTTTTTAACGCCATAAGATGCGCCCACTAACACCATCCAAGCGAACATGAACACAGTCAGTTCTAGTGCCCACAAGATATTGCCATTGAATGCGTATCTGAATACAACATTGGCAAAAGTAAGTAGCGTCATTGCGCCAAGGAAAAATGCGATTAATGACTCTTCAATCACATCTGTAACTCTTCCGACTTTGGAAAAAAAAGAGGTTTCCAGTGCTGATTCGCTAGAATTTGGTTGTTCCATTTGAGGATTATCCATAATTGACTCCGCTTATAGTTATTTTAATAAGGAGTGGCGAAATGCACGCCACTCCCTTAGCGGTGTTATTGGTTTGAAGCTAACGCTGCATCGATAAGGTCTGAACCGATGTCTTTTTCAAACTTCTTCCATACTGGTTGAAGTGCAGCTACCCATGCTTCACGCTGTTCAGGCGTAAGTGTACGAACCTCACCACCGGCTTCGATGATGTTATTTTTGTTCGCTAGGTTAACTTTTGAAGATTCTGCATTACGTGTTTCAGAGACTTCTTGAACGATAGTGCCAAGCTGTGTACGTACATCTTCAGGTAGGTCTTTCCAGAAGTCGTTTGACGTTACAACTAGGTAATCCAAGATACCGTGATTGGTTTCAGTTACGCCGTCTTGTACTTCAAAGAACTTCTTACCGTAGATGTTTGACCATGTGTTCTCTTGACCATCGATAACCTTAGTTTGCAGGCCACCATAAACTTCTTTGAAAGACATCTTCTGTGGGTTAGCGCCTAGTTGTTCAAACTGAGCCACCAATACGTCTGATGCTTGAACACGGAATTTCAAACCTTCCGCGTCTTCAGGGTTGATAAGAGGCTTATTCGCCGACATCTGTTTCATGCCATTGTGCCAAAACGCTAGACCTTGAAGACCACGACGCTTCATCGCATTCTTCAGTTTTTCGCCAGATTCTGAGTTTTGGAAACGGTCAACGGCTTCTACGTCTTCAAATAGGAAAGGAAGGTCAAAAATGCGGTATTTCTTAGTGAACTTCTCAAATTTAGACAACGATGGCGCCGCCATTTGAACATCACCATTTAACAGGGCTTCCAGTACCTTATTATCATCGTAAAGTGTTGAGTTAGGGAAAACTTGCATACAAGCTTTGCCATTCATTTCCGTGTTTACTCGCTCTTCCAGTAAAGAAGCGGCAATGCCTTTCGGGTGCTTATCGGTATTGGTTACATGACTGAATTTAATCACGATTTCACCTGGATCACAGTTTGCAGCAGCATTAAAACTTGTGAGCGCCAGAGCAGAGACAGACAGCAGGGTAAGAGGCTTAAACATTATTATTCTCCTTAGTAAACAAAACAGCCCTTCAATGGGAACTGCGTGCTTTCACTAAGGCAATTAGCGCGCCACATTGACACAAATCATTAACAACCCTTTAACTATAAGGCTTCATGATATCTGCCTGCTGCACTCGCCAACTCGCTGCAAAAATCAATGGGTGGGAAATGACACATAGAATATTTGTAAATGGGTGGGAGTTGACCAACGTATCACTAATGGATACGACCGAATGAGGTCTGACCAAGAGCCACATTGCCGATGATGCCTTGAAGTAATTTCGACCTATCCTGTAGAGTGCTGCACAACTTAGTCAGATTTACAGCCCCACTACTTACCAAGAGTTGATACTAATGAGTCAGATCTACCATCACCCAGTACAAATTTACTATGAAGATACCGATCACTCAGGTGTGGTTTATCACCCTAACTTTCTAAAATACTTTGAGCGTGCGCGCGAACATGTCTTGGGTAGCGATAAACTGGCGGAATTGTGGAACGAGCACGGACTAGGTTTTGCGGTCTATAAAGCCAACATGACTTTTCAAGATGGTGTTGAATTCGCTGAGATCTGCGACATCCGAACCTCTTTTGAACTTGATGGCAAATACAAAACGCTATGGCGACAAGAAGTGTGGCGTAAAGATGCAACCAAACCCGCGGTGATTGGTGATATCGAAATGGTCTGTTTAGACAAAGACAAGCAACTGCAGCCCGTGCCTGCTGAAGTATTAAAAGCGATGCTTGGCGAAACGAGTTAATTTTGCCTCACCAAACTAGCTTAAAGGAGATGAGACGACGAAAAGGTTCTCATCTCTATCTGCATGGGTAGCAAATTCCCACCAAGAGTCACGGCGAAACGATACTGGTCATCTAATCGACCCAAGCAACATTGCCAATCTGTAGAAATATCGTCTTGTTGATAAGAATCCAAATCCAACCCAATCCCGCTATCTAGCCTGATTTCGCGATACAATCTAATTTCATCCTGCAAGTTTGGCTGAAAATCCGAAGCGTGAATTGGCAATGTTTGCTCCGTCAGATTGGAGAATTCGAACGAAAAGCTTCGCAACGATGTGGCTAGCCCCTTACCCGTCGCTTTGATGTACGACTCTTTCAACGCCCACAGATCGAAAAAACGCTCTCTCTGTTCTTCTTTGCTGAGCTCAAGTAAATCCGCCAATTCTTTATCTGAAAAGTAGTGCTTCATGATCGAGTCGATATTGGTCGAACTCCTTGCGTGTTCAATATCAACACCCAATTGAACTTGCTTCCCTTCTCTCTGGCAAACTGCAATCAACAAATGTTCTTTGCTATGACTAATATTGAAATTTAACCCCGTCTTGAGTTGCTGTTTGGCGACTAAACTTGGCTTTCCTTTCTCGCCATATTCAAAGCGCCACGCTTCAGGCATCAAATCAGCATAGCGAGACAGCACCTTTCTTAGGTAATTTCGAACATACAGAGCCTGAATTTGAGATGAGGGCATTCGATAGCGCTCAACTTTAGCTATCTCATCGGCTGTCAGTCTCTTTTTGAGCTGCGATACATTGTCTGGCTGGTCATTTAAATTACTCAGAGAACATAGCCACAAATCAACAACGGAAGTTTTCATTTAACTCGAACTCACTTCTAGAAATCACTCTTCAAAACACGATTGGAACAACCAAATCGAACAAATTTAACTCATCTATGATTTAAGTGAAACCTAGAGAATACGGGAGGGAAACACCCTTCATATACGGGCTTAAAACCAATTTCTCAAATAATAACAAATTAAAACACAGATCACACTTAGCCTTGCACAAGAGGCATCCATTAAATGTTACTTACAAAAACATGACATAGATCTCACCAAATCAAAATATAGAGTAAAAACACTAAATAACAACTCATAACCATTAATTATCAACAAGTTAATGAAATTGAAAATGCAAAAATCAAAACCATACCAAATTCATCTGGTCTGAACAGATCATAGTGGCCTCTCGGAGCATTGTATCAATAAGTCACCTCGGGTAGCCTGCTCAACCATTAAACAAATTCACACGTTTTCTTTGCGGTTACCGACTTTTCATTTAGTCAGACTTTGAACAGGATTTTAATGGACATCGCCTCAACATTTGAATGCCACCGTCGCGCATGAAACACCTCCCCTACTCTCGTAAGTCAACGCACTTCGAAAGCCTAATTTCTATCTGGTTGCCGCCACTCAGCAACCTGAATTTTCAGCTGCGCTTCCCTAAATCTGTTTCAGATTTTCTTTCTTTAATTTTAAAAGCGCAGCCTCAAAACACGACATCACTTTCTGTGATTTCTAGTGGAGACTCATAATGAGCCAACCCGAGACAAATACACCGGAATCAGTCGACGATTCTCGACTGAATAAACGCCTTAAAGACATGCCTGTTGCAATCGTTGGTATGGCGAGCATGTTTGCGAACTCTCGTTACCTGAATAAATTTTGGGATCTTATCAGCGAAAAGATCGATGCGATTACTGAAGTACCAGATACGCACTGGCGTCCAGAAGATTACTACGACTCAGATCGTACTACGCCAGACAAGTCTTACTGTAAGCGCGGTGGTTTCATCCCAGAAGTGGACTTCAACCCTATGGAGTTCGGTCTTCCGCCAAATATCCTAGAACTGACTGATACGTCGCAGCTGCTTTCTCTGATCGTTGCAAAAGAAGTACTTGAAGATGCCAAGCTGCCTGAAGGCTACGATCGCGATAAGATCGGTATCACGCTCGGTGTTGGTGGTGGTCAGAAGATCGCTCAAAGCCTAAATGCTCGTCTGCAATACCCTGTTTTGAAAAAAGTCTTCAAGAGCAGTGGCATCAACGACGAAGACAGCGAAATGCTGATCAAAAAGTTCCAAGACCAATACATCCACTGGGAAGAGAACTCATTCCCTGGTTCATTAGGTAACGTAATTTCAGGTCGTATTGCTAACCGCTTTGACCTTGGTGGCATCAACTGTGTAGTAGATGCTGCGTGTGCAGGTTCTCTAGCCGCAATGCGCATGGCTCTGAGCGAGCTGGTTGAAGGCCGCAGCGAAATGATGATCACAGGTGGTGTGTGCACTGATAACTCGCCAACTATGTACATGAGTTTCTCTAAAACACCTGCATTTACCACCAATGAAACCATTCAACCTTTCGACATCGACTCAAAAGGCATGATGATTGGTGAAGGCATCGGTATGGTTGCTCTGAAGCGCTTAGAAGATGCAGAACGCGATGGCGACAGAATCTACTCAGTAATTAAAGGTGTCGGTTCTTCTTCGGATGGCAAGTTCAAGAGTATTTACGCACCTCGCCCTGAAGGACAAGCAAAAGCACTAAAACGTGCTTACGATGATGCTGGTTTCGCACCGCACACGCTTGGCCTATTAGAAGCGCACGGTACAGGTACAGCAGCGGGTGATGTTGCTGAATTTGGAGGCTTAAACTCGGTATTCAGTGAGAACAATGAAGAGAAGCAACACATTGCGTTAGGCTCTGTGAAATCTCAAATTGGTCACACCAAATCAACCGCGGGTACTGCAGGTTTAATCAAAGCTGCATTAGCACTGCACCACAAAGTACTGCCGCCAACGATCAACGTATCGGCTCCGAATCCTAAACTGGATATCGAGAACTCTCCGTTCTACCTAAACACACAAACGCGTCCTTGGATGAAACGTGTCGACGGCACACCACGCCGTGCAGGTATCAGCTCATTCGGTTTTGGTGGCACTAACTTCCACGTTGTATTGGAAGAGTACACACCAGAGCACGCTCGCGGTGACAAATACCGTCAGCGCCAAGTGCCGCAAACGCTGTTATTCAGCGCAGAATCTCGTCAAGCACTGATCAATGAGCTCAAGCAGGTTTCAACTCAAGCTGCAGACGCTGCGTTCAAACTGGAAGCGCTTGCTGAACAACACGCTCTACGCGAAGTTGATGCTAAGCATGCTCGTATTGGTTTAGTTGTCACTGACCAAGCAGACCTTCAAGCGCAACTGACTCAAGCGGTTTCTATGCTTGAGAGCCAAACCAAAACACATTGGCAGATGCCAAACGGTACTAGCTACCGTGAATCAGCACTGATTGCTGAAAACGGTGCTGGTAAAGTGGCTGCATTATTTGCAGGTCAAGGTTCGCAATACCTAAACATGGGTCGCGAGCTTGCTTGTCATTACCCTGAGATGCGTCAACAGCTTGCTCAAGCGGATCAGGTATTTGGTCAACACAAGAAAACGGCTCTGTCGCAAATTCTGTTCCCAATTCCAACCTTCACACCAGAAGCAACCAAAGCTCAAGAAGCGGTGCTAACCAACACGGCCAATGCGCAAAGTGCGATTGGTACTGTGTCTATGGGTCAGTTCGACATCATGACTCAAGCTGGCTTCAAAGCCGACATGGTCGCAGGCCACAGCTTTGGTGAGCTAAGCGCACTATGTGCATCGGGTGTTATCTCGCAAGACGATTACTACCAGCTAGCTTTCGCTCGTGGCGATGCGATGGCGGCGACACCAGAACAAGGCGACAGCGGTACTATGTTTGCGGTCATCCTAGACGCAGACAAGCTTCCAGCCGTTGAAAGCTGCATCAGCCAATTCGAAGGTGTGAGCATTGCCAACTACAACGCTCCGACTCAATTGGTTATTGCAGGTCCAACAGCAACCGTTCAACAAGCAGCACAGGCGCTAACAGAACAAGGCTTCAAAGCGATTGCTCTGCCAGTATCTGGTGCTTTCCACACACCACTTGTTGCTCACGCTCAAAAGCCATTTGCTGCGGCAATTGATAAAGCTTCATTCAGCGCTCCAACGCTGCCGCTTTACTCAAACGCAACAGGCAAGCTGCACAGCAAAGACGCGAAAGCGATTAAGAAAGCATTCAAACAGCACATGCTGCAATCGGTTCGTTTCAGCGAACAAATTGAAGCGATGTACGAAGCAGGCGCGCGCGTATTCGTTGAGTTCGGTCCGAAAAACATTCTTCAAAAGCTGGTTGAAAAAACATTGGCTGATAAGAACGAAGAGCTTTACGCAATCAGCATCAACCCAAGCCCTAAAGGCGACAGTGACCAACAGCTTCGTTTAGCTGCGGTTCAACTGTGCGTGGCAGGTGTTTCATTAGACAACATTGACCCTTACCAAGCTGACATTGCTGAACCTGCGAAGGCATCACCAATGAACATCAAGCTGAATGCAACCAACTACATCAGCCCTGCTACTCGTAAGAAAATGGATCAATCATTGGCTTCGGGCAACGTCACCGAAAAGACTGAGATTGTTGAAGTGAAAGTTGAAGTCGAGAAAATCGTGGAAAAAGAAGTGATTAAAACAGAAATCGTTGAAGTACCTGTGGCTGCTCCTCAAGCTTCAAATGTACAACCGTCAGTTGCTCCAGCACCAAGTGTGCAAGTAGCAACAGCAGCTCAGCAGCCTCAAATGGCGCAACCTGCACCAGCGACTATTCAGCCAGCAGCTCAAGTAACAGTTGATGAGTCTTCACTGCAATCGTTCTTCAATGCTCAACAACAAGCAGCAGAAGTACATCAGCAATTCTTGGCGATTCCTCAGCAATACGGTGACACGTTCAACACCCTAATGTCTGAGCAAGCGAAAATGGCAACAGCAGGCGTAGCAATTCCAGAGAACCTGCAACGTTCTATGGAAATGTTCCACCAGCACCAAGCTGAAACGCTAAAAGCTCACGCTCATTACCTAGAGATGCAAGCACACAGCAACAACTCAGCACTTAATATGCTGACGCAAGGTTCAGTACAAACGGCACAACCAACCTTCGTTGCTTCTGTAAATGCTCAGCCAGCGATTCAAGCTCCAGCTCCAGCTACTCTAACTACTACTCCAGCAGCTATCGTTCAACAGCCTGTAGCTCAAGTACAAGCGACTGCTGTACAAGCCGCGCCAGTTCAAGCTCAGTCTGTTCAAGTTACGCCAGTACAGAAAGCAGCTCCTGCACCACAAGTAGCGGCTCAAGCGGCAGCGCCTGTTGCAGCTCAGCCTGTGCCAGTTAAAGCACAACCAGCTCCTGTAGTTGCACCAGTAGCAGTACAATCAGCAGATGCTGAAAAAGTGATGCTAGAAGTGGTCGCTGAGAAAACGGGTTACCCAACGGAAATGCTTGATCTAGAAATGGACATGGAAGCAGACCTTGGTATCGACTCAATCAAACGCGTAGAGATTCTTGGTACCGTTCAAGACGAAATGCCAAACCTACCTGAGCTGAACCCTGAAGATTTAGCTGAGTGTCGTACTCTTGGCGAAATCGTTACTTACATGAACAGCAAGATGCCAGCATCAGCGCCTGTAGCAGCACAACCAAGCGCAACCGCTCCTGTTCAAGCAGCTAACGGTCTTGATGCGAAAGTCGTTCAACAAACCATGCTAGAAGTGGTTGCTGAGAAGACAGGTTACCCAACTGAAATGCTTGATCTAGAAATGGATATGGAAGCAGACCTTGGTATCGACTCAATCAAGCGTGTTGAGATTCTTGGTACGGTTCAAGATGAACTGCCTACTCTTCCGGAGCTAAACCCTGAAGACTTAGCTGAGTGTCGCACTCTTGGCGAAATCGTTGACTACATGAACAGCAAGCTTCCGGCTTTGGCACCTGTAGTCGCTCAAACTGCAGCAACTTCAGTTCAAGCAGCTAGCGGTTTAGATGCGGCTGTCGTTCAGAAAACCATGTTAGAAGTAGTCGCAGAGAAGACGGGCTACCCGACTGAAATGCTAGATCTAGCAATGGATATGGAAGCTGACCTTGGTATCGACTCAATCAAGCGTGTTGAAATTCTAGGTACGGTTCAAGACGAGCTACCGACTCTTCCAGAGCTAAACCCTGAAGACCTCGCTGAGTGTCGTACTCTAGGCGAGATAGTCGACTACATGAACAGCAAACTTCCAGCTTCTGCTCCAGTAGCGGCTCAAGTATCTGCACCTACGCAAGCAGTATCAAATGGTTTAAACGCGGAGCAAGTTCAAAGCACAATGCTGAGCGTAGTGGCTGATAAAACAGGCTACCCAACAGAAATGCTTGATCTAGCAATGGACATGGAAGCAGACCTTGGCATCGACTCAATCAAACGTGTTGAGATCCTTGGAACAGTTCAAGACCAGCTACCAACATTGCCAGAGCTAAACCCTGAAGATCTAGCTGAGTGTCGTACTCTGGGTGAAATCGTTGACTACATGAATAGTAAGCTAGGCGCTACTGCTACTACGAGTACAGAAGTCGCTGCAGCAACTGTAGAAAGCACGAGCAACGACCTAAATCCTGCTCATGTTCAATCAACCATGATGGAAGTGGTTGCCGACAAAACTGGCTACCCAGCAGAAATGCTCGACCTAGCGATGGACATGGAAGCAGACCTTGGTATCGACTCAATCAAACGTGTTGAGATTTTAGGTACAGTTCAAGACCAGCTACCAACGCTGCCAGAACTAAACCCTGAAGACTTAGCTGAGTGTCGTACGCTTGGTGAAATCGTTACTTACATGCAAAGCAAGCTATCCGCTGCTGCACCCGTAGCGACTCCAAAAGCTGAATCAGTAACGCCTATCGCAGAAACAGCGACAGCGGAACTTCCTCCACACAATGAGGTAGCGCTAAAAAAGCTACCAGCGGCAGATAAACTCGTCGATTGTTTCTCAAAAGACGCTTGCGTCGTGATCACAGATGATGGTCACAACGCTGGTGTTCTAGCAGAAAAGTTGACCGCTAACGGCATTCAAGTTGCCGTAGTGCGTAGTGCCCTTTCTGCCGCGTCACCTTTAAACAGTGAAATCGCAAGCTACACACTCAACAGCGTCGATGATGCTGGTGTGACTGCAGTTATTAACGACATCGAAGCAGACCTTAAAACGTCAAACAAAGTGATTGCTGGCTTCATTCATTTACAAGCTATCGTTGATGCGAAACAAAGCAACGAGCAAGCGGTTAACTTGAATGCAGACTCCAGAGCTTCACTAACCACAGCGTTCTTATTCGCGAAGCACCTAAATGGCCAACTGAATGCCGTTTCTGGTCGTAGTGTGTTCTTCACACTAAGCCGTATCGATGGTGGCTTTGGTTACCTAGATACTAAGCAACTAGCGAATGCAGAACTCAACCAAGCCGCGTTGTCTGGTCTAACTAAGACACTGAGCCATGAATGGTCAAACGTGTTCTGCCGCGCATTGGATGCTGACGCTTCTATTGATGCTCGTCACCTAGCTGAAGCTATCACAGGTGAACTGTTCGATATCGATACCAACACGGTTGAAATCGGCCTTAGCCATGCAGAAAACGGGGAATCTGGTCGTGCAACATTGATTGCGGCAACACCAGGAGCTACACAAACGAAGAACAAAGGCGCTCAACTCACCAAGAGCGACAAAGTTCTCGTAACTGGTGGCGCTAAAGGCGTGACGTTTGAATGTGCACTGACGCTTGCTAAGCAATGTAAGTCTCACTTCATTCTTGCAGGTCGTAGTAAGCATATTACTTCAGATGAGCTACCTCAGTGGGCACAAGGCAAGCAAGAGAAAGAGCTAAAACCAGCGGCTATTGCTCACCTACAAGCAACAGGTGACAAACCAACGCCAAAGAAAGTTGATACCTTGCTAAAACCTGTATTGAGCAGCCTTGAAATCAACGCAGCACTTGCCGCTTTCAACGAGATTGGCGCGAGCGCTGAATACCTAAGTCTAGATGTATCGAACCATGAGTCAGTAGCGAAAACGCTGGCGAATTTCGAAGGCATCACAGGTCTGATCCACGGTGCAGGCGTACTGGCTGACAAGCACATTCAAGATAAAACACTTGATGAACTGAACATGGTTTACGGCACGAAAGTGGGCGGGCTAGAAGCGGTTCTTGGTGGTCTTGATAGCAGCAAGCTAAAACTGATTGCGATGTTCTCTTCGGCGGCGGGTTTCTACGGAAACACTGGCCAAAGTGATTACTCGATGTCTAACGAGATCCTAAACAAAGCGGCTCTACAACTGTCTGCGCGTAACCCTCAAGCGAAAGTGATGAGCTTCAACTGGGGACCATGGGACGGTGGCATGGTCAACGCAGCACTGAAACGTATGTTCACAGAGCGCGGCGTGTACGTAATTCCTCTTCAGGCAGGTGCAGAGCTGTTTAGTTCTCAACTACTGAACGAAACTGGCATTCAATTGCTGGTTGGCACGAGCATGCAAGGTTCTGACAACAAGGAAGCTGCTGTAAAAAAGCTTAATGCGGAGTCTGTGCATCTTGCAAAGAGTCCGCTGAATACAAGCATCACTGTGACACGTCATCTTGATCCGAAGGCATTACCTTTCATTCAAGATCACTGCATTGCAGGTAACCCAGTGTTACCGACAGTGTGTGCCATCCAATGGATGCGTGAAGTCGCAGAGCAACTGTTAGGGGTGAACGTTAGCGTTCACAACTACAAACTGCTTAAGGGTGTGATTTTTGATACTGATGAAGTGCTAGAGCTAACGCTTGTCTTGTCTGCAGACACTAAAAAGCCGTCTTCTGATGCTAAATCAAAAGATCAGCTAAAAGCGGTGATCAGTTGCCAAGGGCGACCACAGTATCAAGCTCAGTTGCAAGTTGCCTCTGTGCAAGTATCTGAAGATGTTCAACAAGCGTCAGTAGAACGCTTTGAGGCCAACACTTCAGCACCTGTAACAACGGCACAAGCTCTATACAGTGACGGCACTCTGTTTCATGGACCAAGATTGCAAGGTATTACTTCAGTGGAACGCTTTGACGACTTAGGCTTATTGGCTCAGTGCCAACTACCTCAGATTGAAAACAGCGACTGCGGATCATTTATTCCGAAGCAAGGTTTTGGTGATAGCCAGCCATTCGCGGAAGATTATTTACTGCAAGCCATGCTGGTATGGGCTCGATTGAAATACGGCGCGGCAAGCCTACCGTCTGCAATCGGTGAGTTTGTTTGTTACGCACCGATGCACAATGGCGACCAAGGTTGGCTAGAGCTGAGCGTGATAAAAAGCACGGCTCGTTCGCTGCAAGCTGATATCTCGCTTTACCACCAAGATGGTCGTTTAAGCGCGGTAATGAAAGGTGCCAAAGTCACCATCAGCAAGAGCTTAAATGACGCATTTTTACCAAAATCTAGCTCAGCAGTGTCGAAGAAAGAGGCGACTAAGAACCCAGAAAAGGAGCAATTGTCATAGTGACTGTTCCTACTAATAAAGCGATGCCATTGCGCATCGCTCTTTTAGCTCAGCCAGCAAACGCGGTTGAGCTTTCTGCCGACTTATCACCTTCGCTTCCAGAGATGGTTACTGTTGTGGTTGATGGCAATTTTAATCAAGCACTTAGCCGTGCTATTGAGACTGTAAATCAAGGCACTGCTGTTAAACTCTGTTTGGATTCTCACTCACCATCATTGTTGATGTTAAGTGCGCTGAATGCTGCTCAGAATAAGATTCACCCACACGCGAATTTGGCGGGCTTTGTTGAAGCTCTCGATCTAGATAATGGAGATAGCGTTCAGCTTGCTCTGGATATGTCACGCCGCCCCGCTTCAGATTTAAGCCATCAACAACAATACTCAACCCTATCTGCTTCGCAGCAGTTTAATGAGTTGTTGAATATGATTGAGGCAATATCGAGCCGTTCATTGCCGAGCCATTCATTACCTAACCATTACTGGTTCACTGAGCCGAACAAAGCACGTGTTGCTGCGTTAACCTTCAGCGAAGAAAACCAGAAATCCACCAGCCTGATATTGACTCAAGCGACCGGTTTGCACGAACCAAAACCATTGCTATCCAGCGAACGTTTGATGTTTGTGGTTTCTGGCTGCGAGCAAACTGAATTGGTTTCTCAGTTAACCTCGTTAAGAGTGGAGCTTCAATGCGTTAACGAAGCGGCAGACAGCGAACTTGCTATCGCCACCCTGATGCATTCAAACCTAAGTCACTTCCAAAGCGTTCAGCACAATGCTGGCCGTGGGGCGAACATAGTGATTCAAGCCGCTTCAATTGATGCTGCAATACAAGAGATCACAGCGCTAGAAAATGCGTTGCCAAAAGTAATTGCTGACAATAGCCAATACAAAACGCCAGCGGGCAGTTGTTTCTCACCGAAGCCTCAAAGCAAAGGTGGCGTTGCATTTGTTTACCCTGGTGTTGGCACGGTTTATCCCGGTATGTTGCGCGAATTTCACCACCATTTCCCACAGTTATTTGCTCGCTTAGAACGCGAAGGTAACTTGAAAGAGATGCTACAGGCTGAAAAAACCTACGCTGACGACGCGCAAGAAATGTCGCTCAGTGAGCTGGCAATTGCAGGTGTGGGCAGTAGTTATCTGTTAACACAACTACTGTGTGATGAATTCAAAGTGCAGCCAGACTTCGCCTTGGGTTACTCCAAGGGTGAAGCTTCCATGTGGGCGAGCTTGAATGTTTGGAAAAACCCACATGCGCTGATTGAGATGACTCAAACTAGCCCTATTTTCACGACGGCTATTTCTGGCGAACTCACCGCAGTACGTCAAGATTGGCAGCTGAACGGCGACGAAAGCATCCAATGGAATAGCTTTGTGGTTCGAAGTGATGCACAAGCGATTGAGGCTCTGTTACCAGAATTCCCACGCGCTTATCTCGCTATCATCCAAGGTGACACTTGCGTACTGGCAGGTTGTGAAAGCACCTGTCGTGCATTGCTCAAGAAACTGGGTAAACGTGGCATTGCCGCTAACCGTGTTACCGCAATGCACACTACACCAGCATTGAGCCAACATAGCCAAGTGCGTGAGTTTTACACGCAACCACTGTTCGACGAATTGCCAAAGCATATCCGCTTTATCAGCGCAGCAGGTCTACCGACTGGCGCACCAATCAATATAGACAGCGACAGCATCGCCCTTTCGATTGCCGACACCTTCTGTTCAACGTTAGATTTCACCGCGTTGATCCAAAGTGCACGTCAACAAGGTGCGCGTCTGTTTGTCGAAGTAGGTGCCGATCGTCAAACCAGCACATTGATCGACAAGATCAATCGTAGCGACAACGTAGCCGACCAATACTGCACAATCGCTTCCAATGCCAAAGGCGGTGACGATGTTGTCACGCTCATCAAATGCATTGGTCAGCTCATTACTCAACAAATTCCACTGTCTGTCGAGCCACTTATTCAAGGGCTAGAACAACAGATCACCACCGCTAAGCAATTAAGTGGTGTGTTTCAAGGCAGCGCAGTGAATCATCAAGGAGAGCTAGTATGAGTTCTCAATCGAAGCCATCTCAATATCAAGCTCAAGCTCAGAACAAACAGCAAGTGAAGTGCAATAAGATCGCGATTGTCGGTATTGCTAACCAATACCCAGAAGCGGATACGCCAAAAGATTTTTGGCAAAACTTGCTGAATAAAAAAGATTCTCGAACCACATTAAGCGCTGAAAAGTTAGGAGCTAAACCTGAAAGCTATCAGGGCGTGCAAGGCGAATCAGACCGCTTTTACTGTGACAAAGGCGGCTACATCGAAAACTTCAATTTCGATAGCAATGGCTACCGCTTAACAGCAGAATCGTTCAACGGCGTAGATCAAAGCTTCCTATGGGCTTTGGATACCAGTCGTAAGGCTTTAACCGACGCAGGTATTGATCTGAATGCCGATGTTTTAGAGCGCACAGGCGTGATCATGGGTGCCCTTTCGTTCCCAACGACACGCTCAAACGACTTGTTTCTGCCGATGTATCACTCAGTGGTCGAGAAAGCACTTAAAGATAAATTGGCTAATGACCAATTTTCACTGCTACCAACCAATGAAACCGCGCAAGATCTCAACCCTATCAATGGCGCTGCAGCACACAACGCCTCTAAGTTAGTGGCTGATGCGCTAGGTTTAGGCAACGTGCAACTTAGCCTAGATGCGGCATGCGCAAGCTCAGTGTATTCATTGAAGTTAGCGTGTGATTACTTGAACACGGGCAAGGCCGACATGATGTTGGCAGGCGCGGTATCAGGTGCTGACCCATTCTTTATCAACATGGGTTTTTCGATCTTCCACGCTTACCCTGACCACGGTGTTTCGGTTCCGTTTGATAGCAACAGTAAAGGTCTGTTTGCTGGCGAAGGTGCCGGTGTTTTAGTCCTAAAACGCTTAGCTGATGCAGAACATGATGGCGACAATATCTATGCAGTTGTCAGCGGTATTGGCTTGTCGAACGATGGCCGTGGCCAGTTCGTATTAAGCCCAAACAGCAAAGGACAAGTCCAAGCCTTTGAACGCGCTTACGAGGCTTCAAACCTAACACCAGACAGCATTGAAGTGATTGAGTGTCACGCAACTGGCACACCATTAGGTGACAAGGTTGAGTTAACCTCAATGGAGCGTTTCTTTGCTGACAAATTGAATGGTTCTAACCCGCCATCGATTGGCTCTGCGAAGTCAAACCTCGGCCACTTACTGACTGCGGCGGGTATGCCGGGGATCATGAAGATGATCTTTGCGATGAAAGAAGGCGTGCTTCCTCCAAGTATTAATTTGGACAAACCACTGTCTTCACCAGAAGGTTTATTTGGTTCACAGACCCTACCAACACAGGTTCAACCTTGGCCAAGTAAAGCGGGTAACTCAGAGCGCTGCGCGGGTGTTTCTGTATTTGGTTTCGGTGGTTGTAACGCTCACTTACTGCTTGAAGCGTATTCAGACACGAGTCATGTAACCCAGACTTTAGAGTCGGCATCTCCAAGCCTACAACCGTCTAATTTATGCATTACTGGCCTCGCGTCTCACTTCGGTTCTCTGCAAAGTATCAACGCGCTGAGCACTGCAATTGAAACCAACAACGATGCTTTCATTGCTTTGCCTAAGAAACGCTGGAAAGGCTTAGACCAACATCCAGAACTACTGAATCAGTTTGGTTTACACGGCATTCCAAACGGAGCATACATCGATCAATTCGATCTCGATTTCCTGCGCTTTAAAGTGCCGCCTAATGAAGATGACCGTTTGATCTCTCAGCAGTTGTTACTGATGAAAGTTGCAGACGAAGCCATCAAAGATGCCAAGCTTGTAGCAGGCCAAAAGGTTGCAGTACTCGTTGCGATGGAAACAGAGCTTGAGATGCACCAATTCCGTGGACGCGTAAACCTGCATAGCCAACTGGCTGACAGCTTTGCCAACATGGGTATTGAGCTAACACAAGACGAATACCAATCGCTAGAAACCATCGCGATGGACAGTGTGATGGACGCAGCCAAGCTGAACCAATACACCAGTTTCATCGGCAACATCATGGCTTCGCGTATCTCTTCATTGTGGGACTTTAACGGCCCTGCCTTTACGATTTCAGCCGCTGAACAGTCAGTTGCTCGTTGTATCGATGTCGCGCAAAACCTCATGTCGCAAGAATCCATGGACGCAGTCGTGATTGCAGCCGTCGACCTAAGCGGCAGTGCGGAACATGTGATTCTCAAGAACAGCGTGAGCCCAGTGTCACTTTCTCCAAAGTTCGGCCAACCGCAAGACGGCAATTGGAATGTCGGCGAAGGCGCAGGTGCAATTGTTCTTGTTGAAGAGAGTCAAGTAGCGAGCAACCAAGATACGGCTTACGGCAGCATCAACGCATTGGCCTTTGGTTCAAGCGAGAATAACAACGCCGTTGCTGATGAGTTACTGACTCAAGTCGGTATGAGCTCGAACGATGTTTCTCTGCTTGAGCTTAACCATGCACCAGAGTCTTCGTCATATCAGTCTTCGTCTCTAAGTTTAGCGAGCACAAGGACGACTCAAGCGAGTCAACGTGTTGGTCATTGCTCTGCTGCTTCTGGCATGGCAAGCCTACTACACGGTCTGCTCAACCTGAACCATGAGCCACTGAATCCAAATGTCCGCTCTAAGAACGCGATTGTTGCCAACATCAGCGAAGGCCAATGTTCGCAGCTGTTACTGAGCCAATCGAGTGTTGAATCTCAATCACTTTCCGTTCGTTTAAGCAATGAACTGGCGAGCGATGCTAAACGTCAATTAGTTAAGCAAGTGACTCTTGGTGGTCGTGATATCTATCAACATATTGCCCAAACCCCAGTGACCAACTTAGCAACGATTCAACAGAAAGCTTCTGGTAAACAATCAGCAAGAGTGGCGTCGGTTCCAACGACAGCAAGTATTCAAGCAGCTCTTGTGCAAAAAGAGTTAGAGAAGAAAGCATTAGCGCAGAACGCGGTAGAGCCAGTCATCGAAACTCCTACATCAGTATCCCCTACTCTGGCGCCAACTCGCCACAGTCAGCTAACAGGTAACCACAGCAA
>Ga0310124_10000850_pt1 | contig 21714 bp, 20 predicted proteins | sample CB11b_AW_Bot5_MG_FD_203507 | JGI IMG/M metagenome (GOLD analysis project Ga0310124, IMG submission 203507) | Marine microbial communities from Western Arctic Ocean, Canada - CB11b_AW_Bot5 | ecosystem: Environmental > Aquatic > Marine > Oceanic | place: Canada: Western Arctic Ocean | collected... | reverse complement strand
ATGGAGAACTCGTAGCAGCACACATCATCCCCCTTCCCTACGACACCATGGAGAAGCGGCTACCCCACGCGTGAGGTAGCCCACCGACTGAGTCATGGTCCGAATCGATGATCCCGTAGTGACTGCACAGCTGCTGGCCAGCCGTCTCGGTGATACCGACAAGCAGGTAGAGATCTGCCCCCGTGCCAAGATCACCCCATCTGCCCACGACTTTCTGCGGGACCGTGGTGTGCAGGTCGTCCATGTCGGCGCCGCCCCCGCACGCACCGGGGGATCGCCAGCGGCGACGACGTCAAGATCGGTGTCAACGCCAGGGGTGCCGGCTGCCCCGGGCAGCTCAGAACGCAGTCGCAGATTCAGTGGTATTTTTACGCCGAACATCGTCATCTATGATGCCTCGGGTGCGATCAACTACAAGGAGATGGAGCGCTACATCTGCTGGCTGATCGATGCCGGCATCCATGGACTCTATCCAAATGGATCCACCGGAGAGTTCGTGCGACTCTCCTCAGAAGAGCGTCGCGATGTCGTACGTCTCATCGTCGATGTCAACCAGGGACGCGTGCCGATCCTTGCCGGTGCCAGCGAGGCGAATGTGCGGGACGTGATCCAGATGGCGGAGTTCTACACCGACATCGGCGCCGATGCCATCTCGTTGGTACCACCTTACTACTACAAGATCTCCGAAGCGAGTCTCTACGAGTACTTCGCCGAGATTGCGCGCAATTCGCCACTCGATATTCTGCTGTACAACATTCCGCAGTTCACGCAGGAACTCACCCTCGACATCATGGAGGAGTTGCTCGCCTTCGACCGCATCTTCGGGACGAAGGACTCGAGTCGTGATCTGCCCCGGCTCATCAACACCATGCAGCGGTTGCGGCAGCACCGACCAGACTACGTGGTCCTCAATGGGTGTGAGGAGAATCTGTTGCCGTCGATCATCATGGGCGCCAACGGTGGCACAATCGCCACGTCTGGGATCATTCCGGAGATCATCGTCGAACTCTATGAGCGTGCGGGTGCCGAGGATCTCCAACGGGCGCGGGAATTGCAGTATCGTATCCTGCCATTGATCAACCTGATGCTTCTCGGTGTGAATTTCCCTGAGGGCTTCAAGACGGGCGTTGCGGTGCGGGGTTTCGACGTGGGGCCACCACGCAGCGTGCTCAGCGGCGAGGAGCGCGAGTATCTCCTCCGCCTTGAGTCGGAAATCGGCTGCATCCTCGGCGACATGGGATATTCAGTACGCGGCGCCCGCGGCTGTCCGGTAACCCACCTGCCGGCACTGGTACATCGCCAGCGCCGTGACTGACTCCGGTCCGCGCGTTGTCGTCATCGGCGCCGGCATCATCGGTCAGTCCACGGCGTACTACCTGGCGCATGCCGGTGCTGCCGTGACCCTGATGGACAGCGACGATGGACCGTCACCTACCTCCCGTTCCTCTCTCGGCGTACTGACCCATGCGTATGGCGCCGATGATGCGTATTCGAGCTTCTATCGGGACTGCCACGCCCTGCACGAGCCCCTTTCTGCGTTGTTGTTGCAGGAGACCGGCATCGATGTGGGTTGGCGCCCGCTGGGCGGCATCGATCTGGCCTTCGATGAAGGAGAGGCAGGCACACTCCGCGACTGGGTCGACCTCAATCTCAGCCGTGGTGCTGAAGCGGAGTGGTTGGATGAATCAACCCTGCGTGAGGCCGAACCTGGCCTGACCACAGCGGCGTTGGGCGGCGCGCGATTCCCGCAGGACGGGCGTGTGGATCCCGTGCGGCTCGGAACGGCGCTACGGGTGGCCGCACAGAAGCGAGGTACTGTGGTGCGTACGTCGACGACGGTTACGGAAATCAGGCCACTCGATGGTGGCGTCGACTGCCATCTGGCGATGGCTTCGGGAGAATGCAATGAGAGCTACGATGTCGCAGTGGTCACCACGGGGGCGTGGACCGGCGAGCTGGCTCCGTCCGTCCGCGTGCGTCCCATACGTGGCCAGAGCGGGGTTTTTTCGGGGGTGCACGTACGGCACGTGCTACGCTGGGGCGGACTACACGCGCTCCCCGATGGCGACGACACCCTCGTTGGGGGCACCGTCGATGAGGTCGGCTTCGATCTAACGACGACGGATGCCGCCCGCCAGGAGTTGATGGCCTGGAGTGGAAGGCTCTTCGATCCGGCGCCATCACTTCGTCAGCTACGTGCCGGCCTGCGGCCAAAACCGCGCCGAGGGCGCCCCGTGATCACCCCCCTGGAGACTGGGACACTCTTCGTTGCCACCGGTCACTACAAGAGTGGTATACTCATGGGGCCCCATACAGGCCAGATTGTGGCGCGTTGGATCATGGAGGGGAGTCCTGGCCGGGACATGTCGCCTTTCACCATCGCCCGTTGACAGCCCTCGATGCCTGTCACTACTGTATCATTTTAGCCAACATAAAACAGCCATAAGTCAACTAGAAACATCCAGAAACATCGGACCGGAGATCGAATGACACTCAGTAACCAAGCCCTGTTGGCCGCCCTCGACACCGTTATTTCGATTCCCATCGTGCCCTTTTCGGGGGGCGCGATCGACTATACGGGCCACGGCAAAAATATCGATTACCTGCTGGATAACAATCACTTGGACGGTGATCGTTCTCGGGTCATTTCCATCGCCGGCACGAGCCTCGTCCACCATATCAGCATCGGGGACCAGCTGAAGTTGATGGAGGCGACGGCGTCACAGGTTGCCGGTCGAGGTATCTTCATCTCCGGTGTCGCACCCAATCCGGTAGCGGATGCCGAAGGCCTGATTGCGGCACAATGCAGACTGGCGGCACCCCCTGACGCTTTCCTGTTGATGCCACTGACCGGAGTCGCCGATCCCGAGGGCATGTATCATGACTACATGGCGTTAGCTGAGCGTCTCGGTGGCGAGCACGGGGCTCGGTTTCTGTACTATCTACGACAGCCGAATCAGGCGTCTATCGCCGTGCGTCTGATCAACGACTCCCCACACTTCGTCGGGGTCAAAATCGGCACTTCCCCGGATGATGTGAAACCGATCGTCGAGGGTGTCCGGGATGGCGCCGGTATTGTCATCTGGGGGATCGGGGACCGCAGCACAGGGCCAGCCGAGGCTGGCACCAAGGGACACACGTCAGGGATCAACGTCGCATTCGTGCGGGCCTCAGACGAGATCAACAATGCCCAGCGCCGAGGTGACTGGGCGGCGGCGCGCGTCATCGAAGGGCTGGTGACACCACTGGAGGAGGTCCGCTTCCGTGACAATCGGACCTACAACTACTCCGCCGTCGTCGAGGCCATGCATCTGAGTGGCTTCGATGACATCGAAGGCGGCGAGGGCGGGCCCTTCAATCCGCGAGTTCCTGCCGCGGTGGCCAAGGAAGTGAAAGCTGCAATCCAACCGCTATTGGAATACCACTAGGAGACTGATGGCGCCACGACACAGAGGACACCGTAGAAGTTCAAATCTGCGACTCTACGCTCTGATGACCCTGGCCTGCGGCGTCTTTGCCGTGCTCGCTCACTTTCTCTTCGAGGCGCCGGCCGCAGTGAGAAGTTACGCAGAGGACCAGATCAATTCGGCCGTAAGCTCCGCCGTCCGCAGCCAGGTGAAGGACGCCGATAGCGGGCAGCAGTTGCCTACCATACCGAGGTAATCAACCGGCGCGTATGCGGGCGAGGTGCTCGTCCCACTCGAGGGGGAGTAGATCGCGTTTTGCCGAGTTGCAGTCCTTGCAGCAGGGTACGACGTTGCCCTTCTCGGTGAAGCCGCCGCGTACCAGGGGCACGACATGGTCCATGGTGAGTTGACGCGGTGGGACGGTCAGACCACAGTAATGGCAGCGTCCCTGGCCCAACCGGTTCTTCCACCATTGGCTGCCGCGCAGATCGCGGCCCCTGTCCTTCTCGCGGGCGATATGTTCGTCCGACGCAGGTGTGTAGTATTCTCCCATGTCCATGCAGAACCTACCCGATCCCCCGACGACCGGCAATGCACCGAGAAATCATCCCACTCTTCCCGCTCTCCATCGTCGTTTTCCCCAGTCACCTTGTACCGTTGCACATCTTCGAAGTGCGGTACAAAAAGATGATCACCGACTGCAGGGGTGATGACGGCCACTATCAGGCCTTTGGTATCAGCTACGAGAACGATGGCGAAGTCGCCGGTGTCGGTTGCGCCGTCACCGTCGTCCGCCGAGCCGAGGCCAAAGCGGACGGCTCCTTCGATATCGTCTGCAGGGCGAAGTCCCGATACCGCATTGTGGAGTTGTTCGAGGATGAAGCTTATCTGCGGGGCCGGGTAGAATTCTTCGACGATGATGAGGATGACGAGACTGATCCCGCGTTGCAGGAATTGGTCAAGACCCGTTTTCGCAGCCTCGCGGATCTGGCCGCCCAGGAGGCAGGAGCGAAAATCGTCGATGGTGAGGGCGTCGAAGAAGAGATGGGACGGGGACTTGAGGAAGGGGAGAGTTGGGATATCGCTCAGCGCACCGGCATCGAGGTGGCACGCAAGCAGCGGCTGCTGGAAATGACCAGCGAGAATGCCCGACTGCAGAATCTGGCGGAGTATCTCGAAGAGTTGCTACCCGTACTCGAGGCACGGTTGTTGCGCAAGACGCGGGTCAAGACGAATGGTCACACGCCAGAGGCGTGATCGCCAGGAAATTCCTATTCCAGAATATCTACGAAGATCGCTTCCGCCGCCTCGAGGCCGATGTGCTGCTCGCCGCCTCTTGTGATATCCAGACGGATCGGCCCGCGAAATGGCGCCTTCTCGGCGATGCGAAACTCCGTGCCGAGTATGAGACCATTGCGGTCGAGGTATCGTAGAAACTCCGGGTCACGGTCACTCACCTGACGAATGCAGGCGCGCTGGCCTTCACTCAATTCGGACAGCCGGGCATACTCAGGTTCGGCAATGCTGCCGTCTTTCGTGGGAATCGGCTCGCCGTGGGCACCCACCGTGGGAAAACCGAGGGCCTCGTCGATGCGATCCTCGAAGTCCTCTGAGATGGCGTGTTCCAGCCGGTCTGCTTCAGCGTCAACGGCATCCCAGTCGTATCCGAGCGCCTGGCGCAGGTAGAGTTCGAGCAAGCGGTGATGGCGCACGATCTCAAGGGCGACTCTGACGCCGGCCTCCGTCAACTCCACGCCTTGGTACGGTCGATGTTCAAGGAGCCGCATCTCGGAGAGCTTCTTGACCATATTCGTCGCTGACGCTGCCGACACGCCCATACGCTCAGAGATCAAGGTGGTCGATACCATGGCGCCTGCCTCCGGTCCCCGGCCCAGCTTGTAAATCGACTTCAGATAATCCTGTACTGCTTTGCTGAGCATTCGTTCTCCTGTGGGCCAGAGCCTGTCTCCAGATAACTACGGGAGTTTCGGAAAATTAGCAAGTGGTTTACTATGGGTTTAGCCTGTGCTAAATTATTTCCACTCCGCTGATCGGTTCCCGGCGCTTGACGTCGGTTGGCACCGAATCTAAGGTCGGAGTAAAATTTAGTCACATCTAAAATTTAGCCACATCTAATAATAAAGTTTGCCACTATGGACATCTCTTACGCTCTGTATCCGCTGGCCCTTGCCATACTCGCACTACTTCTGTGGCCGCGAAGAGGCTACGTGTGGCGTTGGCGGCGCCTGGCGCGGCTGAGTGGACGAGTCCTGCTCGAAGACGGGCTCAAGCATCTGTACGACTGCGAGTATCAAAGACGATCGGCCAGTGTGGAGAGCCTCGCAGGCGTTCTGGAGGTGCCGCGGAGCAGGGCTGCTGTGGTGCTTATCCAACTCGAGTCCATGCGCCTGGCATCTTCCACCGTGGAGGCCGGGGTGGGGCTTACCCAAGAGGGGCGGGACGAGGCCTTGCGGATCGTGCGCATGCATCGTCTGTGGGAACGACACCTGGCAGAGCGGACCGGTGTCAGCAGAGCCCGCTGGCATGAGGAGGCGGAACGGCAGGAACACCACCTGTCGGCTGAAGAGACAGAGACGCTATCCCAGGAGATGGGACACCCCGCGTACGACCCGCATGGCGACCCCATCCCGACCGCCGAGGGCGAGGTACCCCCTCGAAGCAGCCGGCCCCTGACGGCACTCAAGGAAGGCGAGCTGGGTCGAATCGAGCACGTAGAGGATGAGCCGGAGGAGGTCTATCAACGTCTGACCGAGGCCGGCCTCCATCCAGGTGTGCACGTCCAGCTGACGCGGATGAATGAGGAAGAGGTGCGGCTCGTCGCCGACGGCCAACCCCACAGTCTGCCGCCAGTCGTGGCAGGGAATCTGTTCGTGCACCCCGTCGACGAAGAGATGCCTGGGCCATACGACTCCCTCGATGATCTGGCACTGGGCGAGAGCGCCAGTGTCGTACGCATTTCGCCTGCTTGTCGTGGCCTGGAGCGACGGCGGCTGATGGACATGGGGCTGGTCCCAGGCACGGAAGTCTCGATGGAGATGCGCAGCCCCATCGGCGACCCCACGGCTTACCAGATTCGAGGAGCCACCATCGCCCTGCGCCGGCATCAGGCGCGCCACATCCAGGTAGAACGCGATCTTGCCGAACAGCAGGTTGACCACCATCCCAAGCAAGTGGAAAAACAAGGATGAGTACAGAAGAGAAAGTTGCGTCCCCGGCCGTTGCCGACAGCCCCTGCGAAGCCTGCCCCGCCCACCACGCGGGAAATCTGATCAAACTCGGTGTGAACATGGCCAACTGGGACTTCGTAGTGGCCCTGGCGGGCAATCCAAACACCGGCAAGACGACCGTGTTCAACAGCCTCACGGGGCTACGCCAGCACACGGGCAACTGGCCAGGCAAGACCGTCGTGCGCGCCGAGGGAGGTTTCGCCTACGCCGGGCAGCGTTATAAGCTGATGGATCTGCCTGGTACCTACTCACTATTGTCCACCAGCGACGACGAGGAGGTGGCGCGCGACTTCATCCTCTTCGGCAGCCCTGATGTCACCGTCGTTGTCGTCGATGCGACCGTCCTGGAGCGCAATCTGAATCTGGTGCTCCAAGTCCTGGAAATCACTGACCGCGCCGTCATCTGCCTCAACCTGATGGACGAGGTGCAACGTCGCGGCATGGAGGTGGACGAGCGCAGACTCGCCCGTGACCTCGGGGTCCCCGTGGTGCCGACATTAGCTCGCAAAGGCGAGGGGATTCCGGAGTTGCTGCAGGCCGTGTCCGACGTGGCTGCTGGCCGCGCCATCTGCAAACCGCACCGGATCGAGTCGCCGCCGGGGCTGAAGAATGCCCTCGGAGATCTGACCGACGAAGTAGCCACCGCTTTCCCCGGACTGCCGAATGCCCGCTGGGTGGCACTGCGCCTGCTGGAAGGGGACGGACGCATCGCTGAGGCGGTGCGCTCCGGAGAGATCGCCGACCTGGGCCTCCACCTGTCGAGTCGAGTTCCGTCTGACGCCGGCCTGGTGCTACAGGAGATGGAGGAATGACACAGCTGCAGGAACAGTCCGAAAAGATCCTGGAGCGGGTCGGGGCCGCGCGTTTTGAGGCGGGTAGCAATTTTCACGACGAACTCGTCGAGTCACTCTACACCGAAGCTGCCCGCATCGCCGACCGGGCGGTGACCCGAAAGGGCGAACGCGGACGCTTCGACACGGACCGCACCATCGACCGGCTCGTGACCAGCCGCTGGCTCGGATTTCCGCTGATGCTGTTGATGCTCACTGTCGTGTTCTGGCTGACAATCGAGGGGGCAAACTACCCTTCGGCGATGCTGGCGACATTGCTCGTCGACATGATTCATCCCCTCCTCAACAGCGGTGCTGACAGCATCGGCGTGCCCTGGTGGCTGAGCGGGCTGCTGATCGACGGCGTCTATCTGGCCATGGCCTGGGTGATCAGCGTCATGCTACCGCCCATGGCGATCTTCTTTCCGCTGTTCACCCTGCTGGAGGACTTCGGCTATCTGCCCCGCGTCGCCTTCAACCTGGACGGCCTGTTCCGCCGAGCCGGGGCGCATGGTAAGCAGGCACTGACGATGGCCATGGGCTTCGGCTGTAATGCCGCTGCCATCGTCTCAACGCGTGTCATCGACAGCCCGCGGGAGCGTCTGATCGCCATCATCACCAACAACTTCGCCCTGTGCAATGGCCGTTGGCCGACGCAGATCCTGGTGGCGACGATCTTTATCGGTGGCCTTGTGCCCGCTCACCTGGCGGGTCTGGTCTCCGCCGCCGCCGTCGTTGGTGTGGCGGTGCTCGGTATCTTCCTGACTTTTGTCGTCTCCTGGGGACTGTCGCGCACGGTACTGAAGGGTGAAGCCTCTGCTTTCAGTCTGGAGCTGCCCCCGTATCGGCCACCTCAGATCCTGCGCACCATCTACACCTCGGTGATCGACCGCACGCTGATCGTGTTGTGGCGGGCGGTGGTCTTTGCCATCCCCGCCGGTGCCGTGATCTGGCTGGCGTCGAATATTCAGGTGGCAGACAAGTCCCTGGCGGAGCACTTCATCGACTTCACCGGACCCTTCGGTACGTTCGTCGGCCTCAACGGTGTCATCCTGCTGGCCTACGTCGTCGCCATCCCCGCCAACGAGATCGTCATCCCGACGATCCTGATGCTGACGGTGCTCACTGCACGGATCACTGGCACGGGTGATGGCGCGGGCGTGATGTTCGAGCCCGATTCGGTTGCAGCCAACGCCGACGTGCTGCGCGCCGGTGGCTGGACCTTGTTGACGGCGGTGAACCTGATGCTGTTCAGCCTTGTCCACAATCCGTGTTCGACAACGATCTACACGATCTACCAGGAAACGAAAAGTGCCAAGTGGACGACAGTGGCGTCGTTGCTACCGGTGGTCATGGGTTTCGTCATGTGTTTCGTCGTGGCTCAGGTATGGCGCTGGTTCAGCTGACTTCTCAGCAATCCATGACAGTTCAGCCGTAGGCACCCGACGGCAGAAAACCGAGGAGCCGACGCCGCCGCTCATCGGCCCCGGCAAAGACGTGTTCCGGCATCTGGTAATTCATGAAGGGGGCGTACTTGTGCCCGACGAGGCGACGTGCGTAGCTGACCTGGGCCATGTAGCGCACACGGTCGCTTGTGTTGGGTGCCCCCCGATGCCACACCTGATTATTGAACATCACCACGCTGCCCGACGGCCCCAGGCAACTGCTCACCAGTTGCTCGTATTCGGTACCCTCTACCGGGTTTTGCGCAGTCGCACCAAACAGATGTGATCCTGGGATCACCTGCGTCGGGCCGTGTGCCACCGTGTCCACGTTGGTCAGATAATAGTTGGCGGTAAACAACAACACGGGGAGGCGTACATTCGTCGGCGGTTCACCATGGGTGACGATGTAATGTGGCGGATCGTCCTGGTGCCAGGCGCTGAGACCAGCGCCGCCGGTGGGTGTCCGGAAGCTGTTGTTGTGGATCACGTGGCAGGTCGGATCGATGAGGGCTTCGGCAAAGCTGACAATCGGTTCCATGTCGAATAACGACAGGTTGGTCGGGCTCGTTTCAAACATGCGCGGGTGCAACTCGATGCGGCTGCCACTGGACCCCGGCGCCCGATTTTCCAGCGCCTCATCAAGGTCGGCGCGTAGTGTCGTGGTGGTATTCTCGGTGAGCACCCCAGGAAGAAACAGATACCCATCGCGGTGAAACTGTTCCACCCAGGACTGGATCTGCTCTGGGGTTGTGGCTCCCAGGGTGCTGGTCGTCACGAGTCTTCGAATCGCGCCGCGGCGCCGGCTATGAGATCTGTCATTTGGCAAGGCTCCAATGAGGGGAACTCTGAGTTGCAGCGCTGATGGTCTGCCCTCAGCGCCGGGTAGTCAACTCTGCAACAGTCCGACTGCCTTGTCACCAACACCGGTGAAGGCGAGTTTTAAGCCTTGCTGAGAGCGATTATTTGAGCGACAACAAGCCGGATGCACCGGGGAGCCCCATGGCGGCGATGCTGGGTGGCGGCAAGAATCGCCTCGCCGAGTTCGTCGCCAATCCTCGACGAGCCGTTTGGGTGCTGTCCCTGCCGGTCATGGCAGGGATGGCAATCCAGACGCTGTACAATATCATCGACATGATTTTTGTTGGTCGGTTGGGGGGCGATGCCCTGGCAGCTCTGACCTTTAATATGCCGATCAGTTTTTTTGCCATGGGTGTCGCATTTGGGCTCGGTGCGGGGGCGACGAGTGTGATCGCGCGCTATATCGGTGCAGATGACAAAACCTCTGCGGATAACGCCGCCGAGCACGCCTTGCTCGTCGGTCTCGGTACCGGCGCACTGTTCGTGACGGGCGCAGTGGTATTCAAAGTGCAGATCTTGGATCTGCTTGGTGCTGACGGTGAGGTTCTGAGTCTGGGGACCGAATACTTCGAGACCGTCGCTTTCGGCTTTCTATTTCAGATTCTTAATGTGAGCTTTAGCGCAGTCATGGGCGGGGAGGGGGATACCCGCACGCCCCTGGCACTACAGGGCAGTGGTACACTGGTCAACATGCTCCTCGACCCACTCTTCATCTTCAGTCTCGGTATGGGAGTGCGCGGAGCAGCCCTGGCAACCGTCATCAGTCAAGCCCTCGTGCTGGTCGCCTTCATCGGCTATGTCTTCGTGCGCAAGGGCACATACGTACAGTTCCATTTCCGCGACTTCCAGCCGTCGGCGCGAATCGCGGCAGACATCCTGCGTGTCGGTCTTCCGGCATCGGTATCGATGGTAATCATGTCCGTGGGGGGCATGTTCTACAACCGCATCGTTTCTGCCTTTGGCGCCCACGCCGTCGCTGGTTTGGGTATCGGCGGTCGCATGGATGCCTTGTTCTTCCTACCTGTTTTCGCACTCGCTACCAGTCAGGTGACGCTGGTTGGCATGTTTGTCGGGGCCAACCGCGTAGACCTCATCCGCAGCACCGTCAAGTACACCGTGCTGCGCGCCGAAGTCTTCGCCATCGTCATCGGTATATCCTTCTGGGTCTTTGCGCCACAACTGGCAGCGTGGTTCACCCATGAACCCAGGATCATCGACATCGCAGTGGGGTACATTCGGGTGATCTGCTGTGCCTTCCCGTTCCTCGCGGTGGGCATCGTCTGTGGGCGGGTGTTTCAGGGGTTGGGGAGCGGCATGCCGGGTTTGCTGCTGACGTCGCTACGCATCGTGCTGATTTCGGTACCTCTGGCGTGGACCTTGACACACCACTTTGGTTATGGCTTGCAGGCGGTGTGGATTTCCTTTGCCATCTTGGGGCTGTTCACATCGATTCTCGCCGTCACCTGGGTCCATCTTCGGCTGCGACGTGTGGAGCTAGAGGTGGCAATGACACGCGCCTAATTCACCGCTTCCTGACCGAGGGCGGCTGCGTGTTGTATTGACTGAACGAACTGGATCGATCCATGGACGTAGAGTCACTCTACGGGACATACGAGACCGTCGGGGTAGCTTTGGCGGCACTCAAAAACAGGGATTTCAGATGACGTATCGCGCCGGTGTAATCGGCTGTGGCCGCATGGCGGGCACGATCGATGATGAGATTACCTACGAGCACAATGACTTCATCCTGCCCTACGGTCACGCCAATGGCTATGCCGCGATTGCCGAAGTCGATCTCGTCGCCGCCGCCGACACGGCAGCCGAAAAGCTGGCCTCCTGGTGCGATCGTTTCGCTGTGGCGGGACGGTACGCCAACTACCAGGACATGATCGCCGCAGAACAACTGGATATCCTCTCCGTGACGACGCCCGCCCATGCTCGTGCACTGCCGCTGATTCACGCTGCCCAGGCGGGGGTTCGAGGGATCTATGCTGAGAAGGCGTTATGCGTTTCCACGGCAGAACTCGACGCCATCGTGTTCGCCTGTACGCAGCACGGCACGCAACTGGTATATGGCGCCATGCGTCGCTACTGGCGCGGTTTTGAGACGGCTCGTGCCTTTCTCGATTCTGGTCAGCTCGGGGCACCGAAAGCGGCGCTTATCGGCGCCACCTCGGGTAGTGCGCTGCACACGCACTCGCATATCGTCGATGCCGCGCTCTATCTGCTCGGGGACCCACTGCCAATTTCGGTGAGTGCCAGTCTGCGCGGTCGTGACGGCGATGATCTGCAGCTGCAGGAGGGCCCGGAGGGCATCGAGGTCGCCACCGATCCCAGCATCGTACACGCCGTCGTTCACATGGAGGATGGTCGACGGCTGGTCTGCACCGATCTGCCATCACTGGACATCGAAATCGTCTGCGAGGATGGGACCCTGCGCAATTCAGGGGATTCGTCGTATTGGATTCCGCGCAGCAGTCAGCAACGGTATGATTGGAAGGAGATCTCCTTTCCAACGTGGCAGGCCCACAGTGGCACAGTGGCCATCATCCGCGATCTGCTGCAGGCAGTGGAAAGTGGGGGGCCGACCCGTGGTGGTATCGAGATCGTACGCCGTGGCATGGAGATCCTTTTCGGCCTCGTCGCCTCGCATCATGCCGGCGGTGTCGCTGTCGATCTGCCATTGGCGCAGCGCAATGTACGCGTAATGTCGCATTGAACAGTCAATAACCGGACGACACATAATCCCATGCCGCCAAATATCCTGTACCTGCATTCACACGACACGGGACGATACGTGTCGCCCATGGGCCACGCTGTTGACACACCGAACATTCAGGGTCTGGCCGAGCAGGGCATGCTCTTTCGCAAGTGTTTCTGTGCCGCGCCAACCTGTTCGCCCAGCCGCGCGGCGTTGCTCACCGGCCAGAGTGCCCATTCCAGTGGTATGCTGGGACTCGCGCACCGGGGATTTTCGCTGCACGACTACTCGCAGCATCTGGTATCGACATTGAAGGGGGCCGGATATCGCACGATACTGGCTGGCATGCAACACGTCGGCGATGGTGTCGGCTACGACGAGGCCTTGGGGGCCGACAACCGGCAGGCCCGTAACGTATCGGCGGCGGCCGTGGAGTATCTCGATGGCGCTCCGAAGCAGCCCTTCTTCCTGGATGTGGGATATGGCGAAACACATCTGCCCTTCCCGGAGATGTCACAGCAGGACAGTCGTTATGTGCGAGTCCCGGATCCGCTGCCCGACACCCCCGAGACTCGTCGCATGATGGCTGGCTATCACGAGAGTGTGCGGCGCATGGATGAAGGGCACGGTCGTGTGCTTGAAGGGCTGGAACGAAATGGCCTGGCCCAGAATACACTCGTCGTCTGCACGACCGACCATGGCGTGCCTTTCCCGGGGATGAAATGCCACCTGACCGATCATGGTATGGGAGTGTATCTGATCATTCGTGGCCCTGGCGGTTTTACCGGTGGAACCGTATGTGATGCCCTCGTCTCTCACGTCGATCTGTATCCGACGATCTGTGAGGTCGCCGGGATCACGGCGCCCACACATCTGCAGGGCGTGTCACTTCTGCCGCTGGTGCGTGATCCTGCCGCGGTGGTGCGCGACGAACTCTTTGCTGAGGTCAATTATCACGCCGCCTACGATCCGGGGCGTGCCGTGCGTACCGATCGCTGGAAATTGATAATCCATTACGATGAGGAGATGACGACTCCCGTGTTGGCCAATTGCGATGACAGTGAGGCCAAGAGCGTGTGGCTCGAGCACGGCTGGGCGCAACGACCGGTAGCGGCAGAGCGACTATACGACGTGATCTTCGACCCGAATGAGAGTTGCAACCTCGCCGCTGACCCTGGACACGCGATGGTGCTCGAAGAGATGCGGGTGCGTCTGCACCGCTGGATGGAGGCGACGGATGATCCACTGTTGGAGGGCCCCGTGGCGGCGCCAAAGGGTGCTCGTATCAACGACAAACATGGGGGATCTCCTCGCGATGCGCCGGGTGTCGTCGAGTAGGGGTTGTTCGCTGGAGACGGAGTTGGCGCGTCGGCGCTGGCGGCACGCTGCAACGCGCCAGCTTCCAGTCACCGATCGTCGAACTCCAAGAGGGGGGAGTGGAAAGTTTCCGCCAAGCGTCGACAACGAAGGGACGGGCTCGAATAGATCCGATCGAATTCCGGCAGCAGCGGGCGCAGTCCGTTGAGCTCCTCTTCGAAGGAATCTGCCAGAGGCACATCCAACCGCCCATAACACATGCCCGGCGCTACGGCGACACGGGTGTGGCGGACGAGGAATACGTCCATATCGCAACCAATCCAAGGTAGAATGTGATTTCACATGCCTGCTGCAGGGCCCTGAGGGTATCACCTGTGTAGCCGCCGAGGCGTGTCGGAACAGCCGGGTCAACCACAGCGGTGGATCGAGCAGCAGCATGGGGAGGAGGGCGAAAATTGCCGCGATGATGACCTGCCAGAGGCTGATGCCACCGGCGACGGGGCGGGCCTTGCTGGTTTGATCCTGACGCACATATCTCATGCTGGCGATGGCGAGTACCGGTAAGAGGCGGCTCGTAGCGTGTCCGGCGATCAGTGCGGGGGGCACCAGTTTTACCGGAAGACTGAGCAGTGCATTGTACTTCAGCAACAACACCAGGAGGATGCCGATCACGCCATAGGCGCCGAGGCGGCTATCCTTCATGATCCGCAGGATATCCTCCTTCGACCAGTCGCCACCAAACCCGTCACAGGTATCAGCGAAGCCGTCTTCGTGGAAAGCGCCCGTCGTCCAGAGACTGGCGCTCATGGACAGCAACACAGCGACTTCCCTGGGGCAGAAGTATCTGCACCCCCAGAAACACGGCTGCCGCGATGCCGCCGACAATGACACCCACCAATGGCAAATAATGTGTCGCCCGGCTCAGTCCGTCGGAGTCAACGTCCGCCAGGCGCAGGCCTGGCAGACGTGTGTAGAATGTGAGGGCCGTGAAGAACAGCCGGATCCCACCCATAACGCAGACGCATCCTCATTTGAGCAGCATGACCTTCGTCATCGAATGGTTACCTGCAGTGTGAAGTCTTACAAAGTAGGCGCCATTGGCGACGGTCTGTCCCGTGTCGTCGGTGCCGTCCCAGGTACCCGAGTAGCCCCCGGGACCGAGATGCTGTGAGACCAGGGAGCGCAGCCGACGGCCGAGCAGGTCATAGACATGCATTTCGACCGCCCCTTCGACGCTGATGGCAAAGGGAACGCGTATCGTGGCATTAAATGGATTCGGGTAGCCGTCACCCACTGTCGTATCACGTGGCAGTACGGTCGACTGTTCCTCGCGCACCGCCGTGATCGGTGCTGTATTCATGACCACGATTCCGAACGGTGGCAGGCCGGTGTCGATGGGCCCAGACAGCAGAACTCCCGTGGTGGCATCAAAGATCTTGAGACCGGCACTGGCAGGATCGCTGAAGCTGCCGTGATCACCGACCAGCAGTCGGTTGCCGTCGATGGCGATGGCGGCGAGGAAACCACCGCTGAGACCTTCAACCGGTGGACCGACGATTCCCGTCGCGAGATTCACCGGAACCAGGCTGTTGGCGAAGTTGTCATCGAGGATCACGGCAAATCCCGCATTCGATGTGCGCAACGCCAGCAACGATAGATCGCCACCCAGTTGCTGTTCGGTGATCGCAATCCCGGTGCTGGCGGCGGTGCGCGTGTCGACGATTTCGATGCCGCCCGCACGATCACCAAAACCGGCTGAGGCGGAGACGTAGATCCGCTCGCCGGCGACGAGAACAGTATTGGGGTTGGTGACGCTGAGGGCGATGTCATCACTGACGCTGTCGCTGGTGATATCGATGACGACGAGAACAGCCTCACCAGGGGTGAAGGCGGCGTTGCGATCGAGACGCTGACAACTGACATAGACGTGGTTGCCGACACGCACCATCTGATCCATCTCCGGCAGACCATCGTCGTCTGCGTAGGCACTCAAATCGACGCTACCCAGTTCTGTCCCGTCCCGCGGATCGACGATCAACAAGTCCGTCGAGGCGTAACGCGTGACATAGGCCTTGTCCTCGGCGAGGATCTCGATATCCCGTGGATTGCTGCCGTTGCCAACCGAAAACTGCGTCAACGGAGTGGTCAGGTCGGCTGGATCGAGTACGATGATGTTGTCCTGTCCGAGACGATTGATGACGTAGAGGCGACCCTCCTGAAAGTGACCGACAGCATCGCTGTGAATGCCGAGAAGATTGACTTGTGCCATCGTCGCATCCGCTGGCAGGAAGGCGGTACTACCCGTGGAAAAGTCGGAGGTGAGAATGAAAAGATCGCTCTGGGCGTGGGCGCCATTGGTGCACAACAAGGCCAAGGCGAGGCAGATTGTGAGGTGTGCTCGACGCATGGTGTTCTGCACTCCGTTTACGTAGGTGAAGGAACGTGGCATCAGTTCCTGGAGAGCGAGAGGTCGATGTCCAGGGAGACAAAGGCGGCGCGACCTGGGAGCGGATAACCCCACAGGTCGGCGACCTGGTTATCGGTCAGGTTGCGCAATTCGATGGCCATGGAGATCGCATCGCCCACGGGGCAACGAACCCCTGTTGTGTGCACGGTGCGCGCCGGTATGGGTCTCAGGTTGGCCCGGTCAAGGAAGTGGCGACTCTCATGGCTGAGCTCGTAGTGCAGTGAGAGAACCGACACGTCCACAGTGACTCGGCTGCGCAGACGACGGGGCGGTGCGTTGGGCAGATCCTTTCCGGTCTCGAAGGAAAATGGGGAGAGATTTTCGGCCCGCTGCCGTGTATAACTACCCTCGAAGTGCAGGCGTGTGGCGAGCACACCACGGGCGCGGGTCTCGATACCGCGCAAGCGGGCGCGGCCGATGTTGTGTGGACGGGAGACCCGCTGTGAGTTCTGCACGAAGCGGATCAGATCATCGACTTCGTTGTTGTAGATCATGACCTCCACCAACCGCAGGCCACTGTGTGTCACCTCGCCGCGGTAGAGGAATCCAGCATCGAGATTCAGACCGGTCTCGCTCACCAGAGCGGTGTTGCCGACGACGGCGCCGCGATCACCGAAGAGTTCGAAGAACCCAGGGGGGCGGCCATACCTGCCGACGTGGGTCTGCAACTTCCAGCCATTGACGATGTCGATGACCAGACCCAGCCGGGAACTCCACAGAGTCTGGGTGTGTTCGATCTGGTCAGTGCTCTCGGTGTCAGCGAAGTCATCTCGTAGATGCTCCATCTGCACACCGGCATGGAGCAGGAGTCGCTCAGCGAAACCACTGAGCTCTGCCTCGGCACCAGCACGTGTCCCCATGCGCCGGCTCGAGGGTGAGAATGGCTGTGGGTCGAGTCGGCGTTCTGGCGAAAATCGTTCCTGGTGACCCCCACCAAAGAGCGTCGCCAGCAGGCCTCTGAAGAGGACATTTCCCTCCAGTCGCAGACCGGTGGATGTCGTCGTATTGCGATCGTGTTGTGTGCCGGTGCCCACCTCGCCGTGCAGATCTTTGTACTCCGTCCGCTCAGCGGATCGGTACATCTTCAGACGATATCCAGCACGGCCATCGGCCATGGGACCAAAGAGATTGACCTCGCTGATGCGACGACGGGTGTCGAAACGTGTATGCAGGGCCTGGAAATTGCCGATGCCGGGCAGGCCACGGTGGCTGACATCCTGCGTGTGCGACAGTTGCACCCGGGAGTCGGCGACATGGCGAGCAGCGCGCACCATGATCCGTCCCGAGTCGAAATCACTATTGAGCCGTGTCGTCCATTCGTCGTCGACGAGGTTGTACTGTGTGCCGTTGTCATCCAGGAAGCGAAAGTCATTGTCGCTGTGGGAATAGTCGACGAGAAGCAGTCCATCCCAGTCGTTGCGCCTGCCGCCGACGGATGCCGACAACTGCTTGGTGCCGAAGGCGCCGACCTGTGCCCGCAGGTGGGCCAAAGCTGGTCCACCGGCTGGGCGGGAGTGAAGATGAATGACACCACCCAGTCCGTTGCCGCCAAAGCGGCCAGGAACGGCGCCACGATAGACGTCAATGGACTCAACGCCACCGACGGGCAGGGTGCCGAGATCGACACCGCCGCCCACCGCCTGGTTGAGTGGGACCCCGTCGAGGAATACGAGGACCTGCTCCGACGTGGAGCCACGGATCGACAGGCTGCTGAAGGCGCCGAGACCGCCGTAGCGGCGGATATCGACGCCACTGGCCTGCTCGAGGATCTGTGGCAAGTCGGCGCCGGCGGGACTGTCTGCCAGGTCAAGTCTCTCGACAAAGGCCGCCGGTCGTCGACCCGCATCCCGACGGGCGTGGACGACGACCTCGTCCATGACCAATGGCAGTGATACCAGGCCGATGACGACGGTGACGACGCTGTCGCCGACAACGATGGAGGTATCGCCGGCGTGATAGGCTAGAGAGCGGGCGACCAGTTTCCATGTCCCCGGGGACAGTTCCTGCAAATGGAACCGCCCACCGGTGTCGCTGACAGCGTGAGCCGGGGTGCCACCAGCAGCAGGCGAGGCACGCAATACGACGCCTACAACTGCCTCACGAGAGTCGGAGTCTACGACCCGTCCCTGTAGCTGACCGGCGTCGGCCTGTTGCGCCAGGGTCGCCAGGAGCAGGGAGGACAAAACAGAAAACCCCGCCCTACGAAGAGGACGGGGTATGACCACGCGAGAGCGCAGGAGAACCACCTTTTCGTCGAAGGTTTCCGTTCGACGGCGCAGGCAGGTCTCCTGACTTCCGGTACTCGCTGATGACCCCCTTCCCGACCATGGTGATGATCAGTGGGTTTTCGTCCTCAACGCAACCAGGGGCAAAAGATCTGGCTCCTGGTTGACCGGTCACAGTGGCGGGACCGCGGCAGAATTTCACTGCCTTCCCTATTCTCCCGGTATTCACGCACCAAGCGAGCAAATATCGGGCACCTGTGCCGTTATGATTTGGTTACGATACGGTAGCTGTCGAAGTCCGTCAAGCATCGAGCTCATCATTGGCGTGGGCTTGCACTTCACTATCTTTGCCGCCCAACTCTCATCGCACAATCCCAAGGAGGACCTACGTGGTTATCGATGACTTGCAGAATGCGGCGCAGTATCACGCTCTCGGTGCGCGCTTCGAGAAAGGTTTGCGCTGGCTTGTCGACAATGACGTGGCAAGTATGGCGCCGGAACGTTATGACATCGACGGGGATGATGTTTTTGTCATGGTGCAGGAGTATGATGCCAAACCCAAGGCGGATGGTTTCTGGGAGGCACATCGGCAATATGCCGACATCCAACTCGTCGTCACCGGTGCCGAACACATGGGATATACACCGACGGCTCGCCTGAATGCGGGACAGTACGATGAGAGTCGTGATTTTTTGCCCCTCCATGGCGAAGGCATGTTCATCGAGTTGCATGCCGGGCACTTCATGATTCTGTGGCCGCAGGACGCCCACATGCCGGGTATGGAGATCGTTGAACCGACACCGGTGAAGAAGGCGGTCGTCAAGGTCCGGCTTTAAAGCCCGGTTGCAGATGGCGGACCCAGCACCCGAACCGATTCTCTCCCGCTTTGTGCCCAGACTCGGTGACGTGCTTGGCACTCCCGGATCGTGCCACCTCTATCCGACACGTTCTGAGCGTGGTGCCTGGACCGGTCTGCCCGCCGCTGCCCAGTCCGCCGTTGTCACCGCCGGCGAGGCGCACACTGGCTTTGACTGGCCTGCCGTGCAGGCGCGGCATTACCTGATCTACCGCCGACATGGGCGACAGACCGACCTGCTGGATGTGCGTGCTGCGCGTCGTGTCGCTCTCGGGGCGCTGGTGTTGTCGGAATGCGTCGAGGCTGAGGGCCGCTTTGTCGACGATATCGCCAACGGCATCTGGGCGATCTGCGAGGAGAGTTATTGGGGCAACCCGGGGGCCCTCTACATGCAGCAGGCGGGTCGCGGCTTCCCAGACCCGGCTGAGCGTATCGTCGAGTTGGGCACGGGAGAGACGGCGGCGCTGCTGGCATGGACGCAGACGTTGTTGGGGGAGAGCCTCGACGAGGTATCACCCATGCTGCGCCGTCGCATCGAGCACGAGCTACGTACGCGGGTCCTGGACGTCTGTCTGGCGCGCGACGACTTCTGGTGGATGGGATTCTCAGGTGTGCCGGTGAACAACTGGACGCCGTGGGTCTGCAGCAACTGGTTGACGACGATACTGCTCATCGAACAGGAGGCGGGATCACAATGCGAGGCGGTGGCGAAGATCCTGCGCAGTCTAGACATCTTCCTGCACTGTTATGCCGATGACGGGGGCTGTGACGAAGGTCCCGGATACTGGAACCGTGCCGGTGCCAGTCTGCTGGAATGTCTCGAACTGTTGTACGCCGCCACGGATGGTGCCATCAATGTCTACGATCATCCGAAGGTCGCCGAAATCGGTCGATTCCCTGCCAGGACACAGATCTCCGACCGCTGGTTCGTCAACTTTGCGGATGCCCCAGCGACAATCCTGCCCTGTGCGCCGGTGCTGTTCACATATGGAAAACGAATCGGTGATCCCGAGCTGATGCGAATGGGTGGCTGGGCCCATCACGATGCCGGCATGCTCTCCGCCGGACCCAACGCCGGTATCGGGCGCCAGCTGTATGCCCTATTCCTGCTCGACGCCCTGGAGGCTGGTGATGTCCGTCCTCCATATCCGCAAACAAGCTGGTTGCCCGGCATCCAGGTCCTGACGGCACGTCAGCACGGTGGCAGTACGGAGGGGCTGTTCGTCGCCGTCAAAGGAGGGACGAATGCGGAATCACACAATCACAATGACGTGGGCAATCTGATCGTTTTTGCCGATGGCAAGCCGGTCCTCGTCGATGCCGGTGTCGGTACCTACACGGCGCAGACCTTCAGCGACAGGCGCTACGACATCTGGACCATGCAGTCGGCGTATCACAATCTGCCAGAAGTGGGTGGTCAGCAGCAGTTGCCGGCGCGCCGTTATCTGCCCGGCGGGGTCAAATACACCGACCAGAATCAGCGTCAGGCGCGGGATGTCCAGTGTCAGATCGATGAGCATACCGTCCGCTTCCGTGCCGACATCAGCGATACATACGCACCAGAGGCCGAACTGCAGTCCTGGGTGCGGGAGGTGACACTGCAGCGCCCGGATGGCGGCGTGTGCGTGGTTGACCGGGTGCGCTGCGCCGGCGCGCGGGAGATCATATTCAACTTTATCACGCCCAGTAACGTCACCACGGAATCAGGCATGTTGCATTTCGCTTCGCGCTCGTTGCCTGGTGATCGTTTCTCCGGCGCGGCGACCCTGCGTCACGATCCCGCCCTGCGTGTCGAAATCGAGAGGCTGAGCCTCGATGATCCACGTCTGCAGGAGAGCTGGGGAGACCGCCTCTTTCGCCTGCGCCTTCGGCCCCCCGAACCGACGACAGGCGGCGAGTGGGTATTCGAGATCAACGCCCAGGGGCAGGCTCGATCATGACAGTGCTGTTGTTCCTGCTGGCAGTCGGGGCCGTGATCAGCGGCTGTGGGACTGACGGCACGGATGCCGGTGAGCCGCCATCGCGGGAGCTCGAAGTAGGTGTGCTCTACGAGCAGGGAGCACCGCTGTACGACATGGTGCACACCATCGGTGCAGGTCTGGAGCATGACACCACCGGGGCAAGGGTGAGATACACCTTCAACAACACGGCGGCACGACCTGCCATCGAAACCCGCATGCTCGCCGGCAACGCCCTCGACGTCGATCTCGTATTCGATGGCATGGATGCCAATACCTTCGACTGGGTCGATGGTGGTTTCCTCATGGATCTGTCCGACGCAATGGCTGAGCCCAGGCCGGATGGCAGCCGTTGGCAGGATGATTTTCACCCCCTGTTCCGTCGTTCCATGACCTACAAGG
>Ga0310124_10000849_pt1 | contig 21726 bp, 15 predicted proteins | sample CB11b_AW_Bot5_MG_FD_203507 | JGI IMG/M metagenome (GOLD analysis project Ga0310124, IMG submission 203507) | Marine microbial communities from Western Arctic Ocean, Canada - CB11b_AW_Bot5 | ecosystem: Environmental > Aquatic > Marine > Oceanic | place: Canada: Western Arctic Ocean | collected... | reverse complement strand
ACGACTTCATGGCGGCTTTGCGAATCATCGGGCCCGATTCCATCGCGGTGTGCATCTCATCGCCGGTGCGGTCGAGGAAGCCGGTGTTGATAAAGAACACCCGATCCTTCGCGGCCCGGATGCACTCCTTGAGGTTGACCGTGGTGCGCCGCTCTTCATCCATGATGCCGATTTTCAGCGTGTAGCGCTCGAGTCCCAGCGCATCTTCCACCTGTCCAAGCAGCTGGTCGGTGAACGCGACCTCGTCGGGGCCGTGCATCTTCGGTTTCACGATGTAGACCGAGCCGGCCCGGCTGTTCTTGCGAATCTTCAGATCGTGCATGGCGATCATCGACGAGATCATCGCGTCGAGAATGCCCTCCGGCGCCTCATTACCGTCCTTGTCCAGAATCGCCGGGTTGGTCATCAGATGTCCGACGTTCCGGATCAACATCAGGCTGCGTCCCTGCAAGGAGACTGTTGACCCGTCCGGGGCGGTGTAGACCCGGTCCGGATTCAGGGCGCGGTCGACCATCTTGCCGCCCTTTTCGAAACTGTCGGTCAGGTCGCCTCTCAACAGGCCCAGCCAGTTGCGGTAGGCCACCACCTTGTCTTCCGCGTCGACTGTCGAGACCGAATCCTCAAGGTCCATGATGGTAGTCATGGCCGCTTCCACCACGACGTCTCTGACCCCCGCCGCATCGTCCCGACCAACCGGGTGATCGCGGTCGATGGTGATTTCAACGTGGAGACCGTTGTGCTTGAGGAGTACCGCCGACGGGGCGGCCGCGTCGCCCGCATGACCGGCGAAGATCGTCGGGGTGGCGAGCGCGGTGACGCTGCCGTCCCGCAACGTCACTGCCAACGCGCCGTCGACGACGGCATAGGACGTGGCATCGGCGTGGCTGCCGGCCGCGAGCGGCGCGGTGGAGTCGAGAAACGCGCGTGCAAAGGCGATGACGCGGTCGCCCCGCACCTTGTTGTAGGCTCCGACTCGTTCGGCGCCGTCCGCGTCAGAGATCGCGTCGGTGCCGTACAGCGCGTCATACAGGCTGCCCCAGCGGGCATTGGCGGCGTTCAGTGCATACCGCGCGTTGGTGACCGGCACCACCAGCTGCGGTCCGGCGATGGTCGAGATCTCGGGGTCGACATTTGCCGTGCTCACGGCGAGGTCGCCGCCTTCCGGCACGAGGTAGCCGATCTCCTGGAGCACCGCTTTGTAGTCGGGGAGGTCTATCGGCTGGTCTCGGTTCTCCTGATACCAATCGTCGATCTTGGCCTGCAGGTCGTCTCGGGTCGCCAGCAGTTCGCGATTTCGTGGCGCGAGGTCGTGGACCAGTCGGTCGAAACCTGACCAGAAGGCCTCCGGGGACACGCCGGTGCCCGGCAGTGCCTCATTGTTGATGAAATCGTAGAGCTCCTTATCAACCTGGAGCGTTCCCGCTTCGATCCGGTCCGTCATTGCATCTGCCTCTGGTGTCGATTCAGTGGTTGAGAAACGCGCAGGCGTGCGCCCCGCGCGAGGTCATCCTGCTCGTCGCACCGTGATTCTACCCTGTGCGGTTCGCCCGGATGTGGGACGTATCCGTATGATGGGCCGAGGCACGTGGTCCGCCGATGACGTAGCAAGCGACCCACCGTCTGGCGGTCGAATGCGCCGCAGGCCGGTTGGTCATCGGGGCAGCGGCTCTGCGCGATAGAGGTCGCGCGTGTTGCGGGCGACCGCGAACGTGAAGGCCAGACCCATCCCGGCGATGGCGACGATGCCGCCAACGTCGAACAGACGGTAGGGCGTGCCCCCGACCATGACCCACGGCTTGTAGAGCAGACAGACGGTGCCGACGGCCAGCAGTATTCTGAGCTCGGTCGGGCCGATCTTCAGGAACGACATACGGAAGATGCCGCAGGCGTGCGTGGCAAGATAGGTTTCCGCCGACAGCATCAGAAACCCGATCAGCAGCCCCAGCGCGACGAGCGGCGTCATGTAGCCGGATAGGGCGAGTCCGCCGAGGAGGAACAGCGCGCCGATGATGTCGATGACGTGGTCCACGTAATAGCCGTACATCGGCCGCTGTTGGTTGCGGACACGGGCGACCGTGCCGTCGAGGCTGTCGCCGAACCAATTGACGGCCAGCGCGACCACCACCGCCCACAGCGCCAGCGGCTGGTGGCCGGCGGCCCAGTAGGCCAGACCGGCGCCGAGCATCGCGGCGAGTCCGAGCCGCGTGAGATGGTCGGAGCCGACTGATCGCGGCAGACGTTGGGCCATCCAGATGAGGGCACGTTTCTCAGCCACAGCGAGTAGGCTGCCGTGTTCACGCACGTGCGCACTGACACTGTGTTCGGTCATGGGGTCTCCTCGTATTCCGATGCGCTCAGTTGGGAATGCGTCATCGAGCCGGCGAACGGCTCACGGGAAGGGCCTCGGCCGCCAGACAGACCTGGCCGCCGGTATTGCCAACCCAGCGTCTCGGTGCGACGCGACACTGTCCCACGGGCTGGTCGCCGACCGTTCGTCCCTCGGTGGAGTGAGCGCGAACGCCCGTGCCCGACCGCCGGCGTTGCCGTGACGGCCGGTCGCGCATAAGATGTATCGGATATCGGGTAGCCAAATCGTGTACCGTGCCCCATCTTGGGGATCGGCCATGACCTGATCCGCGCCGGTCTGAGTGAGTTCGAGGTGGATATGTCAGAACCAGAAATTATTGTCGGTATCGGAGGCGCAGCCGGCGACGGCACAGCGTCAGCAGGGAATACCCTGGTGTTGTCCATGGCCAGGCAGGGTATCGCCGGGTACAGCTACAACAGCTACCAGTCGGTCATCCGCGGCGGGCATTCCTGGCTGCGACTGCGTTTCTCGGCCAAGAAACCGCTCAACCAGGGTGACCAGGTCGATGTGGTGATCGCCCTCAATCAGGACTCGCTCGATCGGCATCTGCAGGAGCTGCAGCCGGGCAGCGTCTGTCTCTACAACGGCGCCAAGTTCCAGCCCAGCTACGACCCGCCGGCCGGGGTCCAACTGTGCGGGCTGCCGGTGCCCGACCTTGCGCCGGATTCGGTCAAGCTGCCGGTCATGCAGAACACGGTGGCCGTCGGGGCGGCGGTGCAGTTGATGGGGCTGGGGTTCGAGACGCTCGCGGCCGTGTTCGAGACCACGTTCGCCAAGAAACCGGCGGTCGTCCAGAAGAATGTCGAGGCGGCCCGGAACGGCTATGACTACGCGGCCAAGAACTTCCAGCCGCTCGCGACTCCACTCCACCCGACCGACCAGAAATGGGCGCAGAGCTCAGGCAACGACCTCCTCGCCATGGGTGCCGCCCTGGCCGGGTGCAAGTTCTATGTCGCCTACCCGATGAGCCCCGCCACCCACGTCCTGGAGTGGTTCGCGAACCACTCGAAGCGGCTCAGTATCTGTGTGCGGCAGGTCGAGGACGAGATCTCGGTCGTCAACATGTGTATCGGGGCCAACCACATGGGAGTGCGCGCGATGTGCGCCACCTCCGGTGGGGGGTTCGCGCTGATGACCGAAGCGATCGGCATGTCGGCCATGTACGAAACCCCGGCGGTCATCATCAACGTCATGCGGGCGGGACCCTCCACAGGTGTGCCCACCAAGACGGAGCAGGCCGATCTCAACCAGGCGTTCGGCGCCAGCCAGGGCGACTTCGAGCGCGTCGTGATCGCCCCGATCAGCATGGGGGACTGCTTTGTGACCCCGCCAGTGGCGTTCGACGTGGCGGACAAATATCAGCTTCCGGTCCTGATTCTGGCGGACCTGCTGCTCTGCGAAGGCAGCGAGACCATCGCGACCGAGATCCTGGACGTCGAGTTCCCGATCGACCGCGGCGAGCTGATCACGACCGCCGATGGGCCGGGGCAGGAGCCGTATCTGCGGTACAAAGACACGTCGTCGGGTATTTCGCCACGCGCGATTCCCGGTCTCCCGGGGCATCTGTATACCTCTGGTACTGACGAGCACGATGAAGACGGTGTGTTGTTGAGTGACGTCTTCACCGATCCCATCCGGCGCAAGAAGATGGTCGACAAGCGTCATCGCAAGATGTCGACGATTCTTCACGACCTGCCGGCTCCGATCTTGGAAGGGCCGGTCGACGCCGAGACCACCTTGCTCGGCTGGGGCTCGACGTGGGGGGTCATCAAGGAGGCCGCCGAGCGGCTCACGGCCGATGGCGTGTCGCTGAACCACCTTCAGGTCAAGACGATGATCCCGCTGCATTGCGACGACATCGCGGCCGTCGTGGAGAAGAGCAAGCGACTCATCATCATCGAGAACAACCATAGCGGTCAGTTCGCCCGCCATCTACGAGCGGAGACCGGAATCGTGGCGGACGGGCACATCCGGAAGTACGACGGCGAGCCGTTCGAGCCGAAGCACATCGTGTCCGCGGTCAACGACATCATCGGCGGTCAAGAGATCGTCAATGTCCTGTCAACCGAGCCCGGTTGGCGAACCGACCATCCTACCGGGACGAGTGGCCCATGGGACGGGTTGAAACAGGTTACAAGGCCCGGCGCGGTGCCGACCAAGGCGTGAGGATAAAACAATGACAGCTCCAGCAACCGTCGTAGCAGTCAAAGATTTCAAACCTGAGGTGCACCCGGACTGGTGTCCGGGCTGTGGCGACTTCGGCGTACTCACGTCGCTTTATCAGGCCTGCGCCCAACTGCAGATACAGCCCCACGAGTTGATGGTGGTGTCCGGTATCGGGTGTTCTTCCAACCTGCCCGGCTTCATCCGGTCGTATGGCGCCCACACCCTGCACGGGCGACTCCTGCCGTTCGCGACCGGCTGCAAGCTGGCGAACCAGAGCATGACCGTCATCGGGACCGGCGGCGACGGCGACGGGTATGGCATCGGTCTCAACCACTTCATCCAGGCGATGCGTCGCAACATCGACGTGACGTACATCGTGATGAACAACGAGATCTATGGCCTGACGACCGGCCAGGTCTCGCCGACCAGCGAGACCGGTATGAAGACGAAGACCAGCCCGTTCGGCAACCTGGAGGGGATGCTCAACCCGATGGCGTTGGCGCTGGCGGCCGGATGCGGGTTTGTCGCGCGCGGGTTCAGCGGTCAACCGAAGCATCTGGTGGAACTGTACAAGGCGGGCATCCAGCACAAGGGGTTCGCCCTGATCGACGTGTTCAGCCCGTGCGTGACCTTCAACAAGCTCAACACCTATCAGTATTTCCGCGACCGGATCTACAAGCTCGAAGACGAAGAGCACGACACGGGCAGCTTCCATGCCGCCATGGACAAGGCGTTGGAGTGGGACCCGAAGATCCCGATCGGGCTCTTCTACCAGAATCCTGATCCGCAGCCGTCGCTGGACACGCTCGACCCGGCCCTGACCACGGGCGTGCCGCTCGTGCACCAGAACTACACGGTCGACGCCGAGACCCGTGGGGAACTGATTCGAGAGTTCATGTAAGCGTGAGTGGGTGCCGGTCAGGTGGGCGGCGGCGGACAAGACGCCCCCGCGCCGTCCCGGGATGATCGCCGGTCCACGATGGCCCCAGTCCAGGCAGTCTGTCCGAAATCAGTCGTTGTAGTGGAGGATGGTGTTGAAGAGCATGTTGAACTCCCCGTGGTTCTGCCAGCGGTAGCAGGGGTTCGTGGCGAACAGCACCACCCGCCCTTCGCCGCGTGGCACCTCGACAATCGCCGGCTGGTTCTTAGTCTGTTCGACGCCCCGCGCGTGACCGCTGACAGCTTCGCCCGGAAAACGCATGAGCACCCAGTCGTCGCGTTTGCGGACCGGCACACGTAGCAACGGCCCGTTGGCATAGCGGACGGTAATGTCCGGGGTGTCGTAGCCGTAGAACATCGGATGCGCCGGTTTTAGAATCTCTGCCTTGACGATTGGTCCCGGCGCGTAGAAGCCTGATCCAGGACGGCGCGCGTCGATCTCGCTGGTGACCCCGAAGTCGGGCGGGAAGTAGCTGGCCGCCCCCAGGGTTACGAGCACGCCTCCCGCGTCGACAAACCGCTGTAGCTCCAACACTCCGTCGAGTCCCATGCCGCCGGTGATGTCGTCCGAGGACCCGTAGTCTCCGAGGAACTGATAGCGCGCCGTCTTCGTGTAGGCCAGCGGACCGTCGCTGGCGTCGACGTCGAACACCAGGCCCTTTCCCGAGCCGCCTTGGTTCGGGACGAGGATGACGTCGTACTCGGCGCGCAGATCGCCCGTCTTGACCCGTTCCTGAAAGATCAGATCGTACGGAATCTCGAACTGGTCGAAGGCGTGGCGGACCCAGCCGACACCCTGGGTGCTGTCCCAGGTGCTGAACATGGCGAGGCGCGGCAGGTCGACATCGTGGGTCGCCACGTCGGGTCGGGTGGTCAAGCCGGCGGCGGTCAGGCCGAGCGATTCGACCGCCAGCTCCAGTCGGTCGATATCGGCCTCTCGATCGGGTCGAGGGACGATCAGCGACCCCGGCGGAAACGCGATGCCATCGGCCTCGAACCCGACCTCGGCCGCCTCGACATCGAGCTCGCCGAGCCGATAGCGAAGCGTCGCCATGTTGGTGGACCCGTAGTGCGCGATGGCGTATCCGTAGGTCGCCTCTCCATCGGCGACGTGGCCGATATCGCGCGCGGCGCCAATCGGTTCCACCGGGACGTCCAGCACCGTGTCGTCGTCGATGGCGCGCACCTCGGCGTGCTGCATGAGCCCCAGCGTCCAGCCGGTATCGTCGTAGGTGCGCAGATCCCCGTCGGGGTAATCCTGTGTTTCGAGCATGATCTTGGCGAGTCGGCCGTAGGGCTGGTCTCGCTTGACCACATAAGAGCCGGCCGCGTACGTGCGACCGTCTGACCCAGATGGGGCCTCGTTGCCGGCCACGCCGCCGTCTTCGTCCGCCTCATCTTCGGGGTCGCCGTCGTCCGGAGCAACCGAGTCCGATTCCGGCGCGAAGGTGACGGCGCGGTCGGTACGACCCACTTCGATTCCCTGCAGCAACAGGAGATTCACGAGCCGCGTGACCCGGGTCATGTCCCGCTGACCCGCGGGTATCACCCAGCCGTGCGGAGTCTCTCGCTGGCCCTCCTCCACCGCGTTTCGGCTCTTGCGGTAGAAGTTCTCCAGGATGACGCGTGGATTGCTCGCGGCCAGTTGCAGCGCGCTCAGCGCCGCGGTCTGGCTGTAGTTGGTGTTGTTGCGCATTGACCACTCGACCTCCTCATAGGGAGGGGAGGGCCGATACCACTCGCGGCTCGTCCGCGCCTGAGCGGCGGTATTGTCCTCGGTCTTGAGGTGCCGCGTCATCGTCGTGGCGCCGCCGTTACCGAACGTCTCATAGAACCGCACCAGGCCGTTGTGGTTCGAGGCCATGAATCCGAGGTAACCCGGCGACCACATGTCGACGAAACCGTGCGTCCACGCGCCCGGCATCCCGTATTTGGTCAGTTGGGTCATCTCGAAGTTCGCAAACCACGGGAGCTCGCCATAGACAATCGGATCGAGACTGGGGTTCTGAGGCGGCTGGCCGCTAAACGTATAGAGAAACGGCACCGACTCATGCAGGTCGTGCATGACCGGTGGGTGCCACTCGAGATACCACGCGAGCAGCGACTGCATGCTCAGTTGCGAGTAGTTGATGTCGCGGTTGTTGTCGTGGAAGATGTATTTTCCCCAATAGGGTGGCCCGCCAATCCGGTCCCGATCATCGGTGATGTCGATCAGATGTCGGTAGTACCAGTCGACATAGCGGTCGCGCCCGTCCGGCTCGGCCGCCGGTGTCATCGTCACGATGACGTTGTTGCGAATCTGGTCGAACAGCGGCCCCGCTTCCACCGCCAGCCGGTAGGCTAGCTCCATCAACATCTCCGGCGGTCCGGTTTCGGCGCTGTGCAGCCCGGCCATGAAGTGGTAAATCGGTTTGGCCTGGTCGATGATCTGATCCGCGTCTGCATCGGACAGCCCGCGCGAGTCCGCCAGGCTGGAGAGATAGCCCCGATATCGCTCCAGGTCCCTGATGGTGTCGGCCGACGCGATAGCGACCACCACCATTTCGCGGCCTTCGTCCGTGCGTCCCGCCGACATGACGGTAACCCGCGGCGACGCGTCGGCGAGAGCCCGGTAGTACGACAGCAACTCCGCGTAGTAGGTCAGTTCGCGCGGCGCGCCGGCATGGTGGCCAAGGACATCCGCGGGCGACGGCACGGCGTCAGCTACGGGCAGATGGTCTACCAGCGGGCTCAGGAACTCGGGACGAGTGGTCCAGTCGCGTATACGGTCGGCAAAGTCCTGGTCCATCGGCTGCGTCGTTTGCGCGCTCACCAACGTGGGGTCGAGGTTTCCAACCGCCGCGACGACACTGAACGCCAGCGCAAGGGTGGGTAGAAGCCCATCTCCGCGTGAACCGGTTGCTGGCTGCATGGTGGGTAAATCCTCAAGAAGAGCGAGAGGGTGGAAACGTCCAGCGATTCTACACGAGCGCGGTCGGGCACTGGAGTTGCACGACCCGTGCTCGATTGCGGATGTGGCAGACTACCAACGAATGTGTCACAACTTGTCCGTAGGGGTGGCGCGAAATAGTCCAATATGCCGTGCCACCGAATGGGTACGAGACTTGCGTTATATGTCGACGTTGGTCGCCTGTATGGGACGGCTTGGAGCCGACAGTGCTGGGGAGCCAGGCGGCCGGCACCTTTGGGGGGCATCGCGTAGCGATGCCCTTCTTTTTCTGGTTGGAGGCATGTCAGTCGGCCCTCGATGGTCGTGCTGGGTGGCGGTTCGTCGCCGCACGTGTGACGAGCACGCGGGTTGACGGTGCCGGGCGTCTGGCGACGGAAGGGTGAGGGAAGACGACGCGAGCAGTGCAACGCATCGATTTGAACGGCGATGTCGGTGAGTCGTTTGGTGCCTATACCATTGGCGACGACACGGCGCTGCTGCGTCATGTGACGTCGGCGAATGTCGCCTGTGGATTTCACGGTGGCGACCCGTCCGTGATGCGCCAGACCGTGCGTCTGGCCGTGGCCGGGGGGGTGGCCCTTGGCGCTCACCCAAGCTTCCCGGACTTGCAGGGCTTCGGGCGCCGCGAGATCACGCTGTCGGCCCAAGAGGTCGAAGACCTCGTGGCGTATCAGATCGGTGCGTTGGCCGGCGTCGCGGCCGCCGAAGAGGCGCGACTGCATCACGTCAAGCCCCACGGTGCCCTCTACAACATGGCGGCTCGCGATCGAGAGGTTGCGGACGCCGTCGCCCGCGCGGTGGTCGCCGTCGACGCAACCTTGGTGCTGTACGGGTTGTCCGGGTCGTGCCTGGTCGAGGCGGGTGAAGCGGTTGGTCTGCGTACGGCCGCCGAGGTGTTCGCGGACCGGGCCTATGAAACCGACGGGTCGTTGGTGTCGCGTGACCAGCCGGGGGCCGTCATCAACAACCCGAAGAAGCTCGTTGAGCGAGCCGTGCGGCTCGTGCAGGAGGGTTCGGTCACCGCGCGCGGCGGCGACGTCGTGGCCCTGCGGCGAGACACGATCTGTCTGCACGGCGATACTCCAGGTGCTGGCCAACTGGCCGCGCAACTCCGGAGCGGACTGGAGGCCGCCGGCATCCGCGTGCTGCCGATCGGTATCGGCGACTAGTGTGGACCAGTGGCCCGTCCAGGTGAAGCATAGCGCCCCTCTCCACTGTGTCAGGCACATATAAGCGGTGAGGCGCTCCCACCACCGCGACAGGACGCATGGCGGGGTCAGTGCACGGTGTACGGCTCGGTCAGAGCGAACTCGGCGATCTCCGCGTCGAATCCGTTGCCGTCGGCTCTCACCATCTGGTACGTCCCGCGCATCGAGCCGAACGGGGTCCTCAACGGGCAGCCGGACGTGTACTCGAAAGACTCCCCGGGCGCGAGCGTCGGCTGGTGCCCTACCACCCCGCGCCCTTTGACCTCGTCCACCTGGTTCGAGCCATCCGTGATGATCCAGTGCCGGCTCACCAGTTGGACGGTCTCAGACCCTTCGTTGGAAATGCGCACCGAATAGCTGAAGTACCACCGTTGTTCCTGCGCCTTGGCATGCGAGAACTGTGATGTGACCAGGATGCGAATCCCGTTGGTGACCGCTTCCGACGTTTGGATACTGTTGTCCTGCATCAGGCGACTATAGTAGCGGAGATTCGGCGCCCCGCGAGAAGCGGCGCTGCTCGGTACGCGTCATGATCCCGATCGACACTCTTCTCGGCGGCTACCGCACCGGCTATTTTCCGATGGCGGTGGACGACGGACTGCGCTGGTTCTCGCCTGGCCGGCGCGGCGTGATTCCACTCGACACGTTCCGGGTGCACCGGCGTCTGGCTCGGCTCGTCCGCCAGGGGCAGTTCCGGTGCACGGTGAATCACGCGTTTCGAGACGTCCTCACCGCGTGCGCCTCCCGGGTCGACGCCTCGGGGAACTGGATCGACCGAGAGATTGTCGAGAGCTACTGCGCGCTGCATCGAGTCGGGCACGCGCATTCAGTGGAGGTCTGGGAGGAAGACCGTCTCGCCGGTGGGCTGTATGGGGTGAGCTTGCACGGCGCGTTCTTCGGCGAGTCGATGTTTCACCGCGTGCGCGACACGTCGAAAGTGGCCCTGGTGTTTCTGGTCGAGCGGCTGCGTGAGCGGGGGTTCGCGCTGCTCGATATCCAGTGGGTGACTCCGCACCTTCAGCAGTTCGGGGCAGTCGAGATGCCGCGAGCGCGGTATCTCGCCGCGCTCGAGGATGCCATGCACCTGACGTGCGTGTTCGGCGATCCTGGTTCGACCGGGCGTGCGATCACCGAGACAGATACATCGGACGGTCGGGGCTTTGCGCCAGGTTCCAGCTCAGCTGGTGCACCATCTGAACGACCCGCGCCATCTTCTCGTAGTTGACGGTGTCCGGACGATCTCGTTCGGTGTGGTAGTCGGGGTGCAGCCCCGTGTGGATGAAGAGCGCGGGAACGCCGCGATACAGAAAAGGCCATTGATCGCTGCGACGGAGGAGATTCGAGGCGTTGTCGTCGTAGCGAAACCTCAGCTTGAGTCCGGTCAGGCGGTTGGCGCGCTCGGCCGCGCGCTTGAGATCTGATGAGCGGCTATACCCCAGAATGTTGACCGCGTTCCGGTTCGATTCGGCGGTCTGAGCGGTGAGCCCCTGAAACCGCGCTCCGGCCCCGGCGGGCACCTCCTCGCTGCGGCCGATCATGTCCATGTTCAACACCGCCACGGTCTGCTCGAGCGGATGTATGGGGTCATCGGTATACGACCAGGCGCCGAGTAACCCTTGCTCTTCCGAATTCCAGGCCGCGAGCAGGATCGACCGTCTCGGCCGGATGCCCGCGAGGCCGGCCTCGTGATACGCCTCCGCGATCTCGATCAGTCCCGCGACGCCCGAGGCGTTGTCGTCGGCCCCGTTGAACACGCGCAATCCGTCCGCGCCCTCGTGGTCATAGTGCGCGGTCACGAGGACCCACTCGTCACGCAGGTCCGGGTCGGCCCCCTCAATGAGCCCGACGACGTTGCGGTTGGGCTGAAGCCGCCGGCGAACCGACGTGGTCAGTTCGACATGTTGCCCGGCGAGCGGCACTGCGTCGATTCCACCCGGTCGCTCGGCCTGCCTCGTCGCCAACTCGCGCATCGTCAAGCCGGCGTTGTCCACGATCCGTTCCGCCAGGTCCCCAGAGATCTGGGCCACCGGGATCCGGACTCGCTTGGTCCAGCCGGCCACTTGATAGCCGGAGGGGCGTCTCGGCCGGTCTGGCCAGACGCTGCGTAAGGGACGAGTCGTGCCGCGTCGGCCCGCATGATTGTGCAGATCTGGTGCGATCAACACGGCGGTCGCCCCCGCCGCCTGCGCGGCCAGCACCTTCCGCACCGGCCGCGAGTGCTCTGATGCCACCTCACCGTCGAACGGGCTGTCGGCATCGAACTCACCCGGTTCGTGGTTCAGGATCAGGGCGACCTTGCCGTCGAGTGCCGACGACGATTGGTAGTCGTCGTGCTCGAGCGCGGCCGCGCTGATACCGAACCCGACGAAGACGACCTCGCCACCGGCCGTCCCGCTGGCGCTGGTCTGGTCCGGGTAGTACGCGGAGCCAAACGTCACATCCGCGGCGGGTACCCCGGTTACTTCGAGCTGGTTGTCGTCGCCGAGGCCCGTCGTCATGAGGTCGAACGATTGGAAGTACGAGCCGTTTGTCCCGACGCCTGCGAGTCCCAGTCGGTCGAATCGGGAGGCGATGAACTCGGCGGCTTGCCGGTTGCCGGGGGTGCCGGTGAGCCGGCCCTGCATGTGGTCGCCGGCCAGAAATCCCACATCGGCCTGCAGATCGGCGGCGCGGATGGTGTCGCCGCCAGGGGCCGGGTCCGGGCCCTGCACCGCCACGACCACGACCACCGCGGTCGGGATGGCGACCCCGAGCGTCCACGCTGTGCGCATGGAGTTCATTCTATAGCCACGCCGCGGTAGGATCGCGCGACCGAGGGCGAGGCAACTATGAGCAAGTACGCGGAGAAGAACTGGGGACTCGGATTCATCGGGGTTGCGGCGATCGCGGCACTGGCGGGTGTCGGATGCGGCAACGGGGCCGCGACGGTGAGTGAGCCCGGCTTCGACGTCATGGAGCGCTCGATCGTGGAGCTCGGGGCGGCGCTCGATGCCGGCGAGGTGACTTCTCGTCAACTGGTGACCGGATATCTCGCGCGCATCGCGGCCTACGACAAGCGTGGTCCCGGATTGAACGCGATGGTGCTCCTCGGCGACGACCTGTTGATGGTGGCTGCCGCTCGCGATGCCGAACGTGCGCAGGGGCAGGTGCGGGGCCCACTGCACGGCGTGCCGGTCGTGGTCAAGGACAACTACGACACCGCGGACATGCCGACCAGCGCCGGGACCATCGGGCTGGCCACGTCGATTCCGCCGGACGACGCGTTCCAGGTCCGGCGCTTGCGAGAGGCGGGCGCCATCATTCTTGGGAAGACGAACATGCACGAGCTGGCGCGCGGCATCACCACCGTGAGCTCGATCGCGGGACAAACACGGAATCCGTATGATCCGTCGAGGAATCCAGGGGGATCGAGTGGCGGCACCGGCGCCGCCGTTGCCGCCAGCTACGCTGCCGTCGGTATGGGCAGCGACACCTGCGGGTCGATCCGTATCCCCTCGGCGCATCACGCGCTGGTGGGGCTTCGTGGCACCCGTGGCCTGGCCAGCGGGGACGGCATTATTCCGCTGTCCACCACGCAAGACATCGGCGGACCACTCGCGCGGTCGGTCGAAGACCTGGCGATCACGCTGGACGCGACGGTTGGACCCGATCCGGCCGACCAGACGACCCAGCGCGGTGTGGGACGTATCCCGGCCACCTTTACCGACGCCCTCGATGCCGGCGGGCTTCGGGGCGCTCGGGTCGCGCTGCTCGACGAGTTGCTCGGGGACACCGGCGCCGAACGTCCGGTGCGGTCCGTCATCGAGGCGGCCGCCGAGGAGATGACCGCCGCCGGGGCCGAGCTGGTGGAGATCGGCGAGACCGACTTCGGCTCCCTGCTGGACGGGGCGTCGCTGATCGGGCTCGAGTTCAAGTTTGACTTCGACCGCTATCTGGCCGGCACCCCGGGAGCGCCGGTGCGGTCGCTGGCCGAGCTCGTCGAGCGAGGGCTCTACCATCAGGTGCTTGGCTCGGGAGCCCTGCAGGCGTCGCTGGACGTGGAGTCGCTCGACACCGACGATTATCGGGCCCGCCGGACGAAACGTGACGACGTGCGTCTGGCCGTCGAGGCCCTGCTCGACGAACATGATCTGACGGCGCTCATCTATCCCACCATTCGTCAGACTGCTCGCCCAATCGGCCAGGGCCAACCTGGCAGCAACTGCGCCCTCAGCGCGATTTCTGGTTTGCCGGCCATCACCGTCCCGGCCGGGTACGCCACGGACGGCATGCCGGTGGGGCTGGAGATGATTGGCCGGGAGTTCGCCGAGGCAGACCTCATACGATTGGCCTATGCGTTCGAGCAGGCCACCGGTCATCGGCGCTCACCCGACAGTACGCCGAGTCTCGTGACCCCCCCGGCGCCAGAGCATGTCGACGTGGGACACGATAGCGACGATGGAGTGGGATTGCGGGCGCGGTTCGATCTCCACCGAGCCACACGCAGCGTGCGCTACACGGTCACGGTGCACGGTCTCCTGGATGACGACGTGTTGTTTTCCCACCTGCACCGGGCGAGCGCCGGCGCCGCCGGCCCGGTGACCCACCTGCTCGGTGGTCGAGCCCAGTCCCGGATGTCCGGTGTCGTGGCCCTCTCAGCGGCGGAATTACGGAGCCTTCGCGACGGCGATCTCTACGTGGATGTGCATACCACGTCGAACCTGGACGGGGTCCGCGCCGACATCACCTGGCCAGAGTTGGAGTAGAAAGCACTCGCGGTGCCGCCAACGTGCTTACGAACCGGAGTGCGACAGGTATACTCGCTTCCGAAGCCCGAAGCCCACCTACGGCGCCAACGTGAGCCCCGCCCCTGGTCCCACCGGCAGACCGAGGGTCATCCAGATCACCAGCAGAATTGACCAGCACATGAAGAACGTGACGGTGTAGGGAAGCATCGTGGCGACGACCGTGCCGATGCCGGACCGTTTGTCGTAGCGCTCGAAGAACGCGACGATCAGGGCGAAGTAGGACATCATCGGCGCGATGATGTTGGAGGTGCTATCACCGATGCGGTAGGCGGTTTGCGTCAGCTCAGGTGTGTAGCCGAGCAACATGAACATCGGCACGAAGACCGGCGCCATGATGGCCCACTTGGCCGAGGCGCTGCCCATGAAGAGGTTGATGAACGAGGACAGCAGTACGAAGCTGAGCATGAGCGGGATACCGCCTAGCCCCGAGCTGCGCAACGTTTCAGCCCCTTTCACCGCCATGATCAGACCCAGGTTGGTCCAGTTGAAGTAGGCGACGAACTGGGCGGCGAAGAAGACCAGCACCAGGTAGGTGCCGAGCGTGCTGATCGTCTTACCCATCCCGTTCATGACGTCGGCGTCGTTCCGAAACGCGCCGGTCGCCGCGCCGTATGCCACCCCGACCACGGTTCCGCCGAGGAAGATGAAGGCAACGATTCCCGAGAGAAATGGCGATCGCAGCAATCCGCCTGTCTCCGGGTTGCGGAGGAATCCGTCGGCCGGCACCGTTCCCCAGAGCAGGAACGCCACGAACACCGCCGCCGCCAGCAGGGCGTATCCAAGCCCCCGTCGTTCGATGCTCGAGAGCTCCTGCAGTACATCCGGCGCGTCGGTGTCTCCCTGTCCTTCGTAGGGACCCAATCGAGGAATGACGATGCGCTCGGTGACCCACGTGCCTGCGGTGGCGATGATAAAGGTGGATACCACCATGAAGTAGTAGTTGGCCGCGGGGTTCACGCGGTACCCGTCGTCGACGATACGGGCCGCCTCTTCGGACAGGCCAGCGAGCAGTGGGTCGACGGTGCCGAGCAGCAGGTTGGCACTGTACCCGCCGGACACGCCGGCGAAGGCGGCCGCGAGCCCCGCGATCGGATGCCGCCCGGCCCCCAGGAAAATGATGCCGCCCAACGGCACCAGCAGGACGTAGCCGATCTCGCTGGCGGTGTTCGACAAGACGCCCGCGAGCACGATCACGAAGGTGAGCAGGTGCTTCGGAGCCGACAGGACGAGCAGCCGCAGCCCGGCCCCGATAAAACCGCTGCTTTCCAATACGCCGATGCCGAGCATCGAAACCAGGACGGTCCCCAGCGGTGCGAAGCTGGTGAAGTTGGTCACCATCTCCGTCAAGATTCGATGGAGTCCGGCGACCGTGGCCAAGCTCACCGGCTGAATCAGTTCGCCGGTTCCAGGATGCACGACTTCGATCCCGGTCCGGGCCGCAATGGCCGAAACCAGTATGATGACGCCGGCCAGAATCGCGAACAACGTGCCGGGATGCGGGAGGGCATTGCCCCCACGTTCGACCGTGGTGAGAAAGACACTCAGAGCCCGACTCAGAAACGCAGTGCGACCGCTCATGGCGCGGAACTGGTCAACGTGGCCGGCAGGGGCGTTGGCAGCATCGTGCTATCCTACGTGGGCTGTCTGAGCTTTGCCAGTACAGCCTAAATCCCCAGACTGCCCCCTATCCGAAGATGCACGATCCGCAGCCCGAGCGCGGCTCACTGGCGAGCCAGCGGACCGTCGCCACGGCGGTCGGGGTCGGCGCCGCTCGTCGACACATCCTGCTCTGTTGCGACCAGACGAAGCCGAAGTGCTGCGACCACGCCCGTGGGCAGGTCGCCTGGGACTATCTCAAGCGACGCCTCCGCGAGTTGGGGCTGTCCGAGCAGGGCGGCGTGTTACGCACGAAAGCCAATTGTCTGCGCGTCTGCGAGGGCGGTCCGATAGCCGTCGTCTACCCGGAAGGTGCCTGGTATCGGGAGTGTGATCCGCCCGTCCTCGAGCGGATCATCCAGGAGCATCTGGTGAGTGGACGCGTGGTCGCGGCGTTCTGCATCCAAGAGCAGCCGCTGGTCGCCGGCCCCGGTCCGAGGGGCTGACCCACAGCGACAGATCTGTGGGAATGGTGTCGTTTCCGACACAGGTGTCGTGATTGGTGCCTTCTTGAGACAGAATGTCGGCCCGATACGCGGTCGTGCGGTCCAGTTTGAATTGTTGCAACACTTTTATTCGTAGCAATTTACGAAAGTCTATCTGGGCTCTGTCGGGACATGGCCCGATCATTGCTTCAGGTGGAGGTAGCGTCCGTCCAGATGGCCCCTGACACGGGCTAGGGCCTGACCGGAGCCGTCTGGATGACACTGAAGGGTTTTGCTCCCGGCCGTGGGCACCCGGTTGCCAATCGGTTGCACCGTCGGCTATATCCCGCTTACGACCCACCACAGCCCGGTTGTGGCCGACATTGTCGGCGACGCCGGGTCCTTCCTTGTACGGACCTACTCGAGTACCCGCCGACCGACATTGACAAGATTCGGCCGCGCTCGCTACTGTGGCGCTGACCGCCGTGGGACGTCGTGAAGGGTCGGTGAACCGTCACCGAACCGTTGCGGTGTGATGGAACCAGCAACGTCCCACTCCATACCGAGCGAGCCTATGAAATTTACCGGAGTCTTCGCGCCGATCCCCACGCCGTTTGCCGACGATGGCGCGCTCAACCTGGACGCCTGGCGCAGCAACCTCGATCGGTGGGTGGGGACCGGGCTCCATGGACTCGTGGTCCTCGGGTCGAACGGCGAAGCGCCGCTGATCGACGACGACGAATCGGAGCAGCTCATTGCCACGGCACGGCCGCGGATTCCCGCCGGTCGTTTGTTGATTGCCGGCACCGGACGCCAGTCAACCAAGTGCGCCATTGATGCATCCCAGCGGGCGGCGGATGCGGGCGCCGACGCCGTCCTCGTCCGGACGCCGTCCTATTTCAAAGGGCAGTTGACGACGTCGTCGTTCATCCGACACTACTCGGCCGTGGCCGACGCCTGCCCCGTGCCGGTGTTGCTGTACAACTTCTCGGGCTTGACCGGCGTGACGCTACCGGTCGCGGCAGTGGCCGCATTGTCGAGTCACGAGAACATCGCTGGCATCAAGGAGTCTGGTCCCGACATGAGCTATGTCGGCGAGCTGATCGGGGCGGCGGGCGACGGGTTCGGCGTGCTGGTCGGGTCGGCCCCGACATTCTTCAGTAGTCTCCTGCTGGGGGCCGACGGCGGGATCATGGCGTTGGCCTGTGTTGCGCCCGATGCGTGCCTGCGGATCTACGAACTGGTGCGGGCGGGGCGGCTCGACGAGGCCAGAGCGTTACAGCGGCAGGTGTCGCCGCTGGCCAAGCTCATCACGTCGGTGTACGGCATTCCCGGGTTGAAAGCGGCCCTGACCCACCTCGGCTATATCGGCGGCCCGGCCCGGCCCCCGCTCCAACCGATCGCGGACGATGCTGTCGCACAGATCGCTCATGAGGTGGATCTGCTGGCGGAGATCACGTGCGGCGTACCCGGCTGAGCCTGCCACAGGCGTCCATCATGCGCATGACCTATCGGTGCTTCGTTCTGACGCTCGCCGTGTTGGGGCTGGCCGGCTGCGCCCGGAATCCCGTCACCGGGGCGCGCGAGTTCGTCATGATGACGGAGGCCCAGGAGATCGCGCTGGGGCGTGAGTCCGACGAGCAGGTACGCAACCAGATGGGGCTGTACGACGACGAGGAGCTGCAGCAGTACGTCAGCGAGATCGGGCTCCAGATGGCCGCGCGCTCGCACCGTCCTGACCTGCCGTGGAGCTTCGCCGTGGTCGACTCGCCCGCGGTCAATGCGTTCGCTATTCCAGGCGGCTACATCTATCTGACGCGTGGCATCATGGCGTTCCTCGGTGATGAGGCCGACCTGGCCGGGGTGCTCGGCCATGAGATCGGGCACGTCACGGCCCGCCACAGCGTGCAGGCGTATACCCGCGCCAGCGGCGCTCAACTCGGCCTGGCCGTCGGTAGTATCTTTTCGCCGGCGGCACAAGCGGTTGGAGGGGTAGCCCAGTCCGGACTGGGCGTGTTGCTTCTCCGATACGGTCGCGACGCGGAATTGCAGGCCGATCGTCTCGGCGCCCAGTACGCCGGCGAGACCGGATGGGATCCCACCGGAGTGCGCGACATGCTCTCGACCTTGTCTCGGCTCAGCGACGGCGGGGACAGCCGTGGCGTTCCCGGGTGGCTTTCGACCCACCCGGCGGCATCGGATCGAGTAGAACGCGTGGGGCCGGTCATCGAGGAACTTGGCACCCGGTTGGATTTCGATGAACTTCGGGTCAACCGCGCGGGGTATCTCGACCGGCTCGACGGACTGATGTTTGGGGACAACCCAGACCTGGGCATCGTGCGGGGCCGAGACTTCCTCCACCCGGTGCTTCGTTTCGCGCTGCAGTTCCCAGAGGGCTGGGAGGTTGTCAACACGCCGACGCAGGTGGTCGCCAAGCAGCCCGGTGAAGAGGTCTACATGTTGCTGCAGTTGGTGACCGACCCGACCACCACCGACCTGGAGCAACTCGCCGGGGACACGATGCGGGAGGGCGGATATCGTCTCGATTCTGGCGGCGACACCAGAATTGGCGACCTGGACGCGTTCGTTGGCACGTTCACCGGAGAGCAGGCAGACTCGGGGGAACCGCGCGCGCGGGTGGCGTACATCGATTACGGCGGGACGATCTACGTCGTCGGTGGGCTGACCGGGGCCGACACCTACGACCAGGTGGAATCTGAATTCAATACCTCGATCAGGAGCTTTCGTCCCCTGAGCCCGGCCGAAGCAGAAGACATTCGACCCAATCGGCTTCGCTTCTATACCGTGCGTGACGGCGAGACGTGGCAGTCGATCGCGCAGAATGCCGGCGAAAGCATCATCCCGCCGAACACGCTGGCCATCATGAACGGTGTGCCGGTGAACGAGCAGCCTCGTCCCGGCGACCGCATCAAGATAGCCGTCGAAGGCTAGGTTTCCTGGCGAGGCGTCAGTCTGGCGGTGTTGCTTCGTCGGTCACATGCCGCGTGCATGCTCCCTCCTTGCGCCTGGCCACACGAACGCCTCGCCAGGAAACCGGTTCTGCGAGAGGTGTGGGTTTGGCGGTGGGACTTCGTGGGTCACAGCCCGGCTGGCTGCTCCCTCCTTGCGCCTTGCCAGCCCGTCACACGCGGGGCGTGACGCCTCGGGCAGGAAACGGGTCACGCCCAGTTGGCGGCCGTAGCAAGGGCCTTTAGGCCCGCAGAACGATCAGCGCCCCTGAAGGGGCTTGCTACGGATCCCACGGCCGCCGTTTCCTCAGGAGGCGAATGGCTTGCCAAGAAACCGCTCTGGTGTTTTTTCCGCACCCTGCTAACTAGGGGGCGTCGGACACGATTCGTCGGGCGCCGAGGAATCTTCTCGACCAGTAGCTCGAGCCAAGCCGTTCGACGCGGACCTGGCCTCGCTCTGAGGGCGCGTGGACGAACTCGTCACCGCCAATGGCCAGCGCCACATGTGAGGCGCCCGGCGCGACGGTCGTGAAGAACAGCAAGTCGCCCGCCGCGATGGCGTCCGGGTCGACCTGGTGGCCGACCTGATACTGGGCGGCCGCGAGACGCGGGAGTTCCACCCCGTGTTGGCGGAAGACATACGACGTGAATCCGCTGCAGTCGAAGCCGGTCGGTGAGGTGCCACCGTCCACGTATGGCGTTCCCCGCAGGTTGAGCGCCGTGGCGGTGATGGCGTAGGTATCGGCCGTTCCTCTCGCGATCGGCACGGTGCGTGCGGCCGCGGTGTCACGTCCAGGTCTTGGAAACGGTTCGGGGATTGCACCGCCGCGCGTCGCGCACGCACCGGCCAGGAGGGCGAGCGTCACGACCGGCAGGATTCGGATCATCTGAGTACTAGTATCGGCGGCGCGCGCTCGGGACACTAGAAGATTTCCATGAATGAGACATAAGCTCATTCAATTCAGCATGTTACGAGACTCCAGGGCTTGACACCATCGCCGGGCGTCGGGCAAGATGCCAATGGTGCCGTTCTGCGGAGCGGCCGCGCGGGGTTCGGGCCAAAGCCCCGTCTAAACTATGGAGTCTACGCTGCTACTGAACGCGACCTACGAGCCCCTCACGGTCGTCGACTGGCGAAAGGCGATGACCCTCTGGTGCCAGGGGAAGGTCGAAGTGATCTCGGTCTACCCGCGGGAAGTCCACTCGGTGTCGCTCACCGTGAAGTTGCCTTCCGTGATCCGGTTGTTGCGGTACATCACCATCAAGCGGCACTTCAATCTCGTTCCGTTTTCGAGGGCCAACATCTACGCGCGAGACAACCATCGATGTCAGTACTGCGGCCAAGTGTTGCCGGCCGACAGCCTGACGTTCGACCATGTGGTCCCGGTACGACATGGTGGTCGCAAAGAGTGGGAAAACATCGTGACCTCCTGTGTGCGCTGCAACCGTCGCAAAGGAGGACGTACGCCCGTCGAGGCGCGCATGACCATCCTGCGACCACCACGTCGACCGGTCCGCTCGGCGACCGTTCGGATCGCCATCGGCGTGCGTGAGGCGCCAGAAAGCTGGCGAGACTACCTCTTCTGGAACGTCGAGTTTGGCGAGTCGTGAGTCCTTCCCGACACCATCCGCGTGCGGTTCGCCCATGTGCGCAGCCACGCTGACCCGTCCGCGTATCACCTCCGTGCGTCCGCTGGCGGCCATCAGTGGCGGGCGGGTCACGGTGCGGGGCACCGGTATCGACGGCGAGCCGGGGCGTCTCCCGGAGGTGCGGTTTGGCGAGGTGGTGGCTCGGGTGGTGTACGTCGATCGCGATACGGTGGCCTGCCGTGTCCCGGCCGGTATCGACGGTGGCACTACCCCGATCCGGCTCTCCACGGCGCCGGGCGAGACAGCGTTTCTCGAGGTCGGCGCACCGGTGGCGACCGGGCTGCACCAGGTCGACAGTCCCGCATTCGGCGACGACGGTATTCTCTATTTGACCCACAGCGGCACGCGTGGCGCGTCGTCGCCGGTCTCCATCTTTCGGGTCGGCACCGATGGCTTCTGCGAGCCGTTCGTCACCGGCTTGACGAACCCGACGTCGCTGGCATTCCAACCGGGCGGCCGCTTGTTCGTGTCCAGCAGGTTTGACGGCACCGTGTCTGCCGTCGACGCGGACGGTCGAGTGGAAGAGGTGGCGACTGATCTGGGGGTGGCGTGTGGTCTGGCCTTCGATGCGGACGGCACCCTGCATGTCGGTGACCGCTCGGGGACGG
>Ga0310124_10000844_pt1 | contig 21790 bp, 16 predicted proteins | sample CB11b_AW_Bot5_MG_FD_203507 | JGI IMG/M metagenome (GOLD analysis project Ga0310124, IMG submission 203507) | Marine microbial communities from Western Arctic Ocean, Canada - CB11b_AW_Bot5 | ecosystem: Environmental > Aquatic > Marine > Oceanic | place: Canada: Western Arctic Ocean | collected... | reverse complement strand
AAAGCGCGTGTTGCTACCCATATTTCTCTGTATGACCAAAATTTAACACTTTCTCGCAAAGTAAGGCAGAGAACAGAAGCTCTCGCCATGAGTCGATTGGAGATAATCCGCAAGCTCGGCCGCGCCGCTGAATACAAGGACAATGAAACCGGAATGCACGTTGTCAGAATGAGTTACTACTCGAAAATTCTGGCTCAACACTTGGACGTTAATGAGGATTGGGTAGAACTACTTTTCCAAGCCGCACCAATGCATGACATAGGGAAAATTGGTATCCCTGATTCCATATTAGGCAAACCAGGAAAGCTGGATCCTGATGAATGGGAAATCATGCAAACACACGTCACCATTGGTGGTGATATTATTGGCGACAACGACTCCAAATTGCTGAAGCTTGCGCAAGAAATTGCGCTCTATCACCATGAAAAATGGGATGGTAGCGGCTACCCTCACAAGCTATCGGGTGAAGATATCCCTCTCAGTGCGCGAATTGTCGCGATTGCCGACGTATTCGATGCACTGACCAGCGAACGCCCTTACAAAGAAGCTTGGCCTATTCAAAAAGCAATTGAGCTTATTCAAGAACAAGCCGGCCATCATTTTGATCCTAACTTAGTGCCAATCTTCATTAGTAAGCTCGACGAGATGTTAGCGATCAAAGACTCTTTTACTGATGAACCAGAACACTAAGTTCGCTGGTACTTTATCAATACAGGTATTTTATGAATACTGTTTCAAGATTTGCTAACGATTCGAAAATAATCTTAGTCTCTTTTCTCGTAGCGGCTATCGTTGTGTTTTCCGTCGCAGTAGCCGCTTGGATTAATCTCAATAACCGCTTCATCGGCGTTGAAGAATACGCTTCCAGTACTCGAGTGCTGACCTCCCTCGATAAACTGCGTGTTTATGAGCTGTCTTTCAGTAACGACTACAACGAACAAGTCATTGATAGCTTTAATAAAGAAGCAGAAAAAACGGTTCCGTTAGCCAATGATTATGCCGACCAATATGCAGCGTCACTGCCAATCAATCGGCTCACGGAGTATTTGATTCAATTCAAGCAATACGGCGACATTATTAAATTGAACCAATCCACCCGAGCACTCATGAATGAACGTTCCAATGCCGCGACTGAGCTATTGCGAGAGATGAGGGATCTGCACAATCAAGCAATTAATCAAAGCAGTCAAAACATTCGAGGGTTGCGATTAACCAGTGAAGAACTCACCAACACTGCCTTAAAAACCAGTCAACTCACCACTCTCGCGGTTAATATACAAAACCTCGAAAAAGAGTATTTACTCGACGGTAACCTAAAGACCTACTCACTGGTCAAGATTGAGATGCAAAAGGCTTCACAGTTGATTACCGAATTACACGATCAGATTTTAGATGACAAAGGACAACAGCTTTTAGAGATTGTCGAAAAGGCAAAAAATCGCTATTACACCAACTTAGTTCAGCTTCAAGGCGTACCGGGTTCTTCTAAAAAGTTAAGAGCCTCGCTCATCAATCAAGTCACTTTGAGCGGCTCTGAATTTTCGCGTTCGGTTGGATTACTCTATCAAACCAAGCAGAGCCAAGTCGCGGAACTGAATCACCTCGTTTCTCAATCTCAAGCAGAACTCTCTTCCCAATTGCTCATAGGGCAAGACCTATTGGCAATTCGCACGCTACTAAGTCGTTCAAATCGATTCAACCGAGATTTCCTGCTCGCAAATTCAAAGGAACAGAAGCTCATCGCCGACAAAGTATCGCGCGTTATTAACGAGATGCAATCGAAGTCTTATAATGCGCAACGACTTATTACTTTGTATGCGCCAAACGTAAAAACCACCGCCTTTGACGAGCATATCAGCGTCTATGAATCGCAATTCACTCAGTTAGTCAGTTCACAAATGCGAGGCCACCAATTACTCAAAGCGATGGATGAGAGCTTCTTAAAGTTTCGAGGTTTCGTATCCCAACGTCACCTTTCAGAAAGCGTCAATGTTAAAGACTCGTCCAGTGTGACTTACCATTTGGCCGTGGGTGGTGTGATTTTCTTCGTCATTATTTTGTTGATGGGTTTACTGGCTAACAAAGCGCATTCAGCGTTAGAAACCTTCGCGCACAGCCTAGCTGCTGCACGTGATGAAGCCGATGCAGCGAATCATGCAAAATCCGATTTCTTAGCTAATATGAGCCATGAAATTCGTACGCCAATGAACGCCATCATTGGTATGAGTTACTTAGCATTGAAAACAGATTTAACCAAGGCACAGCGCAACTATATCCAAAAAGTGAAGCTCTCTTCTGACACCCTACTCGGGCTAATCAATGACATTCTCGACTTCTCGAAAATTGAAGCGGGAAAACTCGACATTGAGAAAGTGGACTTCCAACTTGAGAATGTACTCGACAATATTACTAACTTAGTTGGCTTAAGAGCTTCAGAACGCGACCTAGAACTACTCATTCAAGTCGACAGAGACGTGCCTACTAACCTGATCGGGGACCCGTTAAGAATTGGGCAAATATTGATTAACCTAAGTAACAATGCTGTCAAATTCACCGAAAAAGGTGAAGTGAAGATCTCCATCTCAGTTGCAGAAAGACAAGGCGATGACATCAAGTTGAGCTTTGCCGTCTCAGACAGCGGTATCGGTATGACGCAAGAGCAAGCCGCCAAGTTATTCAACAAGTTCACTCAGGCGGATAGCTCAACAACCCGAAAATACGGTGGCACAGGCTTAGGCCTCGCCATCAGTAAAGAACTGAGCCAACTGATGGGAGGCGATATTCAAGTATCAACAGAGCTTGGCAAAGGCTCGACCTTTTCATTTACGATCGCCACTCGCGTCAGTCATTCTATCCAGCAGCAACGAGTGGTGGTTCCAGCATCAATTAACGATTTGAAAGTGTTAGTCGTCGATGACAACTCCAGCGCGCGCTTGATCGTAGGCGATATCCTAGAATCACTAAAGCTGACACCAACACTGAGTTCATCCGTTGATGAAGCTCTTATTGAGTTACATACCGCTGACGCTCAGAACAAGCCATTCGATTTAGTTATTTCCGACTGGAAGATGCCTAAGCGAGACGGCGTAGACTTACTAGCTGAGCTCAAAAATGGGCAGCAGCTAAACATAATGCCTAAGATCGTGATGCTGACTGCTTACGACCGAGAAGAGCTTGCTGAAGCCATTGAACAAAGAGGCTTTGAAGTACCGAGTATTCTAGACAAACCAATTACCTCGTCTCACCTCTATGACTCTATTGTCTCACTCTATGGGCTAGATTCCGATCGTGTCTCACGTAGTGAACTTGAGCAACAAAATCAGTTAGCCAACGTCCAGCAATTAGCCGGAGCCAAATTACTCTTAGTTGAAGATAATGAAATCAACCAAGAACTCGCGACGGAGCTATTAGAAGGACAACAAATTCAGGTTTCGGTAGCCGAAAATGGCAAGCTAGCGATCGAGCTTTACCAACAAGCCATTGCAGACGGACAACCGTTCGATGGTATTTTGATGGATTGCCAAATGCCGGTAATGGATGGTTATGAAGCAACAGAGTACATTCGTCAGCAGATCAACGATCAAGACATACCGATCATCGCAATGACAGCCAATGTCATGGAGCGAGACAAAGAAAAGGCGCTCGGTTGTGGCATGAGTGACATTATTGCTAAGCCGATCGATGTCGGTTCAATGTTTGCCACTCTCGCGAATTGGGTGTCACCTTCCCGTCCTGTTGCATTTATTGACCCAATATCACATCAGGAAGAATCTGTAGGCTCTGCTGACGAGTCAGAAGACAATAGTGCGTTTAATGCAGCGCTTTCCAAAGTTGAAGGTCTAGACATTACGCTTGGCTTAATCAGAGCCAACAATAATCACCAGCTGTACATCAAATTATTGCATCGATTTGTCGAGGCCTATTCTGACGAAAACACCTTAACTGCCGAACTATCCAGTAGTACTCAACAACGTTACTTACACACCCTCAAAGGTGTGGCTGGCAATTTGGGTGCTAAACAACTGCACACGTTGTGTGAAAACCTAGAAGCACAGCCAGACGATACCGATTTGAAAGACAAAGTGATCAGCACATCGCTTGAACTAAGCCAATCACTTACGGAAGCCTTCTCTCAAATTGAAGGATCAAAAGATTCTGCAGTAAACAGTTCTACCAAGTCAGAAGACAGGCCTGAACAGCAGCAACAGTCGACTGCAGACCAACAACTCTACCGTCAATTATTGGATGCGACGGTTAATGATGACACCGATGCGCTCACCATAATTCTTAACATTGAAGATGGCGCTAAGATTGGATTATCCCCTTCAGAATTCAAACGACTGGAAGTTTCGTTGGAAGAGTTTGATTTTGACAAGGCAACTGAGATCTTGAAGGGCTCGAACTTATCTGATTAACCTTCTGACAAATAAAGGAATTCATTACAAACATTCCAAATTTCATAGAGAGCCTTACATGGCTCTCTTTTTTTACCTTCGCACAACACCTCCCCGTGAACTTTATGAACAATATTAATCCAATGTTCTTTATTCTCAATATCGCCGCATTACAGACATTTCGTTAACACACCGTTAACTTTAACGTCATCTACTAAGCAATATCCTACTCATCTGTTTAGTAGCTGGAAATAAAACAAAAGTTTCTCTCCATTGAAGAGATCCCCTACATAAGGAACGTGAACCATGTTCAAGGCACTGAAACCTACTCTTGCGGCTTCTATTATCGCAGCAACCTTTTCTTTCAACACTTTTGCTGCTGACGTAGAAAAAATCCACTTCCTAATCCCTGGCGGCGCTGGTGGCGGTTGGGATATGACAGCTCGTGGTACGGGTGATGTATTGGTGAAATCAGACATCGTAGAAAATGTCTCTTTCCAAAACCTTTCTGGTGGTGGTGGCGGTAAAGCGATTGCTCACCTAATCGAAACGGCTCAACGCCAAGAAGACACGCTAATGGTGAACTCAACGCCTATCGTTGTTCGTTCACTAACGGGGATCTTCCCACAATCTTTCCGTGACCTAACTCCTGTAGCAGCAACCATTGCCGATTACGGTGCAATCGTCGCGTCTGCGGATTCTAAGTACAACACTTGGGAAGACGTCGTTAAAGAGTTCGAAAGCAACCCACGTAAAGTGAAAATTGCTGGTGGCTCAGCTCGTGGCAGCATGGACCACCTTGTGGTTGCGGCAGCGTTCAAAGGCGAAGGTTTTGATGCTAAAAAAGTGCGTTACATTGCCTACGATGCTGGCGGTAAAGCGATGGCAGCACTGCTTTCTGGCGAAACACAGCTGCTTTCTACTGGCCTTGGTGAAGTGCTAGAGATGTCTAAATCTGGCCAAGTAAAAGTGCTTGCTGTGACGGCGCCAAAGCGTCTTGACGCTGCACCTAACATCCCAACACTGACTGAGTACGGCAACGAAACCGTATTCGCTAACTGGCGTGGTTTCTTTGCGGCACCTGGCACAAGCCAAGCGAAGATCGACGAGTGGAATGTAGCACTTGGCAAAATGTACAAAACCGATGAGTGGCAAGTGGTTCGTGACCGTAACGGTTGGATCGACAACTACAAAGCTGACAAAGATTTTTACGCCTTCCTAGAAGATCAAGAAAAACAGATGGGCGACCTAATGCGTGAGCTTGGTTTCTTGAAATAACCAACAACCATAGAGGGCCTATGTGCCCTCTTACTCTTTCCTTGTTTCGCCGTGCATGAGTTAACTTCAAACTCCTTTGTTTATTCGTAGACGTATTACTAACGCTTGCCGATTCGTTGTAAACGCAAGTGGCTGATAAACCAGTACCGTAATTCGCTTACCTTTGGTTAGTGATCCCAGACATTTCATTAACTCGCTCATGTACGGCTTTTTTACTTTTTATACCACCCCAAATGGAGTTGGATATGTCGGACTTACCAACCAAATTTCTGAGTAAGGAATCTTTGCTTTCGAAGGATCGCATCGGAGCCATGCTCTTTATGCTTGCGTGTTTATGCTATGGCTACCAAACCACGCTGATTCCTTTGTTCCCCGGTGACGAGTACGAACCCTTCACAGCAAGAACCTTACCTATCCTGCTAACGTTTATCGGCATTGGCCTTTCGTTGATCCTGCTTATAACCGGACAGCCAGATAAAAAAGTCACATGCGACACTACGCCGTTGAACTGGAAACTGCTTATTGGCTTCTTGGTGTTAATGGCTCTGTACGGTGTTGGGCTGACTTATCTTGGCTTTGTTTTAGCAACCAGCTTCTTCTTACTTGCAGGCTTTTACCTACTGGGTGAGCGCCGCAAAGCTGTCTTATTTGGCGCGTCGTTTCCTTTCGTTATCGCGTTCTTTCTTTTATTAACTCAAGGCTTAGATATCTACCTAGAGCCTGGTTTAATCTTCACTCTTTGGTAGGGATAACATTATGTTAGACGGAATTTTACAAGGACTTTCGACCGCCGTGATGCCAATGAACATCATGATGGTAATTGTTGGCTGTTTTGTTGGTACCTTTATTGGGATGCTACCGGGACTCGGTCCAATTTCAGCAATCGCGTTGATGATCCCGATTACATACGGCCTAGACCCTTCTTCTGGCCTAATCTTGATGGCTGGTGTGTACTACGGCGCTGTATTTGGTGGCTCGACGTCATCAATATTAATCAACGCTCCAGGTTGCTCTTCAACGGTAGTAACCGCATTCGATGGCTACCCGATGGCACAAAAAGGCCAAGCTGGTAAAGCACTTGCACTCGCAGCTTACTCTTCTTTCACTGGCGGCACGCTTTCGGCAATCATGCTTTTGATTGCAGCTCCGGCTTTAGCCAGCGTGTCATTGAGCTTCCAGTCTTCAGACTACTTCGCATTGATGCTCTTAGGTTTATCGGCAGTAGCAGCGTTTGCGGGTCCAGGTCAGGTAATCAAGGCATGGATGATGACTATTCTTGGTTTGATGCTATCTACTGTTGGTATCGACAAAGGCGTTGGTGTTGAGCGTTTCACGTTTGGTCTAACAGACCTGATGGATGGCTTTAGTTTCCTACTTCTTGCAATGGCAACCTTCGCTTTAGGTGAGACTTTAATGGGTATTTTGAAACCAGAGAAAGACACTAGCGGTGAAGAAAGCCAAAAGATGGCTGATATTGGTAGCATGAAAATTACCAAAGAAGAGTTCAAAGAAGTGGCGCCAGTTTCGATTCGTTCTTCAATTCTCGGCTTCTTTACGGGTGTTTTACCCGGTGCTGGTGCGACTATCGCAGCATTCTTAAGTTACGGTATGGAACGTAGCCTTGCGCCAAAAGACAAACAGAAAGAGTTTGGTAAAGGCAGTATTCGTGGTCTTGTTGCTCCTGAATCTGCAAACAACGCAGCTTCGAGTGGTTCATTCGTTCCGCTACTGACGCTTGGGATTCCCGGCTCTGGTACTACCGCAATCATGCTTGGCGCCCTAATCGCATACGGTATTCAGCCGGGCCCTCGCTTGTTCGTTGAACACCCAGATGTATTTTGGTCAGTAATTATCTCGATGTACTTTGGTAACATCGTACTGGTTATCTTGAATCTGCCTTTAATCCCTTACATCTCTAAACTGCTCGCGGTACCAAGAACGGTACTACTGCCAATGATTATCTTCTTCTCAATCACAGGCGTGTACTTGGTGTCTTTCAACACGATGGATGTTTTTGTAATGCTCATTGTTGCGATGGTTGCGATTGCGCTGAGGTTAGCTAACTTCCCACTTGCCCCATTACTCCTAGGTTTTATCCTTGGTGGATTAATGGAAGAGAATCTACGACGTGCATTGATGATCAGCGATGGCGAGCTGAGCTTCCTATGGGAACGACCAATCACGATGACGTTCACTATTCTGGCTGTGCTGGTACTATCTAGCCCAATCTTAGTAAAACTATTTAGAAGCTTTAAATCGAAGCCAGTAGAAGTGTAAAACTCTACCAATTCAACGAAACCTCAACGAAAGGAGCCATTGGCTCCTTTTTTCATTTATCTAGTAAATTCGAACCAACAGTTAAAGATGGTAGCAAAATCACAAACTCGTACTTTCAAGATGCACAGCTCTGATATTCATAACAAATTCAAGTAAGGTAAACGATCATTTAACGCATTGGATTCAAAACTATGGATTGGTTGATTCTATTCTTATCGGGAGTGATTGGCGGTGTGCTCAACTCAATTGCGGGTGGCGGTAGCTTCATCACCTTCCCTGCGCTTTTGTTCGCTGGAGTTCCACCAATTGCAGCCAACGCGACCAATACCTTTGCTTCATGCGCTGGCTACATGAGCGGAGCCTACGCCCTACGCCACGAAATTCAATCTGGTACTAAGCAGCTAAAACTGACCATTGGTTTGTGTGTAATTGGCGGCGGCATTGGTGCATTTTTACTGCTGCACACACCAGAAGCCCTATTCACTCAATCCGTACCTTGGTTACTGCTATTTGCCGCTTTGCTTTTCACCTTTGGTGGCACACTCAATAAATGGCTTAAGCAAGCAACAGCAAAACATAAGCACGCCACCAGCGCAGGCGCGTTCTTTTCCGCTTTATTGCTTTTGGTCGTGTGTATCTATGGTGGTTACTTTAACGCAGGTTTGGGGATAGTAACGTTGAGTTACTTAGCTCTGGCTGGTTACACCAACATTAATGTAATGAATGGCATCAAATTGTTGGTATCGGCATGCGCATCACTCGCGGCAATCGTGTTCTTTGTTGTGAATGGTTCGATTGATTGGCCGTCTGGCATGGCAGTATTATTTGGTACATTGGTTGGTGGTTATTATTCAGCAAAAATCTCTCGCCGCATCCCTCAACACTATGTTCGTACCACAGTGATCATCGCGAGCTTTTTGATCACCGCTTACTTTTTCTATGCTAACTAGGTTCTATGTTAAGTGAGTTCTGTGCCAACTCGGTTTTAAGCTAACCAGACATTAGGCTCAATAAGGCTTGCGACTGAAAAGATAAAGCAAAAAGACTCCACCCTTCTCATACCGATTTCGCTATTTTATTGCTTATAAAATAGCCAAAGCAAAATGTGTGAGGCGAGTCCTTCAATTAGCAAATTTGATAACAATTTAGACTGTTTTTTAGCCTTTACTTTGCCAAAGGTGGGATAATTCTCCAGTCGAAAGTGAGACTTCATTAGGAGGCGTTATGAACATTAAACTCGGTCATGTCATGTCATCAAGTCGACTCATTTGCTTTGTCGCTTTTCTTGCTGCCACATTCGCGTGGATTCTAAAAATGCCCGCTCTGTTTTCTGTGTCAGCGCTATTCTTACTGATCAGCGCCATTGTTTATGTCGTTGACCTTTGGAAGAATCAAAGAAAGAACCGCGAAGCTTAAGACGAACGACTAAAGCGACACGCACTAAAAAAGGAGCACTTAGGCTCCTTTTGTATTTTGCAGTCAAGGCTTTGGTTATCTGACGATGCTCGACTTATGCCTTTACATAAAGACGTTAAAACTAACGACGCCCTATTACTAGCGACGTATTTCTATTAACGACGCCCTTTTGCTAGCGACGCCTTTCTATTAACGACGAAAGTTACGACCGTTACCGCCGCGGCGCTCTTTAAATGCAGACGCTGCTTTAGCTTGTGATGCTAGAATCGATTCAACCGTCAATTCCATTGGCTCACGAGGCTCTAACCCGTGACGGAATGTACGTGAACGCGGAGGCATCTGGTATTCGATATCTGAAGCTTTAGGCATGCGCTTGAAACGGTAAAGGTAGAAGTTTTCTACTTTCTCACGAGCCCATTCAGTCTTCTTCAGATATTTAACAGCACTTGCCACCGTTGGCTTAGTGTTAAAGCAGTTCATGCGCATTGCTGCATCCAAAATTTCCCAACCGTAATGATCCACTAATTCAGTGATCATAGTATCTAGCTTTAAGCCGTGCAGTGGGTTGTTTTGTTGCAGTTCGATTCTTTCTTCTTCAGTCATATTTTTACCTTTTCCAAGGCAACTAAAGGCCTTGAATATACTCTAGAACACCGTCATCACTGACCATATCTAGCTCAATCATTTGGGCATTACATCCATTGCCCTTATCTATGCCTTTATGATGGCATAAAGCATGCTCGTTATCCTATTTATCTTTCAATTTAATTTTAAAATGGTCACTTATCATCCTAATGTTGCGTGCAATACCGCCATGCACTCCCGACGAGTGCTTCTCTTAGATTTCGACCAAATTCGTTCAAGTTAACAAAAACCATGATAGAAGCATGAAATACCCCTAGTTTAAGTAATGAATTATAAATTTATTAGAACGCAGTGTTGCTAATTAACAGCACGATGCTATGTTAGAAGTGGTATAGAAACCTACAAATAACGATATTAAACAATGATATAATTATAAATAAAGGTTGGCTTTGACCATGTTTGACTACTCCAAAATCAGCAGAGTAGCCGCCCAAGATAAAGACATTATCGCCATCGTTGATGATCTCTTTCGGCTAGCTCGCGAACATTACCCCATTCTGTCTAGGCTCTCGGTTGTGCTATGCAACGAAAATAGAGCATCGAATTACTTTGTTTCGGATACTCTGTGCCAAGAAGCCGAACATCGCCATGTCGAGCAAGAACTTACGCCAGAATCGGCTTTGTCGCGCATGGCTGAGTCTTTAGATACCCGGATCATCAACGACCTCACCACCATTAGCTCAACCAAACAAATATCTCACCTACTCGATCTCGGTCATCAAAGCAGTTATACAACACCAATTCATCATCAAGAAAGTAATCTTGGATTTGTGTTTATCAATGCTTCATCAACAGGATTTTTTGCTAACCAAACTATTCAGTGTGATATCGCCTATCTCACTCAAGTCATCTCTAGCCTTTTCGTTCAGTGGTTTGAGCGCCAACGTCACTTTCAATCTTCTTTAGCGATCGCTTTAAATATGGGTCATGCTCGAGATCCAGAAACCAAAGAACACCTAATTCGCATGGGTAAATACAGTGAGCAAATTGCTCGCACGCTGTCGCACACCAAAAGGGAAATTACCCACCAATTCATTCATCGAATTCGGTTGTATGCGCCCTTCCACGACATAGGTAAATATCGAATTCCAGATAAGGTGTTATTCAGTAGCGCGCGTTTCAATGAAGAAGAAAGAAACATCATGAACAATCACACCTTGTATGGCGAAGAGATGATTGATGACGTGGTTGCCCTTTCCCACCACAGCTCGCTGTGCAGTGAAGAGATTCAATTCATCAAGAATATTGTGCGCCACCATCATGAACGGTTTGATGGCTCTGGATTGCCTGATGCTTTGAGTAATACAGCGATACCACTAGAGGCTCGAATAGTGACATTAGCCGATGTATTCGATGCGCTGATGAGCAAAAGAGCTTATAAGCACGCGTGGTCACTCGATGAAGTGATGGAATACATAGAAGCGCAGAACGGTTCAATGTTCGACCCAGAGTGTGTTGTGGCTCTTAAACAGAACCTAGACGGCTTTATGGCAATTCGGGAGCAATACAATGACGATGCTCAGCCGCATTTAATGACAGCTTAAACTATGGCACCTTTGTTATTCAGGCCTAAGTAAGAGAACGTGAACCAACAAAAAAGGATGCCAATTGGCATCCTTTTTTTTTCTAGCTTGCAGCTGAAAGAACAAATTTGTTCTCTACTGATTCTAACTAACGATTATACGTCGTAAGTTGTAGAAGCAGTGTCGCCGCCTGTACCAGTCCAGTTTGTGTGGAAGAATTCACCACGTGGACGGTCAGTACGCTCGTAAGTGTGAGCACCGAAGTAGTCACGTTGAGCTTGTAGAAGGTTCGCTGGAAGACGAGCTGTAGTGTAGCCGTCTAGGAACGTCAGTGCAGAAGTCATACATGGCATTGGGATACCAGATTCCATAGACTTAGCTGCAACTTTACGCCAAGCGCCCATGCAGTTGTCTAGGATGCCTTTGAAGTATGCATCTGAACCTAGGAAAGCGATCTCTGGGTTCGCTTCGTAAGCATCACGAATGTTGCCTAGGAATGCAGAACGGATGATACAACCGCCACGCCACATAAGAGCAACGTTACCGTAGTTTAGATCCCAGCCGTTTTCGTTCGACGCTTCACGCATTAGCATGAAACCTTGAGCGTAAGAGATGATCTTAGAAGCAAGTAGAGCCTGACGGATTGCATCAACCCACTCTTGCTTGTCGCCTTCAATTGGAGCAACAGTTTTGCCGAACAGTTTCTCAGCTTCAACACGTTGGTCTTTAAGTGCAGACAGGCAACGAGAGAATACAGACTCAGTGATTAGAGTCAGTGGGATACCCATGTCTAGTGCGTTGATACCTGTCCATTTGCCCGTACCTTTTTGGCCAGCAGTGTCTAGGATCTTCTCAACTAGCGCTTCACCGTCTTCATCTTTGTAACCAAGGATGTCAGCAGTGATTTCTACTAGGTAACTGTCTAGCTCAGTTTTGTTCCAGTCAGCAAATACAGCCTGCATTTCGTCGTGGTTCATACCTAGGCCATCTTTCATGAACTGGTATGCTTCAGTGATAAGCTGCATGTCACCGTATTCGATGCCATTGTGAACCATCTTAACGAAGTGACCAGCACCGTCGTTACCAACCCAATCACAACAAGGCTCACCTGCGTCAGTTTTCGCAGAGATACCTTGGAAGATAGGCTTAACCGCTTCCCAAGCTTCAGGAGAACCGCCTGGCATGATAGAAGGACCGAAACGAGCGCCTTCTTCACCACCAGAAACACCAGTACCGATGAAGTAGATGCCTTTCTCGCGAAGAGCAGCAACACGACGGTTAGTGTCTGGGAAGTTAGTGTTACCACCATCAATGATGATGTCGCCTTTGTCTAGAAGTGGTACAAGCTTGTCGATGAACGTATCTACAACGTCACCAGCACGAACCATAAGCATCACTTTACGTGGCGCTTCTAGTTTCTCAACTAGCTCTTCTAGAGAGTAAGCACCAACAATGTTAGTACCTTTAGCTGGGCCTTCTAGGAACTCGTCTACTTTCGCAGCAGTACGGTTGTGAGCCACAACTTTGAAGCCGTGGTCGTTCATGTTTAGGATAAGGTTCTGACCCATTACTGCTAGGCCAATTACACCGATATCACCTTTCATTATTTTATCTCCTTGCGGCTATTCGCACTTATGCGATAGCACTTGCTGCATTTGAATCTAGGAACCACTCTGTCTCACCAGTTTTAGACTGGATTTTCGCTGCCGGGTAAGGCAGTTCTGAAGCAGGAGTTGTATGAATTTCTTTAACGATCTCAACTTTACCTGCACCCAGTACTAGGTAGCTGATTCGTTTTGCTGCTTCTAAAACTCTCGCTGTTTTAGAAACACGGATCTGGCCCGACTCTGGGTGAGAAGCTAATACAGATAGGTTCTCATCTTGGTAGTCAGTTACACCCGGGAATAGTGAAGCTGTGTGGCCGTCTGCGCCAACACCTAGCAGGATCCAATCGAATACAGGCGTGCCGTTTTCAGTTGGAATCACGTCTGCCATTTCTTTCGCGAAACGTTCTGCTTCTGCTTTAGGCTCATCTTCACCACGGATGCGGTGGATGTTCTCTGCAGGAAGGTTTACGTTTGTAAACTCTTTTAGTTTCGAAAATAAGAGTGTATTCGCTTCACCGAAGTTGCTTTCAGCGTCGTCTGGTGCCACGCAACGTTCGTCGCCCCACCAGAAATGAAGGTTATTCCATTGAATGCCTTCTGCGTATGGCGCTTGAGCTAAAAGCTTGAAAAGCATTTTTGGCGTGCTGCCACCCGACAATGAAATGTGAACAGGTTTGCCCTGCTCGCTGTATGCTTTCATTTCATTTGCTAGGTTTTCAACGACCAGTTCAGGCGTTGCAAAGATCTTGTGATTGATCATAGTTCGCAGTAATCCGTGTCTGTTAAGTTTTTGCATGGGAAACGCCATGCGCGGCCATCACGCTGCAGAAGCTCATCGGCTTCTTGCGGGCCCCAAGTACCACAAGCATAGCCAAACAGTGCTTGAGGGTCTTGTTTGAGATCTAAGATCGGTTGAACGTACTTCCAACATGCTTCTACTGCATCGGTACGTGCAAATAGAGTCGCATCACCGTTCAGCGCATCAAGAAGAAGACGCTCATAAGCCGTCAGCATTTGAGTTTCAGGCAAGTCAGAGTAAGAGAAGTTCATTTTCACTTCTTTTGCTTTGAAGCCTGCACCCGGCTCTTTCAAACCAAAGCTCATCTGAATACCTTCATCCGGTTGGATACGGATAATCAGCTTATTCTCTGGTGCATCTTGACCAAAAACTGGGTGTGGCGTGTTCTTAAAGTGAATCACGATTTCAGTCACACGTGTTGGTAAGCGTTTACCCGTACGTACGTAGAAAGGAACACCATTCCAACGCCAGTTGTTGATGTGTGCTTTAAGACCAATGTACGTTTCAGTACGAGAGTCGTCTGCGACACCATGCTCTTCGCGGTAACCAGGCAAGTGCTGACCACGAACGTCTGATGCTGTGTATTGACCTAGAACCAAATCTTTACGCAGGTCGTCTTCTTCCAGTGGTTTCAGACACTGAAGTACTTTAACCACTTCGTCACGAATAGAATCCGCATTGATTTGTGCAGGCGGCTCCATGCCAACCATTGCTAATACTTGTAGCAAGTGGTTTTGGAACATGTCACGAACTGCGCCAGAACCGTCGTAGTATCCGCCACGCTCTTCAACGCCAAGGAACTCAGCACCTGTGATTTCAACGTATTCAATGAAGTTACGGTTCCACAGTGGTTCAAACATCGCGTTTGAGAAACGAAGCACTAGAAGATTTTGTACCGTCTCTTTACCAAGGTAATGGTCGATACGGTAGATCTGGTGTTCTTGGAAGTGATGATGGATCTCTTCATCTAACGCTTGAGCTGATGCTAAGTCGTAACCAAATGGTTTCTCGATGATCAGACGACGCCAGCCGTTCTTTTCATCGTTCAGGCCATGCGCAGCAAGGTTTGCTGGGATCACACCGTATAGGCTTGGCGGGGTTGCCAAGTAGAACAATGTGTTATGGTTTTCGAATTGGTAGTCTTGCTCAAGCTTGTCTAGACGTTGTGCTAAACGAGCGTAGTCGTCTACATCTGAAGTGTTGATCGCTTGGTAATGCAGATGTTCAATAAATGCATTCAGCGTCTCTGGCTCAGTTTTTTCCATTTCCTGAAGAGACTTCTTCAGCTTCTCACGGTAAGACTCATCGCTGTACTCAGTACGGCTCACTCCAAGAATCGCAAAGGATTTTGGTAGTTGATTGCTAGCATACAGGTGGTACAAAGCAGGAATTAACTTGCGGTAAGTTAGATCTCCCGATGCACCAAAAATAACGATGCTGCTGTTTTCAGGTATTACCATCATCTTTCCTATAAAAACAAGGTTTTTAGTATTCGCCAAAGGTATCAGCGACATACGAAAATAGATAATAGGTCTTGGCTATTACATCAATAGCGAGTGCCTATTACACTTGAGAATGCGTTTGGTAAACGAGGGTGAAAGCTATCACCTCTATTCGGGACAGTATTGTCTATGAGTATTTGATTTACATCAACCACTGTGAAAGCAATCGATTAAATATTGACTCATTTCGAACAAATTCTAATCGATAGCTCAGTTCGCCGAGCCCGAGAGTGAAGCAAATCGGTATTCTCAAACATTGTAGTCAAGAAAGAACGGTATCTGGTCGGTGGAGTGAATAATAGGAAATGGAGAGAAAGGCAAAACCAGCCTATTCAACTGGCTTTATATTTATTTGACAGCATCGCGTTTGTCTTTGTGACTTGTTGTCGCTAAATCTATCTTCTAGCTTTGTTGTAGCAGCGTTCTGGGCGGCCTACTGACCCGTAATTTAAGTCGGCCACTAATTCACCAGTCGTGATTAGAAATTCCAAATAGCGTCGAGCGGTGGTTCGGCTTGCTCCAATACGTTCACCTGCTTCATCTGCTGTAATATCAGCAATGTCGGCTTGTTGAAAAATGGCTCTAATTTTATCAAGCGTTACGCCATCAATCCCTTTGGGTAAGGTTGACACTTTTCCTGAGTCCGCTTTCGCGTTGGCTTGCAGCATCTTATCGACCAAACCTTGGTTCAAATCAGACACACTTTCAAACTCTTGCAGCTGCGATTGATATTTTTTCAGCGCCGCTTCTAAGCGAGGAAACATCACAGGTTTCAGCAGATAGTCCACGACTCCACCGCGCATTGCCTGTTGCAAGGTATCGACGTCTCGCGCAGCAGTAATCAAAATCACATCACAACCCTGATTACTACCACGAACGTGGTTCAAAATATCAAGCCCGCATCCATCCGGCAGATACACATCCAATAAAACCAAGTCAGGCTTTAATATGTCTAATTGCATTAACGCTTCAGACTGCGTGGTCGCAATCCCCACCACATCAAAGCCACCCATCTGTTCTAAATAACGATGGTGTAGCTCTGCAATCGCAATATCATCTTCAATGACCATGACTCTCGTGATTGCGCTCATTTATGTTCTTCCTTTAACCATGCTTTTTCCGTCACGATGATCTTCACTCGATCACTTCGCGCTTAATTATTATTGTGCTTCTTTTGGCAGATAAACCGTCATTCGCGTACCAAAATCGTGGTTGTCGACCATTTCAATTTGTCCTTGATATCGGTCTGCCAGTTGCTTTATCAAATACAAACCGACGCCGCGATTCTGTTTCGCTTTACTCGATACGCCTTTTTCGGTGAGTGCTTTCGTCGCCAAGTCTTTCGGCAAACCACACCCTTTGTCTTCTACTTCTACGATAATTTCATTACCAAAATCACTGATTGAAACTTCAATAACTCGACGCGCTGCAGTAATTTGACCCTCTTGCTTAATAGCCGTCATGGTAGCGTCAAAAGCGTTATCAATCAGGTTGCCAAGAATTGTGACAACGTCATCCGCGTTCAGCCAGCTAGGCAATGCTTCAAGCCTTGAGCCTTCTTCGACTTTGAGCTCTAAACCTATTTCTCTTGCACGCTCCGTTTTCCCCAAGAGCATACCTGCAATGAGCGGGTCTTTAACGGTTTCACGCAAGAACTCGATCAAGCTTTGATAGTGCGCTGTTTCTTGGCCAATCAGCTGCTGTACTGAATCCAACTCGCCCATCTGGATCAAGCCACTAATGGTGTTGAGCTTGTTTTGATGCTCGTGGGTTTGTGAACGTAGCAGATCAGCATACTCTTTGGTTTGTGAGAGCTGGTCTGTTAAGTCGTTGATTTCATCTCGCAATCGAAAGCTGGATACCGCCCCAACGACTTCACCCGCCACGATAATTGGGCTGCGGTTGGCAACGATTCGCTTATTGTTCAGGTACAGCTCAACATCGTGGTCGGTTTCACCAGTGGATAACAGTTGCTCTAAATCACTGCCGGCCAATACATCTGAAAGGCGCTGTTGGTTGAGTGCAGACTCTCTATCGATAGACAAAATATCGCAGGCACTCTTATTAATAGAACGTAAAATTCCGTGCTTATCGATGCTCAGAATACCTTCTTTCACGGTACTCATAGTCACATCTAGCTCGACATACAGTCGGCCGATCTCTTCGGGTTCAAAGCCTAAAATAGCGCGTTGAAAGCGACGAGACACATAGCTTGAAATCAAAGCGTTGACCGCAACCACCAGCAATGCCATGACGATCAAAAAGGCTAAGTAAGGTTCAATTCTGTCTTGTAACGAGTCCAACAAGTAGCCAACCGACACCACGCCAATGACAGTGCCTTGTGGGTCTTTAACCGCGGATTTACCACGGACAGAAAAACCAAGTGATCCTTTGGCCGTCGACACATAAGATTCACCCAACACCAATGCTTTTTGGTTATCACCACCGCGCATGGGTTTACCAAGCCGGTCATCATAAGGGTGAATCATGCGGATACCTTTATCATCTCCCACAACGATAAACGCCGCGCCAATGAGCTGGGTAAGGTTTCGAAATTTAACTTGAGTTTCTTCAGACAGAACGTAGGGAGCGCCATTAGGGCCCATCGTTCCATTTTCTTGAATAATGCTGGTGACAAGTGGCGATTCAGACAGAAATTCAGCAACACCTAACGCTTTCAAACCCATCTCTTGTTCTTGAGATTGTTTGATATAATAAAACCCAGCCGCTGAAAGTATCAAAAGTTCAACAAGACCAGTGACTGTCATGATAATCAGCAGCCTTTTACGGAAGCTGATACTACTCCATTTCATATTCCACCGTCCCTAGTGTTAGACGAGCAATGTTAACACCAAGTTAATTAGATGACCTTTCTACGTACGCGAATTTGTGACTGTTACTCAACTAAATAATTGAGCAGATTATTAATTGATAATCCTTTACGTTGTTCACCTCGATTAATCGTTCGCTTTTAGAACGGATTAGCTTAAAAATCAAAATAAACGAATAAATATTGAGCTAGATCACTAAGCTTTTAGGTGTTTTTTAGGTTGTTTAAAATAAATACAATTATAATAGTTGCATATGAAGAAGTTTATTGTTGCCAAGCCATAAGTCATGATTTTCAGACTCTGCTTTAAATCGAAATTTCGGTTAACAAAAAGATAACAACTCTTCGCTCACTGGACGTATCTATAACGAAACGTTGCACGCTCGCCGCTAGGATTGTTGAACAAATAGGTTATCAACCTAACCTCATTCATACATCTCTATTTACACTATAGGCCAGCATGACAACTCAGAGGTGCCTGATAAAGCAGCGCCCAATAATAAAACATTGATGAGCAGGAAGTATCGATCAGTGGCAACGTCCAATAGAAACAGGATTAAAAACATAACGTATAAACATTGTTGAAAAGGAAACCAGGCAATGAAACGCGATAATTTTGGAATTTGTCTTACTAAGACCATGCTGTTCAAACACTTGCAATCGACTTTTACTCACGTAAGAGCCTATGAGAAAGACGGTACCTCCCCTCTCGATCTCAAGGTATTGTTAGCGTTCCCGCAAATGTCGGGCAGAGATTTATTACAAACAATGCAAGGTTCAAGACAATTGGTGTGGCGCGCCGATCACCATTGTCCTGGCTTTAAATAAGCCGCTTCATTTTGTAAAAACGCTTCTATACTGAACTTAAAAAGCACGCTTATGCGTGCTTTTTAAGTTTCATTTATCTCTGATATCTTCATCACTCAATCCTATTTACACTTGGTTAACGAGTTATGAGACTTTCTCTAAGTGTGAGAGAATCTAATCAAGACAAATGATTATTGCCCTGTTAACATTAGAGTTAATACTCTAATTGGTATTTAATGCAGATGACCAAACCAAAATTTCGATACCTTGCGATCGCCAGTATGCTTCTCGGCACCATGACTTCGCCAGGCTATGCTGCCCCGCTCACTTTTTCTGAAGCGTGGCAAATATTACAAGAAAACAACAACTCACTTGCGGCTCAACAAGCCAACGTTGAACGTTATCAACACCTTCAGAACTCAACGAGTAGCCTCAACTTGCCTTCTATCACCTTAGGGGCTAACTACACGCACCTTGATAGTGACGTGACGATTAATGGTGAACAGTTTTCAAACAGTTTGAGTGGCGTACCAAATTTGGGGGCTATTGGAGGGATTCTTCAGCCCATATTAGGTGGCGTTACCTCAACGATTACAGAACAAGACATCTTTAGCTCTTCCATTCGCGCGGTTTGGCCTATCTTCACAGGCGGGCGAATTACCGCGGCGCAAAATGCAGCTGAAGGTAAAAGCGAAGAAGCGCAAAGCCAGCTGTTGATGGAAAGACAAGCTCGCTACGAAGACTTAAGTAAATATTACTTCTCGGTGATCTTAGCGGAAGACGTCGTGAAAACGCGTCAAGCCGTTGAAGCTGGCTTAACTCAGCATCGTGATTTCGCCATCAAGCTTGAACAACAAGGGCAAATCGCACGAGTAGAACGCTTGCAAGCGGATGCGTCACTAGACAAAGCGGTTGTCGAGCGAACTAAAGCTCAAAACGATCTTAAGATTGCTCAATTAGCGCTGACTCAAATCCTTGGTCAGAGCCAAAGTGTAGAACCTTCAGAGCAACTGTTTATCAATAAGAACCTGCCTCATATGGATGTGTTCATTGACCAAACACTCATGACCTATCCCGGCCTTAAGATTCTTGATGCAAAAGAGAAACAAGCAAGCAGCTTAATTAAGGCAGAGAAAGGTAAATACTATCCAGAGGTATACCTTTACGGTGACTACAGCCTGTATGAAGATGACTCTCTAGCCAGCGAAATGAAACCCGATTGGTTAGTTGGCATTGGTGTGAATGTGCCGCTACTTGATACTTCTGGCCGTTCAGACAAAGTAGCCGCCGCTCACAGTGCTGTATCACAGGTTCAATTCCTGAAGTCGCAAGCTAAGCAAGACTTAACCGTGTTGGTACAGAAGACTTACCTTGAAGCGAACCAAGCAATTGAGGAGGTTCAAGGCCTCAACTCAAGCTTGGCTTTGGCTCAAGAAAACCTATTACTCCGTAAAAAAGCCTTCACTCAAGGACTTTCGAACTCGCTAGAAGTGGTTGATGCAGAGCTCTACCTTGCGAGCATCAAAACCCAGCAATCTGCTGCGCGATTCAAATACCTAATCTCTCTGAACAAGCTATTAGCGCTAACCAGCGAAATGAATGCTTACTCGAGTTACTTAACCTCTTCTGTTCCGTCTGACTTCGACTCAAAAACAGACACCGATAGCCAGTCAAAAGGATAATTCATGAAACCTATTAAGCCCCTTCTTCTATCTTTAGTTGGTATCGGCGTTATTGGCTGGGTCGGATACAGTTTTTACCAAGCTTATCAACCTCAGCCTGTTAAGCTTCAAGGTCAAATCGATGCGCAGCAATACAGTATCTCATCGAAAGTACCTGGCAGAATTGATGAAATATTCGTGCGTAAAGGCGATTCGGTTGAAAAAGGCGAATTGATCTTTTCTCTTCTTAGCCCTGAGATTGACGCGAAGCTAGAACAAGCAAAAGCAGGTCAAAAAGCTGCGGGCGCATTAGCAAAACAAGCTGAGAATGGTGCGCGTACTCAACAGATCCAAGCTGCTAAAGACCAGTGGTTGAAGGCAAAAGCAGCCGCCGATCTCATGGACAAAACTTATCAACGTGTCAATAACCTTTACAACGATGGTGTGGTTGCCGAGCAAAAACGCGATGAAGCCAAAACACAGTGGCAAGCAGCGAAGTACACGGAAAGCGCTGCGTTCCAAATGTATCAATTAGCACGAGAAGGCGCTCGTGACGAAACCAAAGTGGCAGCCGCTCAAAAAGCGTTAATGGCGGCAGGCGCGGTGGCGGAAGTTGAAGCTTACGCAAAAGACACGCAGATCCACAGCTGGTTTAATGGCGAAGTGTCTCAGGTGCTATTAAGCAGCGGTGAGCTCGCACCACAAGGTTTCCCTGTTGTGACTGTTATCGACACCAAGGATGCATGGGCAGTACTTAATGTGCGTGAAGACATGCTTAAGCATTTCGAGAAAGGCAGCCAGTTTGAAGCGTACCTACCGGCTCTGGATAAATCATTAACTTTCCAAGTGACTCACATCGCCGTAATGGGTGATTTCGCGACTTGGCGTTCAACAGACGCAGCACAAGGTTTCGACTTACGTACTTTTGAAGTAGAAGCGCACCCTGTTAATACTAGCGAAACACTGCGTATGGGCATGAGCCTTGTGGTTGAGCTTTAGGTGACATATGTCTGCTAACTTTCGATCTACAGGTTCGCAATCTAAAAGCTCA
>Ga0310124_10000843_pt1 | contig 21794 bp, 14 predicted proteins | sample CB11b_AW_Bot5_MG_FD_203507 | JGI IMG/M metagenome (GOLD analysis project Ga0310124, IMG submission 203507) | Marine microbial communities from Western Arctic Ocean, Canada - CB11b_AW_Bot5 | ecosystem: Environmental > Aquatic > Marine > Oceanic | place: Canada: Western Arctic Ocean | collected... | reverse complement strand
TACCTTAGATCACAATGATCCTTTGAAGGGTTATAAGGATTGGGATCTTACAAGTAATGTTGGACAAACGGTCGCTAGTGGTATATACTTATTTTCTGCAGAAGACTTAAAGAATAATGAAGTCCAGGGTGGAAAATTTGTGATTGTAAAGTAGCTTTTTTTATTGATACCTGGGTTTTAATATATTGAATATGCCTTTAATTAACAGCCATTATAAGATACCAAATGATAAGGTAGAATTTTATAGAGAAAATGGTCATGTTCTTCTGCCTAATGTTTGTTCCGGGAAGGAGATCAGCATCTTTCGTGAAAAAATAAGAAAAACTTCTTACCGACAGTTTCCTGAAATGCCCTTAATGGATGACAGACCCAAGGATGATTTTTCTAGAGCATTTATACAAACCTTTAATCTGCATGAACGTGACCCGAGTTTAGAAGAATTTTGTCTTTCTCCCAGATTCGGGAAAATAGCAGCTGATCTTATGGGCGTAAATTCAGTAAGATTATACTATAATAAACCAATGTTCAAAGAACCATCAAGCTGGATCACTCCATGGCATCAGGATGGCCCTCATTGGCCAATTACTTCCAATAATATGCTGACTATGTGGGTAGCATTGGTTGATATTACAATGGAAATGGGACCGATACGCTTTGCTTCAAAAACTCATAAAGATAAATATTTTGGCCCTAGGGGTATTACCAAGGATTCAGAATCTTTTTATCATGAATATATAGAGAATAATCAGCGTAATATCTCCGAGATGCCTCTTAAGGCGGGAGATGCCACAATTCATAATCACTGGACCATCCATGGAGCGGGCCCTAATAAAACTCAATCTATGAGAGAAGTTATAGGAATTACGATGTATGAAGATGGCTTAATGATTGACCAATCCATATGTCAAGCAGATCTAACGATGATGCCCGATAGTGAAAAAGAAGGGGAAATAGATATCAAAGTAGATAAGGAAAACAGTATGAGTTCGGGAGGAGTATTCAAAGATGGGATTGTAAGAGATCCTTACTTTGGAGGTAGAATACACGGTGAAATTGCTGATAGTGATAGAAACCCTGTGTTATTTGATTATGGTTCATAAAAATAATAGATATGAATATTAATTCATCATACAAGCTTAGTAATGACCAGATCCAGAATTACAGAGATAATGGTTTTGTATACTTGCCTGGTGTTTGCTCAATAGCTGAAGTGAATTACTATGGAGATTCAATTCGAAATGCTGTAAATGATAGAATCAGAATCAAAGAACTCAAACCTGGATCTGGTGATGACTATTTTTTACAAACACTTAATCTAAGATTTGATTGTCCAAAGGTTATGGATTTTGTACTATCAAAACGCTTTGGAAAAATCGCTTCAGAATTAATGGGTGTGGATGCTGTTAGAATATTTCATGAGCAAATCCTATTTAAAGAACCAAAAACACCATATACTCCTTGGCATCAGGATCTAGTGTATTGGCCGCTTGATACGAAAAATGCTTTGGGTATGTGGATGGCTCTTTGTGATGTCACGGTTGATATGGGTCCCATAAAATTTGCGAAAGGATCACACAAGAATGGTCTTTTACAGAATTTGGTTATCTCTGAAGAATCTGAAAAATATCTTAGTGGTGTTGTTGAAAAAGATGGATATGAAATAGTCTCAATACCTATGCAAGCAGGAGATATCACATTCCATAATGGGTGGTTAATACATGGTGCTAATGAAAATAGATCAAAAAAATTAAGAGAAGCCATGATAGTTACATTCTTTGAAGATGGAACAAAAGTGATCATTGATAACGAATACAGAGAAAATGATGCTAAAATATATCTTGATGGTTGCCATAACGGAGACAAACCAAAAAGCAAACTTAATCCTATAACATGGAGCAAATCATGGTAGATATGAACCAGATTCAGGCTGACTATAATGCTTTAGAATTTGTGTCATTTATGGATGAAGAAGAAAAATGGTATTTTGACACACATGGATATATCATCGTCCGAAATGTACTTTCTAAGAAAGATGCGGAGTATTTGATCGAAAAGTTTGAAGAATGGAGAAAACTGCCAGATGATGAAGTCCCAGCACCTATGAACCGTAGCCTTGAAACAAGGGTTTTTCAAAATATGCATTATATTGAAAAAAAATATCAAGATCTTATTTTAGAGCCTAGGATAATGAAATATGTCAGCAGTCTCTTACTGCATAATCCACGCTTGATGTTTTGTTCAATGATTCGTCAAAAAAAGGATGGCAAACGCAAAAAACACAGCAATAAAAAGCAAGAGGAAAAGCTCCAAAAACTATTACAAAATGGAAATATTCTTCTGCACAGGGATACCAATGGTTATAACTATCCTTATGAAGCATTTATTAATCCTCTGATTGGTTATCAGGTTGTTAACGGTATCATTCACAGTGGCTATATAAATGTATCTATTACCTTAGTGGATATTCCAAAAGACCATGGAATAGCTCTTATCCCAGGTTCTCATAAATCTAGCTTTAATACTCCTACCATAAAAACAGATGACCCTTTTAAAGATTATATACAATCCTTTGAGCTATCTGCGGGTGATGCCATCGTTTTTGCACCAAATCTTCTGCACACCACCAGAAAATGGGTAATGGATTATTCGCGTTATACAGTATTCAATAGATATGTATTTGGTAAATATATTGAAGAAGGGTTCAGGAACCACAGTTTTGAAGAATACAAGGACAATCTTAGTGAAGAGATGTATGAGTTGGAACAAATGAATCTTATGAAAGAGAAAAAGATAGTAAAAAGATTAAAAAGGATATACACCTGAGCTCAACCAATAGATATTTTTTATTAGTTCTAATTTTTGTAGCCGGTTGTTCTAGCCCATCAGAAACTCCTCCGTTTACAGACTACAATGCAATGCTTGCTCGTGATATTGCAGGTAAGAAACATGGTTTCCTAGCTGGTAATCTCATGAACTATATTGGGGGCGCAGCAAACGCTGAGTATGAAATAACAGAGTTTGAAACAATCGGTTTTACACATCCATTGTTTGATGATACGCGTTCTCGTGGCCAAGGAATAGTAACTGATGAGTATGGTAGAGGACATGACTTTGGCGGTTGGGATTTCTGGAGAAATGAGAGAATAGCATACGGTACTGTTTTGGTTGATGGTAAAGAATATGTAAACCCATCACCAAAAAAAATGATCTGGAGACCTGACAGGCAGGTTTGTCAGTATGAAGTCGGTGACGTTTTGATTGAAGAAATAAAATTTATTTCTGATGATGATGTCTTGGTTGCATTGATTAAATCTAATAAACCTGTTGACATTCGCTTTAGTGGACAAAGTTTTTATAATGAAGAAAATGTTCCCGATTACTTCTTGAATCCTCCAGACACGCCTTTTATGGAAAAAACTGAAGCTGAAGCAAGCTACGATAAAAAAAATAATTCTTTACAGGTGCTCGAAAAGGGCGGACTTATAATGACTCGAATTGATCATGAGACCAATGGCGAGCCTGCGGTACAAGGCAAGTTTGTTTATGATGGAATGAGCAAGGTACTCAGTTGCTCCAGGCCTTTCGATGAATCGGTCTCTATAAAAGAAAAAGGAAATGGCCAGCAAACCTATGAGTTTACTGTTCCATGTGATCAGAACGGTATTGTTTTAACATTTGCCATGGATGATGATTATAATAATGCAGTTATGCGGATAAAAAATGTCCTCTCCGATCCAATAGGTGCCCTAGACAGTAAATCAGCATTTATGAATGATCTATTAAATTATCAGATTCCTTATTTTCGGTGCTCGGATAAAATGGTTGAAAAAACCTATTATTATCTTTGGGCTCTTTACTTTATGTATTTCCGTGATGTTGGAAAGGGATTCACGCCATACCCATATACAGTTACAGCAGTAAATAATTTTAGAACACTATTTTCGCTGGATGCGTACACCTATGTCCAGCAAGCAGCATGGGTGGTAGATAAAACAAAATGGGGATACGGAAATATTTTAAACTGGCAGTATATGCTCCCCTTCAAGAACGGACCTCAGGTACCAGAAACATTCGGAGCTGACTGGTGGTCACCAATTGTAGGAGGCAATATTACACATTATCCCGAAGCCACCTGGATGATCTATCAGCACTCTGGAGACAAGGATTTCTTATGGGACACCTATAATTTTTTTCGAAACCTTTGGTGGGATGAAGGTTTGCGTGACTGGGAAAAGGAAGGTTCGGCATTTTTTGAATGGGGTATGGGATTAAATATTTGTCGAACCCTTATCAATATGTCAAAAGAATTAAGGTTAGACTACGATAAAAAACACTGGGAGAATTTACACTCACAATTAATTCCAAAGTTTAAGCAAATGTGGGAACAAGATATCCCAGATTTTATGGGACCATCGAAGATAAAAGATATACCGGCTTTATGGACTATGATGGCCCATGACATGCCGGATGAATGGGCAGAAAGAATGTCAAAACGGTGGGTCATGAATTCTGAAGATGGATTTTATGGAGAAGTGCCAGTAAATATTCGTGCCAAAGATTCAGAACAGGTCTGGCCCTTTAATGTTTCAACACTTACTACCTGGTTGGTTATTGAAGGAATGTTCAGGCATCATGTTGATAATGATGCAATAAAATGTACACTGGGTCACATTGAAGGTATGGTTCGGGATTATGGATTTCCTATAACACCTGAAGCATGGGATGGTGATTATAAACCATGGGGAAGTCAATACTATGGGTGGGATGAAGCAATGGCACTGCTTTTGATTGAAAGATTAGCAGGTATTAGTTATTCACTTCTTGACAGCACATTTACTGTTTCAGATCATCTTCCAGAAAGTTGGGATTATGTTGAAGTCATTGTGCCTATAGTCAAAAATAAGAGCACCCATTGGGTAAAGGTCAGAACAGAAAGAAGTATTATTAATAATAAAATAATAAAAACCACAACAGTGAATGGTAATGTCCAAAAGCACTTAAGAATTGAGCCATGGCTTGAGAATAAAAAGGTTTCTCTATCAGAGCCCGTATTTAAAAAGGCTTTATCTGGAGGTCACCTATATTACGAATTCAATAATATGAGTGATGCTTCTATATCCATCACACTGCAATGATACTTAACAAAGAATAAAAGAATAGAAAATGTATCTGACACAAAACCAATTAAAGAAGTATAATACAAAAGGATATGTTTTAGTAAAACAATTGTTTTCAAATCTGATGATGGATAGACTAAATCTTGAAATAAAAGATTTGCATCAACGAATGGCAAATAAACCGCCATCAGGAGTACTTATCGCTTGGGAAGAGAATATTGAAAAACTGGGTGTGCCTAAGGTACGCCAATTATTGCACAGTGAATTAATATCACCAATTATAAAGGAAATGTCACGGTCACCTGATTTACTGGATATTGTTGAGCAGCTCATGGGTCCGGATATTTGTTTATCTAGTTCTAAACTAATGATGAAGTCCGCTGGGCAGGGTGGAGAAATACCGTGGCATCAAGATTGGTCCTATTGGATAGAAGGTCATTGTAAGCCTATACTAATAAATTGTTTTTTAGCTATAGATCCTGCAACAGAGGAAAATGGAGGCATTCGTTTTGTAGAAGGGAGTCACCTGAATGGTTTAACCGAGCATGGTGATTCTGGTTCCGAATGGTTTAACCTGCAACTAGGATCAGATATGTCTATCTATAACTCTCATTTGGTCGAGATGGATACTGGTGATGCAATATTTTTTGGACCTCTAGCTATACACGGTTCTGGACCTAATTCTTCATCCAATAATCGCAGGATGAATACATTTGTTTATGACCGACCAAATAATCTAATCAATGGTAACTATTCATCAGAAAAATATCTTCGTATTTCAAATAATCGATGAATTGATGGAATTTTTTTCAATAGATTTTTTGAATGAAGAAGAAAAACGGGTTTTTCATATTCCTGTTTATATTGGATAGTTTATAAAAGGATTTTTGATGTTAACACAGTTTGAAAAATGGTTTTTTGATTTACGTGGTTACTTTGTGCTTAAAAATGCTGTTGCTAAAAAAGATATCAAAAAGATGATCAAGCTGGCAGAAATCTGGTATGATTCGAAAGAGAAATTACCAGAACCAATGTTTTCAAATTTTGAATCACCCGCAGCAAAATATTTATACAATTTTCACTATGTCGAAAAAGTGTATGAGCGCCTTGTGCTAAATAAAGATATACTACGGTTTGTTAATGGGATTCAGAAAAATAATACTCGTGTTTATGATATTGTTCTGGGAAAGACCAATACTCAGAATAAAGAGACCATATTGCATAGTGGTTTTGAAGGAGGCTTTCAAAATCCAAATGAGCAATTCAAAATGGCAAATAATGAAATATTTGCTAGTTTTGTAAATGTAGGTGTTTCTTTGGTGGATGTACCTGGCCACTTGGGTTTTACATGTCTTCCAGGAACTCACAAGGGGAATTTTAAAATTCCGGAAGGTATTTCCCTATATGATGATCCCCCAACTGTTGTAAATGTACCTGTGAATGCGGGCGATGTAATTATTTTCACTCCTATCTTAAGGCATGGAGCACGTGCCTGGACTGAGAAATATCCTCGCTACACTGTTTTTATGAGGTATATATACGCAAAACAGTTTCATTCCAATGAGTCAGATCGTTGGCCTCCTTATGAAAAATACAAAAATAATATTTCTGATGAACTCTATGAACTTGAATCGAGGGACCATGGACAAAGAAAAATATTATATAAATATTTAGAAAAATATGGTATGGTTCCAAAAGGATCTAATTGACATATAGCCTTGCATTGGGGCAAATAATTACAAAATAAGGGATTCCATTATGAAAATATCTAAGGATATTAAAATTTTATCTTTAAAAATAGTTATGTCTACCCTATTCTTTTCCTGCAATAATACACAGAATGAACCTAACATTATTATTGTACTTACAGATGATCAGGGTTGGACTGATACTTCAGTTAGAATGATTGATACCAGAGATGATTCGAAAAGTGATTTTTATGAAACACCAAACCTTGAAAGATTGGCAGAAGAAGGTTTGGTTTTCTCAAATGCGTATGCTCCTGCACCAGTATGTACTCCAACCAGATACAGTATTCTTTATGGTAAAACACCAGCTAAGCTTAAGCATTCGACCTTAAAGGATTGGCATGCATCGCCAGAAAAAGAAACTCCTCTTCCAAAAATGATTAAATCCACAAATCCAAATTACAAAACCGCACACTTTGGGAAATGGCATCAGTCGTTAACGCCATCTGAGGTTGGTTATGATGCTAGTGATGGCCCAACAGGAAACGGGGAGGGTGATTGGGCTTCTCCTGGGGTTAGAAACTCAGATGAAGACCCTAAACAAACTTTTGGAATTTCTAATAGGGCATGCGATTTTATATCAGAACAAGTATCTAATAAGAATCCTTTCTTTATGCAGGTTTCTTATTACGCAGTTCATGTACAAAATTATGCGTTAGAGTCCACGAAAGAAAAATATAGGAATAAAAAACCAGGAATAAAAAGTACTCCAAGAGATTTTGAATTACCTCCTCCACCGCTGAATCAAGGTATAGTTTCATATGCTGCAATGATTGAGGATCTTGATACTGGATTTGGAATGATTTTAGATAAAATTGATGAACTAGGGATAAAAGAGAATACGTATATTATTTTTACCAGTGATAATGGTGGCGGTTTCCGAGGAAACAAACCTTTGCAAATGGGAAAAGCAGATCTGTGGGAGGGTGGCATTCGGGTGCCAACCGTTGTAAGAGGTCCTAATGTTTTATCGGGAGAATATTGTAATGTTCCAATAGCAGGCTGGGATATTTTTCCAACGGTAAGTGAGATCATAGGAAACCCTAATAAACTATCCTCAGAATTTGATGGAGGAAGTTTGGTATCGGTATTCAAGAATGGCGACTCTGGTTCGGTACAAAGAAACACTGAGGCCTTGATCTTTCATTTTCCTTGGTTCAATGGGGAACCAGAATCAGCAATTAGGTTAGGTAACTATAAACTGATAAAAAATATAGACTCTAGAAAAATATGGCTATTTGATGTTGTGAATGATATTGAGGAGGCCAATGACCTTGCCACTACAATGCCTGAAAAAGCTAATAAGTTGGAAGAAATATTAACCAGATATTTAGAGCAGGTTGACGCAGAGCATGTTATGGATTTAAGAAAAAGAAGAAGACAGGTTATGGTAGATGAATCCATCCCTGAGCAAGAAAAAATACGTATAGAAATAAAAGAAAAACTGAGAAAAACAACTGATTCAAAAAAAGATAATTTGGAACAAGAATTAAAAAAAGTTGAAAAATACCTGAATTGGTTAAAAGGAGAAGTCATATTTACAGATGAAAGATCCAAATTGCACCTATAGTTGATGAGTAAACCAAACTTTTTATTTATTTCCACCGATTACCAGAGGGGGGTGGACCTTCCTTCATTTGGCTCGCCCTTTCTAAAAATGCCAAATGTGGACAGATTGTGTGAGGAAGGTGTTGTTTTTAAAAATCATATAAGTACAAACCCAATTTGTATGCCTGCGAGAGCTTGCTGGATGACCGGCCAATATCCACATACTCATGGTTTATGGGATAATGTAGATATGGATTGGTTGCATACTACACCAACCCTAATGAAAAAATTGAAAGATTTGGACTACTATAATGTTAATGTTGGAAAACTACATATAGGGCCAGTGATATTACATGATCGCCTTGAGGATTTTCATCGTCGCATAGAATGTTATAGCAGGGATGGAGGACCTGATGATGATTATGGAAAATTTCTTGAGGAAAATGGATGGTCTCGTGCCTTAATTAAATCTTTTAGAGGTATACATAATATCAAGCCTGGTAATGCTGTATATGATTGGCCCCTTGAAGAGAGTTTATATCCAGACAATTATATTGCTGACCAGGCGATTGAATTAATCGAATCAGGTGAATTTGATGATAAGGATCAATGGTTTTTTCACTTATCTTTCTGTGGCCCCCACAATCCTTGGACAGCTCCCCCCAGGTTCTCATCCTACTATATGGATCTTGAACAATTACCAATTGGAGTATCTAAAGATGGTGAATTAATGGAGAAACCGATCGATTATACGAGGCACAGGTATTGCTATGGTGAAACTATGTGGGAAGTATATGATTATCTGTCTATGGAGGAACAAATAGATCTGCAGCGGCGAGTTAGAGCACAGCACTATGGTAATCTTACCCTTATTGATGAGCGCATTGGAGATGTATTATCTTGCCTTAAAAGGAAAAACTTACTTGATGATACCTATATAATATTCTCATCAGATCATGGTGCATCTCTTTTTGATAATGGACTTTTGCATAAAGGTACCCACTTCGATGAATCTGTTAGGGTTCCATTTATAATACATCACGCGGAAAATATTAAACCAAATATTATTGACCAATTTTCTACTCATGTTGATCTATATCCAACATTAGTGTCACTTGCTGGAGGTATTATACCAAATAATATTGAGGGTTTTGATTTAAGTGATATTCTATTAGGGGAAAATACTGACTTTCAGGATTTTGCGATTATGGAGAGTACTCTCGCCACATCTATTATTACACATAAATGGAGAATGTCAACACATCATATACATGGTGATAGCGATCTTTATGATATAGTCAATGATCCGAACAGTTTAGATAATCTTTTTGAAAAACAAGGTTTTGAGCAGATAATCAAAAATTTGCAGAAGAAAATTGTTGCCTGGAGAAAGAATCTCAGCCCAGATATGGATATTTCCGATGATTTAGCTGAATGGAGAGAATGCCTCGGACCAAAAGAATATATTGAATTATTTCGTAATAGATATATCAAAGAGTATGAGAGACTAGCAAAACTTAATCCAAAAGAAAGACCTGGCAAAGTAGGGCACTATGCTCAAGAGCTTCTAGATAGGATTAAAAATTAGCTCATCTTTTCTAATTATTTTATCAAGATAATATGCTTTATTGTTTTTTCATATGTTTAGATATTCTTAATAGTTTGGATAAATTCCAGTGTTTTCATATAGTGAGGTGAAGGGACCGGTGCCTGTAGTAGAGGATCTTTTGTTTTTTCCATCCAGGATATCAATTTCTTAAGTAGCTTTGTTTTTATTTGGGAATATTCTTGGTCGTTAAAATCATATAGCTCTAGCCTTTGGCGAGTATTGCGTAAGCTATTAACCATTGCTTTGTAGGTTTTACCATCTGTAATGTCACTTGGTACTTCAGGTTCCGCGTTATTTTCAAAGTTTAATATTAATTTATGATCTTCAGTTCTAACACATCGTATAGGATCATAGAGACAGTGATTTGTTTTTTCGGCGAAGACATATTTTCTAGGTTTATAGTTCTCTCCACGGATCAAATGATGAAAACTTTTCCCTTGAATTTTATTATTTTTTTCTATTCTTATAATATCAAGTATAGTGGGGAGAATATCTATATTGGATATAAAATGATCATAGGTTTTACCACCAGTAAGACCACCAAATGGCCATCTATCTCATTAACAGGACAATCTCTATTCCTGGATCATAGAGTGTACCCTTGGCGCGAGGGAAAGCAATACCATGGTCTGTAGTAAATATTAGTAGGGTCTCATCTAATACGCCCGCATTTTCCAGTAAATATTGAATACGACCAACAGAGTCATCAACTTTTTGTATTGCTCTCTGAAATGCTGATAATTCTTCCCTACATTCTTTTATATCTGGCAAATAGCCTGGTATGAATATGCCATCGCGGTCAAATGGTTTTACACCACCATAGTTAAAAGGTCGGTGGGGCTCAAAAAAGTTTATTTCAAAATAAAATGGTTTCTTATAATCATATCTTTCTAGAAAATCTGTTATATTTCTGATTACATTATCTGCTTCTGAAGGTGGCTCTTTCCATAAGCTTACTTCTTTTTTTAATGCTTCACCGGTTTTCTTTGTGGCCTCACTTACTACCTTTTTCAAGCTTTCATAGGATGGTGGATCGTTATATATTTTTTTGAACCCTAGTCGTTCTGGCGTATAAGTAATATGCTGCAGTCCAAATAATATAGTTTCGTAACCTACATTTCCTAGGATTGTAGCAATATGTTCTTCATCTTTTTTTAGGTCCCATCCAAAATCTGCATGGGCCAGTCCCATCACACCATTATTATGAGGATATCTTCCTGTTGCTAGGGATGCTCTGCTAGGGCTGCAGCCTGGGCTGGTACAAAAAATATTATTGAACTTAAACCGTCTCTAGCAATCTTATTCATAAAGGGTGTACTTATAGTTGATACACCATATGTATTTATATGTCTACCAAGGTCATGGCAAGTGATAAGAACTATGTTGGGTTTTTCCATTTTACTTCAAATCCTATATGTTGATTAATTTCGAAATTATTAAACATTGAAAATATTTTTTTATGGATCACCATAATGAAGGTATTCAATACACTATTAATTGCGAATTATTAAATATACTTACTGAAAATATTCACAAAATTTTTCATATTGATAATAAATAAAATGTAAATTTCTACATAATAATTTTATTATATGGGTACGTTGCAAAAAAAGATAAACTTCTTTTTATTCTTACTTGGTACTTTAAATGCACAGTACGTTACCACCGATTGGAAAGCACATGATATAGGAAATATATTCCAGGTGCAAACCAATCTTTGGGGGCAAGGATACTGCCATGTGATGTCCATTGGTCCAAGGAACAAACCAATGACCATCTATCCCAAAGAATCCAGAAACCAATATACTAGGTGGGATGAGAATAATGGTGTTGAGCCAATTATCGGTGCTAGAGTTAATTCACCAAATTCCACTCCACGTGTATCATCTGGAGGTCATGAAAACGGATACGATTTTTATGCTACATCTGAACCCTGGGATACAATATGGGTCGTTAATAGAAATGAAATTGTCGATATTCCCTATTGGCCAAACTATAAAGGCCTATCAGATCAAGACTTTGTTTTTAGAGTTGCAGATGATAGGAGAGATGAAAATGGTGAACTAATATGGTATGAATCAGGATGGACCCAGCCACATGTTGTTCCATTGGGTGTGGACGTTATTCAGACAAGTCATGCTTGGGCTAATCCACCTTTTCATGAGTTTATACTCTACCAGGCATATATCATTCCAAAAACCAATAATCTTTATGATGTATATGCTGGTTTCTGGTGGGGTGGGCAAATAGGTAATCTTGATGCTTTCCCAGGCAATGTTCCTTTTGAAGATGATTGTACACTTTATGACTCAGAAAAATATTTTTCTATTGCGTATGATTCTGATGTAATACCTGAAGATAATGTCCCTGGTCCTATTGGCTTCAAAATGTTTTCTCCTGAGATAAGAAATTCAAAAGGGACAACAGTAATAGACCGCGAGTCATTAAATTGGACCTGGGACAATTATATCGATGTACCCGATATGACAGATCAGGAAAAATATCAAGCAATGGCATCCCACCTAATTATGCAAGATGGGTGCACTCCGGTAAGAGTTGGACCAATATTTTATTGGTTTTTTGGACCTCTAGACAGTCTGGTAATTGGAGATACTTTAAAAATGACATGGGGTGAGGTACTTGGAGAAGGTTTTGATGGACTTTATCAAAACCTCGACGTAATCGAGTGGCTGTATGAAAATAATTTTACAACACCTGGACCACCGCCATCACCGGAACTTACCTATGAAGTCAATAATCATTCAGTAACACTGAATTGGTCAATTGATAATAATACTATTAATCCTGAAGCGTGGCAAGATCCTATCAGGTTAGATCATGGTATAGAGCTACAGCCATTCGAGGGATATAGGATATATAAAAGCACAAACATAATAGGCCCATGGACAATGCTAGCAGAGTATGATATTACTAACAATGGTCAGTTCAATGATTTTGGAATAGAATACAAGTATACTGATATAGGTTTGTTAAATAATTTTGAATATTATTATTCTGTAACTTCTTTTTCCAAAATAGACAGAGTATCATTATTCCCTTCGCAAGAATCCCCAATAGAACTAAACATGGTCGAAGTCGTTGCTGGCACTGGGTCACCTGAAACCGTGGGGCAGGTTGCGGTAGTACCTAACCCTTACAGAGGGAATGAATATTATAATCAGTATAACCCGCCTTGGGAGCGTTCTAGTTATGCTGGAACATGGATGGAACAGGATCGTAGGATTCAGTTTATCAATTTACCTTCCCCGAGCATGATAAACGTGTACACATTATCTGGAGATCTTGTGTATTTTACAAAACACAATAGTTCTGATAAAGGATACGAAGATTGGAATTTGACAAGCAATGTCGGACAAACCGTGGCTAGCGGTATCTATCTTTTCACAGTGGAAGATACAAAAAATGGTGATATTCAAACAGGTAAATTTGTCATTGTTAAATAAGATCAATATTGAATTACCATAATATTTTTTCCCGTTTATGTATAACAATCCTAAAGATAATTTGGAACAAGAATTAGAAAAAGTTGAAAAGTAAATGAATTGGTTAAGAGAAGATGTTGTATTTTCATATGAAAGATTAAAACTGCATCTATAATTAAAGACTGAAAGTATATTATTTGTGAGATTTTAGTTAAATTTAAATATATTCTATGAAAAAGATATTATTTATTGTTTTACCCTTACTTCTTTTATTTTGGTTTTCTCATCAAGGAGATAGATCAATGAAACATCGTAAAATAATCACTCTGGTAGCCCTTTCCGGCCTTCTTTTACTTTTCACTGCCTACCCGAAGCAGGGCAAGCTGGCCCAGGATTATCCCATCCGGCCTGTACCCTTTAACGAGGTGGTTTTGCTTGATGATTTTTGGCTGCCCCGTTTGACGCTGCAGGCAGAATCTACAGTTCCGCATGCCATGAAGCAGACCCTTCCAGCCGTGGAACGACTGCGTCTTGCAGGAGCCTTCCTCCGTGGTGAAGATGCCCCGCTTCCGCAAACGCATCGCTTTATCTCCAGCGACCTTTTCAAAGTCATGGAAGGTGCTGCCTATACATTGATGATCAAGGCCGACCCAGAGCTTGAAAAAGAGCTGGACGAAATTATTGAACTCATTGATGGGGCCATGGAGCCGGATGGATACCTGTACATCTCACATACCGTTGGCAACCCGAACCCCAAAGAGATGGGAGATGTGCCCTATTCCTGGGTGGTACATAGCCATGAGTTGTATAACCTCGGGCACATGTATGAGGGCGCCATTGCCTACTACCAGGCCACTGGTAAGGATGCCTGGCTGAAAATTGCAGAAAGAAGCGCCCAGCATTTCAATAGGGTGATTTTTGAGGGCGGTGACCCCAAATACAATAACGGAAAGCCCGTGATGCAGGCCCCAGGGCATGAAGAGCTGGAGCTGGCCTTGGCCAAACTTTACCGTGTGACGGGGAACAAGCTCTACCTGGATATGGCGAAAAAATTTCTGGACATCCGCGGCGTGACCTACCGTCCCGAGGGTGAGGGCGTCATGAGCCCCACCTATGCCCAGCAGCACAAACCCGTCATCGAGCAGGACAAGGCCGTAGGTCATGCCGTGCGCGCGGGTTATCTCTATGCCGCTATGGCAGATGTATCTGCCCTCACAGGTGACATAGCTTATGCCGAAGCCGCCACGAAAATCTGGCATGATATTGTGGATAAGAAGATGCACATCATCGGTGGCCTTGGTGCCGCCCATGGGATCGAGGGCTTTGGCCCAGACTATGATTTGCCCAACCGGGACACCTATAACGAAACCTGTGCCGCCGTTGCCAACGTCATGTTTAATTATCGCATGTTCCTGATCTATGAAGATGCAAAATATTTCGACGTGGCAGAAATCTCTCTGTTGAACAACTCCCTGGCTGGTATGAGCATGTCTGGGGATGAGTTCTTCTATGTCAATGTCTTGGAAACAGATGGGGTCACGAAGTTCAATCACGGAGATGCCGGCCGCGCTGGCTGGTTCGGTACCGCCTGCTGCCCCTCGAACCTGGCCCGCCTGATGCCCCAGATTTCTGGCTTCATGTATGCACACACCGATGCAGACATCTATCTGACCCTCTACGGCAGCAGCCAGACCGAGATTTCCCTCAGCAATGGGGACGTAGAACTTATCCAGGCAGCAGATTATCCCTTTGATGGGAATATCAAGCTGGTACTGAACCCCAAAAAGGCCCAGGAATTTGGCCTAAAACTGCGTTTGCCCACCTGGTCCACAGAACAGTTTGTGCCTGGGGAACTCTATGATTATGTCAACCCCATTACCCAAAAGTGGAGCGTGAGTATCAATGGTGAAGTCACCGAAGCGGCTGTGGAAAAGGGTTTCATCACTCTAGATCGCACTTGGAATCCTGGGGATGAGGTGGAACTCATCTTGCCCATGGAAACAAAGTATAGCACCGCCTTGTCCGAAGTAAAGGCCAATAATGGCCGCATCGCCGTCACCCGTGGTCCCTTGGTTTATTGTGCGGAAGAGGCGGACAATGACAATGATGTAGTGCAGCGCTACTTCATCCCCACCCTGGATGACTCTAAGGTGGAAACCGCTACCATCAAGGATGCGCCCCTCCGTAACATTGTCAAGCTTGCCGTTCCTGCGAAAAAAATCACAGACGCCGGGGTCATTGATGCGAAGCTAAACATGGTTCCCTATTATGCCTGGAACAATCGGGGCGAAAAGTCCATGATCGTTTGGACGCCCACCTCCGAGGAAATGGCAGCCAAGTATATCAAGAGTGACCTCCTCGCTAGCAGTCCTTATGGCGATGTAGAGATCACCCACACTGCAGATGGTACTAGTCTGGCCGCCGTATTCGACAGCGTGGTCCCGAAAATGAGTGATGATCAGAAGGTTCCCCACTGGTCCAGCCTGCCCTTCACCAATCGTCGTCAGGATGTCACCTTCAGCTTTGACGGAAGTAAAACTGTGAATGAAATTTCTGTGTTCTGGTATGAAGATACAGCCACAGAAGCCGTTTTTTTGCCCCGAGATTGGTGGGTGGATTATCAGGATGGCGATGGGGAATGGAAACGCATGGAACTGAAAGCTGGTTCTGGCTATGGGTTAAAGAAAGACCAGTTCAATACGGTCAAACCCGCCGCCAGTTTCCAGACGACGGCCTTGCGCATCGTCACCCTGCCCGTGCAGCACCACTGCCAGGGTATCCATGAAATCCAACTGGAACTGGATTGATCATGGTGCGGCGGGTCAATTTCAGGGTTTGTTTGTAGAAAACATAGAAATGAGGCGAATTGGGGCTATTAGATAATGTTGTGGTATGGTATACTTGCCTCAATACCTATATCATCCAGGAGAAGTTAGAGATGAAACTGATAGGAATTCTTATGACAGCAGGTACAATAGCGTTAGCGGTAAATTGTGGAGGACTAAAGGAAACAAAAGTCGTCCATGACGTTTCTGTTTCAGACTTTGGTCAAACACCACAGGGACAACAGGTCGACGAGTATGTCCTGACCAATGCAAATGGGGTCGAAGCAAAAATCATAAGCTATGGAGCGATTCTACGATCCCTGGTGGTGCCAGATAGAAATGGGAATATGGAGGACATCGTCCTCGGCTATGATAGCCTGGATGAATATATCGAAGCTTCGCCCTATTTCGGTGCGATTGTCGGGCGCTACGGCAACCGGATTGCAAACGGTAAATTCACCCTGGATGGGGTCGATTATACCCTTGCGGCGAATAATGGTGCCAACCACCTTCACGGCGGCCAGCAGGGCTTTGACAAGGTGGTCTGGAGTGCAAAAAGCATCAAAGAGAAAAATGCGGTCGGTGTTGAACTGTCGTATTTAAGCAAAAATGGTGAAGAGGGGTACCCGGGTAATTTGGATGTTAAAGTGACCTACTTGCTCACAAGCGAGAATGAACTACAGATCCAATACCATGCTACGACTGATAAGGCGACACCCTGTAATCTTACACACCACAGCTATTTCAACCTCTCTGGTGATGTCAAAAAGGACATTCTGGATCATGAGCTGTGGATAAATGCGGACTATATGATCCCCGTTGATGACGGTTTGATCCCAACGGGTGCGCTTGACCCTGTTGCGAGTACGCCATTTGATTTCACCCAGGTAGAAAAAATCGGCAGCAGAATTAATAGCGAGGATATACAGATCATCTTTGGTGGTGGTTATGACCACAACTGGTGTTTGAACGAAGTGGATGGCAGCCTCAAGTTGCAGGCGGCTTTGTATGATGCCCAAAGCGGTCGGCTTATGGAAGTTTTAACCCTTGAACCCGGCCTGCAGTTTTATTCAGGAAATTTTCTTGATGGATCGAATGTGGGTAAAGGTGAAAAAGTCTATAAGCACCGCTATGGTCTCTGTCTTGAAACGCAGCATTATCCGGACTCGCCAAACCGTGCGAACTTCCCCTCCACAATCTTGGAACCCGGTGAGGCTTATGAGACAAAAACGGTTTATAAATTCTCAGTGAGACCCGCACCTGAGGGTTGAATTGAGCGCGGGATTGTTTTAGAGCATTGCTAGGATCAAACAACACATGAAATACATAAGCCCATCAATCATCCTTCTCTTATGGTTTCCGACTGCCGCTTTGGCTGTGCAACCCGCAAAGCACTATGCGTCCGATAATATCATCGAGCCTTTCAACTACGAAGGCATTCGCCTTCTGCCGGGAAGATGGCAGCAGCAGTACGAGGACGTGAAGGAGTTTTATCTTTCTTTGGATCCGAATTCCATCTTGCATCCATTCCGCTAGGTGCGCTTTTGGGTGGGCCCGTTGTTTTGATCGGCGTTTATATTATTATAAATAATCAGGCCGTTTCCGCGGACGATTAGTTGTGTCGTAATTTTTCAAACTATATTAAAATAATTATTGTTTTATATTATTTATGCTAAAAATGAATTTCATAAAAAAAATTGTTTTATTACTAAATATCTTAGTTTTCTCTTCTTGCACAAAAACCCAAGACGATGAAAAGCTTCGAGTTTTATTTTTAAGCGGAGGTGGGCCTGAGCCTAACACCAGCCATAACGGCAATATTAACCATCACAAACTAAAACCAAGTTTTTTACGAAATAACATGGATATAATCTTCAGCTCGAATCTTGATGATCTGAATCTGAATACATTATCTAATTACGATGCAATTATAATGTATTTAAGTGCAGGAAATGAAAAGCCTGAAAGAATAAGAGCATTAATTGAATATGTTGAAAAAGGTGGAGGGCTCGTTGCTCTGCATAATACTAGTGGCGCCTTTGATGGAGATAAAGACTTTATTAACCTGATTGGAGGGCAATTTGACAAACACGGTAGTGGAAGGTTTATCGCAAAAATTATTACTGATAAACAAAACCACCCTGCGTTAGGAGGGATTAATGAGTTTGAAGTTTGGGACGAGACTTATGTTCATAAAAATTTAAATGATGATAGAATAGATTTAATGACTCGAGATGAAAATGGGCATCAAGAACCTTGGACCTGGATAAGGACCCAGGGTGATGGTCGAGTTTTTTACTCTGCTCATGGACATGATGGCCGAGTTTGGGAAAATTTTAATTTTCAAAAGTTAGTTACTTCTGCAACTATTTGGGTTTCTAATAAAGAAATTAAAACTAATTTAAATATTCCAACACTAACTTATAAATCTGATAATAATAATCTACTGTATAATTATGAGGAAAGACAAACACCTCAACTTATTCAAGATAAGCTAAATCCTCAGCAATCTTCAAATTGTTTGCTTTTACCAGATGGGTTTAGGGCACAGCTATTTGCTCATGAGCCTGAAATAGTAAACCCAATCGATATGACCTGGGACGATAGAGGTCGAATGTATGTTGCCGTAACAGTCGATTATCCATATATACAGGAAAAGGGGAATGACAAAATCATTATATGTGAGGACACTAGTGGAGATGGTAAAGCAGATAAGTTTACTACATATGCTGAGGGGTTTAGTTTATTTACAGGAATGTGTTGGGTAAATGGAGGTATAATTTTAGCACAGGCGCCTGATATGTACTTCTTGCAGGATACCAATGGCGATGATAGAGCAGATATCATTAAAAAAATCAATAGCGGTTGGGGAACTGGTGATACCCACGGAGGTCCTTCAAATTTAAAATATGGATTTGATAACAAAATCTATGGATGTTTGGGTGGAGGAGGATTCACCAATGAGAACGGCCGTTTTAGTTCGGGGGTTTGGCGCATGGATGTCAATGGAGAAAATGTTACTCTGATAAGTAACCTCAGTGGAAATAGCTGGGGGCTAGGTATTTCAGAAGATTTTGAATTATTTGCTTCATCTGCAAATAAAGTTCCAGCGCAACACATTCATGCACCTTATCCATTTTTTAATGCAGTTGGCCTTAAAAAGGAACCAGCTCTACAAATATTTGATTATTCTACATTCTACCCAGTTACTATAACGCGGCAAGGCGATCATTTTGGGTCATATACAGCTGCCGCAGGTTTTGATTTATATACAGCAAGGACCTTCCCAGAGAAATTTTGGAATAAAACTGCTTTTGTAGGTGCCCCAACAGGGAAACTATTAGGTAGTTTTCAGTTAAAAGAGAATGAAGAAGGAAGTTATCAAGCTATAAATGAAGGCAGTTTCATCGCAAGTTTTGATGAGAGAACCGCACCGATTCAAGGTAAAACAGGACCTGATGGCCATCTATATATGATTGATTGGAACAACTTAATTATGATGCATGGGGGGCACTTAGAAAATCATCTCCGAGATAAATCACATGGTCGGATTTACCGTATCACTCATAAAGATAGTAAAAACTCTCAAAATCTAGATTTGAGAAATGCAGGTAATGATGAATTAATAAATGCTTTAAGCCATGAGAATATGTTTTGGCGAATGATGGCACAAAAAAAACTGGTTCAAGGGAAAAAATACGATGCAATTCCCTTATTGATTGATTTAGCCAAAAGTAAGAATTTAGATGGCATTGGTTCAGACCCTGCCGTAATTCATGCATTATGGACCCTACATGGTCTAGGTCAATTAAACGGATTGAATAAAGAAGCTAATTCTGTAGCAGAGAAGGCTTTAAATCACCCCAGTGCTATGGTGCGTAAAAATGCTGTGCAAGTTTTGCCGAAAACAAATAGAAGTGCAAAACTACTTGCTAAAATGCTCAGTGAAAAGAACACTAATACTTTACGGCACATACTTTTGACATTATCTGTCATGCCAGAAAACAATGAACTTGGAAAAGTTATTTATAGTTTAAAGGAAAATATCAATGGGATGAAGGCACTTCAAGCACCATATAATCTGGCTTTGATTCGTCATGGATCTAGTCTTGCTGAAAAATTAATTGCCAGTGGCCCTCTAAGAAATAAAAATAACGAGGATGAAATAAAGCCAATTGAAAGTCAGCCAAAAAATATTTTAAAAAATCCATCTTTTGAAGAAATTGAAAATGGTTTACCCAGAGATTGGGTTTCTAAAGTGCATTATGGTAAAGCAAGCCTAAGCATCGATTCTTCCATTGTTAGAACTGGTAAATATTCTGGTAAAATAGAGTCGAAGGTGGGAGGGGGCGCAGAATTTCATTTAGCGCCACTTCTAGAGCCAGGAGAATACCTTTTAAGTGGATGGGTTAAAACAAAAGAAGTTAAAGGTAATAATGGCGTGCTGCTAAAGGCTGAAGGAAGTGGGATGAAGAGAAAAGAGTCTCCCAGGCTCAATGGTACAAATGAGGATTGGCAAAAGTTGCAAATGAATTTTAAGGTTGATTATGAGAGTGGGGTTTTAATCTATTGTCTATTTGGCGCTTGGGCTGAAGCAAAGGGCTCTGTTTGGTTTGATGACCTAGCGTTACTGCAACTATCTTCAGATAAGGTGGTTCCTAAGGTTACAAAAGTAGAATCATTAATTGCTAAAGAAGCTTTTAAAAAAGGGGCAAACTCTGTGATTCGTATCACTAAACTAATAAATACTCGCGATGAAATATACACCAATACTTTTCTGGAAGGTTTAACTGAGCTTGAAAATATTAATTTTAATGATGACCAAATAAAATCGTTAAGGAAGATTGCAGACGCTGCTTCTCCAAAAAATAAAATGGCTTTTGCAATTTTTGCATCTAACAACAATATTGATCTTGGTTTAAGCAAATTGGCAACGAGTATAAAGGGCTTTGAAATAGATTTATTAATTGGAGACCCCGTAAAAGGCAAAGAATATTCAAAGTCATGTGTTGTTTGCCATAGACACGATTTTACTGGATTAATTTCTGAGCGTTCTCCTTCTTTACCACAATTATCAAATTGGTACATGCAGGGACAGTTACAAAAATATAAACGCAATATTGCGGGGTATAACGTTGAGGACTCTGACGGCTATGCAATGAGCGATCTAATGAAAGATTATAGCAACCAACAAATTGCTGATATGGTTGCATATATAAAAACATTTAAACCAAGGAAACAGCCAAGCACGCTTGGTGGAGACCCTTATAAAGGAGAAATACAATATAAACTAAATTGTATGGCCTGTCATCAAAAAGATGGGAGGGGTAATGGGCAACTATATGCACCAAACTTAGTTGGTCTTTCTGATGTTTATATCGTTAATCAATTGATCAAATATAGGGATGAGGTTCGTGGAAGCGGTAATGGTGATAAACATGGTAAGGTAATGCAGTTGTTTGCAAAAAACCTTAAAGATGAGCAGGCAATGAAAGATATTGCTT
>Ga0310124_10000842_pt1 | contig 21810 bp, 18 predicted proteins | sample CB11b_AW_Bot5_MG_FD_203507 | JGI IMG/M metagenome (GOLD analysis project Ga0310124, IMG submission 203507) | Marine microbial communities from Western Arctic Ocean, Canada - CB11b_AW_Bot5 | ecosystem: Environmental > Aquatic > Marine > Oceanic | place: Canada: Western Arctic Ocean | collected... | reverse complement strand
TATGGGGACTCCCGAACCTTCGAGTTGGAGGAGCGGCCTCGCTCGCGAATGGGACGAAGCGCACCCGCGTGAGTAATTACTAAGTCAACTCTGAACGAGGTTTTTAGTCAGAAGTCGTCCAACGTCGCGTCATAACCTGCCTAGATTACGCCTGTCGAGCGCGTGCTTCAACGCTGTTTCAACGGGAACCACACCATGCGAGGTCGGGGTGTAAATCGCGTCGACGACCTAGCCCCCGTGTTACCCCGACGCATGATTGTTAGAATTAAATACCGCCGCGTGCGTTTTTGTTGAGTAAAATGGTGCCGAGGGGCAGAATCGAACTGCCGACACCATGATTTTCAGTCATGTGCTCTACCGACTGAGCTACCTCGGCTTGTTTTGTAGCGCGGAACAGTATCGGACCTGAGAAAATAACGCACAGGACATCATTCGCGCAAGGTAAGGTATCTAAATGAGACAGTTTTTATTTATTTTCATCGCGTTAGTTTTATTGCCGGTGCCTAGTATCGCTCAAGAGGTCAATGTTATTGAGCATGAACTCGACAATGGACTAACGCTTCTGCTCGTCCCGAAACCCGGTGATCCGAATATTGCTGCTGGGTGGGTGGCAAAGGTCGGTTCAGTGAATGAAAGACCTGGTATTACCGGTGTTGCGCATTTGTTCGAGCACATGATGTTTAAGGGCACGCATGCCCTTGGTACTCAGGATATCGAGCAAGATTTGGAGATCATTGAGCAGTTGGACGCTCTTCGTGTGGATATCCAGGCTGAGGAGGTCGAACTTGACCGTCGGTTTCAACTTGGGCAATTGGACGACCCGGACGATCCGGCAGCCCGGAGCGCCAGGCATCAAGAACTGCTTGATCAGTTTGACGAATTATTAGCGAGACAAAGCGGATTACTGATCAAGGAAGACTTCAGTCGAATTTATACCGGCGAAGGCGCATCCGGCATGAACGCTGGGACCAGTTACGACTTTACGATTTATTTCATCAATGTGCCGGCGAACAAATTGGAACTCTGGTTTTGGATGGAGAGCGATCGGTTGCTGAATCCGGTCTTCCGCGAGTTCTATGCCGAACGAAACGTTGTCCACGAAGAGCGTCGTTTGCGGACTGACAGTACGCCAATTGGGAAATTCCAAGAACAGTTTGAATCGATGTTTTGGCAGTCATCGCCATACGGGTGGCCGGTTGTTGGATGGCCCAGTGACCTCGAAGGTATAACGCGGGCAGAGGCGCTGACATTTTTTGATACGTACTATGCGCCAAATAATTTGGCAGCAGCGCTTGTTGGTGATTTTGATCCAGACGAGGCCATTGAATTTGCTAATCGCTATTTTGGACGACTTTCGCGCGGTGTCCGCCCTCCACTGGAACCAAGAACCAGGGAGATGCCACAACTCGCGGAAAAGCGGATGGTGGCGTCGGCTGACACGAACCCCCAGGTATCCATCCGGTATCACTCAGTGCGTGATGGCCATGTTGACGAGCCGCCACTCGTTGTGCTTGGTCAGTTACTTAATGGACGCACAGGACGTTTGTACAAAGCGCTTGTTGAGGAGCAGGAGGTTTCGACCTCCGCGTTTGGTGGTCAATCCGGATACAAATACGAGGGGCTGTTTGAATTACGCGGCACTGCAACGCAGGGGACCACCCCCGAAGAGGTCGAGTTAGCTATCTACGCTGAACTTGACCGTCTCAAGCAAGAGCTAGTACCGGAGCGCGAACTGCAAAAGGTGAAGAATCAGAATGCCGCCGGGACCTTCAGAGACTTACGCAGTAATTATGGGTTGATGATGCAGTTGCTCATTCGCGAGGGTAATCGTGGGTGGGAACACATTAATACGGACCCAGCACTGTACGACGCGGTGACACCGGAAGACATCATGCGTGTCGCAAATACCTACTTTACGCCGGAGAGTCGTGCGGTGGCGATTTACTACCGGACAGAAGGCGAAGAGGCTGAGGCGGACCCCTTGTTGGCAGGCTTAAGTGATGAGGAGCAGCAACAAGTTCGTCAGATGCGCACCATGATCAGTCAGATGGATGCGCAGCAACTGACGCAATTTCTTGGGCAAGCTGAACAGATGATGGGTCAGGCACCGCCTGATGCACGGGATGCCGCACAGGCGACGATTGCCGTGATTCAACAGCGGCTGGAAGAACTTGAAGGTGGCCAGTAATGAGTAATGGTGTGAGGACGCATGTAGTTGTGTTGTTTGTGGTCGGGGTTTTCGGAACCGGGTTGAGTCCATTGCAAGACCTTCAGGCTCAAACGATCCCGACCCACCCTCGTGAGTTGACGTTTGATGGCTTGACGTTTGATCCTCCTGAAGCTGCATCGCATCGGCATGAATTAAACAACGGTGTTGTGATGTACGTGGTGCCTGATCGCTCGCTTCCTCTGGTGAGCGTTTCTGTTCTTGTTCGGACTGGTGGCTACCTTGATCCGGCCGGAAAACCTGGAGTGGCTGCATTGACCGGGAGCCAGATGCGTGCCGGGGGCACCGAGCGTTTGGTACCTTCGGATTACGACGAAGAAGTTGCGTTTCTTGCCGCTGACATTGGTAGTGCGATTGGCGATACATCTGGTAGGGCGAGTGTGAATAGTTTGACGAAGGATTTGGATGCGTCACTCAATCTGCTGTTCGATATGATCCGGAAGCCTCGGTTCGATCAGGCGCGTCTTGATCTGGCAAAAAGTCAGGGCGTTCGGCAAATGGAGCAACGGAATGACAGTACCCAGAGTATTGAGATGCGAGAGTGGCGTCGCTTACTTCGGGGCGATGCTCATTTCACGACAGACCCAACCACGCGTGCCGGCCTTGAATCCATAACACGTGATGATCTGGTGGCTTTTCATCAGGAGTACTACCATCCCGGAAACTTTATTTTTTCGGTGTCAGGTGATGTCGAGGCGGATGTCATTGGTCCGAAGCTTGAAGCGTTAATGTCGGATTGGCCAGCGCGCACACCGGTGTCAACCCCTGTTCCGGCACCAAACCATGAACTCGATCCAGGTGTTTACCTGGTTGATAAACCTGATGTGAACCAAGGCCGCGTTGTGATTGGTCACCTTGGGGCCATGCGCGACAATCCAGATCGTTATGCGTTGATGGTGATGAACGACATTCTCGGTGGTGGCGGTTTTGCGGCGCGTCTCATGACACGGATACGGTCGGACGAGGGGCTTGCCTACAGTGCATACTCATCGTTTGGGTTGGGCACGTATTATCCAGGCGCGTTCCGCGTGAGTTATCAATCACGGAGTGAAACGGTTGTGCGCGCCGCTGCAATCGTTCTTGAAGAAATTGACAAGATGCGTGCAGGCGTCGTGTCGGAAGCAGAATTACGTACATCAAAGGCTTCTTTTGTCGATACGTTTAGTCGAAACTTCTCCAGCGCGTCGTCGACGGCTGGTCTATTTGCGAACGATGAGTACACGGGGCGAGACCCGTCTTATCTGACGACCTATCGTGATCGCATCAGTAGTGTGAGTGGTGATGATGTCTTACGGGTCGCTCGAGAGTATCTCGATCCTGAAGAATTGGTCATTCTGATCGTGGGTGACCGGGAGACAATTGAGGCCGGAGACCCTGACAACCCAGATTTTGCACTCGATGATTTGGTAGGTGGTGGGGTGAGCGAGATTCCGCTACCAGACCCATTCACAATGGAATACCCGTCGTTGCCGTGAAACGGCGCCTCGAGGCCCGCGTTTGGCCAACTACAAATTCAGGATTGGTGTATCCGGAATATCAGGATCGTCGACCTTCTACAGGAGTTTGTTTTTCTGGCGGTGGCACGCGATCGTATGCGGCCACTATTGGTCAGCTACGAGGACTTTCCGAAACAGGATTACTCGATCGAATCGGCTATGTGTCAGCGGTGTCAGGCGGTGCATGGGCGGCGACAGCCCATACGTACTATGCCGGCTCAGGGCAGACAAATGCTGAGATTCTTGGTGGGGTTGCTAAGCCGGAGGAACTCGATACGGCAACACTTTCTCGGTTGTCAGAGTCGGAACTCGGGACTGCCGCCACGCGTGATTTCCGCAAGACACTAATGTCATTGCACCAGTCGCAAGCGGTAGCGGCTGAGCGTATTTGGGTTCAGGCGGTCGGGGAAACATTTCTGTCTCCGTTTGGTTTGTTTGAGGCCGAACGCGGCCATGCGTTTACGCTTGATAGTGTTTCTGCAGAAGACATTCGCCGACGGAACCCTGCGATCGGGCCGTTGCATCAGGTGAGGAATGGTCGTGATGCCCCGTACCTCATCACACACGCGACGTTGAACTGGCCTTCAGATGGCGACAGTAGTGCATGGAAAGTTGGGTTTGAATACTCTCCACTCTATTGCGGTTCACCGGTGTTGCATCGATTGGAATCAAAAGGACAGTCTGTGTCTGTTGGCGGCGGCTTGGTGGAGAGTTGTGCGTTTGGCTGCGATCCGCCGCTTGGCCCAATCGACGCAGCCGGCCGTATAACCGTGGAACAGGAGGAACCGTTCACGCTGGCCGATGTTCTCGGAGCCACCAGTGCGTTTCGGACTGCTGACCGAGACAATCGTTTCTATCCACATGCTCAATGCTGGCCAGTGACCACGGCTGCGGTTCCGGTTGGGCGTTATCTATTCAGCGACGGCGGAGACTTGGAGAACTTTGGAATCATTCCCCTCCTGCGTCGCAAGGTACATTCGATTGTGGTGTTCGTGAATACGGTGTGGCCACTGTCACTTGCTGTTAACCCGGATGGTGGCTGGCCCGTTGACCCGACACCGGAGACGCGAGTCATGGACCCCTTCATTGCGCCATTATTTGGGGCGCCTAATCCGTCGTTTCCACACAATAGAGTCTTTCTGGAGAGCGAGTTTCCCGTGCTCCATCGAACGTTACAAGAGGCTAAACAAAACGGGGGAGTCGTGGCGACCACGATGACTCATCGGGTTCAAGAGAACAGCTGGTGGGGAGTATCAGGTGGGTGGGATGTCCAAGTATGTTGGGTGTATAACGATCGCGTTCCCGAATGGGAAGCCCAACTACCATTGGAGACGCGGCGATGTATTCAAGGCTGTCTCTCTGCTGCAGAGTCAGGCCCACTCGACAATTTCCCGCACTATCGAACGCAGGGGCAGAACCCTGGTGCGCTTATTCGATTAACGCCTACACAGGTCAATCTTCTTTCTCATCTTGGCTGTTGGACCGTAATAACACATGCCGATCGGATGAGGGACGTTCTGGGTAGCGCTTAGTCAGGTATCGCTATCTTTTATGGTGTTCTGGGAGGATTACTTTTTCTGTTCGAGTAAGTGATTCCGGGTAGAATGCGGTAACCTATCAACCGTATAGTGATGAACAACATGGTCAGGCAATCGATTCTATGCGACGCGATTGCTAATGAGTGAGGGGCACGGAACATCGTGACTGTCGTCAACCAAAGACAGCGTGTATCTTTGACGCGACTCAACCGACGCGTAACTCGCGGGACTGCTCGCTACCTGCTTTTCTTTGTGACGACTGTGTTGTTAATTAATGCTCTTGTTGGTGAACGAGGATTAATGGCGACGCTTATGGCCAATCGCCAGTATGCGACCTTGTCGAAGCGCATTGACGGGTTACGGTTGGAGAATGATGCGCTTCGAGATGAGGCGCGTCGCTTGCGGCACGAGCCATCAATTATTGAAGAGATCGCCCGCCGTGAGCTTGGTTTTATTCGCAACGGTGAGCGCGTATTTATCGTGTCATCCTCTTCCCGTAACTAACGCCGCCGGTTACGAAGACACTTGCCGCAAGACCGATGAGCCACCCGACGATGCCGTCGAGTGGATAGTGCATACCCAGATAGATCCGTGAGAACGTAATTGCTAGCGCTATAGGCCAGACAAAAGCAGTCGTAGCGGGGGCGAGCCGTGCAACCGCGTATGCTCCGGCTGCGGACGTGGCAGCGTGTCCAGAGGGGAAGGACGACGTCGATGGGGTGGCACTCATGCTCGCTACCGTTTGGTTGTGCTCATATGGTCGATCGCGGTCGATCAACGGTTTGAGGCCTACATCAACGATGCCGATTACGAAGGTAATGGCTAGTAGAACTCGCCACAATCCGCCGAAGTCATGATTTCGTATTGCGATGATGGTGGCCATGACCACCCAGACGCAACCTGCCGTTCCAGCCAGGCTGAACACCCACATGAGTCCAATCATCCACGTTGGATGCGGGAGTTGCTGAATCAAAAGGAACGCTGCTACATCAACGTCATGTAGTGCGGTAAACATGCGATGTCAGGTCTATGCTTGGGCTGTATCTTTCGTGGGCGCCTTGATGTCAGGTATAAGGCCGAGAGCTTTTCGTACTTGTCCTTCGATCTTTGCAGAGAGTTCTGGTTTATCTTTGAATAGTGTTTTGACGTTTTCACGTCCTTGCCCGAGTCGCTCTCCACCGTATGAGAACCACGCCCCGCTTTTCTCAATAATCTTGTGTTCCACGGCGATATCGAGCAGGTCGCCTTCATGAGAGATTCCCTCACCGTACATAATGTCGAATTCTGCGATGCGAAACGGTGGGGCGACCTTATTTTTGACAACTTTCACTCTCGTCCGTCCTCCGACCACGCGGTCAGCGTCTTTGATGGCACCGATACGACGGATGTCAATCCGGACAGAAGAGTAAAACTTCAATGCGCGGCCCCCGGTGGTTGTTTCCGGGTTACCGAACATGACGCCAATTTTTTCTCGAAGTTGGTTGATGAAGATTAAGCAGGTATTAGATTTTGCAACGACGCCTGTCAATTTACGCAATGCTTGAGACATGAGACGGGCTTGGAGGCCCATTTGTGAGTCACCCATTTCTCCTTCGATTTCCGCACGCGGTACAAGGGCGGCGACGGAGTCCACAACCACCACGTCGACCGCACCGGAACGAACAAGTGTTTCGACAATTTCGAGAGCCTGTTCACCGTGATCTGGTTGGGACACGAGAAGATTGTCAAGGTCAACGCCAAGTTTGGTGCTATAGACAGCGTCCAAGGCGTGCTCAGCGTCAACGAAGGCCGCATTACCTCCAGTTGCTTGAGCATTTGCGATGATCTGTAATGCCAAGGTAGTTTTTCCAGAGGCTTCAGGGCCATAGATTTCAGTGACGCGTCCGCGCGGCACGCCGCCAACACCCAGTGCGTAGTCGATACTGATCGAACCCGTTGGGATACTTTCGATCGCCGAGATAGAACCTTTCCCGCCAAGTCTCATAATCGAGCCTTTGCCGAACTGTTTTTCAATTTGACCAACGGCCATTTCGATGGCCTTTGATCGTTCTTTTTCAAGACGTTCGGTATTGGGCATGGGGTTCTCCGTTTAGCCAGTAATACACAGGACTGCGTGCAACGGCACATTCTAGGCTTGTATCAAGCTGATGTCAAGCGAAAACAAGACACTTATTACGTATAAGTTATTTATTGGTATATAGTTATGAGAATAGGCACTTTCGCCTATCTGTATACTGAAGCCAAAATTAAAGACATGGTACGCTAGTTCTAATGCACCGTGAGCCTTGTGTAGGATGGAGACGAACAGTCGTGCTTGTGACGGCGTTTGTTGGTTCATGGTTCGTGGTTCTTGATGGTCAGGTCTCGATACCACCACGAGTAGATCGTTCCATCCACGATTACGCAGGCGTTTTGGCACCAGCCGAGATTGCGACGATGGAACAGCAGCACCGCGCGCTGTTCGCGCAGACCGAGGTGTCGGTCGTTATCGTGACCATCGATACCCTGGACGGTGAAAATGCGTCGGATTTTGGGTTGCGGATTGCTGAGTCATGGCAACCGGGTACTCGAGCCACAGAACGAGGGATTGTCGTCGTGCTTGCGGTTGGCGATCGTGATGTTGCGATCCAAACAGGGTATGGAGCTGAGGGTTTTTTACCTGATGCCCGAGTTGGTGCGATTCTCGATGCCTCGATACCTGCTTTCTCGCAAAACGACTGGTCGGCTGGCACCATGTTGATCAGCCAATCGTTAGTTGGAACAGCGGCTGCCGAATTTGGTGTGTCTGTTGACGGTATGGTGCCCGTGCCACAACCAGTACGCGCAGTAGGCGGTCGCGAGACTCCTGGGAACGGTTTGCTTGGGTTACTCGGGATACTCGTCATGGGGTATTTGTTCTTTCGTCATCCCAGTTTATTTTTCTTACTCATGCTGTCAGGGATGGGACGTGGGATGGGCGGTGGTGGATTTCGCGGGGGTGGTTTTGGTGGTGGTGGTGGTTTTGGTGGCTTCGGTGGTGGTGGCTTCGGTGGTGGCGGTGCGAGTCGAGGTTTCTAGTGCCAGATTTACAGGTTAAGGGTATAAATTACACATGGCGACTGATGTGAGTACGCATCCGGCGATAGGCAAACTTTTAAAGGGACTCGAAACGGCCGTTCCGGAAGATCTAGTGAGCGTTGTGCTTTACGGATCGGCTGCTCGCGGTGAGTACGAGAAAGCAAGCAGCGACCTTAATGTGTTGATCGTTGTTGAGGAGCTGACTCCAACGACACTCGAAGCTCTCAGTGCCCCCATTAAGAAATGGGTGCGTGGTGGCCAACCGGCGCCGCGCTTATTGTCTCCTTCGATTATTCGTGAATCCATCGATGTGTTCCCCATTGAATTTCTAGACCTACGAGCAGCCCATCAAGTGCTACACGGGAGCGACCCTTTAGAGAACCTTGACATTCATGTGCATTACCTGCGGATTCAATGCGAACGTGAATTGAGAGAGAAGATGATGCGTTTACGCGAGGCTTACCTCGAAGTACACGATAATGCCAAAAAACTGAACCGTCTGTTAACTGATTCGTACTCAACGTTTGTGGCCCTCTTTCGAGGTTGCTTACACTTACACGGCGACGCCGTTCCGGCGCATCACGATGAGGTGGTCGAGATGTTTACTTCTCTAGCTGAACTTGATCATTCTCCGTTCGATGAGGTGGCGCGTCTGAAGCATGGGCAGTCTGTGACGAAAAACCCGAATGAGTTGTTTACTCGTTACTACCAAGAGCTCACGAAAGCAGTGACAAGAGTGGATCGATTTGAACCAACACTTGGAGGTTTACACGAATGAAGAAAGGACTGATTGCACTTGGTGTCGTCCTGTTACTTGTGTTCATGGTCGCCGGTTCACTGACCGGGCGATATAACGGATTCGTAACCTCGAATGAGCAAATCGATGGGGCGTGGGCTCAGGTCGAGAACGTGTTACAGCGTCGTGGCGACTTGATTCCAAATCTTGTGTCGACGGTGCAGGGGTTTGCCGAGCAGGAAAGAGAGATTTTCATTGAGGTGGCGAATGCGCGCAGTCGATTGGCTGGAGCAGCGTCGCCAGGGGAGGCAGCTGCCGCGAATGCTGGCTTGACTGGGTCGCTAGGTCGACTCTTGGCGATCTCTGAGAATTACCCCCAGCTTCGGTCAAATGAAAATTTCATCCGGCTGCAAGATGAACTTGCCGGTTCTGAGAATCGCATCGCGGTTGAGCGGCGTCGTTATAACGATGCTGTACGTGTCTTCAACACTAATGTTCGGCAGTTTCCAAATAATTTAATGGCAGGAACATTCGGGTTTAACAGTCGAGAATATTTTGAAGCCGATGAGGCAGCGCAAGAATTACCCACCGTTCAGTTTTAGTCTCGAAACATGTAATTGATCACAGTGCGTGGCAGGGAGAGCCTGTATTTCTGTCGTGCAGCCTGATACGGTTGAGCCGTGAAAACCCATCCAATCGTTGTGTTGTCGGCCGTTCTGCTGCTGGCCGGAGTAGTTGGGTTTGCGCAGGATGAGGAGGCGCAGCCGCTTCGTCTAGAAGTCGAGCCATCTTCGGCGACTTTAGCGGTTGGTGAGACGCTGACGCTGTCGGCAATCGTCCGTGATGTCGACGGGGATATCGTTGATGATGCCCGCGTTGTGTTTTACTCCCGGGCCAGGCGTAGTATTGGAGTGACGAGAGCGGGCAAGGTTGAAGCCTACCAGCCCGGTTCATTTACGTTGGTCGCCCTCGTACCTTCTGTTCCCGGTAATACGAGTGGACGCGGCATCCCAGAATCCAGAGTGCGTGTGGAAGTGCCCGTTACGGTGCCGCTTCCGCCGATTGAAACTGTGACATTCGCAACACTTCCGGCCAGGTTTTATGTCGGTACTTCCCCGCGCATCGACGTCGTCGTAACTGATACGACGGATACGATTCGTGATGATATTTCGGTGCATTACTCAACGAGTGATCCAGCGATTGCGACGGTTGATCGTTTTGGTGAGCTGACATTGCATCAGGACGGCCCCGTGGAACTTACCGCAACAGCTGCGTCGGGTCATGCGACGATGTCGATCGATGTTGTCGCAAATCCCGTGACTTCACTTGCATTAGAAGTCAGTTCCGATGAAGCACGAACAGGGGATGTGTTGCGATTTACAGCCGTGGCAAATGATGCACGTGGGTTTTCGGTACGTGACGTGCCGGTTTCGTTCGCGGTTGGTGGAGAAACGGCTTCAGGGATTTTGGCGTCTGGGGCGTCTGCCCATGTGTTACCAGATGGGCGTTTTGTTGCTGAGCGGTCCGGTGTATATACCGTTCTTGCGACGACAGGTGCTCATACCGCGAGACAAACCGTCACGATTACATCACGGGACGTGACGCGTGATGTCGAGGTTGTTGGTAGGGGGACGGTGCGTGACCGGCGGTCGTCAGACCTGTGGGTGTGGGAAGGCAGTGATGGACGAGACTATGCCATTACAGGCACATGGGGCGCTGATGGACACGTCATCTTTTGGGATGTCAGCGACCCGACAAACATTGAAAAGCTAACCGAAATCCAGGTGGATGCGCGAACGGTCAATGACGTCAAGGTCTCGGAAGACGGCGATGTCGCGGTGATTAGCCGTGAAGGTGCCTCGAATCGGAGAAATGGTTTCGTTGTGCTTGGTGTGGGCAATCCACGGGAAGGTGTACCGGTTTTATCAGAGTTTACTGACCAGTTGACCGGTGGTGTTCACAATGTCTTCATCGCTGAAGACCACGTTTATGCGTTAAGCGCTGGTCGACGGTATGACGTTATCAGTATCGAAAATCCGAGAGTTCCCGAACGCGTTGGTCGCTTTGAACTCGGGACGCCTGGGCACAGTGTGCATGACGTATGGGTAAGCGAAGGCGTTGCCTTTTCTTCAAATTGGACGGATGGCATTGTTGCGGTTGATGTTGGGGGCGGTGGTCAAGGCGGCACTCCTGAACGCCCAGTCGAACTTGGTCGTTATAGGTATCCGAGCGGATGGAATCACGCTGCGTTTCCGTATCGAAGTCAATCGACCGGAAAATTCTATCTTTTCGCCGGGGATGAAGCTTATCCCTATGGTGGTATCGGAGCCAGCGACGACGATGACCAAATACCGATGCGCACGGCGGGTTGGATTCACGTTATCGAATGGAGTGATTGGGATAATCCCCAGGAAGTTGCGCGCTACCAGGTTCCGGAAGCTGGCACGCATAATTTCTGGGTCGAAGACGACACTCTTTATGTTGGTTTCTACTATCCCGGTGGACTGCGCGTGGTAGATGTTTCTGGTGAACTGATGGGTGACCTGTATAAGCAGGGTCGTGAGATTGCTCGGTTCGTGCCGTTTGACCCGAAGGGGTACACGCCGAACGCTCCGTTTGTGTGGGGGCCGCAGCCCTATAAAGGCCATATCTTTTTTTCGGAGTTCAATAGTGGACTCTGGGTTGTTCGCTTAGATGAAAAGGCCGGACCCGCACCAGTGATCGGTGAACCACGATAGAAAGACACACACAGAAGCGTCATGGCGCAAGTTATACGATGGCTCGGGGCAGTGTTCTTCCTCAGTATCACCGCTGGGTATGTCGCCACGCTGGGCGCGCAAGTTGGTCAGGACTCGTTTCTTCCGACGCGCAGCTATTACGTTTATGTGTGCGCTGAGTCAGAAGATGAAGTGGCTGTTGTTCGATATGGGCCTGCCGGCTTGGAAGTGGTCAAGACGGTTACGGTGGGAAGCTACCCAACCGAAACGGAAGGGCCTCACGGCGTGGCGCTTGATCCTAGTGGGCAATATTGGTACGTCTCAATTGCCCACGGTTTTCCATTTGGAAGTGTGCATAAGTATCGAACCGGAACAGATGAGTGGCGCGGTGTCGTAACACTGGGAATGTTTCCTGCGACGCTTACGGTCTCGGCTGCAACAGAATTGCTCTATGTTGCGAATTTTAATCTTCATGGAGGCATGGAGCCGAGTAGTATCTCTGTCGTTGAAGTTGACACGATGAGTGAAGTCGAACGGATCGAGACAGGGATAATGCCGCACGGTTCACGGTTGAGCCGAGACGGGACCCGGCACTATTCGGTAAACATGATGGGTGGCGACCTGGTGGAACTGGATGCGTTGGGCTTTGAAGTGTCTCGCAGGCTGTCACTGGGTGAAGGGGTTCAACCGACTTGGGTCACGGCGCCAACAACCGATGGAATCGTGTACGTAACTGGCAATAACGTCGGGAAAGTGTTCGAAGTCGATCTCGAAGCGTGGCGAGTCCAACGGATATTTGATACCGGTGCCGGCCCGTACAATCTTGCTGTTACACCAGACGAATCGACGCTTATTGCCACATATAAGGGGGATAATTCGGTCGGGGTGTGGGACCTGGTCAGTGGTAAGGAACGTGCTCGTATCAAGACAAGTCGAACGATTCCTCACGGTGTTACGGTGACTCCTGATGGGGCCTATGCATTTGTGACCCTCGAAGGCGTGGGTAGTGATCCGGGGACCGTTGAGGTCTACGATCTAGTTACGGCAGAACGTGTTGCTACCGTTGATATAGGAAAGCAGGCTGGTGGGATCGCGTTCTGGAAGGTAGAAGGAACCTAACCATTAGTAACATGTCCGTCGGATGAGTATTTCTTTGCAGTTGGAAACCGGATACCGTCGGTACCTTTTTGCGGCAGCGACTTTTTTTCTTCTCGCGGTCATTCATACATATCCGCTCATTACGGGGCTAGACCATTTATCACGACATAATGACGATGAGTGGTTGAACGCATGGGCGGTGTCATGGATTGCCCAGCAACTATGGAGTAATCCACTCAGTCTGTTTGATGCCAATATCTTCTATCCTCACGAACAGGCATTGGCGTATACCGAACCACTGTTGGTTCCAGGTGTCATCGGCATGCCGATTCACTGGCTGGGTGTTTCCCCATTACTGACCTATAACGTGCTCCTGCTTCTTGGGATGATGCTGACCGGACTCGCGATGTACGTCTTGGTGTTTCGATGGACTGGTGATCATTGGAGCGGCCTGTTGTCTGGTGCGCTGCTGGCGTTCGGTACACCGATGTTGACACGGCTCCCTCATCTGCAAGCCCAGCATTTCTACTGGTTACCGCTGGCACTACTTGCATTTGACAATTTACTGACGAAACAGCGGACGCAGGATGCGGTGTGGGTAGGAGTCTGTGTGCTTGGGGCGGCATTGACGTCTGGCTATACGGCGATCTTTGTCGTATTCGCACTGGCTGCAACGCTAGTCTCGAGAAATTCAGGATTATGGAGCACACGTGGCATCAGCGTAGTGCTCCGTCTGGCCGTGGTTGCCCTGTTTACGTTGATATTGATCCTGCTGATTTTGTCACCCTATCGAGACTTGCAGGCTACCCGACCGCTGCCGGCTGCTGGAACCTTCTCTGCGGCATTGCAGATATACCTTTCATCGGCCACCTATGTGCACTACCACACATGGGCACAAGGGTTCTATGAACGGACAGCGGGGTCGTTTTTTCCTGGAGCAGTTGCTGTTGTCTTAGCGCTGAGTGCTTTGTGGGGGGCACGTGTATGCAAGACCCGGAGTGTGATGTTTTCATTGTTTAGTATCGGAATAGTCGGGTTTGTACTTTCGCTCGGAACGAGTACACCGGTATACGGATGGGTCTATGACATCATCCCGCCGTTTCAAAGTCTGCGTGCGCCAAACCGTTTTGCCATACTGCCGTTTTTTTCGATCGCGGTACTTGCAGGAATTGGCTTCGCCCAATTGCGGCGTCGAGTCTCGGTCGGGTGGGCCGTACCGGTGTCCATTGCTGTGCTTGTTCTGGCGACCGTCGAGGGGCTCCATGGCGTGCAATACCGAACGTTCGATTGGCACCCGCGAATCTATCAGTTACTTGCAGAGGTAGAGAGTGGACCAGTCGCGATCCTCCCCGTTTATCATGGCCGACAGTTCAACAGAAATGCCCGCTATTTGTTGGGATCGACGTCTCATTGGAGGCCGATGGTGAATGGGTTCGGGAATTCTCGTCCTCCAGATTTCGATCAAAATGCCGCAGTGATTTCCTGGTTTCCTTCGCTTGTGTCAGTCGCACGTCTGCAAGAACTCGGGGTGAGGTACGTCATTGTGCATACGAACGCTATGCCAGAGATACAGGGACGCTTAGCCCAAATAGCGGGCCGTTCCGATGTGACGCTTATTGCGCAGGACGGACCCGATCGGCTGTACCGGATTAACGCTTTTCCAGAGATGCCGGTTAATGGTGCGCTCGAAGATGTGCTGTGGTCAGAGGTTACCTATGTTGAGCGGCCAGGAGAACTCAGCTACCTTGCTGGGAGTCAAGGTATTGGGCGGTTATTTGGACTCCAACGTCCCGAGCACATGGTGGTGCATCTGGAGAACACAACAGAGAACTCGATGCTTGATTTGCGCTTGCCCGCAGAGATGAAGGGACGGTTCTATGATGTGACCACTGGTGCTGTTGTTGGCGAGGTGGTGGTTGAATCTTTTGACAGTGCAGGCGGTCCGGTCTCAGTGGTGCTGCCGCCAGACCAACACGCTGTAATTCTTGAATTACGTGCGATCGATTAGATTCGTTCGATGGCAAGTGCGACGCCGTTCCCTCCTCCAAGGCACAGTGTCGCGACGCCACGCGTGAGATTTCTATTTTTTAACGCATAGAGCAAAGTCGTTAGAATACGCGCTCCACTCGCTCCAATCGGATGGCCAAGAGCGACGGCACCACCGTTCACATTGACTTTAGCTGGGTCCATGTTGAGTTCGCGGATCACGGCAAGAGCTTGAGCCGAGAAGGCTTCATTTAGTTCGATCAGGTCAACGTCGTCTAGACTCCAGCTGACTTTCTTGAGAAGTTTTTGCACTGATTCAACCGGAGTCATTAGTAGCCATTTGGCGGGTCGACCACTGACGGCTTGACCAACGATTCGTGCGAGTGGCTGGACACCGAGTTCTTTTGCCCGTTCGGCAGACATCACGACGACCGCCGCCGCTCCGTCATTGACCCCGGGAGCATTGCCTGCAGTGACGGTCCCTCCGTCTTTTTTGAAAGCGGGTCGAAGTTTCGAGAGCGCTTCCGCGGTCGAGTCGACTCGGACGCTCTCATCGTGCTCCAATCGGATCGGGTCACCTTTGCGTTGAGGAATGTTGACCGGAAGTATTTCTTCAGTGAAGGCATGTTCACGAATGGCGGTCGCGGCTTTTTGATGACTGTACGCAGCGAAGGTGTCTTGGTCTTGACGGGAGATGCCGTACTGCTCCACGACCGCTTCAGCGGCTAAACCCATTGACCAATGTTCGACTGCGCACCACAACCCGTCGTGCATCATTGAGTCGAGTAGTTCGCCATTTCCCATACGGAGACCATTTCGTCCGTCTGGAAAAAGATAGGGGCAATTACTCATCGATTCCATGCCACCAGCGACGGCAACATCAATATCGCCAGTCGCGATACCTTGCGCCGCGAGCATGACAGCTTTAAGACCCGAACCGCAGACTTTGTTAATTGTTAGTGCTCCGACCTCTGGTCCCAAACCGCCTTTGAGAGCGGCTTGGCGAGCTGGAGCTTGGCCGAGACCCGCCGAGACAACATTACCCATGATGCATTCGTCGACAACGGTTGTCTCGATCCCTGCGCGCGTGATTGCTTCACGGATGACGCGACTGCCGAGGTCCGTGGCCGGTAAACTGCTCAGGCTGCCGAGAAATTTTCCGGTCGGCAAACGTGCCGCGCTCACGATCACAGATTCACGCATGGTGTGATACTCCCTATCTTGTAACGTCGATTACTTTTACGACAGTAGTCCCGAGTAGTTGTCCGAGTCGTTTGCGAATGGTTGGCTCGCATCGGATGGTTTCAAGTCGCCAGTGTTCGTTGATAGCACGAACTGTAAGGGTTCCGTCGGGACGTAATCTGATAGATGTAGCTCGTGCGAGGGCTGATCCAACTGAGGTGGTCCAAGCAAATCGAACTTTCCCTTCTGATAATGGCTGATCTTTGAGTAGCGCCGAAAGCGCGAAGTCAGCACACCGTCTCGCAGGAATCATGTTCAGATCGTATCATCGCTTGGTGAGGATAGTGTTAGCGTCTCGTTCACCTCGTCGGTCGGCATTACTTCAAGATGCTGGGTATGACATTGAGGTGAGCCCAGCTGATGTCGAAGAACACCAACGCAGTAATGAATCTCCGCGGGCGTATGTTTCACGGTTAGCCGTTGATAAGGCAGACGCGGTGGCGCAACGGTATCCGGATCAGATCGTCATTGGCGCTGATACCGTGGTGGTACTTGATGACGTGGTCTTTGGTAAGCCGCTTGATAGGGATGAAGCCGTCGGAATGCTTACGAAGTTATCTGGGAGAACTCACACAGTACTGACAGGAGTTGTTGTTCGGCGTGCTTCGACAGTATTAACAGGGGTTGAGTCGACTGAGGTGACGTTCGTAGAGCTTACGAGTGCCCGAATTGACTGGTATGTAAGCAAGGGAGAATCAGACGATAAGGCTGGTTCGTATGCAGCGCAGGGGGGCGGATCCTGCTTAATCGAGCGTATTAACGGTTCTTATACGAATGTCGTTGGGTTGCCCATGGCAATGGTTGATCGTCTCGTGAAAAAATGCGAACGGAATCTGTAGGCGTTGCAGGCGCGTTGACTGCTTGTTTAGAGGGCGATATCCTTAGGGCAGACATAGTTCCTCAAATTAAGGGTGTTCTTGTATGGTAAGTAAAGCAGTAAAGATTGTACTAACGACCGTTGCGCTTTTCGGTACGTTTTTGTTCCTTATGTGGACGACGATGCAAGAGGGGACGCAGTATTTCCTTGAGGTAGAGGAAGTGACTGCGGATGCTGCAGCGTGGGACGGAGAGGAACTCAGGGTCCACGGCTACGCCGCCAATGTACTTAGGCGTCCCAAAAGCCTCGATTATCGTTTTGAAATCACGGATAGTGTTGGTGGTAGCTTGCATGTTGTGAATGCCGTGTACTCCGGTATCGTTCCTGATACGTTTGATAATCACGCGGAAGTCGTTGCAACAGGGCGACTCGTCGGTGATACGTTACATATTGTCCCTGACGGGATCATGGCGAAGTGTCCGTCAAAATATGAAGAGAAGCCGTCGGTGGGTGAAGAAGCCGCCGGTGGTTATGTTTCGGTAACCCAGTTCGACGGAGCGAGTAACTAGCGCTACTTCGTCACAGTGGACACAGGGTCTAGCTGATGGCCACACTCGGAACCTACACACTCGTTGCGGCATTTATTGCCTGTGCGTACGCTGCAGCAGCGGCAGTCGCTGGGCATCGCCGTCGGTCCACGCGTCTCCTTGAGAGTGGCATCGGCGCATTTTACCTTGTGACCGCGCTGATGACGTTTGCGTCCGCAATTATCGTGCGGGCCTTTGTCACAGGGGACTACTCCATTCGATATGTTGACCGCTATTCGGATGCGGTTCAACCGCTGTTCTACAAAGTGACGTCGTACTGGGGTGGGCTTGATGGCTCGATCATGTTTTGGGTGTTTTTGCTTTCGGTCTTCGGAGCAATAGCGGTTAAGACGAATCGTGAACGACACCGCGAACTCATTCCATACGTCATTGCAACGGTCAGTGTGGTTCAACTGTTTTTCTTGATGATAATGATCGTGAGCAAGAATCCGTTTGCGACCTATCTCATTGATACGCCCGTCGATGGGCGCGGTCTAAACCCATTGCTGCAGAACCCGTATATGGTGATTCATCCCCCCTCGTTGTATACGGGGATGGTGGCGATGACTATTCCGTTCGCGTTTGCTATGGCGGCGCTGATTACGGGGCACCTTGACGACTCATGGTTACGAGCCGTTCGTCGCTGGACGATGTTTTCATGGTTCTTTTTATCACTGGGCCTCACACTCGGCATGATTTGGGCGTACGAAGAATTGGGCTGGGGTGGTTGGTGGGGATGGGATCCAGTCGAAAATGCTGGCGCACTTCCCTGGTTTCCTATGACGGCGTTTCTGCATTCGGTAATGGTGCAAGAGCGTCGAAACATGTTGCGTGTGTGGAATATTTCACTCGTCATTATTGCCTTCGTACTCACGCTGTTTGCGACGGCGATGACCCGGACTGGAATAGTGCAGTCGGTACATTCTTTTGGCGAAGATCCACAGCTGGCCCTGATGTTTGGGATCTTTATTAGTCTGACTCTGATCGTGAGTTTTGGGTACGTTATTTATCGCTTACCCTTATTGCGCGCGCGGAACGAACTCGAATCGTGGGTGTCTCGTGAAGCCGCATTTCTCGTGAATAACTGGATACTGCTGTTTTCAGCGTTTTTTATTTTGTTCGCAACAATGTTTCCAACGCTGAGTGAAGCAGTGACCGGCCAACGGATTACCGTCGGTCCTCCGTTTTTTAATAAATGGATGGTTCCAATTGGTCTAATGCTGTTGTTACTCACCGGAATTGGCCCTTTGCTGGCTTGGCGAAAGTCAACAATTGCAAATCTGAGACAGCAGTTTCTTTGGCCCACCACATGCGCCGTCTTAACGGCCACCGTCCTTTACGGACTCGGATTTCATGTGTGGGTTTCCGGGATGTGTTTTGCTCTTTGCGCGTTTGTTGTGGGGACGATATCACAGGAGTTCGTGCGAGGAGCGGTGGTCAGACGTGGGGTGACCGGTTCTGATTTATTGACGGCGATGATTGGACTCGTCACGCGTTCGCGGCGTCGATATGGAGGATACGTCATCCATGTTGGGATTGTCTTGATCATGCTGGGATTTGCTGGCTCTGGATATAAGCAAACGGCGCAGGTCCTGTTGAATCCAGGTGAACAAGTCGAGGTCGGACGTTTCGTAGTTAGACACGACCGACTCAGCATTACAGACGACGGCGCCAAAGAGATGCATACGGCTCACCTGACCGTGTTCAAAGATGGGCAAGAGGCGGGGCAATTGTTTCCAGGGCGGTGGTATTACCGCAAACATGAGACGGAACCAACGACTGAGGTCGCGTTGAGGAGACGTCTGAGTGAAGACTTATACGTTGTACTGGCAGCCTATGACATGGCTGACCAGTCTGCCAGTTTTCAGGTGACCGTTAATCCCTTAGTAAATTGGATTTGGTTTGGATTTGCAATGCTAACGTTCGGTACAGGCATTGCCCTCTTGCCGGAGAGTCGGTTCGCCTTCTTAGCGAGCAAATCACCACCTGAAAGTGTTGGTGCGACTTCAGGAGTGTCGACTACGATACTTATCCTGGCGGTGATGTCAGGGTTGTCTAATCCGATATATGCGCAGCAAGGTGTCAACGTTGAGTCATACACGGCTACGACGGGGCTCGAGGCCGAACTACAGAATGAACTGGTCTGTGTTTGTGGAGACTGCCCGCACTATACGTTGGCAGCCTGTCGGTGTGCATTGGCGCCGCAGTGGATAACAACCTCTGATGGACGTCAAGAGATTGCACGGGCCGGTTCTGAGTTTATGCGTGGTCAACTGCGCGAACAGATTGAGTTAGGGCGTAGCCGACGAGAAATCCTGGATTATTTTATTGAGTCTTACGGCAGCCAGGAGCCACTAGGGGCGCCGCTTGATGAAGGGTTTAATCGGTTTGCTTGGCTCTTTCCTTATCTTGTTGGTGTTGGCTGTCTGATTGGCGTTGGCGTTGTTGCCGTGCGGTGGTCTCGCCGTGATTTGGCGACCGTTGGTGGAGCCTCTTCCTCGTTGGAAGTCGTGGACGCCGAGCTCGATGCCCGCTTGGATGATGAGCTCAGAAATCTCGACTGATACGACTAGTTCGTCTTTTCGGGCTTGGCATTGTTTTGTTCTTGCCGGTCTCGTGGGGGCGACGGTCGCGGTGGTTATCGTCCAGCCAACCGAAACAGCGTCACTCGTGTTGCTCGTGCTTGCGGTTGGCGCCGGATCGTACGTTGGATTCGGAATCTATCGCGCAGTGCTCCCCTTGTTTTCAACGAAATTTTCCGCACGGATCGAGACGGTTGGCGGGCGAACGCGTGCGGCATTGGACCGTGAGAAGACCTTGGTGTTAAGGGCCATTAAGGAACTCGAATTTGATCGTGCAATGGGGAAGGTGTCGGAAGATGATTTCGCTGCCATGGGAGGAAAACTCCGGTCGCGTGCACGTGAACTACTTAAACAATTGGATGTCGATGGGATGACCTACCGGGATCTTATCGAACGTGAACTACTGGAACGTTTGGGGCTCATAGGCCTTGAGCCGGCGGGTATTCAGGAGGCGCCTGCGAGACGGCAAGTGTGTGGCAGTTGTGGGACGGGCAATGAAGAGGATGCGCAATTTTGCAAGAGTTGTGGGGCAGGGCTATGAAGAGGGCCACATTGTCCGTTTTTATGATTCTTGGCCTCATACTAGCGCTGCAAGCGCAACCTGACCCGAGGCAAATGTCGGGTATCCCACTGCCTGACCCGCAGTTGTCGAGTGGAACTATTACCGTTCGAGTGATTCGTGGTTCATTAGCTAATAATGTGCCTGATCATCCGGTCGAATTGCGCCAGGGGGACAATGTCGTAACAGTTGCGACAGATATGGAGGGTCGTGCGGAGTTCCTTACTTTGAACGCTGGTCAGACGGTTATTGCATCGACTGAACTTGACGGCGTAAGGTTGGATTCTCAGCCTTTCCAGGTGCCAGGCCGAGGTGGTATTCGACTCATGCTCGTTGGCGTTGGTGAAAGCGATACCGGGGCATTAAATGAAGTCCCTGCGCAGTCAGGGACTGTGACATTCGGAGCGGAGTCGCGAGTGGTTCTCGAACTAGGGGAGGAGACGGTTTCGATTTTCTATCTCTTCGACATCGTCAATTTGCTTGCGGTGCCCGTGGAATTACCAGAGGGGCCTGTTGTACTAACATTGCCTGCTGGTGCCGTTTCAACGACGGTACTCCGGGATTCGCATCCGCAGACGAGAAGTGAAGGACCCGTGGTGACATTATCTGGGCCCTTTCAATCTGGTAATACGCCGCTTCGGGTTGCGTATGTATTGCCCTATACCGGCGATAATGTTGCAGTTGAGCAGGAATTACCGGTCGCCTTGGAGGCGTTACTTGTAATTGTTGAGAAATGGAACGCGATGGACATCGCATCCGAGCAGATAGCTAGACGCGCGGACATGAATCCTGATGAGGCAGATGGCGGCACGTATATTTTTGCGGCGGGACCACCGATTCGGTCCGGTTCGACACTGTCGTTTGAGATCACGGGTCTACCGCACCACAGCCGCTTGCCGGCCAATATGGCATTGGCTGTGGTGTTCGTGATTTTTTGTGTAGGTACATGGGGCTCACTGGTTCCTGTTGATGCATCGGCTGAGGATGAACGTCGTCGCCGATTAGAGCACCGGCGAGAGAAACGGTTTGCGGACTTGGTTAGGCTCGAGCAGCAACATCAGGCCGGAAAAATCGGGATGACCAAATACGTGAATCGGCGTCAGGAATTGCTTCTCCGCCTTGAGCGTATCTATAGTGAAATCGACGATCTGACTCCGTCTGTTATCCT
>Ga0310124_10000840_pt1 | contig 21816 bp, 15 predicted proteins | sample CB11b_AW_Bot5_MG_FD_203507 | JGI IMG/M metagenome (GOLD analysis project Ga0310124, IMG submission 203507) | Marine microbial communities from Western Arctic Ocean, Canada - CB11b_AW_Bot5 | ecosystem: Environmental > Aquatic > Marine > Oceanic | place: Canada: Western Arctic Ocean | collected... | reverse complement strand
GTCGTCCCAGACCCCGGGATTCGTGTCCAGGGAGCGCGCGAGGATGCGGATGCCGCGGAACACGCCCCTGCCGGCCCAGTGCGCCAGCGCGTGGGATGCATCGTCGGATTCCGTGTCGATGACGAATGCGCCGGCAAAACGGTCGGGCCGGGCCGCGACGATTTCTTCGATGTACGTGTTGTCGAATTCCCCCAGGTGCTGGGCCAGGACCGCGCGCGGCACGCCGAAGCGGTTCATTACGCGGTCCACGTCTTCGACGGGACGCCACTTGCTGAGGCCGCAGTGAGAGTATCCATCCGTGATCACGGCAAAACCTCCGGCATGGTATCGTTAATCGGTTCCGTGCAATAATTCATCGACACATCCCAACGGGTCATCGACCGTACCTCTCCTGAAACCGCAACTTCAATGGAAAAGAGGAGTGGATCAATGAATGTAGCGGATGTCGTGGTCGAGGAGCTGATGGCGCGCGACGTCTCCTGGGTCGCCACGCTCAACGGGCACGGCCTGGCCCCCTTCCTGAATGCCTGCCGTCACGCGAACATGCGGATCATCGATGTCCGCAACGAGCAATCCGCCGGCTACATGGCGGAGGTCGCCGGACGTTTGACCCGTTCGGTCGGCGTGTGTGCGGTCAGCGGCGCCGTGGCTCACGCCAATGCGCTCACCGGCGTGCTCAATGCGCATTTCGACGGCGCGCCCATGCTGTTGATTACGGGCATCGCCCCGCAGGCCGCACTGGGCTGGGGCAATTTTCAGGACTTCAACCCCGGCCCCATGGCCGCGCCATACACGGCCCGGCCCACGCACGTGTACCAGGCGCCAATGGAAGAGATATTGATGACGCGCCCGCTACGGCGCGCAACCATGTCCTCCAGGACATGCCGGGTGCAGTTCAGCACGCCCGTAAACGTGACCATCTCCTGCTCACGGATTTCCGCCGTCGTCTCCACGAACGGAACGAACTCGGCCGGCGCCGCGGCATTGTTCACCAGGATGTCGATGGGACCCAACTCAGCGGTTGCGTGTTGTACCATTTTACGCACCGCTGCCTCGTCGTTCACATCGGCGGGAACCGCGCATGCCCGAGATCCGGCTTCGGTCAACTCCTCGCACGCTGCCCGTGCCGATTTTTCGTGAAACGAATTCACCGCCACCGCCACCCCCAGATCTGCCAGGGCCTGCGCGATCGCCCGGCCGATGCCCTTTCCGGCCCCGGTTACAAGCGCTACTTCTCCCGCTAGATTCAAAGCCCTATTCCCCTTTCGACACTGGTTCTGGGTTGTCGCCTTTGCGTGGCGCATTTCGAGGATTTTGCACAAGACCTTGCGAAAACCGAGAACAACATCACCCGATCATCCTTGGATAGAGATTATCCCAATCGACCTGCTTCCAGTACGGCCTCCCCGTGTGATACGCAGCGATGTTCTTCATGAACTGCTCTACCTGCGCGTAGCCGAAAGCAAACCGCTTGTTCAGGTTGAAGAGTCCTCCGAGATCCTCCGGCGCCACCGCATCGTCGGCCCAGATCCGCGTCGTCTCACGGGCCAGCCATGTCGCGTGCCGGGCATGTTCTTCGGCTCTCCGCAGTTCGGCCACAAAGGCCTCCTGGCTTGCCACATCTCGAATCGCAAAGGCTCCTTCATATGCTAAGTACGCCTTGTCCAGCGCCAGCGCCGCCTCCAGCGAGGTGTACCCCGCTCGGGTCTTGTTGATCAGGTACCGCAACTCTTCCGCCGCGTCGCCCGAGGCGCCCTGCAGTGCCGCCGTGAAGCAGCCTTCCGCTTCCTTCAATCCGCCAATCGCTTCCGGGAGCAGTGTCAGGTTCTCCCGACACCACTTCATGAGCTTCCCCCAATACTCCTGCTTGCTTGTATCAAGGCTCATCATGCCCAGCATCTGGTGCTCGCTGCTTTCCACATCCTGCGGGGTCGGCGGCATAGCTCCCTGGCCCCAGTACCACGACACGTGCCCCGCCATCGGTTTCTCGAATCGAGGCCCGTCATACGGGTTGGTTTCATCCCGGAACATCTGCAGGGTTTTCAATTCCCACCCGTAGCCGTACGACGGCAGGATGTATCGTCCGTCGTAGCCCACTCGCTCCTCGTTTTCCTCCAGCAGGCGGTATGCGGTCCGGACATGCGGCAGCACATCGGCCCCGAAGACGCGGGTCAGGTAGCGGTCGTAAAAATCCTCCGGCGTGAGTTCCGGATCCCAGCAGCATTCCGCCTGGTACTGGACGTTGTGCTCGCTGCCCCGCGAGCGGATGAATTGAAACACCTGGCCGGTGACCCCGTTTTTCTTTCCTTCGGCGAAGAACCCGTCTTTCCGAAACAGGTCCACGTTGAACTGAAGCGAGATGGTGCTTCCGTCGTCGTCGTGCCGCCCGGTCGCCCACATGTCGCGCCCGGTTTCGGTCTGGAACAGCTCCATCATGATGCCTTCCCTCGCGGCAAATCCCCGTGACGTCAGTGCGCAGAAGGTCACATCCGGCGGAACCAGCTTGTCGAAGTAGGGGAAGATGTACTCCCGCCCGACGTTGGAGATCATCAGCCGGGTTCCCGGCCGAATGCGGTCGAGGAACGCCTTCAACTTCAGCAGGATATCCAGGAAGGCGATGTCGAACCGGAGGGAGTCGGGACTGGTTACTTCGTAATATCCGAAAAGTTTTTCTGCGCCGGCAAAGTGCGGAAGGTATTTTTCGTAGGTCTCCTGGCACGACGGACAAAAGCAGGGGATGGTTCCCTCGGACATCCACAGGCAGACGGAGTACGTGTCGGGATAGCGCTCGAACAGCGCGCGCAGCCGGGCCTCGTTCGCCTCCAGCGTGGCCGGATCGCTGGCGCAGACATACATTCCCATGAGCGATTGAAATGGCTGCGGCTTCAGGGATTTCAGGTGCCGTCCCACATTGGGGGCGAACACTAGCGGCTCGAAGCCGAAGGACACGTCGATGTGCCGGCTCTTCGCGTGCGTTTGGATGGCCCGCAATTTTCCCCCGCTGATTCGAAGCGCATCCTCGGGGGAAGGGCATCCCTGGAGCTCGGGCGGAGCGAGCCACTCGTAGGTGAACCGGTCGCTTCCGATCTCGAGGTCCCGGGTGTTGTAGGAATTCACCAGGCATCGCCGGAACGTATAACCGGACTCGATGGAGGAGAGATCTCCGATCAGTTTCCGCTCGCCGCGAAACGAATAGTCCAGCCCCGTGTCCCAGTCGAACCAGTGCCACAACAAGTGGTTGAACTTGAGCTTCGCCATCTGGTCGAGACACCGCTGGAAATCTCCCAGCGACCAGAGTGCGCAGGAGGTATAGTGGTTCCCCCAGTAGTTCAATCCACGGGACGTGAACGCCGGTTCCCGGCGAAGATCGAGTTGGGGGCACTCAAGGTCCGGTCCGACAAACGGGATGATATCGCCGGAGATGCGGAACACCGCGCCGAGTTGTTCCAGGAACTCGTAGCCCGCGTACATCACGCCTCGCGCGGAGTCTCCACTCAGGAAGACCGTTCGCCGTCCGCGCCGGTCCTCGGTACGGATCTCGAAGCCGTCAGCGGATAGTGAATCGTCGTGCTTCCCCACAACGATCACGGTTTCGACGGTCTCTCCGCTCCCCGGGATCTCGCCTCGGATCGGAACCGCCGCGCCCGTCATCGCCTGGATGGTTCTTCTCAGCTCCCCCGCCACGAAGACGCCATCTTCACCTCCGTCACCACCCGGCACGATGACCGCCCGGGCTTCACCACTATCTACTATCGCATGCTCCATCAGATTCGCCTCCACCGATGTTGTTTTTGAATTAGGTTCAGGAACGCGCCATGCTACAGCTCCGTGCTGCAACGGGCAATCACTGCGGCATTTTGCTTCTGCGGACAACCTGAGGCAAGGTGTATTCCGTGAAGATAAAGCAGGCCGACAATCAGATCATCATCGACGCGCGGGCATATCGCTTTGTGCTTTCTCTGGAACACAACCGGGCCCGTCTGGCCGTGCCCGGCAGCGGCTGGGTCTAGGATGTGGAAACAAAAGGTTAATGACCGGCGCGAAAGGCCCTGGGTGGGCGTGGGTCCGGCCGCGAAGCCCGGCGAAAATCTTTTTGGTTCCTTCGAGATGAATCCCCTCGGGAACCTGACGGCGTGGATTGCGTTGGGCGATGTGGCTATCCGAAACGGATGCCTGCAGTTTATTCCAGGAACTCACAGGTACGGAAAGCGGGAGCCGATTCGGCTCGGTGAAGATGGTGACAGCGTTGACGCGGCGGGTGCGGCAAACGAGATGGAAGCCGAAAAGCCGGAGTTCCGGGCGGGTTCCGCTACATTTCCTTTTGCTTGCTCGACAAGACCCGGCGGGTCAGCTATATTTAGATTTCATCTGCGTCAGAAGTTTCACTTCAGGAAGAAGAATGGTGTTGAATCGTCCAAGTGCTGGAAGAGCATGCCTATTGTTGGGAATCGTGGCCGGGTTCGCGATCCCCGACGCAAAAGGACAGACCCTCTTCTTCGAGGATTTCGAGGGGGGAAGCGACGGGACCTTCATAACCGCGAGTCCGTACCTTTGGACCGCCCAGGGGGCGTACAACGTGAACATCCGGAATTCCGCATTGCAGGATGTGGATCCCGACGGGCTGGCGGTGTGCGGGCATTGCTCGGACTGGGGGAAGGTGCATCTGTACACCAAGAACATCGGACAGACACTTCCAAACAGCGGGGTTTATGCGGTTTCCTTTCAGATGTATGCGCTCACCGGATCGAACGGCGGAAATTCCGCCCACTGGTCTTCGGTCGGGTTTCGGTCCAGCACCGGCATTGCAAATGGTGACACGTTTGCGGGCGGTGTGCTTCTGACTGTCAACGATCTTGACAACGGCACGCGCAACTGGAACTTCGATCCCCGCCATGTCACGAACGGGGGTTCATCCGGTTATGATTTCGCCCAAGGCGCGTTCTTCGAGGAGAACGTCACGGCCAAGATCGTGTTCGACATGGACAACAACGAGACGTGGGCAACGATCACCGGCCCTACAGGCAGCGAAACGTCCACGAAGTACCCGATCCTCAACAATGCGGACCTGGACGAAGTGGCACTGTATTGGGGCATGTTCAACCACGGATCCTACACGGCGGATCCGGCGGACGTAGATGACATTCGAGTCCAGGCCGAAATCCCTGTCGTACCCGCCACCCGGATGACGGTTCCCGACACCGTCGGGCTCTATTTCGAAAGTGAAGAGAACGAAGAGTACCGCTTGCAGCATGCTCTCGATCCGGTTTCCGCTATCTGGCTCAACTTCGGCCCCGTGATTACCGGAAACGGGAACGTCATGTCGTTCCACGATCCCGCCGGGGCGAATGCGGATCGAATGTATCGACTGCGGCTCGGGATGGCCGCGCCACCTGCGTTGGGCAATCTGATTCTCAATCAACCGTACACCTATTGGCCGACCCCGGATTACTACCAGTCCGCTGACCCGGGAGACATCACGCAGCTGACGGACGGGCAGACGTTCTACGGGGCGAACATGTGGGTGAATCCGGCCACGGCGGGATGGGGCGAGGGGGTGAATATACCCGCCGTCATCCTGTTCGATCTGGGCGAGCTGGCGAGCCTGTCCAACCTGAAGTTCTACTCGGCCGGCGGCGGAGGCGCCGGCGTGTGGGAGGTGGGAATCCGCGTGTTCACGAGCCTGGATGGGCAGAGCTTTACCTTCGCGGACGAGTATGTTGCCCCGCCCCCTCCCGACCCCTTGCCGACAGATCGCTATGGAATCATCCTGCAGGTTCCACTGAACAACACGCTCGCCCGGCACGTCGCCATCGTGCCCATGCCTGTTGAGCCCATTACATTCATTTTCGTCGACGAGATGGAGCTTTTCGGTTCCATTCCCCCGGACCCCGGCGCGAATGCTCCAACCGGCTTCTCGATCACCGGCAGCACTGCGCAGGAACTGCAACAGGTGCTGCAGGGCGGTCTGCGTGCGTCCCTGTACCTCGAGGATCTGTTCGCATCGATCGACAACCATCTTCCCGTCTGGCCGGAACCCCAGGCGAGCGATCAGGCGAACGACATGGACAGCTTCCGCAACCGCATCTTCGATGAATACCAGACTTTCGACGAGCTGCGCCTGGAGATGACCGAGAATCACCGGGTTCGCGCGGCCCAGGTGTACGGCGGCAATTCATTGGTGTGGGAAGTCGTTCCGGACGAAGACTTCACGATGCTGTCGTATCCGGCGGTGCTGAGCCCGCCACAGACCGCGACGATCCACACGGTGGTCAACGCCCTGGAGGCAACAGCGCTCGGCGCCGCGAACCTGACGAGTTCGGCGCAGTCGCTCTCGGTTGTGGTCTCCGGCGGCGGCGCGGGCGCGCCGCAGATCACGCCGCGGGTGGCACACTTCGTCCAGTCCACCTACGCGCGCTACACGCCGGACCCCCTGCTGCTTACGGACGGTTCGTTCTCGATTCCATCCGGCGAGTCGCGAATCATCTGGCTGCTCGCCGAATCGACCGGAGCGACGCCCGGGACCTATGAATTTACCGCCACCGTGACGATCGGAAGCGACGTGCACATGATCCCATTCTGTGTGCAGCTCCACAATGTGACCTTGACCACCACGACGCCGATTTCGACCGGCAACTGGTCTGACCTGAACGAGGGTGTCTTCCCCGGCGCCGATGCCGTGCGGGACTCCATGCTGGACCACCGCATGACGATGGGCGCCGCGAGCGCGCAGGCGCTCCCCCTGAAGGACGGCATGGGCAATGTCATCCGGCCGGTGCAGAGTGACTTTACGAAACTCGACCAGTATCTCGCATTCCACAGCGCCTTCGATCAGGTGAGCTGGTTCTACGCGTTCGATCAGCACTCCAGTCGCCCTCACCGCGACTGGTTCGGGCCGGCGGGGTGGATGAGCCAGGAGTTCCGGGACATCTTCGGCGAGTGGCTTACCAACTTCGTGGGGCACGTGACCGCGCAGGGCCGTAGCTACAACGAGTGGTATTTCCAGATGTTCGACGAGACGCTGGCCAACGAGGTGGCGCAACTCTGCTCCCTCATCAAGAGCATCGATCCGAATGTCCGGGTCAACTGCACCAGCGCGCATGCGACGACTGGCGCAATGGCGCACTTCGTGGCCGCGGGCATGGATATCTTCAACCATCACGCCCCTCTGATTGAATACAACAATGCCCCGAGCGGGTACCCGACCCTGCGTTCCGGCGGGCGGGAGCTCTGGCTCTATGGCGCCGCGGACGCGAAATTCGGCGGCGGACGTGAGCGGGATCCGCTCGAGTTCTTCCGATACATGCACTGGACGGCCTATCACCACGGCGCCGTCGGAGTGCATTTCTGGAACATGGTCGTCAATAACGGCGGCGCGTCGATCTGGGGACCGGACAACCAGTCGCAGGACTACTGGCCGATGGTCTATCCGAACGGGATGGCCTACCCCGCACTTCCGACGGGCATCTCGACGTCCGAAGAGGCGATTCCCAGCCGCCGCTGGGAGTACGTCCGAATGGGCATTGAGGACTACATGCTGCTCGACCTGGCGCAGCAAAAGATTGACGCCCTCGGCGGCGGCGGCGCGGCGTTCCAAACGCAGCTCGACAACCTTGTCATGACGGTCCTCGTCAACCGCGACGACGACCGCAATCTGTTCCGCCAGAAGCGGAAGGAGCTGGTGGAACTGGTGGAGACGATTCCGTAATTCACAGCCTGGCGTAGCGCGGAATTCATTCCGCGTCCGTGGGCGCGGACTTCAGTCCGCAGTTGTCAAATTCTGGTTTGTGTGCACTACTGCGGACTGAAGTCCGCCGTGACAGACGCGGAATTCATTCCGCGCTACATCATGGGGTAACGAGCTGGAGGCGCTGGAATGATTTCTCTCTTTTTCGCACTCACGCTGTCCGCTGCAGCCGATGACGGACTGGTTGTACACTTGGCGATGGATGAGGGCACGGGAACCGTCGCCCGGGATGCGAGCGGAAACGGAAACAACGCGATCATCACCGGCGCGACGTGGACGGAACTGCGCGACGGATTTGCGCTGAAGTTCGACGGCGTCGACGATTTCGCCGAGTGTGCGGATGCCGCCGATCTCAACCTGACCGAGGCGGTCACCATCGAGGCGTGGGTCTACCACGACGAACTGCCGCAGTTCAAAACGTCCATCGTCTCCAAGGATCCCGGGTACTGGCTGCGAACGCATACCGATGGGTTTCTCGGTTTCACGGACCGGTGCCGGACACCGCCCCTGGTCCTTTCCGAATTCTGGCATCACATGGTCGGAGTCTTCGACGGAACGTCGGACGCGTTCTACCTGGACGGCGCTCTCGTCTGGAAAGTGGACACATCGGAGAAGGGCCCGCTTCCCGACTCCAAGGGCCACCCCCTGGTCATGGCATCCAATGATTCACGCGGGATATTCAAAGGCATGATTGATGACGTGCGCATCTATCGGCGCGCGATTACTCACGAAGAAGTCATGTCGCACTATGAAGCCGGCCGCGGGACCCACGAGAATCCATTGCGCGTCTACACGTATCCCTTCAACGACCAGATCGTAGCCCAGATCGATCCTGCGGCGTGGGACAAGCTGCCGGCGGATAGCGTCATTGAGGTCAACCTTGTCGAGCGCGGAAATACCAAGCGACTGATCAAGCATGTTGTGGAGTCATTCCCAACGAACGCGCCCTTCGAAGTGGATCTGAGAAAAGAAAGGCCGGCGGCAGGAGACTACGACATTCACGTTTGGCCGCGGCAGAAGAAAGGTCCGGCCGCCGGGAGAAAACTGACGGCCGGGTTTCACTGGCCGAAACGGCCCGCCTGGGATGGCGCATCCGGGGACACCCGGGTACTCAACAATTTCGTCACGGAATTGGTCAACAGGAACCCCGGCCGGGCGAGAGAAGTCAGGTTTACGAATCCGCGTAACGGATGGGTGTTTTTTGCGACGTCGGCGCCGGTGAGCGATGACGATGAAATCGAAGTCGCCATTTCCGGTTCAGGCGGGGACGGGATGGTGCTGCACCACGCTTCGGGGGGCGCGCCGAATCAGGAGGCCATGCGATTCCTGTCGAAAGGTTCTTATGTGTTGCGCATCAAAACCCGTGGATCCTCCCGTCCGGACCGGCTTGTGGTCCGGGCGATTCCGGCATTGGGCGTTGCCTACCTGACGCACAGCACCTACCCGCATGCGTTCCATTACGGCGCGTATGACTGGCAGTTCCTGGAGGATCACCACTTGCTGGAAAACCTCAACATCGTGAATGTGGGGACCTGGGAGTGGAGCCTGACATCCAACGCTGCGTGGAGGCGCCAGGGAAAGAAGATCATCAGCAACATATCCAAGTCGTGGGAATCCGCGGAAGCGCTTGCGAAAACCTGGGGAGATATCATCCGGCATCCTCTTATTGACGGGACGACGATTGATGAATTTCACGGAGGGGAGTCCGGCAGTTACGACGCGTGGATCGAAGCCGTCCGCCGCATTCGTGCCGACGAAACATTTTCCAAAAAAATGCTCTATCCCTACTGCGGCCACCTTTACGGCGGCGACCGGTCCGCGGCCTTCGGGCGGGAGATCGTGAAAAGCGATTACCGCCTGATGTGGGAACGGTACATCAGCGAGTCGCCGACCCGGGTCTCGGCGAGACGGATCATTCCCGCTTCCTACGGAGAGCGTTTGAAGCTCTGGGAGAAAGCGATTCCCGGGGTCACTTCGAAAATGCTGATGGGCCCGAATCTCTTCACGGCAGCCTCCGAGTCGACGGACGCGGAGTCGGGGGTCAACTACTTCGTCTTCATGGATATGATTTTCCATCACCTGGCAAACGATTCCAATTGTTGGAATCTCGCCGGCATTCTTCCCTGGGGCGCGCCCTACGCCGATGAGGAAATTTTCCGCTGGATGGGCAAGCTCAACCGCCACTACTGCATCGAGGGAAAGACCGAAATGCTGACGGCCGGAGGCGACCCGGCCTATCGCATGGATTACGAACTCGACCACATCGACAATGGAAGCTTTACCGACGGCCTGGACGGCTGGACGGTCCTGCCGGGGGATAAGGGAACGATCGACGCCCGTACCCGGCTCGGCCTGGACCACCTCATGCGGCACCGGCTCTCGGCGGTTCAGAAGGACAGTTTCTGCTGGATGAAGCGCGATGCCTACGCCCCAAACCGGATCGTTCAGAAAATAAGGAACCTTGAGCTCGGCAGGCTCTATTCATTGCGGTTTTATACGCGAGATTTCAAGGATCCGCAGACCCGGCAGGAGTTGTGCATCGGCGCGAAGGTCACACCCTCAGAGATGATCAGCGACAAGTGCTTCGTGCAGGTACATAAAAGCAACAATCCGAAGCTGGGCTGGTTGAACTTTCACCGATTGGTTTTTCGCGCCACCGCGTCGACGGCACGGCTGGAAATCTCCGATTGGATCCTGGAGCCCGGAAGACCCTTCTTCTCCGGTGGTGAAGAGGGACATGTCTACCTTGGGGCGCCGGAAGGGCAGGAGACGATGATTACGTTTGTCCAGATCCAGCCGTATCTGGAGTAAGGGCTCCTCCCCAGCATCTTTGTCCTGATCTGAATGGCTGACTTAAGGCCTCATCATGATCAATTCATTCTCGGGAACGGCGGGGATCCGCCTTCGCGCTTCGCTTGCTTCGGCAAAACAAGCCGCCGTCTCCAGAGATGCGGCAACATCCTGAAAAGCACGAAGATATGAATTTGGAGACGGCGGTCCCCGCCGTAATGAGAATGGATGGGTCATGAAGGGACTACATCGGAGCGACAGCTTTAGTCAGCGCCATTCTGTCCTGATCTTTATCTCAATCCATGACGTCGAAATGGATAGAGACAAAGATCGTGATGAAGAGGAAAAACCGACGAAGATCGTGACAAAGTTTGAGACAAATATGGGGTTGGTTGGGCTCAATAATCCGGATCGCAGGTATAAGTCTTCCCGTCCACCGTGTACTCCGTGCGGCCTTTGTATTGAGGAGGCGGGATCAGGCCGGTGGTGTCGACGGCTTCGACGTGGCCGTCGACAAAGGCGAAATTGTCGGTGCCTAGATGGATCGAATCCCACCACCAGCCTCCGAAGGAATCATAGGGGTGATCGTGCCACCAGACCCCGGACCAATCGCCGGTGTTATCGAGCCACATGTAGCACTTCGTCGGGCTCTTGACCATCCCGATCGACATGGATTCGCGCCCATCATCCCACGCCTGATTAGGGGTGACGTGCGAGATCAGTCCGAACAACCGCCCGGAGTAATTGTACGAGTTGCGCGGGTCTCCGAATCGAGCACGGCCCGGTCCGGTGTAGGCCCACCAGCCGGGATCCGAGTGGTTGCGATCCGAGGGGCAAATAAAGACTTTCGTGCTGTCGTTCAGGTAGGGGAGAATCTGGCGTCCCGGAGCGTTCCATACATCGTTCTTGTAATCGTAGCGCGGGTATCGGTCGTCGTGATCGCCGGCGAACGAGGTGCCGGCGGTCGCGAGCTGCCTCAGGTTGCTCATGCAGTAGGCCGCCCTGGCCCGCTCCTGCGCTGCCCGCAGGCCGGGCGCCAGCAGCGCGGCCAAGATCGCGATGATTGCGATAACGACCAGCAGTTCGATCAGCGTAAATCCTGATCGCCGATTCGCGTGGAGGCGGCTCGCTCGCTTGCATTGTCTCACTCAGATCAGTATAAAGCCTTGGGGTTTAACAGGCAACGATACTATGTCGAACGGAATTCACCAGTCACGCCAGCGCCGCATTCTCCTGCCCGTTCTCGGCGTGGTAATTATGATCTGCCTGGTGAGCCTGTTTCGCGGCTGCGGCGGCCGGGAAACGACCGGCCTGCCCGACACGCTCGCCGCGAAAGCCGGCTCCGTCCTCGCGCAAGAGACGGCTTCCCTGCTGGGCGAAACGGGCCACGTGGTAATTCTCCTGGATGACGGGCCCCGGGGAAAGACCGAAGCCTGCCGTGACCAGGTAGCGTCCTTCCTTAATCGGCTTTCCGGGTACAAGCAAATCCGGGTTGTATCCAAAGTCAACGTGCCCCCGCAGGCCGACCCGGGGCCCCGGCAACTTCCGGGGGACACCTACCTCGACATGCTGACGAAGCATGCCGATGCGGCAGCCATCGTGTCGTTCGTTGGCGAACCACGATTCGAAGCAGCCGACGCTCCGTCTCTACCTGAAGAGCGCCCCCGGTTCATATGCGTCTCCATGGCCGATGTTCTGGTTCGTCCGTTGATCCAGGCAGGCTACGTCGACCTGGCACTGGCCGCCCGCTTAAAACCGGGCTTCGGAGCGACCGACGATTCCGAATCCGAGCGCGATTTCGTGCTGCGGTTCTACGAGATTCTCCAACGCTGAGTTGTCTCTCACGGGAATCGCGTAATATGAAATGGGCTGATGTCGGTTACGGTTTCCCGGCCGGGATCTCGTCTGTCGATGAGCAAGGTCTTCGCCCCCTCGCCGACCAGGTGGTAGGCTGTGGAGATGCCTACGATTCCACTGCCGATCACGATTGCGTCGTAGTTCATTCCTTCATGGGGCAGCTTTGCCAAGCAGGGCTTGTAGTCGGCCGGAGACCCGAACTTCAAGCTTGATTTTTCCACCGCTTCCCTGAGAGATGATGGTGATTGGAGAGAGAATGAAACCATTCAGCGAGAAACTGCACGGCGTGTTCGTTCCCATGATTACGCCCATGGATGACAACCAGAATCTGGATGAAGCGGGCGCGCGGAAGTTCACCAAGTGGCTGGTCGAGCAAAGCGTGCAGGGCGTCTATCCCTGCTCCGGCTGCGGGGAGGTTTGGAAGCTTTCTTCGGCCGAAAGGAAAACGCTCATGGATATCGTCATCGGGGAAGCCGGAGGAAAGACGCTGGTGCTCCCCGGGACGGGGGCGGGATCCACTCGGGAGGTGATCCAGCTCAATGAATACGCCCGGGAAGCGGGCGCGGACGCAGTCGTCGTTTGGCCACCCTACCATATGGGAACATGCTATACGGAAGATGCGATCTTCGATCACTATCAGACGATCGCCCAGGCGGTCGATATTCCTCTCGTTGTCTATGACTCGCCCGAGATCACCGGATATCCTCTCTCGGTGGAATTGACCCAACGCCTTGCGGACGTCGAACGGATCGTGGGCGTGAAGGAGAGCACCGGCGATATGCACAAATTCGCCCGGACCATGTCGTTGGTGGGCGACCGGATTGCCATGCTGCAGGGATGGGACACCCTGCTTCTCGGGTCGCTGATCCTGGGCGCCCCCGGCGCAGTGCTTTCCAGCGCAAATGTCTGCCCTCGACACCTCGTGGACCTCCTGGAGGATTTCGAGGGCGGGAACCATGCGGCCGCCCGAGGGAAACACGAACAGCTGCTCGCGTTCGTAGGGTCCGGTCCGTGGCAGCTCGACCAGTTTCAATCGATGAAGGAAATCCTGGGGATCCTGGGCCTGCCGGGAGGGCGGATCCGGAAACCCTGTTTCTCCCCCCCGTTCTCCGCCCAACAGAAGGATGAGTTGGCGGCGTCAGCGAGGGCAATGGGCCTGCTGTGAAGATGGAAAAGGCAAAGATTCGCGAGTTGGCGGAATTCTACCGGAAGCACCTTCTCGGAAACGTTATGCCGTTTTGGGAGGCGCGGACGAGAGACGAATCGGCCGGTGGCTACCTGACCTGCTTTGACCATGCCGGCAACGTGACCGATCGCGGCAAATATATCTGGTTTCAGGCACGCCAAGCCTACATGTTCGCCGCGCTCTACAACCAGGTCGAGCCCCGTCCCCTCTGGCTCGACCTGGCACGATGCGGCCGGGATTACCTGGTGGAAAATGCCTATGCCGGAGACGGACGCTGGAATTACCGCCTGGACCGCAAAGGAAACGTGCTGGAAGGCACGATCTCCATTTTCACCGACGGGTATGCGCTGGCGGCGCTCAGCGAGTTCGCCACCGCAAGCAACTCCTCCGAGGACCGGCCGTTGATTCAGGACACGTACGACGCACTTGAGCGCAGCACGCGGGACCCCGAGTTCAAGGACCTGTTCCACGACACCTGGGATCCGCGGTTTAAACGCCATGGGGTCTACTTCATCGCGCTGGATTCGGCCCAGGTGGCCCGCCAGGTGCTCGGAGATGAAATTACCCGCCCGTTGATCGATCTTTGTCTGCACGAAATCCTCTACGTCTTCGCCAATGACGAAAATCAAACTCACTACGACAACATTGGCCGCGACGGCAGCGTACTGGATATCGAGGAATGCCGGGTGCTGAACCCCGGCCACACCCTGGAGTCGATGTGGTTCTGCATCGAAGAAGGTCTTCACCGCGGCCACCGCGAAACAGTCGACCGTGCGTTAACCATTACCGACTGGGCCTACGAGCGCGGATATGATCGGGAACACGGCGGAATCGTCTCGTTCCTGGATGCGAGCGGGAAGGAGCCGAAACAGATGGATTGGCATAAAGAAACGAATATGATGTGGCATGACAAGGCCTGGTGGGTGCATTCCGAAGCGTTGCACACGCTGGCCCTGGCCGTGGTCCACCGCGGGCACGAGTCGGACCTGGATCGCTTCCTCGACCTGCACAATTGGTGCCAGAAGCATTTCTACGATCCCGAGTACGGCGAGTGGTACGCCGAACTGCACCGCGACGGCACGCCCAAACTCACCGACAAAGGAACGATATGGAAAGCCGCCTACCACCTGCCGCGGGCGCTGATGAAGATTGCGGGCGCCTTTTCTTTGTTCGGATCTTCGTCCTGATTATCGTCGCGCCAAGAATCCCAGTTTTAGCTGGAGGGAACTGACGCAGAAATCTTTCTCGAACACCCTACTCGAATCAGCCGACTTCGAGTAGGATACGCGAGTAAGATAACCGCGAAGGAACTGAAGTGATCTGACGCAAGAATCCTACTCGAACATCTTACTCGAATGAGCTGTTCGCATCAGAAAAGAAGTGCGTCAATCCGCTGCGGTCTGCCGGACAGCCAACATATGAACTCCATTACTCCCGAGCCCATCGTTAACCCTGTTCACGACGAGGGGACTCGCTGGACGGTGCGAGGAAACCGGTCAATCGTCCCGCGTCTTCGTGCCCCGTCTTCGTCTCGCGCATCGGCCGGGGAATCGGGGCACGAAGACGGGGCACGAAGACGGGGCACGAAGACGGTACACGAAGACGGGGCACGAAGACGGTACACGAAGACGGGGCACGAAGACGGGGCACGAAGACGGTACACGAAGACGGGGCACGAAGACGGGGCACGAAGACGGGGCACGAAGACGGTACACGAAGACGGGGCACGAAGACGGGGCACGAAGACGGGGCACGCTTTTAGGTGAAATGCCTTACGACGGATCCCCCTGATCCAGCGGCTTGCCTTGCATGAGACCGATCGTCTCCTCGGTGGAACAGACAAGGGCGAACTGCCGTGAAATCCAGTTCTCGGCCTCGGCCTGCAGCGAAGGGGCGAAACAAGCAGTGGCATCGGCGGGCATGATCAGGTCGAATCCCAGGTTGGAGCCGACGCAAGCGGAGGAGAAAACACAGCCATTGGTGTTGCAGCCGACCAGCACTGCGGTCTCGATCTCGGCGTTCTGCAAGATGCGCGGGAGCATCGAACTGGCAAAAGCTGAAGATGTTCGCTTGGGCACGACAAGTTCATGCTCCCGAGGGGCTATTTCCCGGCACACATCCATGCCCTCGTTCCATTTACGCCAGACCTGCCCGCCCACCTCTTCTTCCCACCTGCGGATCGCCCGGCGCCAGTACCGATCCACGTCGGACAGGTCGTCGGTCTCCGACCACGTAACCACGTAGGCAATTAGTGATTCCATCTCCCGAAAACACTCCAGCAAACGGGAGATGTTCGGAATCACCAGGTCCCGCACGCGGCCCGAGAAGTAATCCAGGCTGACCGGCAGCTTCTTGCTGTAGGCGTTCATGTAGCCTACGTTCTGATCCACGAAAGCCGGCTGCACGTCGATGATGACAAGCGCGGTCTTCTTCGGGTCCACCCTGTAATCCGTGATATACGACCATGGGCCGTAGATCTCTTCCCAGACCGCCCGGAAATCAACCTGTCTCAACGTGTTCGCGTCGATCTTCTCCGTCATCACTGCTCCTGCCCTTCTATTGTACACGCGTAAGCGTACTGCTCCGTGACCTCCATGATCTTGTCATGGATTATTGCCCGGATCGAATTCTGAATGCGTCGTTCTCGAACGGCCTCATACTGCCGGGGAAAATACTGGCTGAGCAAACCCGCGGGAAGGGGCCCGGACGAAAGATTCATAAGCAGGCGTGACAGCGCCTCCTGCAATGGCGGATGAGGCCAGTAATACCGGGATCGGTCACTGAAGCCAAATCTGCGCGCGTAGGCAATCTCTGCTTCGGTTCCGTGGTAGTGCTTCTTCCAGTGCTCAGGATTCGCGATCATCACTGCATCCAGGACAGACGGAAGATTCGACAGCGTAATGTCCAGCCTCTGTGACAGCCACTCGCTCTCGATCTGCGAGAGGGCGAAGACGGCCTCTCGGAAGGCATACGTAAGCCAGGGGCCGACCTTCAGAATCGCGAAGTGATCCTCCACCATCTCTTTCAGGGCGTGCCGGGTCTGATAATCCGTGGAATGTGCTTCGTACACAAGGTTCTCATAGTTCTCCACGTGCCCCTTCAACTCGCAAGCCCGGGCCCGGTCATACTCAACGACCGAATCATTGCCGAACTCTACGCCCGGTTGGACAACGACAGCCACGACCCGATCCCAGGCGGATTCCAGTCCCTTTTTTGAGAACGCGCGCTTTGTTATCTCGATCGTGCGCTCGATATCCGCGACCTTCGTAGGTTGGATAGCATGGAGTTCCTCCTGTGCGCCTCCAGGAATCGGAACTTCGGTTCCTATCACGTAAACCGGCGGTTGTGCCTTCCCGCCGGCTTCGGCAAGGGCCACCTCGGCGACTTCGCAAAGAACTGCTGAGCGTTCCGCAATTTTCTCGTCCGGTAAAGGTGTCTGCTCGTCGCCCGGATCGTCCGCGCAGCGCATGCTGGCGTCCAGATGAATCTTGGTAAACCCGGCGAGCACAAACGCTTTCACAAGGTCTCTTGACTTGTCCATTGCACTCGCGGCGCTCTCGCTCCGCCAGGCATTCGGCCCTACATGATCGCCGCCGAGCACCACCCGTTCGAAAGGAAACTTCATGTCACGGGCAATGTCTTTTACATACCCGGTGAACGTCTCGGGGGTCATATTCGTGTAGCCGCCGAATTGGTTGACCTGGTTTGAAGTCGCCTCGATCAGCACATGGCGTCCGTCCTTCGCCGCCTGGCAAATGGCAGCCTCGAGCACATATCGATTTGCGGAGCAAATCGAACAGACACCTTCCGCTTTCCCCGCCTTCTGGGCGGCGACGATTTCCTTCAAGTAGTCCGATTCCTTTTGCGGGCCGACGGGCATTTCCGCTTTCCCCATTTACGCTTCGTGGATCACAACGCCCTGAACGACTCGATGAATGGTGCCGCTTACGCTTGGGGCGTCCGGTTTCAGTCCAAGGTCCAATGACTTCATTGTCGCCAGAATCTGCCCCACGACCACATCCGTCATCACGCGATAGTCGTCGTCAATGGGCTCGGAATTCGGATACAGCTCCACGACGTCCGTTGCAACGTCCCGAATCTGCTGAGTCGCCCGATCACAGATGACCAGGGTCCCGCATCCCTGTCCTTTCGCTTTGAGCTCACGCAACAGATCCAATTCGTACTTCCGGACTAGAGGATCCGTGGCCAGCGCCGCCACCACAACACACTCGCCGTTGACAAATACCTGCGGGCCATGACGCAGGCCAAGGAAAGAGTCGAACCGGCACGCCACTTTTCCCTCCGTCATCTCCTGCATTTTCAAGTGACACTCCTGCATGGCTCCGTAGAGCGAGTTAGAGCCCAGGAAACAGGCCCGCTTAAACGGCCGCTCGGCATAGTCGGAAATCATGTCGCCATAGGATGAGATGACTCGATTCGCCCCCTCTCCCAACCGCGCCGACAGAGAGGCAAACCCGTCCAAATCGTCCATGAACGACAACCCGATCCCGGCAAGGGCCATGGTCGAAAACGAACTCGTCATCGCCAGAGAACGGTCGTTCGTTTCTTCGGGGAGGAGAATGCAGTGAGCCGAACCATCCTGGCTCGCGGCCTTCGCCAGCTCGCCATCCTTGTTGCAGGTAATCACTAGATGCCCGGCCTGTGGCGCGACGCGCTTGACGCGTTCATAAGTTGCTATCGATTCGGGGGAGTTTCCGGACCTGGCAAAGGAAAGGACCACATAATCATGACCGGGCACCAGGGTGGAGGAAGCATGGGTAACGAGATGCGTCGTCGGAACGGAGATCACCTCACGGCGCAAACGTTTTCTGAGTACGTTCACAATGGAATTGCCGATGAACTCCGACGTCCCCGCACCGGTTAAGATCAGTGACGCCGCCGATTTCCCGGTCAGACCGGTTCGATCCATGAAGTCGTTGATCGCCTCTCGGTCAGCACGAAGGACATCCACCGCCTTCGCCCAGGTGCGGGGCTGTTGCGCTATTTCCGATGCTATATACGTAACCCCTTTCGCCTGTTTCTCTTCCGGGGCCAACGCCATCAACCGCGAGAATGAGTTCACCGACTCTCCATGAGGTTCACGATTTCCTGATAGGTGGACCCGGCGTTCGTCCCGCCTACAAAGGCGCAACTCCGCGAAGCGACGGCATTTCCGAATTCACATGCTTTCACCCGGTTCTTTTTCTTTTCCAAAACGGCGAACAGGAATCCCGCATCAAAATTATCTCCTGCTCCGGTGGTATCGACAACGTCCACATCAATGGGGGGTCTCGATACGATCCTGTCACCATCAAGCACCAGGGCGCCATCTTTCCCCGTCTTCACGACCGGACACGCCGTACGCTCGCTGAGGGACCGACAGGCTTCCGCCGCGGATGCAACCCCCGTGATGGACCTTGCTTCATCCTCGTTCAAAAACAAGTAGGAAGCCAAGGGTAGCCAGTCTGCCATGAATTCCCATGTCTCCGTGGGATCCCACTGCGGATCGAGGGACGTAGACACGCCAAGATCTCGGGCTATTTCCAGCACGCGCGTAATCCGGGGTCGAAACCGGGTCTGCAGGTACGGTCCGGCAAAGTGGACATGGTCCACATCGGCGAGGGCGGCTCGATCCAATCCCGATCCGTCAAAGGCCTCGATCGTCCCTGGATAGGTCACCTGGGTTCGGATTCTATCTTGAATCAGGTTGACGGTGACCCCTGTTCCGACTTCCGCGGTTCGCTGAACAAGAGAGATGTCTATACCGGCCTCCCGCAGGCCTCTCACCATAAAGTCGCCGTGGTCATCCTCACCGGCCAGTCCGCAAACGGCGGTCTTCCCGCCGAGTGCAGCGTAGGCACAGGCTGCGATGACCGCTGAACTCCCCATGACGACGTCGAAGGAGTCGCACGTAATTTCCTTGTCCGCCATGGGAAAGGACGCCAATCCGCCCATCATGACGTCAACGTTGATATCACCGACGTAGAGTACTTTGCACATAACCCACCGACCGACACGCACCCGGCTTGCCTTTCATAAGGACCCGAGCAAGCTCGAGCCCGCCGCGGCGCCCTTGTACACCCGGAACCCCTCGGCGAAGCGCGCGCCGCACTCATACCCATTGAGGAGGCAAGACGCAAATTTCTGCTCCGTGTGCCAGGACAGTTCAACCTCACGATCCTCCTGCCGGTGATCGACGACCGAGAAGTGCCGGACCGCGGACGGGATGTGCCTGGCGTAGATCCGATCGAACAGCGCACACCGCTCCAGCAGGTCGTACAGCACATCAGTGACATCGGTGAAGATATCGGGCGCGAAGTTCCGGGCCTGGCAGTCCACACGGTAGCGGTAGATCTCGGCGGGCACGTGAAACACACTGGGCGGGTGAGGCAAAAAACAGGCGCCGTGTATGGCGGCGATACGCGATGCTTCGCCCAGCGCGACGTGGTCTTGATTGTTGTCGTCTTCCCAATGGCAGAACAGGATGTCCGGCTTCAGTTCATCCAGTACGCCGGCCAGTTCATCCACCAGCGCGGGGTTGTTCTGCAAACGCAGGTAGTCATGACCAAGAAGAATGAGGCCAATCCCGGCATCGTCCGCAAGTTGCTGTACCGGCGGCTTGATCTCGGCTTCACGCCCGGCAACCACTGGCCAGGCGCCATACTGCGATACGGCCTGCACCATGGTTACCCTGTGCCCGGCCCGGACTGCTTTCAACGCCACGCCACCCATGCCCAACCAGCAGTCGTCCATATGTGCCCCGACCGCCACGATGGAAAGTTTTCTGCTCATGCTGAGTTCATGGTGAGTTTCGATGACGACAGGCAATTCATTTCATGACACGATCACAGCATGCATCGTACGCGCGCAGCGAGGCCGATTTCAATGACAAACAGATCAACACGCGCCGGCGCCGCAGCGTGCTTGCTTCTTACCACAGGCGTGGCGGTTTTCGCCGCCGATCACACTCCGGTAACGACACCGGACCGGCCGATGGAGGCGTACGTAGAGGTGCCGGCTGGAACCCATCGCGGGTAGCATCCCTCCTCCGTACGAGCGGCCCGAAGATTGTAAGTTCAGGTCGCGGTGCCATCGTGAAATCGGCGACATCTGCAAGAAAGAACCACCGTGGTTCGAAGTGGCGGACGGTCACCAGGTGAAATGCTGGCTCTATCAATATAGAGATTCGGAGGTTAACGGTTGACTTTATGTCTTACCATTTTCAAAATTGTTCAGCAGTGAACGCCAAAAAACTCAAAGAGCGATTCGACGCGGACGGATACTTTGTATGGGAAGAACTGTATTCGCCGGCCGAGGTCGCGCGGAAACGCGCGTACATAGAGCAGATCGTGACAAACAGGGACCGGTGGCCGAGCCGAATGTTCATCTACGGCGCCGCGGGGACCGATTCCGACGATGATGCCGTCCCCACCGCGATTCACACCGGTCATCTGCACGATTGGACGTTCATCGATTGGGCGCGGGACGAGCGAATCCTTCGGGTGGTTCGACCGCTACTGGGCGATGATGTTGCGGTGTACAACACGAGCGTGTTTATGAAGCCGCCGCGGTCGCCCGTCGTGATTCCATGGCATCAGGACCAAGCGTACTACGCGGTGACGACCGAGTTTCTCGTCGCGTGTTGGGTGGCGTTGACGGACGTTACGATGGACAATGGGGCATTGAAATATCTGAGGGGTGGTCACCGTTGCGGGGTCCTGCCCACCGGCCCGCCGCGCGACGCGAACGCGGCGACGACGTTCGACCGTGAAGTGGTGGATATCGATCCGAGCCAGATCGTGGACGTCCCGGTGCGGGCCGGGTCGGCGATCTTTCACCATTCGCTCGTGCCGCACTACAGCGGCCCGAACAGGACGGATTCACCGCGATGGGCGATTGCCTTGGATTACATGCGGGCCGACTATCTGTTCACCGGCCCGGGCGAAGCGCGGCGGTGCTACCCGATCGTCAGCGGATGATGGGAACTTGCTTTCAGGTTTCAGGATGTAACTCCCTGCCCGCAAGCACTTTCTGACCCTGAAATCTTGTTTGAGAGAACCGAGGATGTCGGTTGACGATTACGGCATACGATTCGGATCTTCTCCTCGTTATCCGTAATCGTCGCGCGTAATCGTCAACGGGTCTCTCATTTCTTCGGAAACTGTGACACCGTGTCACAGGCTAGACTGAAGTCTCAAAATGAACGCGAATAAACATCCAGACCCACTCCGACTCGCCG
>Ga0310124_10000838_pt1 | contig 21838 bp, 13 predicted proteins | sample CB11b_AW_Bot5_MG_FD_203507 | JGI IMG/M metagenome (GOLD analysis project Ga0310124, IMG submission 203507) | Marine microbial communities from Western Arctic Ocean, Canada - CB11b_AW_Bot5 | ecosystem: Environmental > Aquatic > Marine > Oceanic | place: Canada: Western Arctic Ocean | collected... | reverse complement strand
CACCGTGGCGTGCACATCTGTGATGTAGTGCCGATTCTCGACGGCGTGGAAGCCCAGCTCGTCGGTCGCTCCGTGAGCGATTCCGCCCTTGAGCCCTCCGCCGGCCATCCAGATGCTGAAGCCGTAGGGGTGGTGGTCGCGGCCGTTGGAATTCTGAGCCCCCGGCGTGCGGCCGAACTCGGTGCCCCACACTACCAGCGTCTCATCGAGCATTCCGCGTGTCTTGAGGTCACCGATCAGAGCGGCGATCGGCTGGTCGGTCTCGCGGCAGACTTTCGCATGACCCGTCTTCAGGTTGCTGTGCCCGTCCCAACGTCCGGCTCCCCCGTTGGACCCGTGAAAGATCTGCACGAACCTCACGCCCCGCTCGACCATCCGCCGGGCCGCCAGGCACTGCTGGCCGAACGTGCGGGTGGTGCCGTTGCCGAGTCCGTAGTCAGACTGCATGGCCCGGGTCTCGCTCTTGAACTGCATCACCTCCGGCACCGCCATCTGCATCCGGTAGGCCAGCTGGTAAGACTTGATCCGGGCCCGCAGCACTGCGTCGTCGGGGTGAAGGGCGGCGGTCAGCTGGTTGAGCCGGTCGAGCAGTTCGAACTGACCTCGCTGTTCTTCGCGGTACAGCGCGCCTCCGGGAGTGGCAAACGGCAGCGGCCGGGCCGGGTCGACGTCCAGTTGAACTCCGTCGTGTTCGGGGCCGAGGTAATTGGCTCCGTGAGCACCCTGGCCGCCGCAGCAATCCGCGATCGGGGTCCCCATCACGACAAATTGCGGCAGGTCGTCGTTGAGTGACCCGAGGCCGTAGTGGATCCACGAGCCGACCGTGGGGAAGAACCCGTCCAGCGAATGCCGGCCGGTGTGAAACTGCAGCTGCGCGCCGTGGTTGTTGTCGGTCGTCCACATCGATCGGACGATCGCCAGGTCGTCGATGTGGTCGCCCAGGTGAGGCCACCAGTTGGAGATCTCGATCCCGCTCTCGCCCCGCTTTCGGTACCCCACCTGCAGCGGGTAGACCTTGGGCCAGATGTGCCCGTTGGCGTCGTCGGGGACCACGACCCGGACGTTTTCGTCGACAAAGGGGTTCTTCAGGGTCTCGGAAAATGGCGTCTTGTCGATCGAGACGCCGGCATACTTGTTCAGCGCCGGCTTGGGATCGAACGTCTCCATGTGGCTGGCACCGCCGACCATGAACAGCCAGATCACGCTCTTGGCACGCGGGGCGATATGAGCCAGCCCGTCGGGGACGTCGCTGGAACTGCCGGCGCGGGTGATGCCGTCGTCGGCGAGCATCGAGGCCAGGGCCACGCTGCCCAGGCCTCGGGTCGTGTCGACCAGGAACTCGCGGCGGTTGCTCGAGCGGGAGCGTGTCATGGCGTCACCGGATCGTCAGGAATTCGTTGTGATTGAGCAGCACCAGCACCAGGTTCTCGCGGGCCCGCAGGTGGGGCTGTTGCGCCGGCGAGATCGGGATCTTCTGGCCGCTGCCAAAGGGTGTCAGCTTGCCGGATTGTCCCAGCAAGCTTGCCTGCCCGGCTAGGAATTCCAGGCACACAGTCCGCTCCGAGCGACTCGGTCCCCGACCCAGGACCCTGAGGAACACCGTGTCGAGGAAGCGGCGGCTGTGTTCGGGAGTGTTTTCGAGACCGACCTGGATGTCGAGCCGGCGAGCCAGTCGCCGGGACTGCTCGATCGCCAGGGGGCTGTTGACCATCGCCAGGGCCTGCTGCGGCACCACCGTTTCGTTGCGCTGGTAGCACTCGTGCGTGCTCGCCGAGTCGAAGAGATCGAGAAAGACCATCATTTTTTCCGGAGCGTGCCGGTAGTAGATGCTGCGTCGGGTGGTCGTGAGCCCGGTGCCGGCATCCAGTTCGGGGCCGCCCATCCGCGCGTCGAGGTTGCCGCAGACCCAGAGCACGGAATCACGCACCAGCTCGGATTCGAGACGTCGCGAGTTCATTCGCCAGAGGAAGCGGTTGTCGGGGTCCCGCTTGCGGGTTGCGGCGTGGGCCGGGGTGGCACCCGAGGACATCCGGTAGGCGGCAGACGTCAGGATCAGCCGGTGCAGGTGTTCCAGGTCCCAGTCGTGGTCCATCAACTCCACAGCCAGCCAGTCGAGCAGGGCGGGGAAGGTGGGTCGGCGGCCGTTGTTGCCGAAGTCGAAGACCGAGGGGACCAGCGGGCTGCCGAAATGACGCAGCCAGACGTGGTTGACGCAGACGCGAGCCGTCAGAGGGTTGCGGCGGTCGGTGATCCAGCGGGCCAACGCCAGGCGACGGCCGGTGCTGGTTTTGGGATAGACCTTCGTCAACGGCGGGTAGTTGGCATCGGTCTTGGCGGCAGCGGTCGTGGCCGCTTTCAGCTTCTTGCGAGCCGCCGCCAGTGCCGAGCTGCTTGCGGAGATCTTCTTCTTGTCGCTGCCAGCCTTGGCCTGGGCCTTTGACAACTCGGCACGCAGCACACCGGCCTCGGCTGCAATCAAGTCCGATTGACGATGCCTGGCAGCGGCCAGCGACGCGGCGGTGGCGGCCGCGACAGGGTCGTTGCCGTGGTAACGAGCCGTATCGGCGGTGACTCGGGCCGTCAGGCTCTCGAGCTGCGCACGGGCCGCGGTCAGCTCCTTGCGGGCCACCGCCAACTCCCGTGGTTCGGACTCTTCGGACCCCGGGGAGTCCGCGGGCGACTCGAGCTTCGTGACGGCTGCGGTTCGCGACGAGACGAGTCGGCGGGCGGTTTCGAGCAGACCCTCTCGGATCGGCTCGCGGAGACCGGGATAGAAGATGATCGGGCTGAGTTCGACGGGGCTGACCTTCAGCTGCTGGCCGGGCAGGAAGCTGGGGACCGAGGCGGTCAGCGGGTTGTCCTTGTCGGGCCGCTTGTCGTTGCCTCGTTCGAAGAGATAGGTCGGTGTCTTGGGCTTTGCGTCGTAGGCCAGCGAGATGCCGTGGTTGGCGACGTCGAGTCGGCCGTCAATCGGGTCGGTGCGGATCTGGTGCGGCTCGAAGATGGCCCGGAAGCGGTAGTAGTCCTTCTGGGCGACGGGGTCGTACATGTGGTTGTGACACCGGGCACAATTGATCGTCAGGCCCAGGAAGGCCTTGCCGGTGTGTTCGATGGTGGCATCGAGCCAGGTGTTGCGATTGAAGAGGTAGTAGTTGCGGGCCAGGAACCCTGTGGCCCGGAGCGTTTCGGGAGTCGCCTCGGGCAACTCGTCAGCCGCCAGCATCTGCCGCACCATCTCGTCGTAGGGTCGATTGGCATTCAGCGATTCGACGATCCAGTCGCGCCAGCGCCAGATGTGTCGGCTGCTGTTGCGGAGTTGTTTCTGGTATCCGTACCAGTCGCTGTAGCGCCAGACGTCCATCCAGTGCCGGCCCCAGCGTTCTCCGTATCGAGGATTCTGCAGCAGTCGTCCGATGGTCCGGTTCCAGCGATCGGGCCGGGTATCGGTCAGGAACTGGTGGATTTCCTCGGGAGTCGGCGGCAGTCCGGTCAGGTCCAGCGTGGCTCGACGCAGCAGCACCCCGGCTTCAGCCTGCTCGGCGTGCAGCAGTTTGCGACCGCGGTGTCCTTCGGCCAGGAAGGCATCGATCGGGTTGCGGGCCCACGTGCTGCCGGCCGGATTCGGCACCTGCGGTCGCAGCGGGGCGCGGTAGGCCCAGTGGTCGGTGGGGTCCGATTCGGGAGTCTCGTCTGCGGGATGCGGTGCTCCGGCCTCGATCCATCGTGTGAGTGTCGCGATCTCCCGGGCCGACAGCGCCGCTCCCTCCGGCGGCATCCTCGTGTCCTTGTCCTCGGAGCTCACCCGTTTCAGCAGACGGCTGTCACGTGGCTTGCCGGCGACGATCACCGGACCGTCCTTTGTCCCCTTGATCGCCGCGGCGGCCGTATCGAGTCTCAGGTCGGCTTCCTGCTTTCGGACTCCGTGGCAGCGGACACAGTGAGCCTTCAGGATCGCCTTGACCTTGCCGTAGTCGACCCGCTCGGCGGACGCGGCCGGCTGCACGGCGAGCACGACTATAATAAGGATGCGGGCAAGCATGTCGAACCGGCAGGACGCGAGGGGATCAGTGCACAGTCTACCACCTGTGAGTGGGCACCGGATATGCTTGCACGAGCACTATCGCCCGGGGTCTGACGCCGCCCGTGGCGGGGCCTGCCCCCTTGGTTCCAGCCACGGTGTCTGCAAGAAGGGGTCAGGCCCCGCCACGGGTCCGCCTAGGGCGGATCAGACCCCAAGCCATGCCGAACCCGACTCCCTGCCCCAACACGAGACACTTGCCGTGCCCAGCAGTTTTCCCGAATCCGAAGCGGCGCTACGTTTTCTCGATAATCAACTCGACCAGATCCGCGGAGTTCTCGACGAGTTCCCCGACGAGGCGATCTGGGTCCGCCCTGCCGAGGGGGTCGTCTCGCTGGGCAACCTCATCTGCCACGTCGCCGGATCGATGCGCGACTGGTTTGAAAACGGCCTGGGCCGTGGCGAGTGGATTCGAGAGCGCCAATTGGAGTTCGACCGCGACGGCGGCCTGGATCGATCGGCGCTTCATGAGCTGCTCAACGAGACTCGAGCTCATTGCGGGAGTTTCCTGGCAGAGGTCGATGCGGGGAACTGGGAGCACGAGCGGCAGTTCCGCGGTCGTACGATGCCGATCCGCGAGGTGTTGTGGCACCAGGTCGAGCACGTGGCCTACCACGCCGGCCAGGCGGCGTTGCTGCGACGTCTGACGGGCGGCCTGGCGGCCCGGCCATAGCCGCGGGGCTGTGGCCGCGGTTAGAATCGGTGCGACAAACGAAGTCAGGAGACAGAGAGATGCGAATCGCGGTCGTGCTGAGTGTTGTGTTGTCTGCGTCCCCGCTGCTGGCGGCCGGCTGGAGTGGTTTTGGCGGCACCGCGGCAAGGGATCATCACACCGATGAGACTCTGGCGACGAGCCTGCACCTGGCCTGGTCGCGGCAGGCGCGTCATGCACCCAGCCCCGCCTGGCCTCGCGACGACCGTATGTCGTTCGATCGAGTCAACCGCGTGGCGGTTTCCGAGGGACGCGTGTTCTACGGCAGTTCGGTCGACGGCCTCATCCGTTGCCTGGACGCAAAGACCGGCCAGACTCGCTGGACGTTTGCCACCGGCGGCCCGGTCCGTTTTGCTCCGGCGGTGTGGCGCGACCGCGTGTTTGTCACCAGCGACGACGGCTACCTGTACAGCCTGGCGACCGCCGACGGTCGCTTGCTGAAGCGATGGCGTGGTGGTCCGACCGACCAGCGGGTGATGGGCAACGGCCATGTGATTTCGAGGTGGCCGGCTCGCGGCGGCGTGGTCATCTCAGGGGACATCGTCTACTGGGCGGCGGGGATCTGGCAGTCGGAGGGCATTTTCATCCGGGCCCAGCAGGCCGAGACCGGCAAGCTGGTGTGGCTCAATGACTCATCCGGCGGCATCGAGATGGCTCAGCCGCACGGCGGGGCAATGGCCAAGAGTGGTGTGACCGCACAGGGGCACCTGGTGATCACCGGGGACCGTCTGCTGGTGCCCACCGGCCGGGCCGTGCCGGCGGTCTTTGATCGCAAGACCGGCAAGTTCCTGTTCTACCGCCTGCAGCAGAACACTCACCGGGGTGCCACCGCGACGATGGGGCACGGTCGGATCTTCGTCAACGGCGGCCTGGCCTACGACCTCCAGAGCGGCGGCCTGCTCAAGGGACTGGGCGCCGGTAGCGTAGCTTCGGCCGGCAAGACACTCTGGCGAGGCACCTCCAACACCCTGGAGAACTGGGAACTGGTCGAGCGGGCCGGCAAGGATCGCAAGGGCAAGCCGGTCAAGATCCTCGAACTCAAACGCAAAACCTCCATCGCCAAAGTCCCCGGCGGCCAGGGCATGCTGGTGGCCGGGACCACGGTCGTTTCGGCCGGAGCCAAGTCGGTTGCGGTGATTGATGCGACCTCCGGCAAGCTGACCTGGCAACACGATCTCGACGGGACACCTGGTGACCTGGCCGTTTCCGACGGCCGGCTGTTCGTGGTCACCGACAGCGGTCGGCTGTACTGCTTTGCTGAGGGTCCCGTCACCAAGCCGGTGCACCACTCGCCCTCGAAGCCCGACATCCCGGGCGACGACCCGGCTATCGTCGCGGCGGGGAAGAAGATCCTGGAAACGTCGCGGATCCGTGAGGGCTACTGCGTCGACCTGGGCTGTGGCGACGGCCGCTTGGCGAGCTGGTTGGCCCGGCACAGCGACCTGTTCGTCTTCGCCATCGATCCCGACCCGGCCCGGGTCGCCAGGGCCCGGCAGCGATTGGCTGCAGCGGGGCTGCTGGGAAACCGCGTCACGGTGCACCAGGGGCAGCTCGAGGCGACTCAATTCCCCAAGTACATCGCCAACCTGGTGGTCTCGCAACGAGCACTCACCGACAAGGCGGCCACGAAGCAGATCGTCGCCGAGGCGGGACGGTTGCAGCGTCCGTGGGGCGGCGTGGTCGCGACCGGGCCCGGCGACGACCTGGAGTTTGACACCCGCAAAGGACTGGCCAATGCCGGGACCTGGAGCCACCAGTACGCGACTCCGGCCAACACGCTCTGCTCGACCGATCCGATCACCGGTCCTCTGCGGGTGTTGTGGTTCCACGACGTGGACCTGGAACTGCCCAGCCGTCACGGCCGGGCCCCCTCGCCTCTGTTCCATCGCGGACGGTTGTTTGTGGAGGGGATGGACGCGTTGCGGGGAGTCGATGCCTACAACGGCCGCACGCTGTGGGAGTTTGCCTTGCCGGGCGTGCTGCATGCCTACAACGCCGATCACATCGTGGGTGTCTCGGGCACCGGGAGCAACTACTGTGCCAGCGGCGACAGTGTCTATGTCCGCCGCAAGGGAGTCTGCTATCGGCTCGACGCGGCCACCGGCAAGGTGCTGGGCACCTTCGAGACTCCCGCTCACAAGGATGGCAAGAAGGCCCTGTGGGGTCACATCGCCTGCGAGAACGGGCTGCTGTTCGGTTCGTTGATCAACGAACAGCACATCGTACGTCACGCCTGGCGGCCGGCGGACATGAGTCGGCTGTTCACCGAATCGAAGACGTTCTTCGTGATGGATGCCAAGACCGGCAAGCTGAAGTGGCGATACGACGCCAAGCAGTCGATCCGCCACAACGCGATCGCGATCGGTGACGGGCGGGTGTTCCTGATCGATCGGCCTCGAGCGCTGGCCGATCTGCTCGACCAGAAGGCCGCTCGCCGCGGCATCAAGAAAGGCACGCCGCTGGTGCATGCCACCGGCGAACTCGTCTGCCTGGATGCGGCCACCGGTAAGCCGGCGTGGCAGAACAAGAAGGACATTTTCGGGACGGTGCTGGTCTTCAGCGAGCAGCACGACATGTTGCTGATGAGTTACCAGTCGACACGGTTCAAGTTGCCCTCGGAGGTCGGAGGCCGGATGGCGGTGTTCCGGGCCAGCGAGGGGTACCGGGCCTGGGACAAGAAGGTCAGCTACATCACTCGGCCCCTGGTCAACGACCGCACGATCATCACTCAGCCGGCGCGGCTGGACCTGTTGACCGGCGAGGACGAGCCGTGGACGTTCAAGCGATCCTACGGCTGCGGTCAACTGGTCGGTTCGAAGAACCTGTTGCTGTTCCGTTCGGCAACGGTCGGCTATCTCGATTTTACCCGCAAGGCGGGGACCGAGAACTTCGGAGGGATCCGTCCGGGTTGCTGGGTCAACGCCCTGCCGGCCGGCGGCCTGGTGTTCATCCCCGATGCCTCGGCCGGCTGCCGCTGCAGCTACCAGAACCGATCCTGGATCGCGTTGCAGGGGCCCGACGATGCCCAATGATGCCCGATGATGATTGGGCGGATGGCCCCTGACCGGGGCCGCTGCGGTTGCCGCTGCGGCTGCGGCCCGGGCATGATTCCTCGCCCTTGGGCCGTCTGGTAGTCTGGTTGCACAGGGCATCGGCTTCTCCCGGCCTTTCTTGGCAAAGAGCAACGGCACATGTGCGGCATCGTCGGACTGCTGATCAGGCGAGCGGAGTTGCGAGACTCGCTGGGCCGGCTGGCCGTGCCGATGCTCGATTGCATGGGCGACCGTGGTCCCGATTCGGCCGGGCTGGCGGTGTTTGACCGCCGGGAGGACGCAGCGGGGCTGGGTTTCAGCCTGTACTGGCGCGGGGGCGTTCCCGATTGGGACGCGGTGCTCGAACACCACCGCGACGTGCTGGGCACTGATGCGACTCTGGATGCCAACGGCGACAACGCGCTGTTGCACAGCACGATGGCGCCCTCGGCGGTGCCCAGTTGGCTGCAGGAGCACTGGCCGTGTGTCGACCTGTTGTCGGTGGGGCAGAGTATTCGGTTGTTCAAGGACGAGGGGCACCCTCGCGAGATCGCGGCGCGGTACGGATTCGAGTCACTTACTGGCAGCCACCTGGTGGGTCACACGCGGATGGCCACCGAATCGATGGTCTCCCCGGCTCACGCTCACCCCTTCACCGCCGGGCAGGACTTCTGCCTGGTCCACAACGGTTCGTTGTCGAACCCCAACAGCGTGCGGCGTCGATTGCAGCGACGGGGAATCGCGTTCGAAACCGACAACGACACCGAGGCGGGGTGCCGGTACCTGGAGTGGCGGATGCGTGAGGGGGAGGGCCTGGAGCAGGCGATCGAGTCGTCGTTTGAAGTACTCGACGGGTTCTTCACCTTCCTGATGGCGACTGCTGAGAAGATGGTGCTGGTTCGCGACGCGTTCGCATGCAAGCCGGCGGTGGTGGCCGAAACCGATGACTACGTGGCGGTGGGTTCGGAGTTCCGGGCACTGGCCCACCTGCCGGGTGTCGCCGACGCGAACGTGTATGAACCCTCGCCAAAAACGATCTACTCGTGGTCGGTCGTCGAAGCGGGGGCTCCGCAGACGACGGCGGTCCTGTCATGAGCGACACCGTCGAATTTGACCTGGCCGGGGTCAGCGTGCGTGAGTTGAACCGGTACCTGCACACCGAGTTGCCCGGCTCGGATGTCACTCGGGTCGGCATCCGGAACCCCAACGGCCTGCACAGCATCGCCGTGGGGTTGGACTGCGAGGTGGAGGTCGACATCCACGGTCACGCCGGCTACTTCATCGCGGGGATGAACAAGCAGGCGAAGGTCACGGTTCATGGCAACGTGGGCTGGAGCGTGGCGGAGAACATGATGTCGGGGGAGGTGCGAATTCAGGGCCATGCCAGCGAATCGGCCGGCGCGTCGGCACACGGAGGCCTGCTGGTGATCGACGGAGACGCCTCGAGCCGCTGCGGCATCTCGCTGAAGGGCGGCACCGTGGTGGTCGCCGGCGACGTGGGCCACTTCTCGGCATTCATGGCCCAAGCCGGTACGATGGTCGTCTGCGGCAACGCCGGAGCCAACCTCGGCGATTCGATCTACGAAGCAGTTCTCTATGTCGGCGGAGCGATCGACAGCCTGGGCGCCGACGCCCGCGAGGAGCCTCTGGAGGCCTCCGATGTGGAGAATCTGCGGGGGCTGTTGGCCGAGTCGGGCATCGAGGCGGATGCCGAGAACTTCCGGCGGGTCGCTTCGGCGCGGTCGCTGTATCACTGGAACGCCGAGGCCCACCAGGAGTACTAGGTCGCGTGAACGGTCCCTCCAAACAGATCCCACCGCAGCCACCGCAGCCGCCGTCGCAGCTGGCCGGCGGTCCCGAGCACCTCGAGCCCAGCGCGTCGTTCGACTCGGACGTGATCGCCTACATCCGCCGTGCGACCCAGTGCGGGCTGTACGACATCCGCGGCATGGGTGCCAAGCGGAAGCTGCCGACATTCGACGACCTGGTCTTTCTGACCGCGTCGGCTTCGAGATATCCGCTGGAAGGGTATCGGGAACAGTGCTCGTCGCGGACCGTGCTGGGCGCTCGGTTCGCCAAGCGGCCGATCGAGCTTGAGATCCCGGTGACGATTGCCGGGATGAGTTTCGGGGCGCTCTCGGCGTCGGCCAAGGAAGCACTGGGGCGAGCCGCCACCGAGATGGGGACTTCGACCACGACCGGTGACGGAGGAATGACGCCCGAGGAGCGGAGGTCGTCCAAGACGCTGGTCTACCAGTGCCTGCCCAGCCGCTACGGCTTCAACCCCGATGACCTCAGGGCGGCCGACGCTATCGAAATCGTGTTGGGGCAGGGGGCCAAGCCGGGTGGGGGGGGAATGCTGCTGGGCCAGAAGGTCAGCAAGCGGGTGGCGGGCATGAGAACTCTGCCCGAGGGGATCGACCAGCGATCGGCCTGCCGGCATCCCGACTGGACCGGGCCCGATGACCTGGCGATCAAGATCGAGGAGCTGCGTGAGATCACCGATTGGGAGAAGCCGATTTACGTCAAGATGGGGGCCACTCGGGTGCTGGATGACGTCAAGCTGGCCGTCAAGGCCGGGGCCGATGTGGTGGTGATCGACGGCATGCAGGGAGGCACCGCGGCCACACAGCAGGTCTTCATCGAACACACCGGGATCCCCACCCTGGCCGCACTGCCCCAGGCGGTCGAGGCGCTCGAGGAGATGGACAAGGTCGAGGAGGTGGACCTGATCATCTCAGGGGGCATCCGCACCGGAGCCGATGTGGCCAAGGCCCTGGCACTGGGGGCCGATGCGGTCTCGATCGGACAGGCGGCGTTGATCGCATTGGGTTGCAACAACCGTTGCTACCACGACGATACTGCTGGCCAAGACGGTAGAGATGGCACAGACGGCTGGGTCGACGTGACCGAGGATTACCAGCAATTGGGAGCGGCACCGGGCTTCTGCCACCACTGCCACACCGGTCGCTGCCCGGTGGGGATTACCACTCAGGACGAAGTGCTCGAGCGACGACTGCAGCCGGAGACTGCAGCCGGGTGGGTTCGGAACTATCTGCAGGTGCTCACCATGGAGGTCACGACGTTGGCCCGGGCCTGTGGCAAGAGCAACGTGCATCACCTCGAGCGTGAGGATTTGGCTGCGTTGACGATTGAGGCTGCGGCGATGGCTCGAGTGCCTCTGGCTGGCACGTCGTGGATCCCCGGTTTGGGGTCTGATCCGCCTGCGGCGGCCCGTGGCGAGGCCTGACCCCTTCTGGACTGGGCGGTGGATTGCGGTCAAGGGTTCAGGCCCCGCCGACTACGGCGTCTGACATCGGCATTGCCCTCGGCTGTCGGCGGCGTCTGACCCCCGCCTCAGGCGTGGCGTGGGGTTGGGGAGGGCGGTAGGATGTGCGGCTTGGGGCAAACGGAGTGAGCGGGCAGGGGAGCGGGAATGACGACTCGGGACGAGATCAAGGCACGGATCGAGCAGGACGGGATCGAGTTTCTGCTCGTCCAGTTCGTCGACCTCAACGGAAGTGCCAAGGTCAAGATGGTCCCCGCCGGTGAACTGGATACCTGCATCGACAGCGGAGTCGGTTTCGCGGGAGCCGCGCTGTGGGGACTCGGCCAGGGGCCTCACGATCACGACATGCTTGCCCGCGTCGACCTCAACACCTACACCCCCTTGCCCTGGAAGCCCAACACCGCCCGGCTGGCCGGCAACCTCTATGTCGACGACGAGCCGCATCCCTACTGTGCCCGCACCAACATGGTGCGAGTGCTCGATGCCGCCCGCGAACAGGGATTCGTGTTCAACGTGGGGATGGAGCCCGAGCACTTCCTGGTCGTCCGCAACGACGACGGTTCGATCTCGCCGTGGGATCCCGGCGGTGTCGATCATCTCGAAAAGCCTTGCTACGACTTCCGCTCGATGGCTCCGGCGATGGACTACCTGCAGGATCTGACCACGTCGCTCAACGCGCTGGGCTGGGGCGTGTACCAGACCGACCACGAGGACGGCAACGGGCAATACGAGGTCAACTTCGACTACCAGGACGCGTTGACCACCTCCGATCGGGTCACCTTCTTCAAGATGGCCAGCTCTCAGATCGCCGCCAAGTACGGTGCGATTGCCACTCACATGCCCAAGCCGTTTGCCGACCGCACCGGCAGCGGGCTGCACGTGCACTTCCATGTGGCCGACGCCGAGACCGGCGGCAACCTGTTCCTGGACGAAGCCGACTCGCGTGGCCTGGGCCTCTCGCAATTCGCCTACCACTTCCTGGGCGGAGTGCTCGCTCATGCCCCCGCCCTGATCGCCGTCACCTGTCCGACGGTCAATTGCTACAAGCGGCTGAAGCTGGGCTCGGGCCTGCAGGGCAGCCGCTCGGGCTTCACCTGGACCCCCGCGTTCCAAAGCTACGGCGACAACAACCGGACCCAGATGATCCGCACGGCCGGACCCGGTCATCTCGAGGACCGCACGGTCTCCTCCGGCTGCAACCCGTACCTGGGCCTGGCCGTCTACCTGGCCGCGGGGCTGGATGGAGTCGAGAACCAGATCGACCCGGGCGAACCCAACCTGGGGAATCTCTACGAAAAGACTCTCGAGGAGATCACCGCAGCGGGGATCAGCATCCTGCCTCAGTCGCTGTCCGAATCGTTGGCGGCTCTGAAAGAGGACGAGGTGGTCCGCGGCGGGCTGGGCGTGATCGCCGAGGAGTTCATCGAGGTGAAGACTGCTGAGCTGCTGACCAGCGAGCAGCAGGTGACTCCGTGGGAGATCGACCGGTATCTGACTCTGTTCTAGAACGGAATTGAGGACGGGGCACTCGCCCACCTGCGGGTCTCTGCGAGTTCCCGCCGATCGGGAGGCCCGGCTGCGAACCAGGAGGGGATGGGAGGGGATGACGGCGTGTCGTTGATGATTCCGTGCCCGCATTGCCAGCAGCGTCCCGCCGCAGAATTCCACTACGGTGGCCCTGTGCGCGAGAGGCCCGAGCCGGATGCGGCGACCGACGAGTGGATCGCCTACACCTACGACCAGCCCAACCGACGTGCCGTGCAGTGGGAGTGGTGGTTCCACAGGGCGGCCTGCCGAGAGTGGTTCCTCGTTCGCCGTGACACGCGGACCAACCAGGTCCTCGAATCGAGCCTCCCCGGCCAGTCGGAAACTTCGGGCGAGGCCGAGGGTGCCGATGAGTAATTCCACCGACGCGGTGATATTCACCTTCGACGGCCGCTCGATAACCGCTCGGCCCGGCCAGACCATCGCCGGAGCCCTGCACGAGGCCGGTGTGCATGTGCTCTCACGGAGCTTCAAGTACCACCGTCCGCGGGGCCTGTTCTGTGCCACCGGCCGCTGTCCCAACTGCCTGTGCACCGTCGACGGCGACCCCAACGTGCGGACGTGTGTCACCGAGGCGACCCAGGGGGCGACGGTCCGCAGCCAGAATGCGTGGCCGAGCCTGAAGTTTGATTTTCTGAGCATCCTGGACCGCCTGCACCGGTTCATGCCTGTGGGCTTCTATTACCGGGTGATGCACAAGCCGAGGTTTCTGTGGCCGTTCTTCGAGTCGATCGTGCGGCGGATCGCCGGGCTGGGCCGAGTCGACCGTGAGTCCGGCGGCAGCCGCCGCTACGACCGCCAGACCCTGCACAGCGACGTGGTGGTGATCGGAGGCGGCTGGGCCGGGATGCACGCTGCGATCGAGGCGTCCAGGCGAGGTCGTGACGTGACGCTGGTCGAGGAGCGTGCGACGTTGGGCGGCTACCTGCAGGATGATCCGGCTCTGCAGGTCGAGTTGGGAGATCGATTCGAGTCGACGATCCGGTCGGTACTCGACGATCCTCGGATCCGCGTGCTGCTGCGGTCCAACGCATTTGGTTGCTACGAGGACCGGCTGGTGGCGGTCCAGTCCGGAGACCGGATGATCCGGCTGCGAGCCGGCGGAGTGGTCATCGCCACCGGAGGTTGGGAACAGCCGCTGGTATTCCCGGGCAACGATCGGCCCGGCGTGATGCTCGCCAGCGGTGTCCAGAGAATGATGTGGCAGGACGACTGCCAGTTTTTCGGTGACGCGGTGGTGGTGACCGACAACCCCGGCGGCTACCTGGTGGCTCATGCCCTGGCGGCCGTCGGCACCAATATCGTCGCCGTGGTGGATCACAACGCGACTCCGGCCACCGACCCCCTGGGCCTGCAGGACGTGGTGCGGACCGGGCAGACACTCTACGAGGTCCGAGGCCGACGTCACGTCAACGCCGCGGTGGTCGGGCCGCTGGAAGGTCCCTCGTCGGCAGGCGAATCGATTGCCTGCCGCTGGGTGATCGAGGCGGTGGGCTTCACGACCGCCTCGGGCCTGCTGGCCCAGGCCGGGTGCCGATTGGTCTACGACGAGTCGCGGGACCTGTTCCGGGCCGATCAGCTGGTCGAGGGCTACCGTGCGGCGGGGTCGGTCAACGGCACCTTCGACGTCGACGCCTGTGCCCGCGAGGGACGCCTGGCGGGTGAAGTCGCCGCGGCCGGTACCGCGGGCGGGGCGATCGAGCTCTCACCCGCAATGACGCTCTCACCCCAAAGACGCCCCCCCGAAGGCAAGAAGGCATTCGTCTGCCTCTGCGAGGACGTGACCGAACAGGACCTCTTCGATGCGGTCGCCGAGGGCTTTGCCAACATCGAGACGCTCAAGAGGTACTCGACGGTCTGCATGGGTCCCTGCCAGGGCAAGATGTGCCAGGCCGGCTCGATCGCTGCGTGTGCTCGAGCCAACGGGGCGACGATCTCGGAGACCGGTCGAACAACCGCCCGGCCTCCCGATCAGCCGGTCTCGCTGGGCGTGCTCGCCGGACGGGCTCCGCATCGACACCTGCTCCGCCGAACCGCTCTGCACGACTGGCACACCGAAGCGGGTGCGGTGTTCATGGATTCGGGAGCCTGGAAGCGTCCCGAGTCATACGGGGATCCGGCAGCCGAGTACCAGGCGGTGCGAGACGGTGTCGGCCTGATCGACGTCTCGACACTCGGCAAGCTCGAACTGCGTGGCTCGGACGTGGCCGAGTTCCTGGAATTCGTCTACCCGAACCGCTTTGCCAAGCTGCCCCTCGGCAAGGTGCGATACGGCGTGCTCTGCGACGAGGCGGGCATCATCATCGACGACGGCACCATCGCGAGGCTGCAGGAGGACCGCTGGTTCCTGACCACCACCTCCGGCAACGCCGAGGGGGTCGACAGCTGGTTCCGCTGGTGGCTGGCCACCCGGCCCGACTGGGACATCCGCTTGACCAACATCAGCGGGGCGACCGCGGCGATGAACCTGGCCGGTCCGCTGTGCCGTGAGGTGCTCGGGAGAGTCTGCGACGCGGACCTCTCGACCGACTCGGTGCCCTACCTGGCGGCTCGGAACATGGAAGTTGCCGGTGTGCCGGCGATCGTGTTGAGGATCGGGTTTGTCGGCGAACTGGGATACGAGATCCACGTGCCGACTCACCTGGCGGAACACGTCTGGCGTGAATTGATGTCCGCGGGTGCCGCGGAGGGGATCCGGCCGTTTGGGGTCGAGGCCCAGAGGCGTCTGCGACTCGACAAGCAGCACCTGCTGGCCGGACAGGACACCGACGCACTCTCGAATCCCCTCGATGCCGGTTTGCCGTGGATCGTGAAGCTCGACAAGCCCGATTTCGTCGGCCGACAGGCTCTCAAACGAGCCTCCGGCCGCGAACCGGGACAGCAACTGGTCGGCTTCCGGCTCGAAGGCACGCAGGTGCCACCTGAACCCTCGCTGGTGCTCGTCGACGGTCGACTCGAGGGTCGGGTCACCAGCGCCCGCTACTCGCCGGTGGCCGGGGCGACGGTCGGACTGGCGTGGGTGCCGGCCGAGTTGGCCGAAAACGGATGCGAAGTCTCAATCCAGATCGACGGACAACTGGTCAAGGCCGTGGTGCAGCGCGAACCGTTCTACGACCCCGACGGCGTCAGGCTGCGGAGCTGACCTCAGGCGGAACCCGACAGACATGATCTCATCACCCTCATCACCTCCATCACCTTCGACTCCAGTGGCCCGCGGACCGCTGATTGCCTGGCATCGCCGCGCCGGGGGGCAGCTGGAGACGGTTGGTGGTTGGGAGATCTGCACGAGTCATCCCGAGACGGCCGGAGTGGTCCTGGCCCAGGACAACCTGCTGCTCGACTGGTCGCATCGATCGGTGATCGAGTTGGGCGGGTCGCGGACCGGGGAGCTGGTGAAGGGGTTGGTGGGCAGCGATGTGGCGGTTTCTCGGATGGGGGCCGGGCGAGCCGGAATCGTCTGTCGGCTGACCCCGGGACGGGCGATCGTCTTTGGCAACGTGGGTCCCGGGGTGCTGGCCGACCCGGCGGCGGTCGACGTGACCGGTGGCTGGGCCACGATCGTGCTGTGCGGTCCCGATGCGATCAACATCCTCTCGTTGCTGACCTCAGCCGATCTCCGCACCCGCTCGATGCCCGTGGCCGCAATCCGGCAGGGGCCGATCGCCGGGATCAACACTCTGCTGTGCCACTTCGCCGAACACTGGGAACTTCACGCCTGTCCCGATTCAGTGCTCTCGCTCTGGGAAGCTCTGCTCGACGCCGGCGACGCCTACCGGCTGAGGGTCGTTGGCGCCGAACGGTTGGGCGACGTGGTGACCGTCGGTGGCGGGGATAGCGGCGGGGAGGCAGCTTCGTGACACAGCCGATGTGGAGAACTCACGAACTGAAGGACGCCTACGACGTCGTGATCATCGGCGGCGGCGTGCACGGGTTGGCGACGGCCTATTACCTGGCCCGCCAGGGCGTGACCAACGTCGCGGTGCTCGAGGCTCGATACGTCGGCTTCGGCGGCTCGGGCCGCAACACGGCCATCATCCGCTCGAACTACCGTACTCCCGAGGGCATTGCCTTCTACGACCATTCGGTGAAGCTGTACGAACAGCTGGCCGGGGAACTCGACTACAACATCATGTTCTCGCAGCGTGGCCACCTGACGCTGGCCCATACCGAGCGAGGTGTCTACGGGCTCCGCGAGAGGGCTCTGACCAACCAGCTCTGCGGAGTCGACTCGCGGCTGATCTTCCCCGACGAGATCCGCGAGCACGTGCCCGACATGCAGTTGGAGGGATCGTTGAGGTATCCGGTGATGGCGGCGTTGTTTCACCCGCCCGGTGGCATCATCCGTCACGACGCGGTGGTGTGGGCCTACGCGCGGGGAGCCGATCGCGGGGGTGCCGAGGTGCACCAGTTGACCGAGGTGACGGGGCTCGAGTTGACCGCCGGGGCGATCAGCGGGGTGATGACCAACCGCGGTCGGATCAAGACCGGCACGGTGGTCAACGCGACCGCCGGGTATGCCGGCACGATCGCCGCGATGGCCGGACGGCAGATCCCTCTCGAGACTCACCCGCTGCAGGCGATGGTCACCGAGCCGCTGAAGCCCTGGCTGCACTCGGTGATCGTCAGCTCGACCCTGCACATCTACGTGTCGCAGACCGACCGGGGCGAGTTGGTGATCGGGGCCGAGGTGGACGACTACGCGAGTTACTCGTTGAGGGGAACGCTACCGTTTGCCGAGAGTGCGGCGACTCACATGCTGGAGCTGTTTCCCTTCCTGGCCAACGTGAAGATGCTCAGGCAGTGGGCCGGCCTGTGCGACATGACTCCGGACTACTCACCGATCATCGGCGAGGATCCTTCTGTCGGGGGCCTGTTCATGACGGTGGGCTGGGGGACGTACGGTTTCAAGGCGGGCCCCGCCTCGGGGCACTTGTTGGCCGAGATGATTGTCAGCGGGCGGACACCCGAGCGGCTCGAGCCGTTTTCGCTGGGCCGGTTTGCCGAGGACCGGTTGGTGGGCGAGAAGGCGGCGGCGAGCGTTTCGCATTAGGGGGCGACGGGCAAGGGGTCAGGCCCCGCCGACGGCGGCGTCTGACCCCCCTGCAGTTTCAGGCCGCTACAGCGACCAACCCTTGCGGTACTTGCGTTTGACGATCGCGGCGGCTTCGGGGCAGTCGACGGCCTCGGCGGCTGCGGTGTCCCAGGTGATCTTCTTCTGGCCGAGCCGGTAGCTGAGGTTACCCAGGTGTCCGCATTCGCTCAGCAACGCCCCGTAGCGGAAGTTGCAGGTGGTGTCGGTGTTGCCGCTGCGGATCGCCTGCAGGAACTCGTTGTGGTGTCCCACCGAGTCGGTGATCGTCGGCTTGACCGGCCTGGCCTCTTTGCCCGCGGCCATGAACAGCTTGCGGGTGGTGTAGTCGGCCAGCACGCGTCCGTCGGATCCTTCGAACAGCACCGCGGAGCCCTTGCCGTAGGACTCGGCTCCCCGGGGCTTCAGCCCGCCGTGGTACCAGGTGATGTGCACGGCAGGCCGATCGTCGGTGGCGTCGAAGTGGTAATCGACCTTCATCTTCATCGGGCACTGGTTGGCGCCGTCGTGGCCCTTTTCTCCGGTGGCGTGGATGCGGTTGGGGTACTTCAATCCCAAGGACCAGTAGGGCAGGTCCATGTAGTGGCAGACGAAGTCGGCGAGTTGTCCGCCGCCGAAGTCCCACCAGTACCTCCAGTTGAAGTGAAAGTGCGATGAGTGGTAGGGACGGTGCGGTGCGGGGCCGAGCCAGAGATCGTAGTTGACGTGCTTGGGTGGTGTACTCTTCTGCACGCGTTGCCCGACCCGGACGCCTCCGCCCTGCCAGACGTGCACCCGTCGCACCTCGCCGATCACTCCCCCCTGCACGATTTCAACCACGCGGCGGTAGTTGTTCAGCGGGTGGTTGTGAATCTGGTTGCCCATCTGCGTGACCGCCTTGCGTTCGGCTGTCAGTCTCGAGATGACTCGAGCCTCGTGGATCGAGTGGGTCAGAGGTTTTTCGCAGTAGACGGCCAGGCCGCGTTTCAGCGCGGCGACGACGGGAATCGCGTGCATGTGGTCGGGCGTGCTGACGACCACTCCGTCGAGGTCCTTGACGTCCAGGACCTTGCGGAAGTCGTCGGTTGTCTTGGCGCCTTTGTGCTTGGCGGCCGCGGCGGCCAGCCGATTGGCATCGATATCGCACAGCGCGACGATGTTCTCACCGCTGACACCGGCCAGGTTGCTGCCACCACGTCCGGCGACTCCGATGACGGCGAGGTTGAGTTTTTCGTTGGCGCTGCGCTTCTCGGCGGCGGTGGCAGCCGTGGAGGTCCAGTTGCCGGCCAGAGGCAGCGTGGTGCCCGCGGCGACGGCGGCCTGGAGGAAGTTTCGGCGGGAGCTGCGAGTGTTCATTGGGGACTCCGGGAGTGAGTAGGTCTCGGAGCGTATTGCACCCGATTGCGGATGGGGATGCAACGTGGCCCGGTGTCTGGCCCCCTGTAGTTTCAGGCCGGGTCGCCGAGTGCGGCTTCCAGTTCGGTCAGCAGTTGATCGAGTCGGAAGGGTTTGTAGAGCACGGACTTGAGACCTCCGGCCTGGCGAGCCTGGACGATCGAGTGCGACGGGTCGTAGCCGAACCCGGTCATCAGGATCACCGGCACCGCGTCGTTGATCTCTCGCAATCGGCAAAAGCACTCGTACCCGGTCATGTCCTCGAGCCGGATGTCGGCGACCACGGTGTCGTAGTGCGACTGCCTGAGCATCAGGCAGGCCTCCTCACCGTTGTGAGCAGTCTCGACATTGCAGCCGAAGCGTTCGAGCAGTTCGTGAGCGGCGCGGCGGATCGACTCGTCGCCATCGACAAACAGCACCCGCTTGTCACGGATCCTCGGTCGTTGCTGACGTCCGGGGGGAGGCAGGTGGCTGCGGCGTGGCGCAATCGACTCGCCCACCTCGTGCACCAGCTGCTTGATCTCGCGGGTCCGGTCGAGGATCTGGTTCAGGCGTTCGCAGACGGTGGGTTCGTGGCCGATGTAGCGTTCGAGCACCCAGGTGGCGTCGTTGAGGATCGCGTCGACGGGCCTGGCCACTTCGCGGAGAATCCGCTCGGTACTCTCCGAAACGGTGGTGGCCTTTTCGGCGACGAGCAGTTCGAGCGTATTGAGTGCGACGGAGAGTTCGCGGCCGAAGAGTTCCAGGAACTGCAGGTCATCTTCGGAGAACGCGCCCGGCTTGGGACTCTCGACATTGAACGTCCCCAGGATCTCGTCGTGCAGCATCAACGGCACGGTCAGCGAGCTGCGGGCATCAGGTGCCCCGGCCAGGTACAGCGGGTCACTCTCGGTGTCCTCACACAGGTAGCTCTTGCCCGTGGCCGCCACGAATCCGGTCACGCCATTGCCTTCGGGGCGGGCGAACAGCTTGCGGTTGGCCGCCTCGTCTCTCATGCCGATCGCTAGCAGCGGAACCAGCTCGAGTGTCTCTCGCTCGGTCAGCCGGATCTCGAGGTTCTCGTACTCGAGCAGGTCTCGGGTGAAGTGCGAGATCTTGGCCTTGAGCAGCTCGATGCGATCCTCGACGCTCATCTCGAGGATCTCCTGCGGCATCAGGTCCCCCAGTTCGAGGCCGGCCTGGTGGATCGCGTGGAGTTTTTCCTGCTGCTGAACTTGAGTCGAGACGTCTCGGACCAGGGCCACCAGTGAGCGGACTGCGTCGGGACCGGTGGCCGGATCGGCGTCGGTGTCCAGCAGCGGAGTGACGTGCACGTCGTAGAAACGTTTCTCGTCGATCTTGAGCGTGCTGCGAGCCGGCTGTCCGCGGCCGATGGCCGTGTGGAACGGGCAGAGGTCGGGGCCGAGGATCTCGGGCGAGTCGAACAAATCGTAGAAGCTCTCGCCCAGCGGCAATGTGTCCCGCCGCGCCAGCTCACGCAATCGGTCGTTGCACCAAGTGATTTCGAGCGAGGGTTCGAGAACGGCCACGCCGGCCGGTAGTTGTTCGAGTACCTCGCTCAGTGCCAGTTGCGACACGGCACCTTGCTCCGCCTGATCCGAAGGATCGCGGGATTATAGGACCGCCCGCCGCGGTGCGGCAACAGGACCTGCCGCGGTTTTCCGCGCCCGATGGCGAATCGTTCGGCGAGAGGCTTCAGACCCCCGAGCGGATGAACAACTCGTCGCCGTCCTGCACGACGTAGTCCTTCCCCTCGACGTGCCACAACCCCGCCGCCTTCACCTCCTTCTCGCTCCCCAGCTCCAGCAGCTTGTCACCCGGAGTCACCTCGGCCCGGATGAAGCCTCGAGCGAGATCCGAGTGGATCGAGTCGGCGGCTTCGACGGCAGTCGAGCCGCGTCGCAAGAGCCACGCATGGACCTCCTTCTCGGCACAGGTGTAGAAGGTGATCAGCTCGGCGGTCTGCAGGATCGCCTGCATCAATTCATTGCGGCAGCTGCCCGAGAGTCCCAGTTCCGCGGCCATCTCGATCCGGTCGGCTTCCTCGAGTGCCTCGAGTTCCAGCTCGAGTCCGACGGCGGCGACCATCACGCGATGCCCGGCCGCTTCCAGGGCGGCCATGATGTCCTCTTCGGCGTCCGGCTCGGCAGTGTTGATCAGCACCAGCCGTTTCTTGATCGTCAGCAATGAGAACGAACGGCACAGGTGCTGTTGCAGGTCGGTGAATTCGATGCCATCGAGGTTGAGGCGGGTTTCGAGGGCTTCGGCCATCGGCCTGAGCGCTTCGAGTTCGGCCTGCAGTTCTTCTCGGTCCGGCCGCGGCTTGGGGGCGTCGATCTCGAGCCGACTGACCCGGTTGGTGACGATCTGCAGATCGGCCAGGGCCAGTTCTTCTACAAAGCGTGTGACCTCCTCGACGACGTCGCCGTCGCCGCCTCCGCCGCTAAAGGCTCCCACGACCTGGACCAGGGCCTGGGCTTCGCGGATCACTCCGAGTCGTTGAAGGTTGACGTCCTGCTGGCGTCGATCGAGGCCGGGTGTGTCGAGCAGTTCGATGCGGGCGGAGACTTCCTTGCCCGGCCGGTACATCTCGACCAGCCCGTCGAAACGGGCGTCGGCGACAATCGCCTGGCCGACCTGGCCGGTATGAGCCTTGGCCGGGTCGGGCGTGGTGGCCGTCAGCAGCTCGAAGACCGTGCTCTTGCCGCCGCCTTGGAAT